>ENA-ORXD01000081-ORXD01000081.1-sediment-metagenome-genome-assembly--contig:-NODE-81-length-162949-cov-7.955462_pt1 | contig 162949 bp, 190 predicted proteins | sample MGYA00237862_ERZ511471 | MGnify/ENA metagenome assembly ERZ511471
CTCGATGTCGTATTCATGTTCTTCATCTATTTCGCTTTGATTACCGACACGCTATTTAGTGTGAACACGCCCTAGTTCTTATTTATTTCTCATCCGTCTCCGTTGAATTCAGTTACTGTTTTTCCCCCAAAACCCCCGGGTCAAACAAACTCCATGCAGCTTTCGCCCGGTTTGCCGTCCTGCGTTTCCCAGCACCGTCCGTTTGGTGTATAATATTAACAGTGGACCTGATATTTTGCCTTCCGACCTATTTTCACCTTCACCGCCTCCGAGCTGACAGCTCCTCCGGATGAGGGCTGTGCTGCTTCGTTAGCGGGAGACCGGACACCATATAATCCCCCTGCGCTTATTAACCCCGGACATTCCAACCATGCCAAAAGTCCATTGCCCGTGCCCATCTCATGAGTGTCATTGTCGGTGTGGAACCAGCGGACATACAGGCGCGGAAATAGCGGTCGTAATCACCGGACAGATGAACAGTTGAACACGAGACAAATAAAGAGAGAAGGTAGCATTAAAGGATACATGAACTATCGTAACGACATCAGGAACATCGCCATCATTGCCCATGTTGACCACGGCAAAACCACACTGGTGGACGCCATGCTGAAACAGAGCAAAATATTCCGGGATAACCAGGCGGTCGGCGAGCTGATTATGGATAGTAATACCCTTGAACGGGAAAAAGGCATTACTATCATGGCCAAGAACACGGCTATCGTGTACCGTGACGTTAAAATCAATATCATCGATACCCCGGGGCATGCCGATTTCAGCGGTGAGGTGGAGCGTGTTATCAGCATGGCAGACGGTTGCCTTCTCCTGGTAGATTCCGTGGAAGGGCCGATGCCCCAGACCAGGTTTGTGCTGCGCCACGCCCTGCAAAGGGGCTTGAAAACCATCGTCGTGATTAATAAGATAGACAGACCCAACACGCGGATAAATGAAGTAATGAACCTCGTCCAGGATATGTTCCTGGAGCTGGCCACCGATTCCGAGCATCTCGATTTTCAAGTGCTATACGCCAGCGCGAGGGAAGGCATTGCGAGCGCGGCACCGGGTATTCCCGGCAAAGACATCACCCCGGTTTTCGATAGCATTCTGGATAACGTGCCGCCGCCCCGGATAGAGAACGGGCCCTTTCAGATGCTGGTTTCCAACCTGGACTATGACAGCCACAAGGGACGCATCGCCATCGGCAGGATAATAAGGGGAAAGGTGGCCCCCCGTGATACCGTCGCCAGAGTGAACGCCGAAGGAGATATTGATTATCATGAAGTCGCCGAAGTATTCACCCATCTCGGGCTTAAACGGTTGAAGATAGACCGGGCTGAGGCGGGTGACATCGTCGCGTTGACCGGTATAGAAAAGATCATCATCGGGGATACTATCGCTGATCCGGAGCATCCGTCAGCGCTGCCGCGTCTCGAGATAAGCGAGCCGACGGTAGAGATGACCTTCGGTGTCAATACGTCACCTCTTGGCGGGCGAGAGGGGCAATTTTGCACCACACGACAGTTGAGAGAGCGGCTTCACCGGGAACTGGAAACCAACCTCAGCCTCAAGGTGCAGGATACGGACAGCCCGGATACCTTTCTGGTCAAAGGTAGGGGAGAGCTGCACCTGGCCGTCCTGATTGAAACCATGCGGCGCGACGGCTACGAGCTGGAAATCTCGAAACCGAAAGCGATTATCAAAGAAATCAATGGCAGACTCGTTGAGCCGGTAGAACTGCTCACTATTGATACCCGGGATGAATACATCGGGGTTTTAACCGAAATGCTGAGCAAACGGCAAGCCACGATGACCGATATGCGTAAAGACGGCCAGAATGCGCGCCTGGTGTTTCGGATACCTACGAAGGGGCTTATCGGCTTTCGCGGCTCTTTTCTCACCTCAACCCGCGGAGAGAGCATTATGAACAGCGTGTTTATAGGCTTTGAACCCTGGCGGGGGGAAATTACCTCCACCCGGAACGGGGTCCTGGTAGCCTCGGAGTCCGGCAATGCCATCACCTACGGTCTTAATAATGCTCAAGCGCGCGGGCAGACTTTTATCGACCCCGGCACCCAGGTCTATGAAGGCATGATCGTAGGACTGAATTCGCGGTTACAGGATATTCCGGTTAACGTCTGCAAGGAAAAGAAGAGGACTAACGTCCGGTCATCGACGTCGGACATTGCAGTCAGGCTGATACCGCCCCTGAAAATGAGTCTGGAGCAGGCAATTGCTTTTATCAACGATGATGAACTGGTGGAAGTAACGCCCAGGAATATCAGGCTCAGGAAGAAGCTGCTGTCCTATACTCAGAGATTGCGGCGTAACTCTATGGCCAGATTAAGCGCCAGATGACGGATGAAATGATGGTACGACTTTAAGGGCTGCGGTATGGGCAAGCCGTTCAGCCTCAACGTTTCAGCCTTAGACCGATTTCGTTAATATGGATTGTTTGCGAATCAGTCATCAGCTAAGGAGTATCCGGGCAAATTATACGCCCGCATTTAACTACGGTTTGTTTCACGGCTGATATTTTCTGACTGGTTTCAGGAGATATTCCAATCCGTTCAGCTTGATTTCATACAGAGCGGCCAACAGCATGCCGATTTTCCCCGGTGGGAAACCTTTCTGGTGAAACCACACCAGGTAAGGTTCCGGCAGGTCGCAAAGGATGCGGTTTTTGTATTTTCCGAAAGGCATTCGTATCCGCACCAGATCAACCAGCATTTGAGGATCAACGGGGGTATTCACAGCTGCTTTCCTTTCATATCCCGGCGACCGACTAGCCGACCTTCAGCACGTCCAGGAATGCCTCTTTAGGCACCTCCACCCGGCCGATGGCCTTCATTTTCTTCTTGCCTTCTTTCTGCTGCTCCAAGAGCTTGCGCTTGCGGGTGATGTCACCTCCGTAACACTTGGCAAGAACGTCCTTGCGCTTGGCGGATATGTCCTCTCTGGCCACGATGCGGCTGCCGACGGCCGCTTGAATCGGTACTTTGAACAGCTGGCGCGGAATAACCTCCTTAAGCTTGGTCACCATTGCCTTGCCGACCTCGTGGGCCTTTTCCGGCGTTATGATGCGGCTGAAGGCATCCACCGTCACATCGTTTACCAGGACATTGAGTTTGACCAGTTTTGCCTCACGGTACCCGATAAGCTCATAGTCCAGCGAAGCATAGCCCCGGCTGCGGCTTTTTATCTGGTCATAGAAAGTGGTCAGCATACAGCGCAGGGGCATTTCGTATTCGAGGCGGACACGCTGCCCGAGCTTTCCACCGGATTGATATTGCCCCAGATACTCCGTGTGTTTGTAGATTCCCTCCGCTTGCGTGAGAAGCTCCATCAGGGTACCGATAAAACCAGACGGCGTGATGACCGAGATTTTGACCCAGGGCTCTTCCATTTTTCTTATTTCCGCTGGTTCCGGAAACTCATCCGGCTTGGTGATGGTAAGCTGCTGTCCGCTCGTTTTGGTGATAATAAAACTGACTCCGGGGACCGTAACTACCAGCGACAAGCCGAACTCCCTCTCCAGACGTTCGCGCACGATGTCAAGGTGCAGCAAGCCGAGAAAGCCACAGCGGAAGCCATAACCAAGAATCGGGCTGGACTCCGGCTCGTAAGATAGCGAGGCGTCACTGAGGTTCAGTTTTTCAATAGCTTCCCGCAGGTTCTTATAATCCTCCGCCTGGGTGGGGTAGATACCGGCGAACACCATCGGCTTGGGCGGATGATACCCGACGAGCGCATCCGCCGCGCCCCCATATACCGAAGTCACGGTATCCCCGACATGACACTCATCCACGCTTTTTAGTCCCGTGGCGATATAACCGACATCTCCGGCTTCCAGTACCGATGTCAGACATGGTTCGGGAGCAAAATACCCGACCTCAAGCACCTCTATCTCGGTTTTCTGCCCCATCAGACGCACCCTGTCTCCTTTAGCGATGCGCCCATCAACAACACGCAGGTAAGCGATGACACCCTTATAGGCGTCGTAACGGGAGTCAAAAATGAGCGCCCGGAGCGGCCGTCGGGCATCACCACGAGGCGGAGGGATGCGCCGGACGATTTCTTCCAGCAGACGCGGTACACCCTCCCCGGTCTTGGCGCTCAATAGAAGTATATCCGGCGCCTTATAGCCCAGCATACTCTCAATCTCTGCCATGACACGATCGGGTTCGCTCCCCGGCAGGTCGATTTTATTGATGACGACAATTATCTCCAGGTTATGCTCCATGGCCAGATAGGTATTAGCCAGTGTCTGCGCCTGGATACCCTGCGTGGCATCGATGACGAGTACGGCTCCCTCACAAGCAACCAGCGTACGCGACACCTCGTAAGAGAAGTCGACGTGCCCCGGCGTATCGACAAGATTAAGGCGATAGGTTTGCCCGTTACCGGTCTTGTAGTGCAGGCGGACAGCCTTGGCTTTGATAGTGATACCGCGCTCACGTTCCAGTTCCATGCTGTCCAGCACCTGTTCGCCTATTTTCTCACGCTTCATGGTCCCGGTCAGTTCGATAAGGCGATCGGCAAGTGTGGACTTACCGTGATCTATGTGAGCGATAATACAAAAATTACGGGTAAGCGCCTGTTCCATATGTCAGTAATCACCTCTATAGTGCTAAATGTATCTTCCCTTTAATTGCCGGAGCCATCCGGGAGGAAACGCCAGAATACCTCGTTACTCAGCAGCCGACCGCGGCGTGTCAGTTTTAATCGTCTGCCGTCCTGCTCCAGCAGGCTTGCCGCGATCATCGCTTCAATCTGTTGCCGATAATGGGCCATGATATCCATGCCGAAGCGGCGGTAAATATCATCCGAATCGATTCCTCCACACAACCGCAAGCCGAGTATGACCGTTTCAGCAACTTCCAGTCGGGGGTAAATCTCTTCGTCCAGCTCCGGTGCCGGTAATGATTTCACCGATAGACAGGCCAGGTATTTATCCAGGCTGTTTGTATTGGCGAAGCGGTGACCATCCCAAGAGGAATGGGCGGCAACCCCCACGCCAAGATAGGGCAGGTTTTGCCAGTAAGTAAGATTATGGCGGCACTCCCGGCCGGCTATTGCCCAGTTTGATATCTCGTAGTGGCGGTAGCCGTTAACAGCCAGTAATTCCTCGGCCAGTTCATAATGGTCCGCGCTGTCATCCGGGTCAGGCACGGGCAAAAAGCCTTCTGCGATAGCTCTCCCCATCGGGGTATCCGCCTCGGGGGTGAGGGCGTATAGTGAGAGATGGTCCGGTCTCATCACTATGGCTTCGTCCAGTGTTTGCTGCCAATCTGAAAGGGTCTGTCCCGGTAATCCGTAGAGGAGATCAATGTTCAAATTATCAAACCCGGATTTACGGGCGTCTTTTACGGCTTCCCTTGCCTCAGCCGCCGTATGAATACGTCCTAGCAGCGCTAGTTCGCGGTCATTCAGACTCTGTAAGCCCAGACTCAATCGGTTAATCCCCAGTTTCCTGGCAGCAGCAAGGTACGTCCGGTTAATAGTGCCCGGATTAGCCTCAATGGTTATCTCAGCCGCCTCATCAACGGCAAACAGCGAGTTGATGGTTAACATAAGACCACCTATATCCCTGGCGGGAATCAAGCTCGGGGTGCCTCCGCCGATATATATACTGCGAATACATTCTCCGCCAGCCCTCAGGGTCAATTCTTTTTCAAGGGCAGTCAGGTACAAGGGAATATCAGGCTCCCTGCAATCGTATGATACGAAGGAGCAGTAAGAGCACTTATGACGGCAGAAAGGCGCGTGGATATAAAGCGCAATATCATCTGGCACAATACAATTATAGCAGATATAGCTATGACTACGCTCAGCTTCCGCTGTGCACCAGCTAAGAATGATTTTCTGCTGACCGCTGGCAGGACGCACCGTCGCTCCACATCTCGAGAAGTCGTATTGTCCGCCTATGCCTCGATGAAACTAGTGTCCCGTCTTAGAAATAAGTTGAATAAGTGAGATGAAGTTGGTCATCAAGTTTGCCATGTGCGCTACTCTTGATTTAACCTCCTCGCGTACAACTACTTTTTCAAAGAACTTCCGAGACTCGATACTAGTACCTGGCTGCATAATTGCTATCCATATTTCCTCGCTCCTTGAGGGAGAGTGAGGGGTAGCTACGATTTCACCCTCATCCCAACCTTCTCCCATCGAGGAAGAAGGGACTGGGACTGTATACTTGTTTCCACAACGAGGCACCAGGTCATTACCTCGCGCAGATATCGCCCCTTGCAAAGCCAGTCAAAGAAAATATACAAGACGAATTTTGAGACGGTGCCCGCTCAGCGAATTAGTGCCAAGTAGTACCATTAAATCGATTAGCCCTAGACCCTCAACCAGTCTAGGGCTAATTTTAGCTACAAAATAATGGCGTCCCTGGAGCGATTCGAACGCTCGACCCGCTGCTTAGAAGGCAGCCGCTCTATCCACTGAGCTACAGGGACAGGTACATTAATTAACCTAATAACTCTAGCATCAGGCACATTCGCCGTCAAGATATTAACCCGCCGGTGATTCTATCAGTCCGAATACCGTCCATCCTAACATCGTAAGAACCGTAACGATAATCCCGGCCATCAATACTCCGGCGATAATCGATATAAAAGCAAACCGGAACCTTAAACCAAGCAGAACCGCGATGATAGACCCCGTCCATGCCCCCGTTATGGGAAACGGTATGGATACGAAGAGCGCAAGGCCTATCCGTTCATAGCGTACTATCATCCTGTCCCGGGACCGTATTCGGGCGAATAACCAGTCCAAGAAGGGTTTCAAGGCGCGGACACGCATAAGCAGGCGTGTGAAGGTACTAAGAAAAAGCAGGATAAAAGGTACCGGAAGGATATTGCCGATTACACCAATAAGATATGCGTAAAACCAGGGGAAATCATAGACAATGATAGCAACCGGGATAGCTCCCCTCAGTTCGGAGATGGGTGAAGCGGCGATAAGAATCACCTTCAGAATATCTATCAAGTCCATAAGACAGCCTTTTTACTCCAGGAAGTGGACCGGTACGATCGGTTATCCAAGCGGAATGACGCTGATACTGGGGAGTGTAACAAACATGCGGAACTCGCGTCAAGGACATTCAAGCTTTGCTTGACAATGGGGGATGCCGTTGCTACTATTGAATTTAGTCCGCTGTTAGTTAAACTGAAATGACAGGCTTACTGGACAGAATCAACAGCCCCGCCGACCTGAAACATTTATCCTGGGACGAACTGAAACAGCTCGCCCATGAACTGCGGCAGGAAATCGTCAGGACGGTTACCGTAACCGGGGGACATCTTGCCTCGAACCTGGGCGTGGTAGAACTGACTATTGCCCTGCACCGCGCTTTTAATAGCCCCGAAGATAAGATTATCTGGGATGTTGGTCACCAGAGTTACGTTCACAAACTCATTACCGGGCGCAGGGAGAGGTTCGATACGCTTCGTCAATACGGAGGAATTTCGGGTTTCCCCTGCCGCAGTGAAAGCAGCCATGACCCGTTCGGCGCGGGTCATGCCAGTACCTCTGTGTCTGCCGCGCTGGGAATGGCCGTCGCCCGTGACCTTAACGGTGATGACTACCACGTCGCTGCCGTTATCGGCGACGGCGCGATAACAGCGGGCATCGCCCTTGAGGCGCTTAACCAGGTAGGTCACCTGGGCTCCAAACTCATCGTCATCTTGAACGACAACGGCATGTCTATCTCGCCTACGGTTGGTTCTCTTTCCAAACTACTCAACCGGGTACGTTTCGATCCCCGGTACCACCGTGCCAAACAGGGAGGTAAGAGGGTGCTGGATAACCTCCCCATGGGAAACCGCTTCCGGGACCTGGGACGCAGGGTGGAAAGCGGGATTAAGGGAATGGTTCTGCCGTCCGTCATCTGGGAGGAGCTTGGTTTCACTTATCTGGGGCCGGTTGACGGCCATAATTTGCGAGAACTGGAAACCGCGTTGACTCAAGCCCGGGACTACCACCGCAAGCCCACGTTTGTCCATGTTATCACCACTAAAGGAAAGGGTTACCAGCCTGCGGAAAGTGATGCCGTTTATTTTCACGGGATATCAGCGAGGAACGGAGAGGTCTCCGTTGCACCGAGCTACAGCGAAGTATTTGCCCAGACGGTCCTCCGCCTTACCAGGGAAAATCCCAGGGTAGTCACAATCACACCCGCCATGCCTGAAGGTAACTGCCTGAAAATCGTCTCGGCGGAGTTCCCGAAGAGGGTCTTTGACGTGGGAATCTGCGAGCAGCACGCGGTGACCTTTGCCGCCGGACTGGCCACCCAGGGATTTATCCCAATCGTAGCGATATATTCCACTTTTCTGCAGCGGGCATATGACCAGATAATCCATGATGTCTGCCTGCAGGAGCTGCCGGTGGTCTTTGCCATCGACCGCGGCGGCATTGTCGGCGATGACGGCAAGACCCACCAGGGCTCTTTTGACGTTTCTTATCTCTCTCTGATTCCAAACCTGATAGTCGCCGCGCCTAAAGACGAAAACGAACTGCAGCATATGCTGTATACGGCAACGAAGTCCCGGCTGCCCATGGCGGTACGCTATCCGCGCGGCTGCGGATTGGGTATCCCGATGGAGAGTGAGTTGCGGGAGGTGCCGCCAGGCAAGGGAGAAGTATTAAGAGAAGGTTCGGACGTGGCTATTATTGCCATCGGGGTTACGGTGGCCCCGGCAATGGAGGCGGCTGAAAGATTATCAGAGCGGGGGATTGAAGCGACTGTTATTAATGCCCGCTTCGCCAAGCCGATAGATACCGGGCTTATTACCGGCCTTGCCCGGAGGCTCAAGAATATCATTACCGTGGAGGAAAATGCCCTGAGCGGAGGGTTCGGCAGCAGCGTCGGGCAGCTACTCCACGAAGAGGGCATCTTTGACGTACGACTTAAAAGCCTGGGTATTCCCGATGAGTTCATCGAACACGGCACCCAGGCCATACTTCGCGCCAAGTACAGCCTGGACTCGGAAGGAATAACGCGCCAGGTGGTAAAATTCCTGCCATGTCACGGCACCATCATTTCCGCGGGAAGATCGAAGAGACTCGTTTGAAATCAGTTACTGTCAGGATAGAAACATGAATAAATTAACGGTAAAGGACATTGATGTTCGCGGCAAAAGAGTGCTGGTGCGTGTCGACTTCAATGTACCCCTGGACAAGGCAACGGGGTCGATTTCGGATGACAGCCGCATCAGGGCCACCCTGCCCACAATCAAGTATCTTATCGAACAGGATGCCCGGATTATCCTGATTTCCCACCTGGGACGCCCCAAAGGAAAAGTAGTCGATGCTCTCAGAATGACACCCGTCGCGCAGAGGCTTTCCCAGATTCTGGGACATCAGGTCGGTGTCGCCGCGAACTGCATCGGTCCTGAGGTGGAAACTTCGGTGGAAACGCTGAGAGCAAGAGACGTACTTTTGCTGGAGAATTTACGCTTCCACTCTGATGAAGAGACCGGCAGCGCCGAGTTCGCTCGGGCTTTGTCACGGCTTGGTGACATCTTTGTTAATGACGCCTTCGGCACTTCTCACCGCGCTCACGCATCCATCGCGGGCATCGCCAATTTTCTGCCGGCAGTAGCCGGTCTGCTCCTGGCGAAAGAGATAGAGACCCTCGACGGCATCCTGAAAACACCCGAGCACCCCTTCTGTTCCCTCCTTGGAGGCGCGAAGGTCAGTGACAAGGTGGGAATGCTCAAAAATATCATGCATCGGGTGGACTGCGTTCTCGTGGGCGGGGGCATGGCGGCTACCTTCCTGAAAGCGGAGGGTTATGAAATTGGCAAGTCCCTGATTGAACAGGATGCCGTAGGAACGGCTGCGGACCTCCTCAAGCTGGCCCGTGAAAACAGCGTTGAGGTAAAACTTCCCCTTGATGTGGTCGTTGCCGACGATATTAACAGCGAGGCCAGGGGTGAAGTAGTCTCCAGCGAGGAGGTGCCGGCCGGGAAAATAATAGCCGATATCGGCCCGAAAACGGTTGCTGCTTTCCAACAGGAACTTCAAAACAGCAAGACCGTCTTCTGGAACGGGCCGCTGGGCGTAAACGAAGTCGCCCAGTTCGCCGAGGGGACGCGCACACTGGCGAAGAGCCTGGCGGAGATGGGTGCCACCACCGTTATCGGCGGAGGCTCTACCGCCGAAGTGGTTAATGAAATGGGTCTGGCGGACAAGATGACCTTCGTCTCTACCGGAGGCGGAGCTTCGCTGAAGTTTTTAGGTGGGGAAACGCTTCCCGGTATCGAAGTGCTGACGGATAAGAAGTCCTGAATATTATGACCGTTGATATGGAACTGATGAAAGAACTCTCCCGGCCTACCGCCTCCAGGATTGTGCTGCTCGTGCTGGACGGGCTGGGGGGTCTTCCCGACCCGAATACGGGCAAGTCAGAGCTTGAGACCGCGCGTACCCCGAATCTGGACTCGCTGGCATCCAGGAGTGTCTGCGGCATGTCTGACCCGGTAAGCCCCGGAATCACTCCGGGCAGCGCGCCGGGCCACCTGGCCCTCTTCGGATATGACCCGGTCAAATGTAATATCGGGCGCGGGGTACTGGAGACGGTGGGCATAGATTTTAACCTGAAGCCGGGGGATGTGGCAGCCCGCGGCAATTTCTGCACCGTGGATGAAAAGGGGAATATCACGGACAGGAGGGCGGGGCGTATTTCCACGGAAAAAAACGGGGAGCTGTCCCGGCTCCTCGATAACACTACCATCGATGATATTCAGGTCATCGTGCGGCCGGTAAAGGAGCACCGCTTCATAGCTGTTTTTCGCGGCGAGGGACTGGATGCCGGCGTATCCGATTCCGACCCCCAGCATACCGGAATGCCCCCTAAAACCGTGGTGGCCGGGAACGGTGCGGCTAAGAAGATGGCGGATATTGCTAACCGGTTCCTTTCCATAGTGGAAGAAAAGCTGGCTGACCACCATCCTGCAAATATGGCCCTGCTGAGGGGCTTTTCACGGCATCCGGACCTGCCCCAGATGAGTGACATATATCACCTGGACCCCGCGGTGATTGCAGTCTATCCCATGTACCGCGGGCTGGCGAAACTGGTGGGCATGAAGGCTTTACCCGCAGGCACAACCGCAGGGGATGAGATAGATACCCTTAAGAAGCATTACGCCGAACATGATTTTTTCTTTGTCCACCTGAAGTGGACCGACAGCGCCGGCGAAGACGGGGACTTCACTAAGAAAGTGAAGGTCCTGGAGGACCTGGATACCCTGATACCGGATATTTTGAAAATGAGTCCCGATGTGCTGGTGGTCACCGGGGACCATTCTACACCCGCCGTGCTCGGGGGGCACAGCTGGCACCCGGTACCCATGATGCTATTCTCTGCATGCTGCCGTCCGGATAAGGTGATGGAGTTCTCGGAATCGGCGTTTATCTCAGGCGGGCTCGGGCGAATCCCGGCCACCGATATCATGCCGCTGGCCATGGCCAATGCGCTCAAACTGAATAAATTTGGAGCATAAGAAACAGACCGAGGCACCTTGTCGCGTGTAGCAAAGAGATTTTATGTTTCTCCCTCCGTCTTGATAGGGGCTAATTCCGCCATTCTGCTGACCTTGGGCATACCCTTTTTCCGTGACAGGTATGCTTTTTGGGATGGCGTGTCACTCACCATCGGCGCGTTTCTCCTGCTGTTCTTCTTTGTCCTGGTATGGACGAGCCACCGCTCGAAGCAGTCATGGGAGAAACAGAATCGTACCGGATGGATAAGACATGGGCTTTATTCCGCCATACGGCACCCTGACTATTCCGGAATCATCATGATGAACCTGGCATTTCTCTTTATATTCCGGACTTTCTGGCTGCTGCCCGTCAGCCTCTTCTTCATCTGGCTCTGGTCCAGACAGGCCCGTTATGAAGAAGAACTGCTGCTTGCCAAATACGGGGATTCATATGTAAGCTATATCGGGAGTACCGGGAGGTTCTTCCCGAAATTCCGCAAAGAATAATCTTGAAAACGGAGCTAAAGATGAGAACACCCATGATAGCGGGCAACTGGAAGATGAATACCACCATATCCGAAGCGCAAGCGCTGGTCAGGGCGATGCTTGAGGAACTGCGCGCAATCGGGGGGGTTGAAAAAGTGGTCTGCCCGCCCTTTATCTCTCTAAACCCGGTGGGAGAATTGCTGAAAGGGACATCTCTTAAACTCGGCGCGCAGAATGTATTTTATGAAGACAAGGGCGCCTATACCGGGGAAATATCTCCTCCGATGCTCGCCGGATTGTGCGAATATGTCATCGTCGGCCATTCCGAGCGCCGGGAGTACTTTCGGGAAACCGGGGAAATCGTAAATAAAAAGATAATCGCTGCCCTTAAAGCAGGCCTGAAACCCATTTTATGTATCGGAGAGAAACCCGGAGAAAATGAAGCCGGGCAGACCGAAGCAGTAGTTACGAGTCAGCTTACGGAAGCCCTTGCGGGCGTCAATCGCGCTGACGCCCTGGTGGTTGCCTACGAACCCATCTGGGCAATCGGCACGGGCAAGGCGGCCACGGGTACCCAGGCGAACGGGACCATCGGGATAATCCGACGCCACCTCGCCAGCCTGTGCGATGAATCGGTTGCCCGCGGAATCCGCGTTCTTTACGGAGGCAGCGTCACCTCCGCCAATACCGGGGAATTCATGGCGCAGCCGGAAATCGACGGCGCTCTGGTGGGAGGCGCCAGCCTGAAAGCAGGGGAATTCATCGGCATCGTGCGCCAGACGGCAGACATCAAGGGCCGTTTGTGAACCCGCTGATTGCAGTCGTTGGTCCTACGGGAGTCGGTAAGAGCAGCCTGGCGGTGAGCCTTGCCTCAGAGTTCAACGGCGAAATCATAAACGCGGACAGCCGCCAGGTCTATCGCGGCATGGACATCGGCACCGCCAAGCCTGACGGCGAAGAGCTTTCCCGCGTACCCCACCATCTCATCGACATCATCAATCCGGACGAAGAGTTCAGCCTCGCGCAGTACCAGAAAATGGCGTCTCAGGCGATAGATGATGTACAGAAAAGAGAGAGGATCCCTTTTCTGGTCGGCGGCAGCGGTCTCTATGTTTGGGGAGTAATAGAAGGCTGGCAGGTACCGATGGTAGCGCCGGATTACGCTTTCAGGCGTGACCTGGAGCGCAAGGCCGAAAATATCGGAGCACAAGGGCTTTACGATGAGTTACGAGAAACAGACCCGGAAGCGGCAAAAAAAATAGACCCGAAGAATATTCGACGCGTTATCCGGGCCCTTGAAGTCGCCCGGAAATCGGAAACGTCAACTGAGCGGCGGGCGGGTAAACAGCCCCCGCCATACCGGAACTTTATCATCGGTCTTACTGCTGACAGAAAGACCTTGTATCAGCGAATTGACCGGCGTGTCGATGAAATGATAGCATCCGGATTCGTAGCGGAGGTGGAAAAGTTACTGAAAATGGGGTATGATTTTACATTGCCGGCCTTGTCCAGCATTGGTTACCGCCAGGTATGCCAATATATTAAAGGCGAACTGACGCTAAACGAAGCAGCCGATAGGATAAAGACGGAGACACACCGTCTCGTCAGGCATCAGAATGCCTGGTTCCGCAAGGACGATATACGAATACACTGGTTCGACGTTAGCGAAAGAGCGATTGCGGACATAGAAGCGGCGGTGGCGGACTTCATCCAAACGAGAGGAGCAGATGGGTAGAGCATGAGATTCACCAAGATGCAGGGCGCGGGAAATGACTTCGTCCTGATTGAGACCAGCGGTAACAACCATGACTGGCCGAAGATGGCACAGATTATGTGTGACCGTCGTTACGGAATCGGAGCGGATAGTATCATATTACTGCTTCCTTCCACGAGAGCCGATGTCAGGATGCGCGTATTCGATGCCGACGGTTCGGAAGCGGAAGCTTGCGGTAACGGCATCCGGTGCCTCGGCAGGTATGCCTGGGAGAAGGGGATAACCGGAAGAGATGCAGACCAGATAAGCGTTGAGACGGCAGCGGGTATCAGGACGCTCTATCTTAACAAGAACAACGGGAAACTGGAGACAATCCGGGCGAACATGGGGAAACCGCTGTTTCTGCCGGATGAAATCCCGGTGACACTCAAGGACGCTCCGGGGAAAGCAGTTGACATAAATGGAATGCTCAGCTACAGAGTAATTGTGGCAGGCCATGAACTTACCCTTAACCTTGTCTCCATGGGTAATCCCCACGCAGTCTTTTTTCAGAAGCACCCTGTAGCTCATTTCTCTTTATCGGTTCTGGGACCGGAAGTGGAAAATCTGCCGGTATTTCCCAATCGCATCAATTTCGAGGTGGTCCGGGTCATCAGTAAAAAGAGGGTCGAAGCACGCGTGTGGGAGCGTGGGGTAGGGGAGACTATGGCCTGTGGCAGCGGAGCCTGCGCCATCTTTGCTGCTTCCCAAAAATACGGATACACTGATAAGGATATTGAGGTCTCTCTGCCGGGCGGCACGCTGGAGGTTGAATGGAACGGAGGCGGGGAGGTGCTGCTCAGCGGTCCCGCGGAAAACGTTTTCTCCGGAGAATGGCCCGATTAGGAGTCGTAAATGAAACTGGCGAGACGCATCGAAAACCTGCCCCCGTATCTCTTTGTCGAAATCAATAAGAAGATTGCCGAGAAAAGGGCCAAAGGAGAAGAGGTTATCACTTTTGCCATCGGCGATCCTGACATTCCCACCCCCGGCCATATTATCAAACGCCTCTGCCAGGCAGCCCAAGACCCGCCGAACCATCGTTACCCGGAAACCGCAGGTCTCCCCGAGCTGCGAAAAGCCATCGCGGACTGGTACGGGAAAAGGTTCGATATCCCGCTGGACCCTGAGAGAGAAGTCCTCCCCTTAATCGGTTCCAAGGAAGGCATCGCCCATGTTGCATTTTGTTTTGTAGACCCCGGTGACACGGTGCTCGTGCCGGACCCCGGATACCCCGTGTACGGCATCAGCGTTTCACTCGCCGGAGGCAGGCCGTATTACCTGGCTTTAAGGGAGAAATCCGGGTATCTGCCTGATCTCAATAGTATCCCGGAGCCTGTCCTTAATAAGACCAGAATGATGTGGATTAACTATCCCAATAATCCCACCGGGGCGGTTGCCGGGCTGGAATTTTATGACAGGGTGGTCGAGTTCGCGAAGAAATACGGTATTATTGTCTGCAACGACGCTCCTTACACCGAAGTCGCTTATGACGGCTATCAGCCGGTAAGCTTCCTGCAGGCGGAAGGCGCACGGGACATCGGCGTGGAGTTTCATTCCCTTTCCAAGAGCTATAATATGACCGGGTGGCGCATCGGAATGGTGGTGGGCAATGCCGAGGTGGTTAATGCCCTGTCAACCCTGAAATCGAACATGGATTCGGGCATCCCCCAGGCGATACAGTATGCGGCAATCGAAGCCTTCAACGGCCCGCAGGACTGTATCCCGGAACATAACGCCATCTATCAGAAAAGACGCGACCTGATAATCGAAGTATTAAACAACATCGGGCTGGAGGCAACGGCCCCAAAGGCAAGTCTCTACATCTGGGCAAAGGTCCCGGAAGGTTATAACTCCATCGAGCTTACCGCGGACCTGCTGGACCAGGTAGGGGTAGCGGTTACTCCCGGAATCGGATATGGCCGTAACGGGGAGGGCTACGTCCGCCTTTCCCTGACCATATCCGATGCGCTCCTGGTCAAGGGTCTTTCGCGCTTGTCAGGGTGGAGGAATTCCCGCAGGCTGACCGCAAAGAACAAGCATAAGTAGACATAATAATCAGGGGGCATTAATCAAGACCCGAATCGTAACTACGAGGGAACCACCGGAGAAGGCTCTCCTGGTAACGGTGGCAAGGGGCGGTCAGGACCGGCAGGCGGCGGAGGTCTCTATCGACGAGCTGGGACATCTGGCGCAGAATGCCGGAGCGGAAGTGGTTGGAAAAATCACCCAGCAGTTACCCGTTCCCTCAAAAACACATTATGTGGGCAAGGGCAAACTGGAAGAACTCGTCTCTCTCCGAGAAACCATCAATTATAACGTCGTCATCCTCGATGATGAGCTTTCTCCCGTACAGCAGCGCAACCTTGAAAGCGCCTTGAATGTCAAGGTAATCGACCGCGCCGCATTAATACTGGATATCTTTGCCCGCCGCGCCCGTACGCGGGAAGGCCGGCTGCAGGTGGAACTGGCCCAGCTCCAGTACCTTTTGCCGCGTCTCGCCGGGCAATGGAGCCACCTGGAGAGGCTGGGGGGAGGTATCGGCACCAGAGGCCCCGGGGAAACCCAGCTTGAAACGGACCGCCGCATTATCAGACAGAAGATACATCGACTTCAGAGCAAGATAGAGGAAATCAGGCGGCACCGCAACCTTTACCGCCAGCAGAGACAGAAAACCGGTATTCCGGTGGTCTCTCTGGTAGGCTATACGAACGCCGGGAAAAGCACGCTTATGAACCGGCTCTGCCATGCTGATATTCCGGCGGAGGACAAACTATTCGCCACGCTAGACCCCACCACCCGCCGCCTTAAACTGCCTGACAGGACCGCCGTGCTGCTTACGGATACTGTCGGTTTTATCCGAAAGCTGCCTCCGGAAATAGTCTCCGCTTTCCGGGCTACGCTGGAAGAACTGGAAGAAGCCGCTCTCCTGCTGCATGTGGTCGATTTCTCATCACCGGACGCCCCTGAGCAGTGCCAGACTGTGGAAGAGATACTGGCGGACCTCTCCCTGGAGGTGAAACCAAGGATTACCGTGATGAACAAGATAGACCTGATGCTGCCTAAAGACCGTACCTGGGAAGAGCAGTCCGCAATGGACTATTTCCGGGGTACGGGACATACCCCCGTAGAGGACATGGTAATGGTTTCCGCTGCAAAAGGCTGGGGACTGGCCCGTTTACTGGAATTAATCGGCGGTAATATTAAACATTCTTGAAATCTTGAAATGGCGCGCTGAGAGCCAAATCCGGACCCGTGAAAATCTTTTTGGATGGGAATAATCATAGGCCCGCTTCTTCGAAGGTTACTGGAGGCCTGAGGATATCAGCTTATCCTCCGAAAGATAGAGCCGGCCGTCCTCGGTCATAAGGACTATCTCTTGTTTTCTCAAGAGGCTCAGCGCGTAGGGCTTATAATCGCGGCCCCTGAACAGCCCATCGATAAAACCGCGGGGGTTCAGCCCCAGTTCAAAGAGGTTTTTGGCATTTCTGGCATCCATGGCATTATTCGCCCGGAAAGAGTGGACCACCTGTTTAATGGCCCGCTTCATCAGGAAGCGGGGGACGATAAACATCGCCAGAAAGAATACGCCGATGAGCAGAATAATCAATAATGTAGAATCAATCATACGGCCAGTTTACCTTATTACGGGGGTTATTGGCAAGGCTGAAATAAACTCCTTCTTGTTTATAAGAGGGAATGTGTTGGATTCATAAAAGATTCTGCCCATTACTATTATGTTAATCCCTTCCATGCATCATATTGGGGCGCACTATATATGTTATGTCACTACACACGCATAATATTCCCATTTACCATAATAAAGTCTTCTCTATTGCACTACTTCAGTCATTTGACATCTGAACGGTTCCGCGCTACCTTATAAACTGATGGATGGGATATTATTTAACCTGCTTCTTCAGTCGCTGGAGATAGTTTCCGTTGTAATCGGCTCTTTTGCCATGCTGGTCATTGTCTGGGGAGTCCTCCTCGGATTTATCGCAATCATCAATTATGAGATAAGACTCCTTCGCAGGTCCGGCCAGAAAACATCAATCCATAAAATACGCCATAACATCGGCGGTTACCTGTTGCTCGGTCTTGAGTTCCTTATCGCCGCTGATATTATCCGTACCATCGTCAGACCTTCCCTGGAAGAGCTGGGTATACTTGCCGGTATCGTCATTATCAGGACGGTAATCAGCTACTTTCTCAATAAGGAAGTGGGTGAGAGAGAGGCGAAAGAAAGCCGTTCGACTATCCCCGTCTAATTATGTAAAGTGGGCTCGGCAGGGTTCGAACCTGCGACCAACCGGTTATGAGCCGGCCGCTCTGCCGCTGAGCTACGAGCCCGTAGGATTACGGGAGTGAAACTGCTTCCCTTACGCGTGGATTATACGCTTTTCCCTGATTTGAGTCAAGATTAACCAGGTTTGACTGCACCCACCGGTTCAGCGTAAAATTCGTTTAGACCATGCAGACAATACCCTCCGTGAAAGCAGCCCTTGATGCCGTATTTCCACCGCGGGCCGTTGCCATTGCCGGTGTTTCCACCAATCCCAGAAAGCATTTGAGCGGGCGCGGTTTTCTGGACGCCCTGATTGACGCCGGCTACCGCGGCAAGATTTATCCCATAAATCCTTCCGGTGGTGAGATATACGGCATGAAGATGTATACCGGTATTCCGGAAATCCCGGACCGGATTGATTTTGTCACGTCGGCAATTCCCGCACGGCTTAATCTCCAGTTGCTCCGTGACGCGGCAGCCAAGGGCGCCAGTGTGGTGCACATTTACAGTTCCGGATTCAGTGAAATTGCGGACCCTCAGGGAAAAAAGCTGGAAGAAGAGCTTGCCGCGGTGGCACGCAAGGAAGGTATACGCGTTCTGGGCCCTAACTGCATGGGTATCTACTCCCCCAAATACGGGCTTTCCTTCCGTCACGGTCTTCCCCGCGAAAGCGGTTCGCTGGGTTTTATCAGCCAGAGCGGCAGCAATTCGTTCCAGGTTATTCGTGACGGGGCTCTCAAGGGTGTTCATATCAGCAAGCTTTTCAGCTACGGCAACGCCCTTGACCTCAACGAGTGCGACATTCTGGAATACCTCTCCCGGGACGACGAAACCAGCATCATCGGTGGATACATCGAGGGGGTGAAAGACGGCAGGCGTTTCATGGACTTGATAAAGAAGACAGATAAGCCGGTAATAATATATAAAGCCGGTAATACCGGCAGCGGTCTGCGAGCGGCGGCCTCCCATACCGGTACCCTGGCGGGTTCCAGGGAAATCTGGCAAACAGCCTTGCGTCAAGCGGGGGCCGTGCAGGTGCCCAGTATGGAAGAACTGGTGGACATGGTAGTCCTCTTCCACCACATGGCGTCTCCAACCGGGAATAATCTGGCCCTGTATGGAGTGGGCGGCGGAGCCATAGTCCAGTCTACCGATGAATGCGCCGAAGCCGGTCTGAATTTACCGCTGCTCCCGGAAAAAACCAGAAATAAGCTGGAGGAGCTCTATTCCTCGGAAGCCGGCGGCAGCTTCCGCAATCCAATTGACATTTACCTGGGCAAAAAGGAGCTTATCAAGAGTAATATCCAGCTGGTAGCCGCTCTGCCCGAGATAGACCTGCTCATGATGCAGTTCCTCATCGGCTACGGCGGCAAGGGTGAAAAGAATCTGGTGCGCAAATACATAGAGACTATCGTTAACTTGAGCGAGTCCATCAACCGCCGCACCGCGGTGGTCATCCGTCCTTCGGGCCTGCTCCGTTTTTCTCAGTATTACCTGAAAACGCAGCAGACCCTTGTTGCCGCGGGCTATCCCATCTTTGATTCCGCGAAACGCGCCGCTACAGCCATCGCCAGGTACATAGACTATCACCAGAGGAAAGCAAGGCGCCAATAACGGGCCTTGCCATCCCGGAATACAGCCGTTATAATTATCTGGTTAAGATAACCCGCTTAATGGAGGAGTCAGTCCATGCCGTCCTATGCCTTTTTCGAAAAGAATTTCGTACCCCTTGAGGAAGCAAAAATCGGGGTCATGACGCATGCCCTGCACTACGGCACCGCCGTGTTCGAAGGAATCAGGGGCAACTGGAATGAAAGGCAAAAACAGGTCTATCTCTTCCGATTGAAAGAGCACTATGACCGCCTGGAAAAAGGTTGCCGGGTGATGAAGATAAAACTGCCTTTTTCCGTGGATGAGATGTGCCGCATTACGGTGGAACTGATCGCCAGGTGCGGTTTTCAGGAAGACATTTACGTCCGCCCCCTCGCTTATAAGAGTTCCCAGGCGCTTGGCGTAAGATTACACAACCTGGAAGACGATTTCCTGGTCTTTTCCATCCCCTGGGGGCCTTATCTTGACATGGACGTGGCCCGCTGTGCGGTGTCCTCATGGCACCGTCCTGCGGATAATGTCATACCGCCCCAGGTGAAGGTTGCCGGTATTTATGTAAATAACGCTCTGGCCAAGACAGAGGCGATTGAGAACGGCTATGATGAGGCAATTATGCTTTCACCTGATGGCCACATTTCTGAGGGAAGCGGGGAAAATATATTTCTAGTGATAAACGGCAGGCTGGTGACCCCGGCAACTTATAATAATATCCTCACCGGAATCACCCGCAACACGGCAATCGAACTGGCGAAAAAAGAACTGGGCATAGAGGTCATCGAGAGGCAAGTTGACCGCAGTGAGCTATACATAGCTGATGAGTGCTTCCTTACCGGAACCGCCGCCCATATTACCCCGGTTGGTGAGATTGATCACAGGGAGATTGGCAACGGTAAGGTGGGCCCTGTTACCAAGAAACTCCAGGATATTTACGCGGACGTAATCCGGGGGGATAACGCTACATATCTCGACTGGTGCACGCCGGTTTACCCGGCTTGATTACCTTCGCAGGGACTGACGCCGATTGATTTCAGGAGGCAGCGCACGTGGCAGCTTTCCTCCAGCTGCGTCGTCAGGTTATAGGCTTCTTCCAGCAGTTGTCCGATAGCGAAACTCCCGTGTCCGCGCACCATGACTACGGGATGTTTTTCCAGCGCCCCGGCTATTTCCGCTGCAAGTATTCCCGGCTTTACCTCGGTGTCCCAGCCCAGGACAGGAACCTTTCCCATCAGGTTCATCCCCTCTTTATTATGTGGTTCTATGAATCGTTCGCTCAGGGAGAGAGCGGTGGCATGAGGAGGATGAGCATGTACGATTGCCTGTGCCTGGGTCAGCTGGTAGATGGCGCGGTGTACGGGAAGCTCCTCGGAGGCAAGCGGCGTACTCCGGCTGTTTTTATTTATTCCCGTCTCGATAAGGTCACCTTCCCCCAGACAATTGAGCATGCTGCCGCGCCGGGTAATAATGAGATGCTCACCCATCTTGACACTGAGGTTCCCGCTGCATGACGAAACCAAGCCCCGGGAGAACAGGTCTCTACCTACGGTTTGAAAGCGGACTATTAACAAAAGCCCTCCTGCCCCTTAGCTCCCTCTGCCAGGATACTTCGATAATACTATAATAATGTATCCTGATTCCAAAGTAAAAAGCAAATTATGCCGGAGGGGTTTTATAGGATTTTGGTTGGCTCCAGGTAGCGCCCCCTCCCCTCCCGTTGACCTCCTTCCCGCCCTGACCCACCCTCGCGGCCGCTCTTTTCTTCCCCGCCAATGAAATACAGGTAAAATCGCCGGAGGAGGGTCTTTCAGCCTTAAACCAGCTGCCGGATAACCCCGATGACCCGCCCCTGGATTACCACATTGCCGGGCGTCACGTAAATCGGAGCCATCGTCTCATTAGCGGGCTGGAGACGCACGCGGTCCGCTTCCAGATAATATTTCTTTAAGGTGACTTCTTTTTCTGCTTCCAGCCATACAGCCGCGGTTTCACCGTTGTCAACGATACTGGCTGCCTGCATCAGGACGATATCGCCATCGTTAATCAAAGCATCAATCATGGACATTCCCTTTACCCGCAGAGCATAGACTTCCTCCCGGTTGCCAATGAGTTCTCCGGGTACCGAGATAATCTCCGCTCCGGTGGAAACATCCCATGTATCGTTAGTGGGAACGGGTATCGGTTCACCAGCCGCAATCTGACCCACAACAGGTACCGGCACCAGCGTTCCGTTCGCGGAAAAACCGGTCAGCTCAATCCCGCGGGATACCTCCGCATGCCGTCGCAAGTATCCTCTTTGTTCCAGTATGCGCAGGTTATAGTCAACCACGGAAGTGGAACTTATTTCACAGCCAGCTTGAATGTCACGGACACTCGGAGGGAACCCGTTTTTACGCAGGAACCGGTTAATAAAAGTGATGATGCGCTGCTGCTTTGGGGATAAAGCTTTCATATCCATGATATAAGAACTATTGTTCTATATTTTATCCCCTTGCCCGACTTTTTGTCAACCGGTATACCAGATAATATTTCACGATATTCCCAAACAGAATTACCGGTTTATATCGTATTGCCAATGCGCCAGCCGTCTTCAATGGCATCCACTATCAGGCGCGGCTCTTCGCAGTCACCTATCGAATATGTTTCCGGAACCATTCCCCGGACCATTTGGAGGAGGTCATCATTTCGTCCAGGGGGTAAAGCCACGAGTACCGTATCAGCCTCTATCTCTTTGCGTTCTCCTTGCTTATCAAGGATAACCAGCCCCCGGTCCGTGATTTCCTGATGTGTCACCCCGCTCCACATCGTCACCCCCTTACGCTCGAGCCAGTCCAGAAGGCGCACCCGGTTTACATCAGGTATCCCGGTTCCGAGTTCCCCGGAACTCTCCGTGACAGTCACCTTCCTCCCCCGTTTGACGAGGAATTCGGCTACTTCGCAGCCGTGGATGAGTCCTCCCACGATAACTACTTTCTTACCTATGGGAAGCCAGAATCGAGTGAGCCGATTCAGTAATCCGGGACCGAAGATACGCATGAACGGCTTCACGCGCCTGTGTAGCTCGGCACTGGTAAGTACGTTGCTCCGATTAATGCCGGGAATGTCCGGTGTAGGCGGTTTCCCCCCGGCTGCGATGACACACGTGTCCGGCTTCAATTCTTCCACCAGTGCCGGAGTTACCACCTTGCCGAGTTCAACCTTGACCCCCAGCTTAGCAAGCTGCAAGCCCATGTAACGCACCAGCGCAGGCAGGTCTTCCACCTCGGTGCCCTTGATTAGAGCGGCGATGTTTAATACTCCACCTAGTTGATGAACGCTGTCATAAAGGGTAACATCGTGTCCGCGCTCCGCAGCGACTATGGCTGCTTCCATCCCCGCCGGTCCGGCGCCGACAACCATCACCTTCTTTTTCTTCACTGGAACCACGGTTTCAATTGGCTCCTTACCGTAGCCGGGATTTATCCTGCAGCGTTCTTCGTTGCCTTTCATAAATTCATCGAAACACGTGAGGCAGCGCGTGCAGGGCACGATATCCTGAGTCCTGCCCGAGATTACCTTCTTGGGCAATTCAGGGTCAGCGATTAGTACCCTGCAGAACGCGATGAGGTCAGCCTGACCCCGCCGGAGAACTCTTTCTCCGGTATCGGGACGCAGGCTGCCCACGGTCATTACCGGTACGGACGTTACCTTCTTCACCGCCTCGCTGGCATCGGTGAAGGCACCCTTTTTCGCATATCTGGCAAAGGGCGCCACTTCCTCATCTGGCTCCGGATAAAGCATCTGTTCAGGAAACATCAGCCATTTGAAATGGCCATAACCCCAGCCGGTTATGGAAAAATAATCGATGCCGGCTCTCTCAAGGACCCGGGCTATCTCCTGAGTTTCGGCGATGGTAAGGCCGTTCTGGGCACCATATTCCCTGCCGGTAAGCCTTGCTCCCACCACAAAACTGTCGCTAACGCTCTGCCTGATGGCTTCCACAATCTCGCGGGCGAAGCGGACTCGATTCTCCAGACTGCCCCCGTATTCGTCCTGGCGCTTATTCCACGCTCGCGATAGAAAACTGTGTACCAGGTAGCCGTGAGCAAAGTGTATTTCGACCCCGTCAAACCCGGCTTGTATTGCGCGCTGCGCTCCCTTTACAAAATTCTCTGTTGTTTCTTTGATCTCCGGAATAGTCAGTCCCCTTGGCAGATTGGGAAGCGGTGTCGGTAATTCCGCGGCGGTCAGCGTAGAGGCGGCTACCGGTTCAACCGCGGCTACTTTCCGCGCCGTCTGTCCTCCGTAAGCTCCCGTAGAATGTGCCGGCCCTGCGTGATTTAACTGCAGGAAGATGGGACAATCATGTTTATGTACAGCCGCCGCGATTTGGCTGAAACCCTCAATATATTTATCATCATAAATCACCAGGCGCGGTGACCCGCTTACACCTTTAGGTTCGATGGCAGTCCCCTCAACGATTGACAGCCCTACTCCGCCGGCAGCTATCATTTCATAGCAATTGACCCCTTGCCGGGTAACATATCCTTCCTCGCTGGCAGTACCGGAGCTGAAGGGGGCTTTTACCATTCGATTCTTTAGCTTGATTCCTTTTATCTGGAAAGGCGAAGCTAATCTTTCATATTTTTGTCTCATGTTCATTTTGTTATACCTCTTGGACTGGAGCTGACTTATCTGGACTGATTAGCAGGAAAAGTCTATCTTCCTTGATGTTAAGTATTTCCGCAATTACCTGTCAAGTTTTGTCACCGCAGGAAAGATGGAATATTGAAAATCCTTGAGGCTGCAGATTTGCCAATGGTAACTGGATGATGCATAATAAATTCCAATAGGGTGATATATATAAAACATCTTGTTAATCCCCGGGAGCCCTTGATGTAAAGTTATTAAGGGAGGGTTTATTGTTATGACAGGCAGCAGCCAGAGTAAATTATTCAGTCCCATCCAGATTGGCAGAATCTCCCTAAAAAACCGGATAGTCATGTCAGCGATGGAGACCAATTTCGGAGATGAGTCTGGAGAAGTAAACCAGCGTCTCATCGATTATTATGCGAGCCGCGCAAGAACCGGGCCGGGGCTTCTCATCGTGCAGCCGAGTGCTGTTTCCGAAGATGGGAAAATATTTAAAAAGCAACTCAATAATTTCGATGACCGGTCCGTACCGGGCCTCTCACGACTCGCCAGGGCGATAAAAGAGAACGGGTCCTGCTCTGCCATCCAGATATTCCATGGCGGGCGGGCCAGCCCCCGTGCCATCACGGGAAAACAACCCGTAGCCCCTTCAGAAGTCGCGCTCTGGAACGGAGAGGTTCCTAGGGAGTTGACCGAGGAGGAGATTCAACTCTACATCAATAAATTTGCTGAAGCTGCTAAACGAACAAAGGATTGCGGGTTCGATGCCATCGAGCTCCACTTCGGCCACGGGTTTCTGGGTGCGCAATTTCTGTCTCCCATCACCAACAAGCGCCGGGATAAATACGGCGGGGATTTGGAAAGACGCGCGAGGTTCTGCGTGGAAACAATCATCGCGGTCCGGAAACAGGTAGGTAATGACTATCCGTTGCTGGTACGGTTCGGCGCCCGCGAGAATATCAAGGGAGGCATTGCACTGCGTGATAGCGCGCGTTTCGCCCTGATGTTCGAGGCGGCAGGTGTCGACGCTATAGACGTTACCACCGGCTACCGTCCATCCAGCGAAGAAGGCTATCTTAATTGCAGTGTTCCCAGGGTGGTCGCCCCCCTCCATATGCCCCGGGGCTGTTTCGTGGAAGACGCCGTGTCGATTAAGAGCCGGGTCAGTATTCCCGTGATTGCGGTGGGGAGGATAAACAACCTGGCCCTCGCGGAGCAGATTCTCGATGAAGGCAAGGCGGACCTCGTGGCCATGGGAAGGGCTTTCTTCACAGACACGGATTTTATTGCCAAATATATTGACGGCCGCTCGGATGACATCAGAAAGTGTATCGCCTGCAATGCCTGCCAGACCCAACTGGGACTGAAACAGCCCGTGAAATGCGCCGTGAACGCGGAATTGGGCCGTCTGGAGCCGGTAAAGATAACACCGGCCGCCAGCAAGAAGAAGGTCCTCGTCGTGGGCGGAGGTCCGGCCGGCATGGAAGCCGCCAGGGTCGCCGCACTGCGCGGTCATCAGGTTACACTGGCGGAAAAAGAGGACAAGCTCGGCGGCAATCTTCTCGTTGCCGCCAAACCCTCTTTTAAGAACGAGATTGCCAGCCTTACCGAGTATCTTATTGCCCAGGTCAAGAAAGCGGGGGTGGAAGTTAAACTCGGGACAGCGGTTGGTGAAGATTTCTTGCAGCGTTTTCAGCCGGATGCCCTGATTCTGGCTAACGGGGCAAAGCCCGTGCGCCCGAATATCAAGGGGATAGAAAAGCCCGCCGTCACTGACGCCATCCAGGTACTTCTGGGGAAGGTAAAAGTGGGACAGGAAATCCTGATAATCGGCGGCGGCAGGATAGGCTGCGAGACTGCCGCTTATCTTGCCGCACAGGGAAAGAGCGTTACCATCGTGGAGATACGCAGCACGGATTTCGGACCGCATGAAGGGCTGGCCCCTGATGAAGAAGAGATGACACGGAGGTGGCTTTTGTTTGACCTCTGGCCTAGCCTGGATATCCGGGTAATCGGTAATGCCACCGTAAAAGAGATTACCGACGGCGGAGCCATAGTTGCCAAGGATGGGGGTGAAGAAGCCATCAAGTGCGATAGCGTCATTTATGCCATCGGCATGGTCCCCGCAGATGAACTGAAAAGGGGAAACGGGGTCAGGGAAACATATATCATCGGAGACAGCAGAGAGTCCCGCACCATCCTGGAAGCGGTGCATGAAGGAGCGGAAGCCGGTCTCAAGGTGTAATATAACGTTCGGCCCGCAGCAAGGAGGTATAATGACGGAGCTACCAAATACGCGGAAGTTACCCTTTTCCGAAGTCAACCAGGTGGGGATTGTGGTCAAGGACCTGAAAAAGGCGGAGGAGTTCTATTCGTCACTGGGCATAGGACCTTTTGTCGGCAGGCCCAAGAACATCCCCCCGAACACGGGCAAAATCCTTAGGGGGAAACCGGTCGAATTCCATATGGATATCAGGTTCGCGCAGATGGGCCCGATAGAATTCGAGCTGATACAGCCGCTTACCGAAGACCATCCCTACAAGGATTTCATGGACAAGAACGGGGAGGGGGTCCACCACCTCGGCTTTTTCGTCGATGATATCGATGCGGTGGAAGCACAGATGGTAAGTATGGGGTTCAAAGTACTGGCAAAAGCGCGCCGGCCTATCGGCGGGTTTACCTACTTCGAGCCTGACATACCCGGCGGTGTGTGTTTTGAATTAGTTCAGAGACAGCCCGATTTCTGGGACGTCGGGTAGGTACTGACTGGCGGATATGGATATGCTAACATCGGTCGGTTGGAAAGGACCGGCGTAAGGAGGCTAACGATGGCAGTTTCCACGGCAAAGAGTATCGAAGCGAAGCGCAATCGCGAAACCATCATTACCAGGCTCGCGGATTTCGCGGCACGCACCCGTTATGAGGACTTGCCTCCGGATGCTGTCGAGGAATCAAAACGCATCATCCTGGACTCTGTCGGCTGCGCGCTCGGCGGGGCTACCAGCGAAAAGGGTAAAGGCGGACTGGCGATGGCCCGCCGTTACGGGGGGGCTCCCGAAGCGAGGGTTATCGGGTTCGGGGACCGGGTCTCGGTTTGGGGGGCGGCTTTTGCAAACGGGGAGTTGATTAACTCGCTGGACTATGACGCCCTGCTGTTTCCGGGGCACCTTACGCCCTTCATGCTTCCTGCCTACCTGGCCGAAGCGGAAAACAGCCGGTCTTCGGGAAAGGACCTGCTCCTCATTAACGCCCTTGCCCATGAGATTTCTCACCGCATCGGCCGGGCACTCACCTATCTGAGAGATGTTAAGAATGCCAGGGTTGCTTTTCCCCCGGTCTTCGGCTACAGCTGTGCCATCTTCGGGGGGGCTGCCGGGGTAGGCAAACTGAAGGGCTTTGACGCCGGTCTCCTCGCTGATGCCCTCGGTATGGCGGGACAGATTTCCCCGGCGCATGCCATGACAGCCTGGGCAAAGCATACTCCTTCAACGCTGGCAAAATACCTCGTCGCCGGATGGCTTGCCCAGGGCTGCCTCACCGCTGCCTCTCTCGCGGAACTCAGGTATCGGGGAGACATCGACATTCTCGAAGATGAGTTCGGCTACTGGCGCTACATGGGGTCGACTAAATGGGAACCCGGTCTCATTACTGACAGGCTGGGAGAAGAGTGGCGGTTCCGGCCGGGGCAGATATATAAGCCCTACCCGCATTGCCGGGTGATGCATGGCCCTTTCGACTGCTTGATATACATCCTTGAGGAGAACGACATCAAGCCCCACGAGATAGAAAGCATCACCGTCTGGGGAGATAATGTTTGTGACGAACCCATCTGGACCACAAGGATAGTAGAGACTCAGGCGGACGCCCAGTTCAGTATGGCCCACGGCGTTTCCGTTGCGGCGCATCGCATTCCCCCGGGTCCCGCCTGGCAGGACTATGAGACCATTATGAGCCCGAGCGTGCTATCATTAATGGAGCGGATAACTGTCTTGCCTCATCCCGGCTTCGTGGAAGCGCTGCTCAAAGAACCGCTGAGCCGCATGTCAAAGGCAGAGGTAAAAGCCAGGGGAAAGACCTTCACCGAGGAGAGGCGCTTCCCCAAGGGGACTCCCTCACCGGACCCGGATACTTTCATGACGAACGAGGAACTTATCGCCAAATTCAAGAACAATGCCCAGAGAATACTCCCCTGGCATAAAATCGATGAAGCGGTAAATACCATTATGGATATGGAGCACCTCGATGATGTGTCCAGGCTGATGAGGACGGTGTCCATCTAAGCTGAGGGAATATTAAGTATATGGATAGCCGGAGCAGAGGCGAAGTTCGGCGGTTAGCATAATATCAGCGCGGCGGGCGGCATCTCCTGATACCAGGACCACGCCGGGTTTTGTTTGCTCCTGGTTGGTGGGGAAGAGAAGAGCCGCGAGGGTGGGACAGGGTGGGAAGAAAGTCAGCCCGGGGGGTATTACGTGGAACCAAACATAACCGAAAAAAACACGCGTCTGGATTCCTTGACAGCAAAGCTACATATAAAGTATAGTTTTGTTAATTTATGCGGTTGCAATAAGGCTCATTTCCAATGACCAAAGCCCTGAAAACGATTACCAGCGTTCTGGCGATAGGGACCGCCATCTATCATATCCTGTTCGTGATATTCGGCGGACTGAGCTCATCGGAACATAACATCATGCATGTGCTTCTTGTCATGGCTCTGGTAGTACTGCAGCAGGCCATTAACCAGGAAGTCAGGTATAAACGGCTGTTACTGCTGTTATTGCTGGTAGCCAGCACCGCCACGCTTACGTATACCTTCTTGCGCGCCCAGGAACTCCAGCTGCATACCGGCATGTTCCTCTCTGATACAGATTTTGCCGTGGGCGTAGTTATTATCACGTGCGTCGTTATCGTCAGCTGGCTGCAATGGGGTAGAATCCTGACCGCGGTACTGGTTATCGCCCTTATCTATTTCTTCTTCGGCTCCGGCCTGCCCGGTGCGCTCGGTTTTCCCCGCATGCAGCCCTGGTATGTCATGAGTTTCCTGGGCATGGGTATCGGCAGCGGCCTCTTCGGGTTTTTAACACCGGCTTCCGCTTCCATGGTCTTCTATTTCATGCTCTTCTCCGGCGTGCTCTCAGCGACAGGTGTACTGCCCATGTTCCTGGAGGTAGGCAAGTGGCTGGGAATGAAGCTCAGGGGCGGGGCTGCCCTTACCGCTCTGGTGGGCAGTTCCCTTGTAGGCACCATCACCGGGGCATCAGTCGCCAATGTAGCCCTTACCGGTACCTACACGATACCAACAATGAAAAAGCAGGGGTTCCCCCCGCACCAGGCTTCAGCGATTGAAAGTATTGCTTCGTCAGGCGGGCAAATAATGCCTCCCGTGATGGGTGCCGGTGCGTTTATTATGTCATCTCTCGTGGGAGTATCCTATTTTGAAATTATCGTCAATGCTATCTGGCCCGCGCTTCTTTACTATGGGGCCACCTTCATCGGGGTGATGGTCCTCATCCGGCGCCTGCACATTCAAATCACGGAAGAAGAAAAAGTGGACGCCGGCCTTATAAAACAGACGTTGCCGGCATTCATTATACCGCTCGTTATCCTGGTCATCCTGCTGGCCCAGGTGCATAGCGTCGCCTGGTCAACGATATGGGCCATGGTGGCGACAATCGTGGTAAGTATGTTCAGCAGGCGCACCCGGCCCAGCATTAAGAAATTCTTCGTACATTTTGCTGACGGGGCTATGCAGGGCGCGCAAATCGGGGTAGCCATTGCAGCCATTGCCCTGGTGTCTCAAACTGCTATCTCTACCGGCCTGGGGCCGCGGGTAAGTGAAATCGTGTTTTCCCTCTCCGCAGGGATCGTTCCCATAGCGCTTATCCTCGTTATGATAGGTTCGATTCTGCTTGGTATGGGAATGACTACCGTCGCCGCCTATACCATCGTGGCCATCGTCATGGTACCCACGCTCAGACAGATGGGGATAGACAGAATGGCGGCGCATTTCTTCGCCTTCTATTTTGCCGTGTTTTCATCAGTCACACCCCCGATTGCCACCGCCGCCATCGTAGGAAGTCAGATAGCCAAAACCAGCTTCTGGAAATGCGCCTGGGCAGGATTTAAACTTGCGATACCGCTCTTTCTTATCCCTTATGCCTTCGTCACCGAGCCTGCTTTACTTCAATTCCCTCTCATTAATGTTCAGGTGCTGCTGATGCTGGTTATCCTGATAGCAAGCGCGCTTTCCATGGCGGTGATTAATTACAGCTACTTCTTAATACGTTTGAACAAGATGGAAACGTTTTTGTTCGCGGCATGCACTTTTATGTTTGCACTGTACGTCATCGCGTTTCAATACTTACCGCTTCTTATCGCCGCTGCTGCGGTCTTCACACTCGGAACGGTGACGCAGTTATCCCGCTGGAGAAGCTTAAAAAACTCAACTGTCTGATGAACGATGGGTATTTTCACATTGCGGTTGACGCTAAAGAGATAATCTGCTAAGATACGAAATTATTCTCGCTTTTACGAGACTATATAATACATAACAATATAAAGGAGGTGGTACATAAGGACAAACTGAGACCATTATTCCAAATCTTTATTATTCAGGAGGAAAACATGAGAAAAAAAATAGTCCTGATAGGAATGGCGGTCCTACTGCTGGCTGCCCTCTTTGTCACCAGTTGCGGACCTTCTCAACAAGCTGAGACCAGAATTTCATTCGTCGGTGCCGGGATGGGCAGTTTTAACGCCACCGTAAATACCGCCCTGGCCCAGATGATGGCACAGGAACACCCGTGGCTTAGACTCGATGTTCTTGAGGGGCCCGGTTGTACCGCAGGTGTTTATGCTCTGCTGACCCGTACCCAGGAAGACGGCTATGATAGCACCCGGATAACCTGTTCCTGCGACCCGGACTACTTCATGGCACCGCTGGGCATGGACCCGTTTGACAAGCCTTATCCCGATATCGAGGATGAGGCGAGGATATTGGGCAGATACGGCTGGTTCTTTGTCACTATTTACACCACCAATCCGGATATCAAGACGGAGCAGGACCTCGCCGGGAAAAGGGTCGCTATGGGAAATCCCGGACAGACTGGTTGGGGACTACTCCCGACGATATATCTGAAAGATATTGCCGGACTCGACGTCAATATCGATTATATTGACCCCAACGGCGCCACCCAGGCGATGATTGACGGCAAGGCTGATGCGGCTGTTATCAATATCTCCGCGTCCACTGACTTCTCCGTTATCAAGATGCCTGCGGCCTTCAATCAGCTTGAAGCCGCCCGTAAGACTCCTTACTGGGTAAGCTGGAGCAACGACCTGATTTCAAAAGCCCAGGCCCAGAATATGATACCGGCTCTGCTGCCGACTGAAGTACCCGCGAACACGCTGCCATCCCAGCCTCAGCCCTTCACGCTGACTGCTTATCACTGCAGCTTCGCCGCTCATAAGGACTTCCCGGAAGACCTGGCTTATGAGTACACCAAGTTCTTCGCCGAGCATCTCGAAGAGCTGACTGAGTATGCCGCTCTGGCCGAGATTATCTCAAAACCCCAGGACATCGCGAAAGGTTTGACGGCGGCGACCGCGCACCCGGGCTCCTGGAAATACTTCCAGGAACAGGGACTTGTCCAGTAGTACTACGGAATAATCCGCGGCATTCTAATTAACTTAAGGCCCGGTCTTACCTGACGGAAAGATTACCGTCCAAGACCGGGCCTTTTTTCTTGGGGCGCCTGAATAATTTCACCACCACCGGGAAACGTAATCCTTATCGTTCATGGGCCCCGTACCGGAAACACCGCATAAGCGCCAAAGACCATCCGCAGGACCTCCAGAATATCGAGGCGAAATCAACCCTGTAATTTACGTTTAATTCGTGAGTCTATGTGAAATCCGTAGTCTATATCCTGAACCGGCAATGTAATCGTATTTTATTAATTATTACCTATTTATTTTAATAGTATGGATTGTATACTATGCGACATTAATGCACTATTATCTTCACAGTGTTCTATTATTTTATATTTTTAATGCCGGATCTATTGACAATATATACTGGGTATGCTAGCCTTGTGGCAACAAATACCAATAAAAAGAAAGGGGGTGATATCGCAGAAACAGTGTCGAATAAGGCACAATATTCACGAACTCAGAGATGAGGAGGAGAAATTGAAAAGAATTTCCACTGTTTTCATCGTAACAATCATAATAAGCGTTATCACCGCCATGATCGGTTGCTCCACTCCAGCCCCCGCGCCATCCCCAGCCCCGGCACCAGCCCCCACTGTTACGGTCACCACCCCGGGGGTTGCTCCAACCGTTACGATTACCTCTACCGCACCCGCACCAGCCCCGGCGCCTACCCCAACGGCGCGACAACGTACCGTGGTCGACTTAAGGTCCAGCACATTCGGGACTTTCTCATATATCGTAGGGACAGCCCTCGAGCAATCGGCGATCCAGCATCCCTGGCTGCGCATATCCCACGCCGAGTCCCCCGGGTATACCTGGACTATCGAATATCTCTGCACTAACGTCGAAGCCCGGAGCCACACCATTACCGGCTGGAATAAAATCAGTACGCTTGAAGCAATCAACGGTCTCGGTGCATATGCAGGTAAAGACCTTTCAGAGGCGAAAAACCTCGTGGCTGCGGTAAGCCTCGGCTTCGGCTGGATTCACTTTTTTACCTTTGACCCTGCGATTAAAACCGTCTATGACATACAAGGTAAAAGGCTCGGTCTGGGCAAGAAAACCCAGTCAGGGTGGGGACCTGTGCCCTATGACTGGCTTCAAATCCTGGGTATTGAACCGTCTTCCGTAGAATGGCTGGGCTCGAATGAAGCTACAGCTGCCCTGATTGAAGGGAAGGTCGATGTCGCCGTGAGCTTCGGCTATACATCATTCGGAGGGGATGTCATCGAAGAGTCGACTCCCTACTCGCAAGCATTAGCGACGAAAAAGCCGGTTTATGTACTGGACTGGACCGAAGAGGGCATAAAGAAAATAGAAGCGGAAAGCATGGTGGGCACCGGCTTCATCATTCCCCCGAACGCGGTTGAATATCAACCCAATCCGGTATGGGGAGCGGGTTATGGCTCCGGTTGGGGAGCGCACATCGACTTCCCGGAAGACGTCATGTACGAAGTCGTCAAAACGATGCTGGAGAACTACAAAGCCTGGTTACCACGCCACTCACTGATCAAGGTGATGTCTCCGGAAACCATGGCGCTCTCCATGAGTTATAAGTATCATCCCGGCGCAGTTAGAGCCTATAAGGAAGCTGGCGTCGTCTACCCTTCAGGAGCAATTCAGCTCAAATAGAACGTAAACAACTTTTAGACATTATCCGCCCCGGCAAACACTCATCACCCGCCGGGGCGGACTATCGCATCACGATAATAAGGAGTGCGCCTTGGAAAGGGCAGAACCTGGCGAAACCCTGCTGCAAGACTACCGAATCCTCGACCTGAGCGATGAGAAAGGTTTTCTCTGCGGTAAAATCCTGGGTGATATGGGGGCTGATGTCATCCTGGTAGAAAGACCCGGCGGCTCTTCAGCCAGAAACATCGGGCCGTTTTATAAAGGCAAGCCCCACAATGAAAGAAGTCTCCACTGGTTTTCTTATAACGCCAACAAAAGGGGAATCACGCTTAATCTTGAAACAGAGGAAGGCAAGACGCTCCTGAAAGAACTGGTTAAAAAAAGTGACGCTGTCATTGAGAGTGCCAAACCTGGGTACATGGACAGCCTGCACCTTGGCTACCAGGACCTGGCAAAGATAAATCCCCGGATAGTACTCACCTCCATTAGTCATTTCGGTCAAAAAGGGCCCTACTCAAGCTTCGAAGGTTCGGATATGGTGGCGTGGGGGATGGGAGGGATAATGTATCTCTGCGGAGATCCGGACCGTCCTCCGGTCCAGTGCAGCCTGCCCCAGGCCTATCTGCACGCAGGATCCGAAGCTGCCGCAGCTACGATGATGGCACTTTATCACGCCTATCAAGCTGGACAGGGACAGCATGTGGATGTATCAGCGCAGGCTTGCGTGTGCTGGGTCACCCTGTGGGCACAGGAGACATACTACATGACCGGGTTTATGCACAAGCGCGGCGCCGCACGCAAATACAGACCTGCCAGTGGGGCATGGGAACTCCAGATATGGCCTTGCAAGGATGGATATGTCCACTTCATTCCCCGTGCGGGGCAGGTGGGGATAACCTATATGCCCCATCTAATCAAATGGCTGGAAGAGGAAGGCCTGCTTACTGATGAACTTCGCGCTATAGACTGGTTTGCTTTTGATCTGACCAAATTGTCCGGGGAACTAAGCCACCCCGGTCCGGATATCCTGGACAGATTCGAGGGGCCTGTAGGGACCCTTTTCCTGCGTTATACCAAGAAGGAAATTCTGGAAAACGCATTAAAAAGAGACATTATTCTTTATCCGCTGGCCACTATGAAGGAGGTCCGCGAGTACGAACAACTGACGTTCCGTGACTTCTGGCAAGAGGTTGAGCACCCCGAGCTGGCGGAAACCTTAACCTACCCCGGTGCTTTCGCCGTAGTTTCGGAAGCACCTCTGAAAATAAAACGCCGCGCACCCTTGATAGGCGAACACAATACGGATGTCTACGGCGAGTTATTGGGCATTTCCAAAGAAGAACTCGCCCATCTGAAAAAGGCGGGAGCAATATGACCGGTATCGAACAAAGCCGAAAAGGACCACTTGAGGATGTCAAGGTTGTAGATTTTACCTGGTCAATCGTAGGCCCGACCACAACATCAAATTACTTCGCCAGCTGTGGCGCTACGGTAGTGAAAATGGAGTCCATGGCACGCCCTGATCAAATAAGGACCAGCGGGCCTTTCAGGGATAACAAGCCCGGCCTGGACCGCAGCGCTTATTTTGCACATTTCAATCCCGGGAAATATAGCGCTACCCTTAATTTCAACCACCCGGATACGAACAAGGTGGCCATGCGGTTCGTGCGCTGGGCTGACATCATCATAGAAAACTTTCGGCCCGGTACTTTGGACAAATGGGGCCTGGGCTATGAAGAACTGAAAAAAGTGAACCCGGGGATTATCATGTTACGCACTTCCGCCTTTGGTCAGACCGGGCCCCTCAGCAGGGCTCGGGCCTACGGCACCGAGCTTATTTCCTTCTCCGGATTTACCCAGTTGACCGGATGGCCGGACCGTGACCCCGCAGGAATCTACGGAGCTTACACAGATTTTATCACCCCTCATTTTGCCGGTGCTCTGCTGATGAGCGCCCTCCTTCGCCAGCGAAAGACAGGCAAAGGTCTATATATTGACCTGGCTCAACTGGAATGCAGCCAGCAGTTTCTGGCGCCAGCTATTTTAGAATGGACAGTGAACGGCAAAGAGCGGATGCGGGACGGTAACCGTTCAGACCGCGCCTGCCCTCACGGAGCATATCGCTGTTTCGGGGAAGACCGATGGTGCTCCATTACTGTTTTCACAGATTCCCAATGGGAAGCTCTCTGCCGCGCAGCCGCGAAACCGGAATGGCTCAGCGACCCGAGGTTTAAAGATTTACCTGGCAGAAAGAAGTATGAAAATGACCTGGACAAGCTAATTGAAAGCTGGACGATTAACTATTCCGCTGAAGAAGTAATGGAGAATCTTCAAAAACACGGGGTTCCAGCAGGGGTAATAAAGTCGTCTCCGGATATTTACAATGACCCCCAGTTCACCTTCAGGGAGCATTTCAAAGTATTAAATCACCGGGAAGTAGGTGATTTTCCCTTTGAAAATCCGGCTTTTACCCTGTCCGGGACCCCCATCGGAGTCAAACGACCCAGTCCTTGCTTCGGTGAGCATAACCATTATGTGTATACGCAACTTCTCGGTATGTCCGATGATGAGTTCGCACGGCTGATCGCAGACCATGTTATCGAGTAGGTAAATAGTGATAAAACTCTGCGTGAAAGGAAATTCCTGACCGGTGTCCACTCAGCTAGCCTGACGGGAATGTCAAACACAGGAGAAGAAGTGAGCCTGATAACATACGAACGGGAAAACAGAGTCGCCCATATCACCCTGAACCGCCCGGAAAAGCGTAATAGCCTGAATCTGGAGCTTATCGGTGAACTTAAAAAAGTATGGATTGACTTTCGAGATGATAATGAACTCCGGGTGGCGGTCCTCAGTGGAGCGGGAGATTCTTTTTGCGCCGGCGCTGATATTCTGAGAACAGGCGAACTGGATGATACTACCAGCGGAAAACGCAGATTGTTAGCTTTAGAAGCGGTTCCCGGGACTTATCATGTTAACAAACCGGTCATCGGGGCATTTCACGGATACGTGCTTGGCGCTGGCTTATGGTTGGCTTTGCTCGGAAGTGATATCAGAATTTCCGCCGAAGATACACAGTTCGGGGCCCCGGACGCCAAATGGGGGAGGCCGGTAATGTTCACGGCGCCGCTATTCCGTGAAATATCCCCGGCTATTGCTTACGAGATTTTGTACGGAAGTCTGATTAGTGCCCGGAGAGCTTATGAAACCGGTTTTATAAACAAATTGGTGCCCCGCGAACAGCTAATCAGTGAAGCTAGAACATGGGCGGAAAGGATCACAGAAAGTAGCCCGCTGATGCTAAGGACAATGAAAGAAGTTATCCGGGAGAATAGGGACCAGGCCTACAATGATATGATTAGTTCGTCACGATACTTCTTCGACAATGTAAGGGGGAGTGAAGACTTTGAGGAGGGGCGGAGAGCCTTCGCTGAAAAAAGGAAACCGGTGTGGAAGGCGGTATAGCCTTATAGAATAATGATGACCTTAAGGAGGGCTAAGTGAACCAAACCAATCCGAGAAGTAATGTTGCTCCATCGATGTTTAACAGGGCCTTTCACGACTTTGCTACAGCCGATAAGTTTGAATTAGTCACCATCAGCCTCGGAGTCATCGTCGCACTCTATCATCTTCTGCATGCTTTCATCATCGTCCAGGGTTCCACGAGGCATTATATTACCCACGTGGGTGTCATGACCTTGCTAGCCCTCCTGGTCCTTTATCGCGACAAATTAAGGCAGGCCACCAGGATGAAACGCTTCATCTTGGTCCTGACGATTATTATGGTCTTGCTCCCCACCATATATGTATTCGTCAATTCCGACCGCCTTGAAGGACTATTCGGAACGAGTACCAACCTCGATGCGGCTATGGGCGTGATTGTCATGTTCGGCATACTCTCGGCTACATGGCTGTTATGGGGCCCGACATTTCCCATTATCATCTCAATATTCACCGCCTACTTTTTATGGGGGCATTTAATCAGCGGCCCTCTTTATCATGTCCATTTCGATTTTAAATATGTGATCAGCTACCTGGCAATAGGTCTCGGTACCGGCATATACGGCAATTTTGCCCCCATTTCAGCCAACCTGGTCATTTACTTCATGCTGTTTGGAGCCATGATTCAACTTTCCGGAGTGATGCCCAGTTTTATCGAACTTGGTAAGGTAGTAGCCAGATTTCTGCGCGGCGGTCCCGCCTATATGGCATTCATCGGAAGCAGCCTGGTGGCGATGATTTCAGGTAGCGGTGCCGGCAATGTTGTAATAACCGGGACTTTCACAATACCGGCCATGAAAAGGGCCGGGTTTCCCCCCCACGAAGCCGCCGCTACTGAGGCAGTATGTTCTGCCGGAGGGCAGTTAACTCCACCCGTGATGGGTGCCGCCACCTTCATCATGGCCCATTTTATCGGCGTTCCATATATTATCATCGTGCAAAAAGCGATAATAGGGGCGATACTCTATTACGCCGCCATTTTTATCGGTCTTTTATTCTTCTGCTATTCCACGGGAAAAGAACGCATCCCCGAAAGGTTTGACGGTAAGGTTATCCTCAAGCGCTTTCCTATATTCCTGGTCGGAATCAGTGTGCTGATATTTATGCTCCTGCGCCTGGTCTCCGTTGGCTACGCATGCGCCATTGCCATGGCTGTGACCCTCTTGCTGGCCTTGATAATGGCCCCGGAATCACGTTCGCTGAAGGTTATCGCCAAGGGCCTGGCACAAGGGGCGATGTGGGGCGCCCAGGTGGGTGTCATCTTGTTTGCCGTCGGTATGGTAGCCACCGGCATCATCTCTACCGGTCTGGGCCCGAAAGCAGCCTCCGCGATTATATCACTAACCCAGGGCTTGTTAATTCCTTCCCTCTTTGTTATTGCCGTTATCACCATCATTATGGGTATGGGAGTGCCTATCTCGGCAGCCTATATGATAACGGCGATATTACTGATTCCCAGCTTATGGCTGCTGGGAGTAGAAATGTTCGCTTCCCATTTTTTCGCTTTTTATTTTGCCATGTTCGCTACGCTGACCCCTCCGGTGGCGGTAACCGCGCTGGTTGCCAGCCGAGTCGCCGGGGCGAGTTTCTGGCGTACCGGCTGGTCTTCGATGCGGCTGATTATCCTGCCTTTCCTGTTTCCCTTTGTTATCTGCCTCCACCCTACCCTGCTGAATTTCCCGTTCTTCGGTTGGAAAGAATTCATGTTAATCGGCGTGTTTATCCTGGCAACGATTAGCGTTGCGGCGGCGGCTTATGGCTGGTTCGTCAAGAACCTCCGGGTATACATGCGTCTGTTCACCGCATTAAGCAGCCTGGGACTGATAGCATTCTTGTTTGACCTGGGGACACTATACCTGACCATCGGTTTGGTCTTGCTGGCTCTCGTCGTATTAATACAATTGAGGGCTTTCTATATTGACCGCGGCAAACAACGCGCCGCCCTGCAAACCAGTTAGTACCGGACCGTGCTGGCTGCTAATTTGGAGGGTATTTCTACCCTCCAATGATAGTGGGAAGTGGAGGATAGCTTAACCGCGTTTTGGCAGGAGAAATGATGGATTTTTTATTCACCCCCGAAGAAGAAGCCTTTCGAAAAGAGGTCCGCAATTTTCTTGGCAAGGAAGTGACGGAAGCGGTCCGTAAAGAAGCATATAACCGTGAGTGGGGTCCTGCCAGCCTGGAGTTCATGCGTAAACTGGGAGAAAAGGGTTGGCTGGGGATATCCTGGCCCAAGGAGTACGGCGGCCAGGAAGGCTCCGTCTGGCAAGAATACATTCTCTCTGATGAGCTTGGCTATCAACGGGGACCTTATACCCGTGTGGCGACGGGACAGGTGGGTCCCACCTTGCTCAGTTATGCCAGTGAAGAAATAAAAAGAGAGTTCCTTCCCAAAATAGCCAGGGGTGAAATTCACTTCGCCCTGGGATACACCGAACCGGAGGCAGGCACTGACCTTGCTTCACTGCAAATGAGAGCGGTGGAAGCGAGAGACTGCTATATTATTAACGGGCAGAAGGTATTCAATACCGCCGTCCATTACGCGAATTATCACTGGCTGCTGGCCCGCACCGATCCGGATGCCTCTAAACACAGAGGACTGTCATTATTTATCGTGGACCTGAAGAGTCCGGGTATTACAATCAGGCCGCTATATACTATGAGCGAAAGGACCAATGAGGTCTTTTACGATAACGTCCGCGTTCCCAAGCAAAACCTTATCGGCGAAAAGAACAAGGGATGGTATTATGTCAGTATGTCCCTTGGCCTGGAAAGAATCGTACTCAGACCGCCCGGTCAGTATCAGGCTCTTCTTGACGAATTGATACAGTACGCGAAAGAAACAAAGCGCGATGGAAAGCTCCTTGCCGAAGACCCCGTAATTCGCCAGCAACTGGCGGAACTCGCGATTGAAATGGAAGTTGCCCGCCTGCTCAGTTACCAGGCGATGTGTTTAATCAACAAGGGAATTGCCCCTGACTACCAGGCGGCGCAATATAAAATATATCTCACCGAGTTTGCCCAGCGGCTCGCCCGTACCGGCATGGTAATTCTTGGCCCTTACGGCCAGCTGGAAGGTGAGTCAGCGCGGGTCCCCCTGCGAGGCAGACTGGAACATTTGCGCCGGGAAGCGGTGCTAATCACTTACGCCGCGGGCAGCAGCGAGGTCCTGAGAACGGTCATGGCTACAAGGGGACTGGGACTGCCCAGAAATTAGTCCGACATCAGAATATTATTGACCTTTGGAGTAATATATGAACCTTGATCTTTCTGAAGAGCAGGAGATGATGAGGAAAGCGGCCCGTGACTTCCTGAATACGGAATGTCCCAAATCACTGGTCCGGGAAATAGAGGAGACCGAAAGCGGCTACTCTCCAGAAATATGGCATCTGATGGCAGATTTGGGATGGCAGGGTCTCATATTTCCGGATAAATACGGGGGCGGTGGAGGCAGCTTCCTGGACCTGGTAATATTACTGGAAGAAATGGGGCGCGCCTGCCTGCCGGGACCGTTCTTTTCGTCTGTAATCCTCGGTGGTTTTGCCGTCCTGGAACTGGGCTCCGAACAGCAAAAAGCCGAATTGTTGCCCGGAATAGCCAGCGGTGATAAATTACTTACGGTTGCCTTTTACGAACCGGAAGCTATTGATGACCTGGGCTTAATTCGCACCAAAGCTACTCAATGTGAAGGCGGCTATCTTATCAGCGGAACAAAGTCATTCGTCCCGGACGCTCACATCGCCGATTACGTGATATGTCCCGCAGTTACATCTCACGGCAAAGGCGGGAAGGGGATTACGGCATTTTTAGTAGATTTAAAGACAGCGGGAATCGAGCGTACCCCGTTAAAGACCATCGGCGGAGACAAGCAAAGCGAATTGGTATTTGAAAATGTAACGGTTAGTGCGGACAGCATTCTGGGTGGGTTCGGGAGCGGCAGGTCTGGGCTGGAAAAGGTGCGGCGGAAGGCAGGCGTGGCAAAATGCGCTGAGATGGTAGGGTCTGCCCGTCATGTCCTGGAGATGTCCCTTGACTATGCCAAACAGAGAGTGCAGTTTGGGCGCCCTATCGGCAGCTTCCAGGCTATCCAGCACCATTGTGCCAACATGGTGACTGATGTTGACAGCTCCATGCTCGTCACCTATAAAGCAGCCTCGGTAATGGACCGGGGGTTGCCAGGGGAAAGAGAAGCGGATATCGCCAAAGCCTGGGTGAGCGAGGCATTCGTGCGGGTCACCGCCCTGGGACAGCAGATTCACGGCGGCATCGGGTATTGCGTAGACCATGACATGCCTCTCTATTACCGGCGGGCTGCCCAGGCGGAACTGTCTTTAGGGACAGCTAATCAACACCGCGAATTGCTAGCGCGGGGACTGGGCTTATAGACTGGAGTGACCTGGGGCGGCCGGAAAAAAGTTTGTGACTGAGTAGTTGTTAAGGGAGCTACCGGAGGTTAATTGTGATTAACAGAGATAAGTATGCGATAGCCGGCCTCGGTGTGACCCGGCATGGCAAGGTGCCTGGAATAAGCTCCCGGAAATTTCAGGCCGAAGCCATGCGGCTGGCAATCACGGATGCCGGTCTTAAGAGAGAGGACATCGGCGGGGTGATTTTTGAAGACCCGGCTTCCGGTGCGCTTGAGGACGCTCCCGCTCGAATGCTCGGCCTCCCCCTCAATTTCTACTGGAAGATGCAGGTGGGCGGCGCCACCTGTTTGTCCTGCCTGTGCTCCGCCATGGGAGCCATCGAACTCGGACTGGCAGAATATGTGATAGTCGTCTACGGGGATAACGCCGCATCAATATCCAGCTCACCTTCAGCCAGGACCAGGCCTTATGCCGGCCAGATAGATGCCACCTTCGGAGCGCTTTACGGGGACTTCGCTCCGGTAACCAGATTTGCCCCTATGGCGCGCGCGCATATGGCCCGTTATGGAACCACAAGCCGTCAATTCGGCATGATAGCCGTCGCTGACCGCCAGTATGCCGCCTCCAACCCCGAAGCTTACTTTTACAATAAGCCCATCACCATCGAGGACCACCAGAATTCGCCGATGATTGCCGATCCCTTCCATCTCCTTGATTGCTGCATGATCAGCGATGGGGGAATCGCCTTCGTCGTCACGACCGCCGAAAGGGCGGAAGCACTGAGGCATCCTCCGGTGTATATCAAAGGGGTCGGTATGGGCAACCAGATTAAGCTAATCGCGCGAGGTCGCAACCGGGATACCTTCACCGAGACCGACGCCGCAACCGCCAAGGAACAGGCTTTCCGCATGGCGGAAGTAGAGCTTAAGGACATCGATGTCGCCCAAATATATGATGCCTTTTCGGCGGTGCTCCTGATCCAACTGGAAGATTATGGATTTTGTAAAAAGGGCGAGGGCGGCCCCTTCGTTGAATCCGGAAACGTCGGGCCGGATGCGCCGCTACCCATTAATACCGCCGGCGGCATGCTTGGCTGGGACTACTTCGAAGGGTTCACGCCGATGACGGAAGGCATCAGGCAAATAAGGGGGGACTGCGGCCCGAGACAGGTAAAAGACGCCGAACTCTGCCTGGTGACCGGCACGGGCGCATACCGCGCCACATACGGGCCTGGGCATCCCAGGGTCATATCCCAGGCCTGCGCCGTATTAGGGAGGAAAGGATGAGGGAATATCTAAAACCGCTGCCTATGCTGGATGATGACATCTTGCCCTTCTGGGAAGCCGTCAAACAGCATAAGCTGGTCATCCAGAGATGCAAGACCTGCGGGGCCGCTTATTTCGCGGCGAGCTACTGCACGGAGTGTGACGACGGGTTGAATACCGCCTGGGCGGAAAATATGGCCTGGGTCGAGGCCAGCGGCAGAGGCAAGGTACTCACCTTCACCATAATTCACCGTGCCTTCAATCCGGTATTCAGGGATGACATCCCCTTCAATTATGCCATCATTGAGCTTGATGAGGGGCCACTGATACGGGGGAACATTATCGGCTGCCGTAACGAGGATATCAAAGTGGGAATGCCCGTAGAGGTGGTCTTCGACGATGTTACCAAAAACGCTACCATACCCAGATGGAAGCCGAAGTAGCCGCTAAGGCTTGCACACGGGCACTCTCCCAAAAAGCGAAAAAGTAACTATAGTGAGGTGAACATGATAAAAACCAGGATAACGGACTTATTCCAGATTAAACACCCCATCATGCTAGCGGGAATGAGCTGGGTAACCGAACCGAACCTGGTCGCGGCAGTTTCCAATGCCGGAGGCCTGGGAATTCTTGGCTGCGCCCACCTTCCCCCTGAGGAAACCGGCCGAAAGATTGCCGAGATCCGGGCGCTCACTGATAAACCGTTTGGGATAAACCAGAGCCTGATTCGCCCGTGGGCTAAAAAGAACATCGAGGTCGCAATAGCCGAAAAGGTCCCCGTAATCAATTATGCCATGGGAAGACCCTGGTTTATCGAGCAGGTACACGAATACGGCGGGAAAGTCGTCGGCACAATCGCTATCGCAAAGCATGCCGTCAAATCCGCGGAGATGGGAGTTGACGCTATCGTCGTAACCGGTCATGAAGCGGCGGCACATGGCGGCGCAGCCACTTCACTTGTGCTGATACCAGTGGTCAGCAGCCAGGTAAAGCTCCCCCTGATTGCTGCGGGAGGCTTCAGCGACGGCGCTGGGCTGGCAGCGGCACTGGCTCTTGGAGCTGATGCTATATCAATGGGGACGAGGTTCGCTGTGACCCAGGAAAGCATGGTCCACGAACATTTCAAACAAATGGTAATCAAGTCTACGGAGCAAGATACGCTCTATAGTGACGTTTTTGACGGACTCCCGAACCGGGTGTTAAAATCCCCCGCGGCTGATGAACAGCTCAAGGGAAAATTTGCCCTTACCAGCGCTGCCGGGAGCGCTTTTGAAGTCAAACGCATGCTCAGGCTTTCTCTATGGGACTTCATACTTACCAGTCTCAAGATGATGAGAGGACAGGAACGTCTCTCTATTCTGGGACAGGCCAGACAGGCAGCTTATGTCATGGCGGTAGAAAAAGCGATTCATGAAGGAGATGAGCAGCGTGGAGTGCTACCTGCCGGTCAGGCCTGCGGGGCGATAAAAGATTTACCGGCCAGCAAGGACCTTATCGAACGCATCGTCGGTGAGGCTGAGCAGATACTCCGGAACATGCCGGCAAAATGTTATTCCTGAGTTTGTGAAATGAGGGGTATTAAGCATATCAAATCCGGTACCTCTCACGAAAAAGAACCGAAATATAAAAGGAGGATTCAATGGGTTACGAACAAATTATGTATGCGGTGGAAAATAATGTGGCCACTATCACTCTAAACCGGCCGGATAAGGCTAATTCAGTCACCCGCCAGCTGGCTCATGAGATAAGGGGCGCCATCGAGGAAGGAAAGCGGGACCCTGAAGTCAGGGTGCTGGTGATTACCGGCGCAGGTAAGGTCTTTTGCGCCGGAGTAGACCTGGGGGAGAGGGAAAAAGGCGTAAGCGTAACGATGCCGCCGGAAGGCAGTATCCTGCAGAGTCCGGCCGGCGGTCTGGAATGGGTGCTGCGGCGCTTTTACAAACCGGTGATTGCAGCGGTGAACGGGCCGGCTATCGGCATGGGTTGTGACCTGGCTCTGGCCGCCGATTTCAGGGTAGGCACTGAAGCGACCGTTTTTTCCGAGTCTTACGCCAGGATGGGGATGCTCCCGAGTGCTGGCGCCTATCTGCTGCCCCGCCTGGTCGGGCTTGGCCGGACTTTTGAGATACTACTTCTCGGCCAGCGAATTGATGCCCAGAAAGCAATGGACTGGGGGCTCCTGTACAAACTTGTGCCGCAGGCTGAACTGATGTCCGAAACTAGTAAGCTGGCCCAGATACTGGCCAGAGAAGTCTCACCCACCGCGGTCCAGTTCTGCAAACAGGCAGTATACGTCGGCCTTGAAAATGACCTGGATGGCACTCTGGAACATATCACTTACGCCCGTACCGTAGCAGAACTGAGTGAAGACAGCATCGAGGGTTTCCAGGCGATGAAGGAAAAGAGGCCGGTCAAGTTTACGGGACGCCGCCGCTTCAAAATGGGTACTTAGCATCCGGGAAAGTTCCAGGGAGGGAAGAAACTTGAAATGTTCGGGATAATAAATAAAGACGTACTTAAAGGCATACGGGTCTTTGACTTTGGCCGGGTCATCGCGGCGCCCTACGCGGCGACGCTCCTCGCGCAGATGGGCGCTGAGGTAATACGTGTCGAGAACACAGCCGGCGGGGAAGATAGATACCTTGGCCATTTGACACCCACGGGAGAGCGTATCTCTACCACGGTCGTAATCTCTCATAGCAAAAAAGGGGTTACATTGGACCTGAATAAACCTCAAAGCGCGGCCCTGGTGCATGAGATGGCAAAGCACGCTGATGTCTTGACTCATAATTTTTCCCCCGGCACTAAAGAAGCAGCCCTCTTTCAATACGATGAACTCAAGTCACTGAACCCCGGGCTCATCATCGGAGTTGTCAGCGGTTTCGGACAGACCGGACCTTACGCCACGCGAAATAGCTTTGACGCGGCAGCCCAGGCGATGAGCGGAATAATGAGTTTTACCGGTTTTCCCGGAAGCCCCCCTCTAAAGTCAGGTATGGCACTGGTCGATTTTGGCTCCGCATTGCACCTGGCGCTCGGTATCATGTTCGCTCTTTATCATCGTGAGAAGACGGGAGAAGGACAACTGGTAGATGTAGGTCTTTTTGACGTGGCCACTTCCCTGATCGCGCAGTCCAGTATCATTGCCGAATACAAGAAATTAGGGCTGGTTCGGGCGCCGCTGGGTAACATGGGCTCACATAGCTACCACATCTGCAGTCAGACGAGGGACGGCTGGGTATACCTCACCATTATCGGGAAAGGCATTTGGAGACGCTTTCTGCGCGTGATAGACAGGGAGGACCTGGAAAATGCGCCCGAACTGGACGACGATATCCGGCGTATGGAAAACCACGCGATGCTCGACCCGATTATCACCACCTGGACGAGAGAAAAAACGAAGGACGAAGTAATCAGGATACTTACCGAAGCTCGAGTGCCCTGCGCTCCGGTGAATGATGTTACGGCCCTTTTAGATAATCCGCAACTGCGAGCCAGGAATATGCTCGTAGATGTGGAGTATCCGGGTCTACCGGGTCTAACCGTAAGCGGACCGGCGATAAAGCTTTCCGCAGCACCAGGGAGAGTGCGAGGCCCCGCCCCTGTCCTCGGTCAGGATAACGAAGAGATATATTGCGGGCTCCTGGGTCTTAGCTCTGAGCAGTTGGACCAATTGAAGCGAGAAGGCGTGGTCTGATTGGTACCTACTCACGGGAAAGTAGAGGAGATATGAAATCTTGCGTTGATAACGGACCGCTGAGCACAGGGAGGATGACATGGAATTTCAGGATTTGATACTAGAAAAGGAAAAAGGGGTTGCCTTAATCACGCTGAACCGCCCCGAGAAACTGAATGCCATCAGTAATAATCTCAGACGTGAGATGATACGGGCTTTTGAACTGGTGCGAAATGACGATGAGATAAGGGTCCTTGTCTTTACCGGTGCGGGGCGCGGTTTTTGCTCCGGCGCGGACGTGGGCCGGCAGCAGGACCGCATCAAGGGTGTGAAACAGGAGGTCAGCCAGACTGAAATCCTCAGCCCGGTGGGCTATCAGGGATACGCTTTCATGGAATTAGACAAGCCTACCATCGCAGCAGTCAACGGAGTTGCCGCCGGTGGCGGTCTTTCACTGGCCATGCTCTGCGATATTAGGATAGCTTCCGAGAATGCCCGCTTTGCCTGGAGCTTTATTCGGAGAGGGCTCATTGCGGATACGGGGGCTACTTTCACCACTCCCAGATTGTTGGGCCTGTCCCGGGCCTTTGAGCTGATGTACACCGGGGATATCATAGACGCCCGGGAAGCGGAACGTCTCGGCCTGGTAAGCAGAGTGGTTCCTCACGAAGACCTGATGAAAGAAGTCCTGATACTGGCCAACAGGATTGCCCAGGGTCCGCCTATAGCCCTCCGCCTGACAAAGCGGGCCATACTCCGCGGACTGGAAGGTACCTTGCAAAGCGCCTTTTTCTACGAGAGCTACGCCCAGGGAGTATGCCGCAACACGGAAGACCATAAGGAAGGGGTCACAGCTTTCATGGAAAAGAGAGACCCCGTGTTTAGAGGAACATAGACATAATCCGGAGAAATGTCTTAAGAGTTAGAAATCTGTATACGAGTAAATTCTCGTTCAGCTTACCGATTAATATTCGTAATAAGTTAAGCGATTATACTATTATGTTTTACGCCTGTTTGGTTTTGCGGTTTGTCACCGGTTATCCGGGAGGAAGGGATAATGAGCTATAAATATATCGTGTATGAAAAGAAAGACCGTGTCGCTTATATCACCCTGAACCGTCCCGAGGTAATGAATGCCCTTCACCCTCCGGCCAATGAGGAACTTTGGAACGCATGTTGTGATTTCCGGGACGATTCCGAAGTATGGGTAGCTATTCTTACCGGTGCCGGTGACCGCGCTTTCTGTACGGGCCAGGACCTCAGGTATGCCGCCCGTGCGGCGGAACACCGCCCACTGCTGCCCCCGGGCGGTTTCGGCGCGATCACTAACCGCTTCGAATGCTACAAACCAATCATAGCCGCGTTAAACGGCTATGCCATCGGCGGAGGGCTTGAGATTGCGCTCGCCTGTGATATTATTGTGGCAGCTGAGCATTCCCGTTTCGGCCTCACTGAGCCCACTGTTGGCCGAATCGCCGGAGCGGGCGGCATTCAGCGCCTACCACGGCAGATACCCTTTAAAATCGCAATGGGCATGCTCCTTACCGGACGCCAGATAACAACTGATGAAGCCTACCGTATCGGACTAGTAAATGAGATTGTCCCGCTTCAGGAATTGATCCCCTGTGCGGAGCGCTGGGCTGCCGATATTTTACGCTGTGCTCCGCTATCGGTCCAGGCAAGCAAGCAAGGAGCATTGCAGGGAATGGACCTCCCGCTTGAGGCCGCGATAAACAATAACTATTACCTTTTCCAAAAGACACGCCTTTCCGAGGATTACGTAGAAGGCGCCAGGGCATTCGTCGAGAAAAGAAAACCCCAGTGGAAAGGACGGTAGTCGCCTAGACCCTCCAAAACAGACGATGGTTTTTCCTTTCCGGCAGATGCCCCACTTTCGCTCATCAGCGCACGGAGGACGTCTTTTCCGCGACCCTTGAAGCTGCCAAGGCCGGAATTGCAGAATGCCAAACGCAAATTATCAAGAGGCTGACATCTTTGCCCCACCCGGGAAAGGCGTCTAAACCCTCTGATATTCTAGGGTGAAGCCAGCTTGTATTCTTCATCCCGGACCGTTCCGGCACCATTCCTCCTCTCCATAGAAGAATAAAAGCGATTAATAATTCCCTCCAGCCTAAAAATATTGACTATTTATGGTAAACTTATTATAAGGGGGAAAGTCGTAAGTAGCGGTCTATCTTGGATACAGGTTCCATTATTCTCGCTGGCGGCAAAGGCTTGCGTTTCGGCCAGGATAAGATTTTAGAGGTAATCGGCAAGCGGAGTATGTTAGAGCAGGTAGTTGCCTGCATGAGCCAGCTTTCCAGAGAAATTATCATCGTCATTGCTGAAGAAAGAATTATCCCTGACTTTGATGGCCTGCGGAGACCGCGTATTGTCCTGGACATCCATCCCGGAAAAGGCCCGCTGGGCGGTATCTACACCGGGCTTACCGCCTCGAAATGTTTTTATAACCTTGTCGTTGCCAGTGACATGCCCTTCCTGAACGGGAAGCTGTTACGCTACATGACGGAAAATGCGGCCGGTTTTGATGCGGTTGTTCCCCGGGTGGGCCGGATGATAGAACCGCTGCATGCCGTCTATTCGCGCGGTTGCCTGCCGGTAATAGAGGACATGATTCAGCAGGGCCATTTGAACGTAAACCGGCTGCTTGACCGCGTTAAAGTAAGATACATAGAATCGCAGGAAATCGACCGTTTTGACCCGGAACATCTCAGTTTTTTTAATATCAATACCATGGCTGATTTATCAAGAGCGCGGGAACTGGCGGAAAAAGGCTATGATTACTGTTGAAGAAGCCCAGGAACAAGTCCTGGAAAAAGTGAACATCCTTGAACGGGAAAGCGCTCTCCTCCTGGAAGTACTGGGGCAGGTACTTGCTGAGGACGTTATATCTGGAATCGATATCCCGCCGCTGGATAACTCCGCGATGGACGGATATGCCGTAAGGGCAGAAGACACCATTGGCGCGGGCAAAGAGACCCCCCGGGTCCTGAGGGTAGTGGATACCGTCCCCGCTGGCTCTATTTCAGAGCACGAGGTTACCACGGGTACTGCCATCCGCATCATGACGGGGGCTCCGGTGCCTTCGGGCTCAGACAGCATCGTCAGATTTGAAGACACCGATGAAGAGAACCGTCGCCACCTCGGTCAGCCGATCGGGGAAATCGGGGTGATGCGCCGGGTAAAAAAAGGAGCGGATATCCGGAGCGCCGGAGAGGACATCACCCGGGGCGCCACGGTGCTGAAAAGGGGTACCGTTATCAGGCCCGCCGAAGTAGGCGTGCTCGCGTCACTCGGTCATACCACGGTCAATGTTATCCGCCGCCCCGTAGTGGCAATCCTCGCCACGGGGGATGAACTGACCGAACTCGGTCAGCCCCTTCCGCCGGGTAAAATATATAACAGTAATACTTACAGCCTCGCCGCCCTGGTGAAGCGCAACGGAGGCATCCCCCTTGTCCTTGGCATCGCCCGTGATAATGAAAAATCACTAACCGAAAAAATTCACAAAGGTCTGGAAGCTGACATGCTCATCACCACGGGCGGTGTCTCTTTGGGCGACTATGACATCGTCAAGGATATCCTGGCCAGAGAAGGGGAAATAGGGTTCTGGACGGTGCGTATGAAACCGGGTAAACCGCTCGCTTTCGGCACTTTCCGGAATATGAAAAATAAGGAACGCCCCATCCCCCACCTCGGTCTGCCCGGTAATCCTGTCAGCACCATGATCACTTTTGAGCTTTTTGTCCGCCCCGCGATGCTCAAGATGATGGGGAGGAAGAATTTCACGAAACCACAGGTAACCGCGGTACTGGAAGATACATTAACCAATACTGACGGGCGCAGGGTGTACTGCCGTGTCATCGTGGAAAAGAGGGACGGTAAGTTCTATGCCCGCTCCACCGGAGAGCAGGGCTCCGGCATCCTGACTTCCATGAGCCTGGCCAACGGCCTGGCTATTATTCCCGAAGACCGGAGTAAGGTAGCCAGGGGAGAAACCGCCCGCGTGCTGATGCTAGACTGGACGGAGGAAAGCTGATATGCGCCCCATTATCTCGATTGTCGGCAGGGCTAACTCGGGAAAGACCACCCTCCTGGAGAGTTTGATTATGGCTTTGAAAAAGCGGGGTGTCAGTGTGGCCGTTATTAAACATGCCGGTGAGGATTTCAATATCGATACCGAGGGCAAGGATACCTGGCGCTTTCGCAAGGCAGGCAGCGAAACAGTAGTCATCAGCTCTCCCCGCCAGATAGCTATCATGAAAAATCTGTCCCGCGACCTTAATCCGCAGGAACTGGCCCGCAGCCTCGATGGAGATTTTGATTTGATAATCACGGAAGGGTTCAAGCAGGCCAAAACATACAAAATCGAGGTCCATCGCGGGGAGCAGGGCAGCGACCTGGTCAGCGACCCCGGCCGGCTCCTGGCGATAGTGACGGATGAGCGTATGGAGATTGACCTGCCCCAGTTCGCCCCCGATGAAGCGGACAAACTGGCGGATTTCATCAAGGAGACTCTTCTGGCAAAAGCTCTCCATGATGAGCTGGAACTGACCGTAAACGGCGATTTCGTTACTTTAAACCCATTCGTTAAGAAGATACTGGCGAATATGCTGGTCGGTTTCGTGTCCTCCCTGAAAGGCATCGGGAAAATAAGCAATATCCGCATCTCTCTGGACCGGAGATAAGATGGAAATATTCGAATCTTCCGAATTTGGTTTTGAAGCGCCTCCGGTAATCGCCCGGGCGAGGCGCGTGCTGATTAAACCCAGCGCCTCTTACCCCGTTCCGTATCCGGTGAGTACCAGCGCTGATATGCTGGCGACGATTATCTCCGGAATCCGGCAGGTAAGTGACGCCGATATTATTCTCCTCGAAGGTACCCCGGGCGGCGGCCCCGTCCAGATGATATACCAGTCACTGGGCTATAACTTCCCGCGGGTACTGACTCTGGATGTAAAAGACTGCACCCTCGTTGAGGTAGACAACCCACTTCCCAAACCATTTGCCGTACCCACATTTTGGGTACCTAACGTCATTCTCTCCAGCGATTACCTGATAACGGTCTCTCCTCTAAAGACGATTAACAACCGGAACCATTTCAGCATTGCCAACCTTCTCTCCCTGCTGCCAATCAGCAAGTACCAGGCTGACGGGCAGGACGGCTGGGGGGCGCTTACCAGCCTGGGCATTGACCGGGTCCTCGCTGACCTTTATTTTACCCTGCCTTTTGACCTGGGCATAGTCGACGCGAGGCAGCGGTTCATCGGCCGCGGTGACCCGGCCCAGGGCGAAGTGGAAGACTACGGCAAGGTATTCATGGGAGAGCCGTATGAAGTAGACCGCCAGATTTCAGAAACGCTGGGAATGAAGACAAAATATCTTGATTTAATCCGAACGGTGAAAGTGGAGCTGGAAATCAATAATTAAGGACAGGGGGAAAATCATGGCCAGTAAGAAAGAGATAAAGAATGCCGCGCCGGAAGCCAGATGGCTTATTGACATGGACTGGTATGCGCAAAACAACCGTTCTTTCAGTACCATGGCAAAGAAGTACCTCTGCGCTGAATGCACGCAAAAGCTGGCGGGAACGGGGGGGGAAATTAATGCAGCGCAGATTGTATCCGCTGTCCGGGACTGCTGCGGCCAGCGTCCCGATTTCATCTCTCGCTCAACTCCGATAATGGATAGCATGTTCGGAATTTTGTTGAGCCGGGGTAACGAACCGCTTGACCTGACTGAATTTAGCAGGATATTAGGAGAAAGCCGGGGTGATATCTACGGCTCTTCGCCGGAGCTTCTCGGGCGCCTCCTCAGCAACGATAACTATTACGGTTTTAGCAAGGTGGAGGTTTAATAGGCAGTCTTAAAGCCGGTAAATTGCCCGGTCTGTTCTAGCCATTCCGTGTCCACGCTTTCTACCGTGGCTGCCGGCGGTCCTGCCCTCAATCTCTTCACCAATTCCTCAAGCCGGTCTCTATCTCCTTCGGCATAAACCTCTACGGAACCGTCCGGCGAATTGCGTACATAGCCAATGAGCCCCAGTTTACGCGCTTCACCGACGGTAAAGCTGCGGTAAAATACACCCTGCACCCTGCCGGACACCTTCGCTTTTAAGGCGGTTTTCATCTCAGTCCCTCATTATTATGTTAAGCTCTCCGCCTGACCGCCTCGGCGGATATGCTCCAGGGCACGGCGGGCCGCTTCCATCTCGGCTGATTTCTTGCTCTTACCCGTACCCTTCCCCAGTACCGCATCGCCTGTCATCACTTCAACGTTAAATGTCCGGGCATGTTCCGGACCTTCGGCAGTAACCACGCGGTAAACGGGCACCCTGTACCCACGTGCCTGCAATGCTTCCTGCAAACGCGATTTATAATCTATTTCATGCCCGGGACTTGCGGCAAATTCATCTTCCCAAAGGCTGAAGATGAGACTCCGTGCAGCCGGAATCCCATCATCCAGAAAAACGGCCGCCAGGAGCGCTTCCATAGCTCCGGCCAGGTTAGCGGCTTTATTCCGCCCGCCGCTTGTTTCCTCTCCCTTACCCATGAGAAGATACGCGCCCAGGCTGATTTTCTGAGAAATGCGCACCAGCGCATCCCGGCATACCTGCGCGGCCCGCCGCCTGGTCATCTCTCCCTCTCCCAACTCCGGGAAATCGCGAAAGAGCTTCTCAGCTATCACCAGCCCCAGGACGGCATCGCCCAGAAACTCCATTCGCTCGTTATGGCCGCCTGTATAGTACGGGTTCTCATTGAGATATGAGCGGTGTACCAGCGCTTGTTCGAGCAAAGACCGGTCATGGAAAGAAAACCCGAGCTTATTCTCCAGAGAATTCAGGTCCGTCATCAAAAGTCCTCCCCTGATAACATAACCCCACGACTGCGAAGTGTCAAATTGCCGGATTGACGCAGGTTATATTTTTACGAAAGTATACCAGGCCGGCCCGTTACCTAAGTACCATCGAATTTACTGAGATAATCTTGACAATTCTTTATGGTGATGATAATATACATGCTAGTATAATACATGTTTTTTACTAGCATGATACCGGCAAACCTAATATCCCTTAGGTAATTCCGGGTATCAACCGGGCGAAACTGGAGACTGAACATGGGTAGGAAACAGGAAAAAGCGGAACAGAGAAAGCAGTACAAGACATCATTTCAAGGAGTAAAGCACGGTCATGGCGGCCGGCCGATAAAGAAAAAGTCGGAAGCAGCTCTGGGGAAATAGCTCATTAAGATATAGAGACAGTCCCGGGCAGTACCTCATAAAAGGGAAAATCCCATTCCCAACCCCTGTTGAAGAGTGGGAGAGTTACTCTGAAAACCGGAGTGACCCTCCCTTCCTGTTATGTGAGGTCCGGGAAGCAAGAGCACATTGAGAAATAATAACCTTACCCACCGGCAACTCAGCAAGAGTCTGAAACACAGCATCCGAGACGGCTGGACGCATTCCGCGATGCTCGGCCTCACGCAGGACTATACTGTTCCGTTTGCCCTCGCGCTCAAGGCTACCGTCTTTCAGGTGGGACTGTTATCCAGCATCCCCAGCCTCCTGATGGCATTATCTCAACTCGCCGCTCCCAGCCTGGTGGAAAAAGCCGGCAGCCGTAAGAGAGTAATCCTGCCTGCCGTTTTTCTTCATGCCCTGACGTGGCTGCCGATTTTACTTATTCCTTATCTCTTCCAAACGGAAAGGATATGGTGGCTTTTGGGTTTCATTACTCTGAGCGCCATTCTTGGCTCACTGGGGAACCCTGCCTGGGGCAGCATGATGGCGGAACTGGTCCCCGAAAAGATACGCGGCAGATACTTCGGCCTCCGGGGAAAAATATGCGGGCTGGCCATGCTTCTTTTCTTCTTTATCGGCGGAGCGCTGCTGCACTTCTCCGCCGCGGACATATTTTTCGGATTTGCCCTGCTCTTTGGCGCCGCTGCTGTTTTCCGGTTGTTTTCTTGTTATTTCCTCTCCAGGATGCAAGAGCCGACCGCCGGCTTTGAGGCAGGGAAGAGAGAGAGCGGCGGCGTGCTCAGTATCTTCCGCGACCTGCGTTCTTCAAACCTGGGAAGGTTCATCACCGGCGTCTCCCTCATGAACCTGGCCACCAGCATGGCCGGCCCGTTTTTTGCCGTCTATCTGTTAAGGGACCTCAAGCTGGACTACCTTACCTATGTTATCATTATCTCCACATATACCGTGGCAAATTTCTCCTTTATGACTTTCTGGGGCAGGCGCGCTGACAGGGCCGGTAATATCATAGTGCTCAAGGTAACATCATTCCTGGTCCCTCTGATACCGTTGCTATGGGTGGGGAACCACCACATCTATTACCTGATTCCCGTCCAGATGCTGTCAGGATTCGCCTGGTCGGGTTTCAACCTGTCCAGCGCCAATTTTATCTATGATGCTTCCGTCCCCGAGCGCAGGATGAGATATATTGCCGTGTTCAACGCGTTAAATGGAGTAAGTATCTGCTTTGGCGCGCTGCTGGGAGGGTTTATCGGGCCGCACCTGCCGCCGGTTATGGGTCACAATCTCCTCACTCTATTCCTGCTATCGGGGCTATTGCGGGCACTGGTTACGTTCACTTTTCTGCGCCGCCTGAGTGAGGTTCGCTCCGTGCCGGAAACAAGCTTGACCGGACTTATATTCGGGACACCGGGGACTAAAAAAGTAAATAACAAACTCAGTCTCCTTCCCGAATTATCCCTGCCCTTCGAGCTAGGGATGCAGAGTATTCCTCAGCCTTTGCCGGTTTCCCAGGCCTATTATTACAAGCCGGATGATGTACCCAGCCGGGACCCACCCGGGTAAAAGAGCGGTCGACATGATAAAATACAGGTATGAGTGAAATGTGGAAGCGGAAGGTTAGACCAGGCCCTATCTGCATAACCGACTTGAACGTCAACCAGCTCAGGGAGCTGGTACAATCGATGGGAGAGCCCGCCTTCCGCGCAAACCAGCTCCTTAACTGGATTTACCGGAGGCTGGCCGCTTGCTTCGATGACATGACCAATCTTCCGCAGGGTCTTCGCAAGAAACTTGCCCGGGAATTCGCGCACCATAGCCTGACCCCCTGCCAGGAGGTCGCCGGGAATGACGGCACGATAAAGACCCTGTTTAACCTGGCCGATTCTCTAACCATCGAATCGACATTAATGTCCTTTTATGGCTCCGGTGAAAAGACGCGTCACACTGTTTGTGTATCTACCCAGGTAGGCTGCGCCATGGGTTGCCCCTTCTGCGCCACGGGCCAGCAGGGTTTTCAAAGGAACCTTTCTCCGGGAGAGATAATCGACCAGGTGCTTTATTTCGCACGCTTGCTGCAGGACCGGCACCTTGACGGGAATAATGGCGGAAACCGTCCCCCCGCTCCGGTGACGAATATCGTATTCATGGGCATGGGTGAGCCGCTGGCCAACTATGATTCTTTGTGGCAGGCGATAGAGATGCTTAACTCGCCGCTGGGCTTTGGGCTGGGCGCCCGCAACATGGTCATATCCACCGCCGGTATCGTGCCCGGAATAAAACGCTTGAGCCGTGAAACACTCCAGGTGGGACTGGCAATATCACTCCATGCCGGTGATAACGCTCTGCGGAACAGGCTGGTGCCGGCCAACCGGAAATACCCTCTGGAGCAATTGATTCCCGCCTGCCGGGAATATATCGAGACCACCGGCCGACGTATAACCTTTGAATATATTCTTTTCGCGGGAATAAACGATTCTCGGGAACAGGCACGCTCGCTGGCCGTTCTGCTCAGGGGGTTAAACTGCCATGTCAATCTCATCCGGGCTAATCGAGCCGCCGATCCCGCCTTCAGCCCACCCGACGAGCAAGCTGTTCTGGCTTTCGAAAACGAGCTAAAACGGTTCCACATAGCCTGTACCGTTCGCCAGCCGAAGGGACTGGATGTTAATGCGGGTTGCGGCCAGTTACGAAGCCGCTATCTCACCGGCTGTCATACGCGAAAGACGGAACCGATTTTGCAGTCTGAGTAAGACCGGTCCGGAAATATAGCCCCGCGTAAAAGGATTATCTATCGCCCGGTGCTTCAGTTGCCGCTCGTTGCCTTTTCCTTCTCTGGGGCCGCTTCCATCCCAGAGGTTCCAGGATATCTCCGATGGCAACCTCGAGATGAGTGTCCTGACGCATCGGCAAGTCCGGATTGATGCGATACTTGATACCCCTGCCTTCTCTCTTCTTGCCGATATAACCCTCGGCGTAGAGGTCCGCTATCAGTTTACGCACTATCCGTTCCGTGATACCCATGGCCGCGCTAAGCTCCAAGGCGGTAATTCGCGGGTGTTTCGCTATCAAGCTTAGAGCGACGGCGTGTTTCGTGATGAATGTCCACTGCGGCATACTGGCCCTCCTCCTGACGGTACATCCTTAGCTTTCACTTCATGATTCTCTGGAGTAGTAATGATAATGAATGTATTATTTTATCATGATTGCTTCTAACATGTATACCGGACAGGTCAGAAAACTGCCAATTCTTCATAAAATGATTTCCGGAATAACCGAGCAAAGGGTTTGAAAACAGTGACTTCCGTTGTGGAAATCCTGTCTGTAATGAGATGGTAGCGCATACGGGATTCGAACCCGTGATCTCCGCCTTGAGAGGGCGGTGTCCTAACCGCTAGACGAATGCGCCATGTGTTTCTGACCGCCCCGCAGCTCGAACGTTGTAAAAATCAACCGTCCCCGCTCCGGTGCAATAGTAAGTTTATTATATCGGAAGGCATTCGTCAAACGCGAGAAACACACTCATGGAAAACAGCCTGCTTCCCCTGCGTCCCGGCCCGCAAGCCGGGGATTTGATTCCTTGAACATCAGTCGAGGTAAAGAGCCAGCCATGCCCTGTCATTAGTGGGTTCTATGTACCAGAACTCATTTCCGATTCTGGCCATACAGATAGCGTGGTAAACATTCTTCGGGACGCTCTGGCCGTACCATTTCCGGTACTCATCCGGAGAAAGGCTGATAACGGACAGGTATTTGCTTTTCTCCATCGCTCTGTCTCGTAGCTGAAAAGCGAGGTCTTCACACTGGTCAGCGAATTTTACGACACCTACCGCGTCAGCTTTGAAATACACATGCTTATCGCTATTATCCTGTTCCAGGAATGACTTCAGTTCTTCCGGACTTGTCCAGTCAGAGAGATAGACCGGCACTTCTGCCTCGGGAGTTACCGTGACTTCAACTTCCTTAACCACAGTAACCTCCGGAGTAACATTAACTTCTTTCGTCACGTTGTCATTCTGTGCGGCTTCAGTTTCCTGAGTAAGACCGGGCTTCTCCGCAGCCGCATATTCCCGCGTGTTAGTGGAATTCTGAGTACCGGTGGTGCCCGGTTCCGGTTCTACCGGCGGCCCGGGGAGTTCCTCCATGTAATATTCTTTCCATTGCTCATACATATCACCATGACAGGCGGAGCAATTTTCCGAAGCAAATACCGCCTTCGGTATCTTGTTCGGGTCTTCCGGGACAGCGCGGTGAGCATCGATGCCCTGGTGGCAGGTATCACAGGATACCTCTGAATGCGCGCCGGTGACAACGTGAGTTACGATTGACGCGTGGCAATCAATACAGGCAGCCCCTACCTTGATCATTGTCGCCCTGGCCCGGTGGATATTGAATATTTGCGTTAATGCGTCCGGATACCACCTTTCCAGGGCGAGGTAGACTCCGATAAAAACCAGTGTGAATATCAGAAGCACCAAAGCAACCGCAGCAATTCTTACCATCTACAAACTCGTCGTATCCGCAAATACGCAAGGTTTGCGGTCCATTATTACCCATCAGCGTCACTCCAATAAGAATAAATCGAGCGGCATATAGAAGTCATAAAAACAGCCACCAAATAGTTACAATATTATGACATTTTGATCGATAGAGGGTTCGCCGCTTCTCGGTGAGGGCGGTTCCTGGCCGGGGATTCTGGACAATTTTCATTTGATAAAAGAGGTTTATTCCGGTGTTACAGGAACTGCTCGTATCTTATCCAAAACCAGCCGCAGGCATACGTGAATACAGCTTTCAAGCAGCCAGTGATCTCTCAGGTAGACCTCTTTCCTTTTAACCGTTATAAGCGGTATTATTTAGTCATGCGGAACCAGATTAGAAGCAAGATAATGGAAGTGATCACGGCGATTTTGCCGCTGGTTCTGGTGGTGGTTATACTCCAATTTGCCCTTGTTAAGATGCCAGCTAACGTGTTTTTCCAGTTCATCATAGGCGCAATAATGGTCATAACCGGCATGGTTCTTTTCCTTATCGGCGTTGATATCGGCATTTTGCCAATGGGCAAAGCCCTCGGGGCCGAACTTCCCAGGCGCGGCTCTCTGCCTCTGATTATCGGCATTGCCTTTCTACTCGGTTTTGCGGCAACGATTGCCGAGCCGGATGTCATCGTTCTCACCAACCAGGTTGATACGGTCTCCGGCGGAGCTATCGCGAAGAACGTACTGGTCTATATCATTGCTATCGGTGTTGCCTTCTTTGTCGCCACGGCGATGCTCCGTATCCTCCTCGGTTTCCCGATAGCATACCTGATGGCAGCCGGCTATATCATCATCATAATCCTGGCTCTTTTCACTCCAGCACAATTTATTCCGGTCGCTTTTGACTCCGGCGGCGTTACCACCGGACCAATGACGGTGCCTATCATACTGGCACTGGGGTTGGGATTCAGCTCGGTACTGGCCGGGAAATCAGCCATGTCTGACGGCTTCGGGCTGATCGGGCTGGCCTCAATCGGCCCGGTCATCGGGGTAATGGTCATGGGGATGGTATTGAGTTGAACGGTTTAATGGTCTGGGATGGATTCGGGCACACTTTCCTCGGTATCATCAAGGCTCTGGCGCCGTTGCTGGTGCTGTTCATTATATTTCAGTTAACGGTACTAAAGTTGCCGAGAAGTTATATATTTAACCTGATCAAGGGTTCTCTATTAGCGCTGGTAGGGTTAGCTTTATTCCTTCAAGGAGTACACATAGGATTTTTCCCCGCAGGCCAGTCCATAGGTGAAATTCTAGGCTCTATCAGGTTTCAATGGCTGCTGATTCCTTTCGGTTTCCTGATGGGTTTCCTGGCTACCTGGGGTGAGCCCGCGGTACGCATCCTTGGAGAACAGGTTGAGGAAGCTTCAGTCGGGTCCATACGCAAGAGTATAGTGCTCTATACGATATCAGGCGGGGTTGCCCTGTTCATCGCCATCGGGATGGCAAAAATCGTTTTCGGGATTCCACTGCTCTGGATAATTATTCCCGGTTACCTGCTGGCGATAGGGATGCTCCGGTTCAGCGACAAGAGTGTTATCGCCATTGCCTTTGATGCCGGCGGTGTGGCTACCGGGCCGATGGCAGTTACCTTCCTGATGGCAATAGCCGTTGGCATTGCTTCCAGCATCCAGGGTCGTGACCCTATCATCGATGGTTTTGGATTGGTGGCCTTAATAGCCCTGGCGCCTATTTTGACTATCTTGACGCTTGGACTGATACTCAGGATGAAAACACGCAGAAAGGAGGAAAATAACATGTCGGAAATGTCTCTCATTGTCAGTATTGTCAGAAAAGGATGGGGTGATAAGATTCTCCAAAACTCCTGCAAGGCAGGCGCTGAAGGGGGCACTATCATGTTTGGGCGAGGTGTCGGAGTGCATGAAAAGCAAACAATCCTCGGTATTCCCATCGAACCGGAAAAGGAGATAGTGCTTACGGTGACGAATGCAGATGAGACAGATGCAGTTCTCGAAGAAATCGTGCGGTCTGCTGAATTGGGCAAGCCGGGAGCCGGTATAGCGTTCGTTATCCCGGTCGAGAAAGTCGTCGGGGTAGTTCATCGGTCTGACGAAACCTGCACGATATAAATAAATAAGGGAGGAGCATATGAGAATCGTTCCGTTTCTCAAGCGACTTCTATCGTCTGTTCCGGCTGAAGATACCAGTGAGGATACAGGACTGAGCACAGCACGTGTTTCCGGAGTGTACAGAATCCATGGTACAGCATCCACTATACTGCCGGAAGATTCACCACTGGAGAGTATTATCATCAGATTTGCCGGTGAGCCCGGTTTGCGAGGGATGTTTTTGACAGACGCCCAGGGACGTTTTTCAGGTGTGGTGACGCGCATCGACTTATTGAGATGGGTTCACTTCAAGCTTTTCGGCGGAAAGGGAAGACATAAAACGGCAGTCTCGGAGTTCTATCGCATCGTTGATGCCAGAAAAGGGAAGGATATTGCCCATCCGGCTTCTAATATGCTCAGCGTTCGAGAAACCGACTCACTTCAATCAGCGCTGGACAAGATGCTGGAACATGAGGAAGATGTCTTACCTGTATTAAACAGCCGAAGCGATATTGCAGGTGATTTGAGACTTTCCGAGATACTCTCGTGGATTTTGACGAATGGCCGGGGTAAGGTGCAAAGTCCTAAGTAATATATTGAGGCGATGCAATAATTGGATCACCTTAGTCTAAAACGCGGTAGTATCATTACCTCTGATTGGCTGGCCACTCGGGACTCAAATCGAACTTCCTACGCCCTGATCTTCTTCCAAGATTACGAGAGTTGCTTAACAGATCGAAGCCCGTACTAGCCCAGCCATGACTATTATATCATAAATACGCGAGACGGCAACTGACTTCTTGTTAACAAAGAAAAAGAATATGTTCTTAGCGTTCAGAGCTTATCAGGGAATGAAAGTGAGCAGTTACGGTAATATCATTACCTGTGAGAAGGAAGTAGATACAGGCAACATGTTGTCGATTTACCGTAGAGTGTTTTTTAGCCAGTAGCTTCCTTGGCAGATTTAGCTTGGTCCTTCTCGTTCTGTTGTCTCACCCTGGTCAGAAATTGCGTCATGTTTTTCTGCTCGTCTCTCGTGACCTCTTCCATCACCTGTCCGGGGTAGGCATAATCAAATGCCTTTTGCCTGACTCTTTCGAGCAAATTCACCAGCGTTCGCATTTCATCTTCGGATAGGACGGCTAGCACCTCTTGAATCAAGCCCCAGCCAGCCACCGTTGATCTGTCAAGTGCTTCCTCACCCTTTTCCGTCATAACCAGTCTCAGTGTCCGGCGGTCTTTCAAATCCCTAGCCCTCTTCACCAGCCCGTCTTTTTCCATACGGTCGGCTATCAGGGTGATACTGTTGACGTTCCGGTCCACCCACCGGGCGATCTCGGTCGGCGTTGCAGGGGCATTAATATACTTGATGGCGATGAGGACAGCGTGCTGCTGGGTGGTCAAACCTGTCTTGGAGAACACGAGGTCCTCACATTTTAGGACCATGTTATAGGTCTGGTGTATCAGCATCCACGCCATAAACAGCGGGTTCTCGAAAACAAACTTGACTGGCATATATTCTCCTTAGAGAAAACTCATTACCGCATTATTCGTATGGAAAACATTTTACTATAAACAAAGTAACATGACCACAGTTCCTTCTTCCACGCGAAGAGGTTAAGTTGACAAACGTAGACAACAGTCATAGAATATCACTTGTTTGCATTTCCGTTCATATATGATAGAACTATATATGAACGATATAGTTAACACACTTATAGCCGTTGATGATGCTGGTTCAAGTATTTCCCTCTTCCAGCGCCCCTCGATTAGGTAAGAAAAATATCACTGGGGAGGCAACCAGATGGTTGGAGTTGAGAAAGCCGCAGAACTGCATGAGCGATATGGACCGCTGAATATTCCTGTCGATGTCGAGGATATTGCTCGTAAAGAAGGGCTGACCGTAACCATCTGGCCGCTACTCCCTCCAGTGGAAGAGGTAAAGGTTGGTCGGATTATCGGCTTGAGCGAGGGATTGCCCAGCGAATGGCGCCGTTGGGATATTGCTCATGCGTTAGGGCACTACGTATTAGGTCACCGTGGTAATCAGCTAGTTTTCCGCAGATAGTCAGGCAGAGGCAAGAACGGGAAGCAGATGAATTTGCAGCCTATTTCCTTGTGCCCGAAATGGAGCTTCAGAAACTAAAAGGTAAGGGAACTACAGAGTTGGGAGAGTTTTTCGGAGTACCGGAGGAGATAATCAAACTAAGGTTAATGCTACACGGTTAACAATCATTTTGTAAAGAACATAAGTACACTTACAGAAAATGGTAGGTTAACCTTAACATAGGACTGAAACGATGGGGGTTGTCCAGCCAGTGGATTTGGAGACTGCATGCTGGCTGGGTTGTGGGTATGTTTTCTTCGCCTTTTGACCAGAATGACATGTGAGTATTCACCAGACATCAGTTAAGCCCCTGGATTTTAGGCATGGCGATTACTTTGTCATTATGGTCAGTGGCATTCGGTAGTATGCTGGCAAAGACCGAGTTGAATGACAGCAGGCAGTGAATCTGCGCGTCGGGTAAAGTAGCCATTGTGGCTGATAGTTTGCTGATTTGCCAGCTCACATAACTGCTGAAGTTGGGAATCCCGCTCGTTGTCCGCTTCGGACCTGATGTCTACCGTGTAGGTCTTGACCTAACTCCTGAGCAGTTCTACGAGAAGTATAGCCGCTATTCTTTCTTTCCTGCCAATCCGTAGAGTAAGAGAGACGTCAATTCATTCAGCAGTTCCGTCTGTTCCTCTGTGTTCGCCGAAGTAAGCCAACCTCTGCACCATATCTGAAAATAGAGCAATATGGATTTACGTGATATTCGCGGGTTGACGCAGCCCTGTCTCTTGCCTTCGTCAAAGAAGCTATTCATCAGGTCATTGACTTCCTGTGCCCACAAAGACTTGATAAACCGTTGTAACTCAGGGTCGCTTTGGATCGCCGTTTGAAAGAACTCTCCCTTGTACTCCTTCGCTATTTCCAACTTGTCAAAGATAATGATTTCCAGCTTTTCTGGAAAAGGTCTTTCACCCTTGATGATTTCCCGGTATTTTCCCAGCATACCAAGGATTTGTGATTTCATGACCTCACGCACCAGCTCATCCTTACTGCCAAAGTGATTGTAAATACTGGCTTGAGAAACACCTGCCTTACCGGAAATCTCGAATATGCTAACCTTCTTAAACCCGTAGGCCTTGAAAAGCTCCCATGCTGCATCTATGATGCTTTTTCTCTTGAGTTCCTTCCTGCGCTCAAATCTGTTCATCAAACGCCTTTCGCACCAATACTTATCTCCGCCATAAGCGTAAACCAAAGCGGATAAGACGGCGCCAGCTCCTTGTAATGCGCCACCACAACGGAGTAGTGGGATAGTTTTTAGCGAAATCTGTCACCTTCCTCCGGGCCTCTGATGTTAAGGGAGGCCCATGCCCGAAGCAGCAGATACTAAAATTAAGCTCCGTTAGTTTCATAAGCGACTGCTCTGACTCGTATCTATCAGCTCCAAACGGTAGCGGCCGACTTAGCCTATCTTCATTATTGATAATGGTATCGCCAACGAAAAGCACCTTGCTCTTCTCCAGAAACAGAGATATGCTACCGCGCGTATGCCCCGGCGTATGGACAACACGCAAGCCGCCTAAATAGGGAAGTGCTTCTCCGTCTGCGAGTAGCGCATCGATGGGGCAAGGCTTAAAGATGCCAAGATGAGTCAGTGCTCTTAAAATGACTCCTCTCGACCTCTCCGGACGCAGCATAAGAGTGTATTTGCCGTTTCGGGCAGGGGCCAGTTCATCCTTGTGAGCTATTGTCTTTGCCTTGGTTAAACGTCGCAACTCCGCCGCATTGCCCGCATGGTCGATGTGGCCATGAGTGATGATAATATGTGCCAGCTCCTCTGGGTCTCTGCCCAAATCTTTGATGAACCCGAGTATGCGAGGGGCGTTTCCGGGCATCCCGGTATCGATGAGTGCCAGTTGGTTATCCACCAAGAGGTAAACATTGCTCCCTCTAACCCTATTTACAAGGTACACGCCGGGCACAATCTCCGTCATGTTCAGCCTCTCACCCCATATAATTGCTGGCACAAAGCAGCCAGGGTAGCCCAAACGCATACATGCTACCACTTGACAGCTCGGTAGGATTCATTGTACACGCCGACTTAAAATCATAATGCATTTGCCCTGCTTATTCTTTGGTCTACAAGTTCGAAATAGTTTCGTACACTAGCAATCTGGTTCACTGTTGCCAAATCGAGCATGAATGGCTGCCAGAATAATATCTTCTGCTTTATCAAGCCCCACTACGCTTGTATCAAGGGAGAGATGATATTGACGTGCATCCACACAATCCTGCCCCGTGAGCTTGCGGAGATAGCGCGCTCGATCCTGGTCGATGGAATTAATCAATTTTAAGGCCTTTTGTGCCGAAACGTGATATAGCTCTTCAACACGCTGCTGGCGGAAGTCAATATTCGCATGTAAAAAAATACTCAAACACCGTGGGTGCTGGCGAAGCACATAATATCCGCCACGCCCTACAACGATTGTCGTACGCTGCTGCGCAACTCGTGTAATAATGTCAGACTCAGTGTTGTACAATGTCTCGTCAGTCGGCACATCAAGCGGAGGTGGTATGTACCATGAGGTAGCGTATGCAGTTGATTTTAGTATTGATTGCCAGCGTGGTGTAACTTTCTCGTCGCGCCACTCCAAATCTTTTGCCGGCATTTTTAGCTCCTGGGCGGCTCGGCATACGATTTCACGGTCCAAATATAATGCCTTCAGGCGTTTGGCCAGCCGCTGTCCTAAGTATGCTCCTCCACTCCCTAGTTGACGACTAATAGTCACGACAAATGGCGAACTTTCGGTCATTTTTGGGTCCTCCTATAAAATGAATCTGCCGCATTATGTAGGCCAGAAGGGTAGGAAGTGAATTAATCCAATTCCTGAGTAGCAAAGGATAATATACTTGGGAAACTTTCCTGCCCACAAGGCCGGCAAGAACTTATACATCGGCATCTTTGCGGCTCCGGCGACTAATCCAGCGATGTCGAAGGGTATAACCGGTTGAAAGGCAAGAAACAGTGTCGCCCATATCCCGTAGCGATTCATCCACTCTGTAACTCTGTTGTATCCTGCCACTTGTTCACTGATTGCTATTCGTTTGCCCAAGTAGCCGGCGTAGTAGCCGCTAAGTTCCCCTACGGTTCCGCCCACACTGGCAGCTAGAGCTACCATTACTGGATTCCAGCTTGTAGCTGCCGCTATCATTATTGATGTAGCTACAGGAACAGGAACTATGACCGTCAAGTTGCACACCAATGTAGTGGTTAGTACACTCAGATAAGCCAGTGAAGCAAATTCATCTAATGGAACGTGAAAGCGCGTCACAAGGCTCCGCATCAGGTACGCCAGACCAAAGCTGAGGGCGATGAGCATCAGGAAAGACGCTACAAGCCGCAGCCAATAAATATGGTTTCCTTTTTTCATCTGGCGCACACATCAATCTTGACAACCATCTGGCGACAGTATATCATATTTTTTGGTTTCTTTGGAATAACTATGAAAATTTAGTGCTTTCCTTGCCGGAATAATGGTGAGAAATGGGTGAGATAATTTTCAAGTTTGACTGCGAAGTCTCGTATGAGCCCGGGAAGGGGATTGAGGTTCGCCTGAAACATGGTGGAAGCCTTTCCCGTGAAGTGACCCAGCACCTTGTCGAGGCGGGAAGAGAATTGTCATTGGCGCTCCAGCATCTGGCTAAGGTTAAGGCGGAACGGCCAAAGGAAAAAGTGAGGACGAAAATTAAGATTGAAGAAACATGAAGTGGAAAGGCAAGGTGCCGGCCGGCGAGACCAAGGCTCAAGTAAAGCAAGAAAAGCATATGAAGAGGCCGTTCTTCGAGCCTTCAGAGCATACATTGAGGCTAAGGAGCAAGCGGATTTAGCCCATGAAAAGGCCCTAAAACAAGCCACCGATAAACAGGTTAAGAACGAAGCGGATACACAGTACAAGGAGACTTTAGAGCGGGCAAGAAAAGTGCGCGACGAGGTTATGGATGAAGCTCAAAAGGCCTTAAACGATGCCAGGGAGTAAACGAGGGAGGTTATCAGGAATAGCTATGGGTTCCAATAGAAGGAGGTGCCATTAAGGATGAAAGAGGGAGTTTGGCAGGTAAAAACCGAAGGCAAAGACCATGTTGTTGGATATAAGGCCGGGGTAGACGATGGTGAAGTTTTACTTGATGGCAAAGTAGTTGAATCGCGGCATTCATCTCGTATGGGTGTGCTCACGAAAATGTCTTTCACGATTGAGGGAAAACCTGCCAAAATTCAGCGGCTTAGCTTGTTGGGCGAGAACTGGGGCTTGGTCTACGACGGAAAAGTTTATGGGTCGCCAGAACGCGCAGGGATAACAATCAAAAGAGAGGAGGCGTAAAGTGGAAAAAATTAAGTTTGAGCATGGAATTGAGCTTGAGCGGGCGGGTGAGGGTGAGTATGTCCTGAGATTCAGGACACCACAGATTAAGATTAGTCCCGACCCAACGGGAGGTCACCTCAAGCAGGCAAAAAAAGAAATTCTTCTTGCGGTGCGAAGCCTTATTGATAAGGCAATAAAGACTGAAGAGGGAAAAAGTGGAGGATAAAGCGATGGAAAAGGATGATCTTCCTGTCAAACTCACCTTCCGGCAAAAGGTTTTCCTCAGCAAGCTTCTTGATGTTTACCGGGAGATGCAGACACCTCTCCACTACAGTGTGATTGCGGAACGGCTTGGCGTGAGTAGTTCCACCGCCTACGACATGTTAAGACTCCTTGAGCAAAAAGGCATGGTAAGCTCTGAATACGCTACGCCAAAAGTAGCCGCTGGCCCAGGCCGATCAAGCATCCACTTCTCTCCGACAGCAAAGACAATCGACCTGTTCTTTCGCCTTGCCGGGGAGAGCCATGAACAGGAAGGATGGGAGGATGTCAAGGCCCACATCCTAGCCAGCCTCAGCCAGGGAAAGGCTTCTGAGTACGAGGGCCTCCTGCGTGAACTACTTGCCAGGATGCCAGAGGTAAGGTCACCCCTGGTGCATTGTGCTGAAGTCATAACCGCCTTTTTGCTTAGCCTGAGAGAGACCAGGGACGAATTGACCGAGCAAAGCTCAGTAGGGATGCTCCTGAGGTCACCAGCTAGTAGATTGCGTATGAGCATATTGGCGGGGCTAATTCTGGGACTATCCTTTGCCGACCGGAGAGTGCAGCGACGACTGGGTAATTATCAGGAATATGCAGATAAATACCAGGCCTCACTACAGAGACTGAGTCGCGACGGCCTTCTCAAGCTACATCAATTTACTCGAGACGTTTGGGGTATTCTGAAGGCGCAGGCACGCTAAATTTTTTTGGGCAATTATTTGGTTTCTTTCGGGCTAAAACCATGAAAAGGAAATAAGATGAGTCGAATTCTGCTCTTTACAGGTAAGGGTGGCGTTGGCAAGACAACAATAGCGGCAGCAACAGCAGTATGTGCAGCAAAACAGGGGTACAAGACTGTGGTTATGAGCACAGACGCCGCTCACAGCCTGGGCGACAGCCTGGACTGTCAATTAGGACCAGAGCCGATAAAGGTTTCTCCCAACCTCTGGGCTCAGGAATCAAATATCCTCTATAACATTGAAAAGCACTGGGGCACCGTCAAAAAGTGGCTAGCAGCGCTGATGGCCTGGCGGGGGGTCGATGAAATCGTTGCCGAGGAAATTGCCGTTCTTCCGGGGATGGAGGAACTGGCCAATCTCCTTTGGGTCTACCACTACCAGCAGGAAGGCAAATATGACGTTATCGTAGTTGATTGTGCCCCTACTGGTGAATCCCTGCGGTTGCTTACATTCCCAGAAGTAGCAGAGTGGTGGCTAAATAAGCTCCTGCCCGTGGGGCGCCGGGTGGTACCGCTAACCTACCCCATAGTGCGCCGCTTCACCGACATGCCCCTGCCCGACGAACAAATCTTCTCTACCATAGATGACCTCTTCCATGAGTTAGACGAGCTGCATACACTGTTAACCAATCCCCAGATTACCGCCATCCGCCTTGTCCTTAACCCGGAGAAGATGGTAATCAAAGAGGCCCAGCGCACTTATACCTATCTTAGCCTTTATGGGTATCCTACCGATGCCGTCATCTGTAACCGCCTTATCCCGCAGGACGCCGATGGTGGTTACTGGGACAGATGGAAAGAAGCACAGGTAGAGCATCTCCAGCTTATTGAGGAACGTTTCTCGCCGCTTCCCATTCTCAAGGTGCCACTTCTCAGGAGCGAAGTTGTTGGCATTAAGGCACTGGAGGAGATAGGACACCATCTTTATGACGGGGATGACCCAACACGCCTCCTCTTTGAGGGAAAGCCGATGAGCATTGACCGGCAGGATGGTAGCTACGTGCTTACCCTGCAGCTTCCTTTCATAGCCAAGGGGGATGTGTCACTGATAAGGAGCGGCGATGAACTTATTGTCACCATAGGCAACCAGAGGCGCAGCATCCTGTTACCCCAGGTGCTCCTGGGTAGTGAACTTAAGGGCGCTAAGCTCGATACTGGCCGCCTCTACATAAGGTTTGAATCGAACAATAGTACTGCTGAGGTCAAAAAAATCAGGATGAAATCCAGCGATAAATCAAGTAGAGTCGGTTAACGATTTAGCTGGCATAATCAAAGAGAGGTTGGAAGAGGATCTAAAATGAATACTGCAGAAGCATCTAAGAATGAAGCTTGGCGATGGGCCAAGATTGCCTCCAACGTCTTTCATCCATGGGCTGTTTTAGTCCCGGTATTAGCTCTGGCGGCTTACCGGGCAACAGGTAGCCCCGTTGACTGTATTAGATGGACTCTAATAGCCTTTTTGCCGGCAACAGTCTTTCCGCTCATTTATGCAAAAATCAGGGCTACAGTTCTGTCCCGGCGTGGAAGCCAGCAGAAAATCTCACGCTCCCTGGTTCGCAATAATCCAGAACAACTCTTTATCATGACAGGTCTCTTCGGTATCCCATCTGCTTTGATTCTTTACGTTATGAATGGCCCTAAGAATGTCCTTACAATTATTCTTGGGGTTACCGCGGTTATGCTCGTAATCGCTCTGGTAAACCTGAAGTACCGGGCAAGCTTCCACCTGTCGATGGTCGCCAGTATGCTGACTGCGCTATGGTTTCTCTTTGGCACGATTTCTTTCGTTAGCTTTCTCCTTATACCCATCCTGGGTTTTTCCAGGCATCAGCTTGGTGAACATACTCCAACGCAAATAGTAACCGGCTTTTTCACAGGGTTGGTAGTTGGTGGAGCCGTATTCTATGGCTTGGGACTCGCTGCATGATGGAGAGATTAATTAGACGAGAGGAGCTGGCGGTGAATGGTAGAGTTGTTGTTACCGGAATGGGAATAATAAGTCCTCTGGGGCTGGACGTACCTACAACCTGGCAAGCACTTATTGCCGGCAGGTCAGGGGTAGACTACATCACGCTTTTTGACACCAGTGACTTCAATGTGAAGATTGCTGCCGAGGTTAAGGGCTTTGACCCGCTCCAGTATATCGACCGCAAAAAGGCAAGGCACACCGACCGCTTCACCCAGTTTGCCATTGCTGCCAGTCTTGAGGCAATGGATAGGGCCCGGCTAAAAATTGATAGTTCCAACGGATATGAGATAGGAGTGATTATCGGCAGTGGCATGGGGGGACTGTCGACTCTGTCCCATCAGCTCAAGGTTCTATTCAATGACGGACCCAGTCGGGTGAGTCCTTTTCTCATCCCGGTAATGATTCCTGACATGGCTTCAGGGCAGGTATCAATTCACCTTGGCGCCAAGGGCCCCAATTACGGTGTGGCGTCGGCCTGCGCCAGCGGCGCTCACGCCATCGGCGACGCTTTCACTATCATCCGGCATGGTTGCGCCCAGATAATGGTCGCCGGCGGCAGTGAGGCGGTTGTCACGCCTATCGCCGTAGCTGGCTTCAGTAACATGGGGGCGCTTTCCAAAAGAAACGGTGACCCCAAGAGAGCATCTCGCCCTTTTGATGCCCAGCGTAATGGTTTTGTCATAGGAGAAGGTGCGGCTGTGCTTGTCCTGGAGAGCCTTGAGTTTGCCCTTAAGAGAGGGGCACCAATCCTGGCTGAGGTAGTGGGCTACGGGGCTACGGCTGATGCCCACCACTTTACCGAACCTACCGAGAATGGTGAGAACATTGAGCGGGCGATGCGACTGGCGCTTGACCAGGCACATCTGAAACCTGAGGACATAGACTGCATCAACGCTCACGGAACAAGCACCAGGCTTAATGACGCAACTGAGACCAGAGCCATCAAGTCTCTCTTTGGTGACTATGCCTATAAAGTGCCTGTCAATTCCAACAAGTCCATGCTGGGGCACACCATAGGCGCTGCCGGGGCTACTAGTGCTGTGGCAGCGGTGCTGACCATGCAGAACGGCATCATTCCACCAACGATTAACCTGGAGAACCCCGACCCTGAGTGTGACCTTGACTACGTGCCCAATGCGGCGCGGGAGAAGAAAGTCAGCACAGTGCTGGTCAACTCCTTTGGCTTCGGTGGTCACAATGCATCGCTAGTATTCAGTGCCTATGATGAAAAGTGAGGCGAACAGTTCATTTCCTGGAGTTATTGAGAAGAGCAATATGAAGACCAAACCGTGTAGAAGACTATGGCATTTGTTGGGTGGCTCGTTTTTCCCTGTCCTGGCCTTCTTTATTCCAAAAGAGGCATTGCTCATCATACTTGGAGCGATGACCGGCGTCTTCGTCGTCTGGGAGATAGCAAGGCTCAATATCCCCAGTGTGAACAAATGGATGACGTCACATCTGAGAGTAATCTTAAAAGATGAGGAACGGCATCGACCAACAGGAACCACCTGGCTGCTTCTCTCTTCTTTTGCCGTTTTTCTCTTGTTTGAGAAGTACGTAGCTATCACCTCGCTCTTCTTCCTGTCTATCGGTGACCTTATGGCTGCAATCATCGGTGAAGAATATGGTAGGCAGGTACTATTTCACAACAAGACGTTGGAAGGAAGCATTGCCTGTTTGGTCTCATGCCTGTTGATTGGAATGCTGATAACGAGAATAAGCCCGACTATAACTGTTGCAGTAGCTATAGTGGGGGCGGTTTCAGCAACAATAGTTGAGCTTCTCCCTATTCCTGTTAATGATAATCTAACTATTCCACTGCTCAGTGCCGGTGCGATGATATTAGCTATTTTTTATTCCCTATAGCTTCGATAGCTATGAAAGGAGGCCAACAATGGCAATAAAAGAATTCGCGGCAAAGCAGGTGGCGGACAGGATTTTACCCTGGGTAGGTGGGATGTCTGATAAAGATCTGGGGAAACTATTATTTCTAACCAGGAAACTGGCGCCCACGGACTTTACCAGGTCATTTATCGACACTCTGAATCGGATGCGCGAGGAGAAGCATCCAACTATAGAACTGATAAGGCGAGTAATTCGCCAGACAAGTCCTCATGTCCGAAAGAGACTGATAAACAGTCTGATGATTAACGAGCTTATGCGTGGCAATATCATACGTGAGCAGCTTCGGAAAGATGGTCTGGCAGCACCACAGGTTTATCTTATCAGCCCCACCATGCGTTGCAATCTGCGCTGCCCTGGCTGTTACGCGGGAAACTACTGCCAAAAGGATGACCTTGAATTTGAAGTCATTGACCGAATACTAGCCGAGGGAGAGGAACTGGGAGCATTCTGGGTAACCATCCTTGGCGGTGAGCCGTTTGTCCGACAGGATATGTGGGAAATCTATAAAAGGCACAACGATATCTTCTTCCAGGTCTATACCAACGGTACGCTCATTAACAAAGAGGCTGCCGAGAAACTGGCTGAGCTGGGGAACGTGTTAGTCAACTTTAGCCTGGAGGGCTTTGAAGAGGAAACAGATGCCCGGCGGGGCAAAGGCGTTTTCCAGAAGATAATGCAGGGGATGGATAACCTGCGAGAGGCAGGAGTCCCCTTTGGTTTTTCGGTTATGGTTACCCGTCACAACGTTGATACCATTATAGGTAACGAGTTTAACGATATGCTACTGGAGAAAGGTTGCTTTATCGGCTGGCACTTCTTATATATCCCTGTCGGTATTAATCCCGATGTAAGCTTGATGCCTACCGCCGAGCAGCGGGAACTTATGAGACAGCAAGGAGCGCAGCGCATTCGTAACGAGAAACCGATGTTCGTCATCGATTTCTGGAACGATGCTCCTTATGTCGGTGGCTGTATTGCTGGGGGCCGCAACTACTTTCACATCAATGCTCGCGGCGATGTCGAGCCGTGTATCTTTGTACACATGGCCGTGGACAATATCAAGCAAAAGAGCCTGAGGGATGTTATCAATTCATCATACTTTAAAGCAATCAGATCCCGCCAGCCATACTCCAGTAATCTGCTCCGCCCGTGCATGATTATTGATCATCCTCAAGTGCTCCGGGGTCTCTATGCTGAGTGCAAGCCTTATCCTACCGATGGGCCGGTATGTGGGTTTATCACCTCCCTTGCCGGTGACCTGGATAAATACTCAAACGATGCAGCTAAGGTACTTGACCCGGTTTGGGAACATGAGGTCGTTCATCAATTTAAGTAAGAGAGTTGTAGGAATGAAGATAGCATTAGTTTCACCTTATGATTTTGCCTATCCCGGTGGAGTTACAAATCATATATCCGCATTGGAACGCCACCTTGTCAGGATGGGACATCAGGTGAAAGTGATTGCTCCTGTATCTAAAGCTATATCCAGCTTTAATGGCCACTTCATCCCTATAGGTAAACCTCGCCCTGTTCCTGCCAGCGGTTCCATTGCCCGGATCACTATTTCACCGTTGTTGTCCTCACAGATAAATGAAGTGCTTACTAAGGAAAAGTTTGATATTATTCACCTTCATGAACCCCTGATGCCAATGTTATGTACGACCATACTCCGCCTCTCCCATACCACTACTATCGGCACTTTTCACGCTTATGACGGCTCACCTGCATATAAGATCGCTACCCCCCTTGGTAAGTTGCTTTTAAAGAAGTGGTTTAAAAAACTTGACGGCAGAATAGCCGTGTCCCCTCCCGCCAAGGAATTTGTCGGCAAGTACTTTTCGGGAGAGTTCACGATCATTCCGAATGGCATAGAGCTAGAGCATTTCCATCCTCGGGTATCTCCAATTGATAAATATTGTGATGGTAAATTGAATATTCTGTTCGTTGGTCGCTTGGAAAAAAGGAAGGGGTTGGGCTATCTTCTTAAGGCTTACCGGCAGGTAAAAAAAGAGGTCCCCGATTCTCGGCTTATCGTGGTTGGACCCGGTACTAGACTCCGGAATAAGTATGAGAAGTATGTCAGGCAAAATGATTTAAAGAATGTTGAATTCGTTGGTCGTGTTTCTTATGATGAGCTACCCAGATACTATCAGACCGCTGACGTGTTCTGCTCTCCAGCCACGGGCCGAGAAAGTTTCGGAATCGTTTTGCTGGAAGCTATGGCTTTTGGCAAACCAATAGTTGCTTCAAGAATAGACGGCTATTCCAGTGTGGTAACTAATGGTGTCGAAGGATTGTTAGTACCGCCTAAAGATGATATTATGCTAGCTCAAGCTTTGATTTCTCTTATGATTGATAAAGCGCTTCGGCAACAAATGGGAGCCTCTGGGAGACTTAAAACAAAAGAATATGGCTGGGAGCGGATTGCCCGGAGGGTGTACGGATATTATGAAGAGTGCTTGGAGCAGCAAGCATCGAAGACGATGGGGAAAACCGCAGGGAGCGAATGAACTATCTGAAAGATTTTCCAAGCGAGGAGGTCCAAATGACTGATAGTAAAGATTCGGAAACAGGTTTCGTCACCGGGTTCATACTAGGCACGCTCGTCGGAATAGCAATCGGCTTTCTTTATGCGCCCAGAATAGGCATCGAAACAAGGGAATGGTTGAGGGAGAAGACAGAAAAGATGAGAGAGAAGGTGCTCGAAACCGCCGAGAATGCAGGATAACCACCAGTTAAAGTACATTGACGGGAGAAGCATATGACAGTCAGAATCGTTACTGACAGTGTCGCTGACCTTCCAGCTCAGGTGGTTCAAGAGCTCGGGATTACAGTAGTGCCACTAAATGTCCGCTTTGGCACCGAGGTCTACCGCGATGGTATTGACTTGACTCCTGAGCAGTTCTACGAGAGACTGGCGCAGAGCAAGATTCTGCCGGTCACTTCGGTGCCGTCACCGGTAGCCTTTGCTGGGGCGTATGATAGGCTGGCCGAAGTAACGGATGAAATTCTGGTCATCACCCTTTCTTCCAAGCTCAGTGGTACCCACAACGTAGCGTTAGAGAGCATTGGATTGATGAAGAAGAAATGCCGGGTAGTCGTTGTCGATTCGCAATGGGCGGTTATGGCACAGGGATTCATAGTTATCACTGCTGCCAGAGCAGCTCAAGCTGGGGCTAATCTTGATGATGTAGTGTATGAAGCGCGTCGCAACATCCCTCGTGTAGATATGCGCGCCGCTTTTGATACTTTGAAATATCTGGAACGTGGCGGGCGCATTGGCAAGGCGCAGACTCTGCTGGGGTCAATACTGAAAGTAAACCCCATCATTGGTCTGAAGGACGGCGAGGTGCGTCCTTTCGGCAGGGAACGCTCCCGAGTCAGGGCGATAGACTACCTGTATAATTTTGCCACGAGCTATTCCAAAATTGAGGGATTAGCTATAGAGTATGCCGCTGCTCACGATGAAGCTATGTCGCTGATTGATCATCTTGGTACGAAGTTTCCGAAAGAGTGCATCCATTGCTCCAGGGCAAGTCCAGTAATCGGAACCCATACCGGGCCCGGTCTTCTCGTTGTAACCGTGCTAGGAGATAAGTAATAATAGCCATTGGTTCGGGGTCTACGGGGTAGGATATGAACGCTACGAATTTTAAGAAGGTGGGCAAGTGGCTCCTTGAGAAGCTAGCTGACGCCATCGTTTACTTGCTCGATTTATCCCTGAGATTCCTACGTTCAAGAGGATGGTCACCCACGCTTAAAGTCAGAAAGTGACTATAGCAGTTAACCGCCTTGCGACGAGACATCCAGTAGCGCGGTGAGGATGTCGATGTAGTTAGCAGTTGTGCCGATGCTGACCGACTCTTTTCCGTTGACATGGGGATGAATCAGGGCGTAGAATATTACTTAGCGTCATGCTGATTATATGCATTGCACTGAATATGTTGCATGTTCCGTCTTGAACAGAAAGCGTGCCGGGCAATCTGACTGATTAGGTCGGGCTATTACTTTATGGACGATGAGCAACAGGTTAAAGAGAAGAATTTTGTGGAAGAGGTTGGTCTCTTTTTCGAGCAAACCGGGCTGCCGCGAATGGCAGGACGTATTCTCGGCTGGCTACTCATCTCCGAGCCACCCCATCAATCTATGGATGAGCTAGCGGTAGCTCTCGCCGCAAGCAAAGGTTCAATCAGCAGCATGACGCGCCTGCTCATCCAGTTCGGCTTGATTGAGCGGTTCAATGTGCCGGGCGTACGACATGGTTACTTTCGCCTCAGGCCCGATACCTCGCACTACTTGATAGAGCTTGGTTTCGAGCAACTTACGACCCTTCGGCAGCTTGCTGAGCGGGGGCTGGACTTACTGCAGGGTAAAGCTCCTCTAACACGACAATGGCTGGAGGAAATGCGAGCCCTGTACAGCTTCTTTGAACGGGAATCCGTGCTCCTGCTTAAGAGGTGGGAGCAGGAACGAGCAAATGTTGGGACAAGTGCGTCTAGAATGTCAGGAGGAGATTCATGACAAAGAAAGTCAAACTGGGCCTAGCGGTAACCCTGGCCTGTCTTGCCTTGATATCGGCTACAGGGTGTAACCCAGGCGACAACAATGAGGGAACCAATTTTCAACTAACGGAGGTAGAAAGAGGGGATCTAACCCTCAGCGCCACTGGCAGCGGTAATATAGAAACCTTCCGTGAGGCAAGGCTCAGCTTCGGCAGTGGCGGTACGGTTGACGGGATACTGGTGAGAGAGGGAGACAGGGTCGCCGAGGGTGACGTCATGGCCAAGCTCAAGACCAGCCCCCTGGAACTGAATCGTAAGCAGGCGCAGGTAGCCCTGAACCAGGCAAAGGTAGTCCTGACCCAGGCGCAGCTAGCCCAGCGGACGGCGCAATACGAGATGAAGACCACGCGAGATAAAAAGGATACACTGGAACTGGCCCTGCTCAATGCCGAGATAAATTTCGATCAGGCAAAATACAACCTGGAACAGACCAGTGATTTATATACCTGGTCGGATATCAAAACGGCAAAGTCTGACGTGGATGATGCCAGGAGATATCTGGATGACCTTTTAGACAGAGTGGGCAAGTTCTTGCCGAAAGACGAAGAAGGCAATTACCCTAATATACTGGAATATGTTTTTGAAGAAGATTATCCCAAGACACCGGGTTACGAGTACTGGCAAGAGGACCTGATCCATGCCCAGAGAAGGCTGAATGCGGCTGAAGACAGGCTGAAGGCGATGCTATCTTTCAGTGATACCACCGAGGTAGCCATAAAGAGACGGCAGGTAGAGGCAGCGGAGATGGGCGTGGCACAGGCGCGGAATAATCTTGACGAATTAAACGAGCAGATAGCCATAAAGGAGTTGCAGGTGGAGGCCGCCGGGCAGTCTTTAGAGCAGGCCAGGTACTCGGTGGAGCTGGCTCAGCAGTCACTGGAAGAAGCCCAGAGGCAGCTGGACGAGGCGACTATCATAGCGCCCTTTGACGGGATAGTGGCTGCAATCGGAGCTAAGGAAGGCGACCTTGTCTCTTCGCCGACTGTGTCCGCCCGGACAATCGTGCACCTGATAGACATGAGCACCATGGAACTCGTAATAGAAGTTGACGAGATAGACATACCACTGTTGAAGCTGGGACAGGAAGTTGACGTGAGCCTGGACGCGCTGCCGGACCTCGCACTCAAAGGGAAGGTAGCCTCCATACATCCTCTGCCCAACCAGACGGGCGGGGTGGTGGTTTACAACGTGAGGATAGAACTTGAAGTTCCCGAAGGCGCCGGCGTCCGGCCCGGCATGAGCGCCTCGGCTGATATCGTTATCGAACGGCGGAGCAATGCCTTGCTTGTTCCAACCCGTGCCCTCCAGGAAGACGGACAGAGGAACCAATTTGTCAAAGTAATGGTGAACGGGCAGGTTCAGGAAAGGGAAGTGGCCACCGGAATAAGCGACGGCTTACATGCCGAGATCATCAGCGGACTCAGTGAGGGTGAGGCCGTAGTCATTGAGCCTCGCCCCAGGCCTGCGCTTTCCGGACCGGGGGCGTTTTTCGGCCAGTGAAGCTCGTAAACACGGCTGCTGAGGTGAGACCATGATTGAGATTGAAAATGTAACCAAGGTTTACCGGATGGGTCAGGTAGACGTTCACGCCCTGAGGGGAGTGACCGTCTCCATAAGCAGGGGGGAAATGATTGCCATTATCGGGGCATCAGGCTCAGGCAAGTCGACGTTGATGAACATTATCGGCTGCCTGGATACGCTTACTTCAGGCCGATATACCTTCGAAGGGGCTGATGTCAGTCGGCTTAATGACAACCAGCTTGCCGAGATGAGAAACAGGAAAATTGGTTTCGTCTTTCAGGACTTCAACCTTCTGCCCCGCGCCTCTGCCGCAGCCAATGTCGAGCTTCCCCTGATTTACAGCGGCGTTATGCAAAGACGAAAGCGGGCAATGGAGGCACTGGAGCGGGTAGGGCTGGCAGGCAGAGCCGGGCACAAGCCCAGGGAGATGTCCGGCGGCGAACAGCAGCGGGTGGCTATCGCCCGGGCGCTGGTCAATAATCCGGCGCTTATCTTGGCTGACGAGCCCACTGGGAATCTGGATACGCGCAATTCCACAGAGATTATATCTATGTTCCAGCAGCTGAATGGCGAGGGTATCACCGTGGTTATGATCACCCATGAGATGGATATTGCCTCTCACGCAAAGCGCATCATCCGCCTTATGGACGGGAAAATTATCAGTGATGAGCCGGTTACTTCAACGACCTAGTGTGAAGATTTTCTTTTCAGGAGATTGGCTATGAAGTTTATTGATGCTTTTAGAACTGCCATAAGGTCGCTATTCGCCAACAAGCTGCGCTCTTTTTTAACCATGCTTGGCGTTATCATCGGGGTGGGGGCGGTAATCGGACTGATGTCGGTGGGCAGGGGAGCGGAGGCCAGAATTGCTTCGTCTTTCGAGCAACTGGGAACCAACGCGCTCTATGTTATACCGCGCTCGCCCGAAGCGTCAGGCATAGCCGGGCTTATGGGAGGTTTTACCACCGCCACGCTGTCCCTGAAGGATGCTGAAACCATAGCTGACGCAGTTGATGGACAGGCAGTCCTGGGAATAGCGCCTGCTTCTGAGAACATAGCCGAGATAACCGCGGGTAGTGAAAGCTTTGCTGCCATAGTTAGCGGCGTTACCCCGGACTACCAGAAGGTGAGGAACCATTACGTAGCCAGCGGAGAGTTTATTTCTGACCGGAATGTAAGGTCGCGGGAAATGGTGGTGGTGCTGGGAAGCGAGACAGCCGAGGAGCTCTTCGGCTCAAGAGACCCGATCGGGGAGACGGTCAAAATCAAGGGGAGACGGTTCAACGTTATCGGCGTTCTGGAGCCCAAGGGTTCAGTGGCTATGGGAATCAGCCTGGACAGGGTGGCGATGGTGCCCCTAACCACCTTTCAAAGCAGGCTTTTTACTCAGCGGACTACCCGTGGGGAGGACGCGGTACAGTCAATAGCCATCCAGGTATCGGGGCCTGAGGTGATTGATGACGTAACATGGCAGGTCGAAACGGTGCTGAGACAGCGGCACCGCATCGCCGCCGATGCCAAGAACGATTTTGGTATCATCAGCCAGCAGGAAGTGCTGGGCATGTTCCAGCAGATAACCGGCGTGTTCACCATATTTCTTGGAGCTGTCGCCGGCATCTCTCTGCTGGTGGGCGGCATTGGCATTATGAACATCATGCTGGTCTCGGTAACCGAGCGCACCAGAGAGATTGGGGTTCGCAAGGCGATCGGCGGTAAACGGCGTGACATCCTGCTGCAATTCCTGTATGAAGCAGCTGCGCTCAGCTTTACAGGAGGCGCTATTGGCATAGTCGGCGGCTGGCTGTTATCTACTGTGGTTTCCCATATAGACTTCGGCGGCGGGATAACGATACCCGCGGTGGTCTCTCCCGATATAGTCATTCTTGCCGCCACGGTTTCGATTCTTGTCGGTCTGGCCTCCGGCATATATCCCGCCATAAGAGCTTCCAGGCTGAATCCGATTGATGCCCTGCACTACGGATGAGGATGAGCCGGGCCATGAGGGCACAAGAAAGGTGAATCACAAGGTTGTCAATGAAATCAGGTTCTTGGCAGTAAACTATCTGGTGGCACCATGCCTGGGAGTACTCGTTTGCCTGCTGGAAGCCTTCGGCAGGATAAAGTTTGTCCGCTTTGACCGGTTCCCTATCTGGGAAGGAAAACTGATAATGGTGTCGAATCATCCTTCCCTGCTCGAGCCGATAATCCTCCCTCTAATGGGATTCCCCTGGATGAACTTCCCCTGGGTATTTTCCCCGCAATGGACCCGCATGAAGTTCTCTCTAACCTGGTTTCGGAATTTGCAGAAAGAATTTTCTTTGCCGAAGAAACTCACTCCGGCAAACTTGCCAGACAGGCAAAACTTCTTTGACCACGGGTGGTGGAGGCTGTTCCAGGCAATAAATGTTCCCGTTGATAGGAACGGGGGACCGCAGGGAAGAATCAGCACCGCTTTGGCGCTTAAGAGTATTCTGGAAAATGGCGGAAGGGTTCTGATTTTCCCCGAAGGCGGCAGGACTTTCAAGGCAGTGTGGAGAGGTAGATTCCGGAGTATCGGTGGCAGGGAACTGGGAAAACCAAAGGATGGCGCTGCCTGGCTGGCTATGAAAACCGGCGCCAGAATTTTGCCGATTTGGATTGAGGGAACAGATAATGTTCTGCCAAATAATAAGTTTCCCGTGCTGAGGCTGTGGCACAAGGTTACAATTAAAGTTGGCGATCCTTTTTCGGTCAAAGGCGAGACACGTAAGGAAGTAACCTCAGAGATTACCGAAGCTCTCTTGAGGCTTGCCGATGAGAAAGCGTTATGTTCAGGTTGAAAGAGAGCTCTGGCGAGCACAGTCCACCGGGTCAAACATAGGTAAAGGAGGAGAAAGTTTGATCATAAAAATGAAGAGGCTCACTCTTTTGGTGACTCCTCTGTCGAGTTTCAACGGTTGGGTGAGTGAGTAGCGTTTGCTATGATTGGGAGAGCCGCCATGACATTCGGGGGCGGCAACGAGTTGCCACTATAGGTTGACCTGGTGCCCATCTGGCCGATACTATAAGACATTAAGTGCTCTACGAATTATCTGTACCAGGCTGAGTATCAAGCGGGAGGTAGCCCTTTGAACAAAGATAAAGCGCAGCTTATCGAGGATATCATCGAACTCGAGCAAAAGGTTTACCGGGCGCTACGCCCGATTGTGCCAAAGCAATGGCTTAGCATTGACCTCACCATGCCCCAGCTAAAGGTTCTCCTCTTCCTTTTCATCGATGGTCCAGCCCGCATGGGCATACTTGCTGGTGCCCTCGGGGTAAGCATGACCACAACAACGGGTATAATTGATCGCCTGGTTCAACACGGACTAATCGTTAGAGACAGCGACCCCGATGATAGGCGGGCAGTAGTCTGCAGGCTTTCGGAGGAAGGGCAAGAATTGATGGCGCACTTGTGGGAATTGGGACAGAGTAGCGCCAGGAGTCTGCTCAGTAAGATGACAATGGCAAAACTTCAGGTGGTGGCGGAAGGAATGGAGGCGATTGCGGATGCGGCAGCGGTAGTGGAGGAAAACTTGAGTCCTGCTGGCGACGGGTAGAACCAACCCTTGCGGTACTCCGCATAGTTTCAGAGAAACTTGAAAGAGGAGCGCGAGCAAGTGGGGAGAGAGCATACGCAGCACAACTGGCGACGGGCTTTGCTTCAGGACTGGTGGTCACACTAGCTGTATTCCACAGTTTCAGCCTAATGGGCCGAGGAACTGGTGATTGGACGAAAGTATGAGTCTTTCTGAAACCAAGGTTACAGATGAGAGGGAGAGCCGCTTTTCCTCTCAACCGACGGGGTATCTTTTGGGCAAGTTTGGCTTGCTGGTGGTACTGGCAGGTCTGCTGCTGGCTGCCTGGTATGGTCAGGTAATAATAGTGATTCTCCTTGGTCTGGTTCTCTCTGCTGCTGGTCTGGCGAAGCTGTGGAGCCGATTCTCGCTGGCAGGCGTTAGCTGTCAGCGGCAGCTCAGTGAGCGGCGCGTTTTCCCCGGGGAGCCCATCGAGCTAAGGCTGCGGCTGGTCAACCGCAAGCTGCTCCCGCTCCCCTGGATCCAGGTCGATGACGAGATGCCGCTTAAGTTTTCCGCCGATGTTCCTCTATCGCCGGGCAGTAAGCCAGGATTTGGCTTCCTGAGTAGAGGGGCGGCGCTCCTCTGGTATACCGGCGTAAGCTGGAAGCAGCGCCTGAATTGCGATAGGCGCGGCTACTACCCACTGGGGCCAATCACGGTGACTTCCGGCGATATCTTTGGCTTCTATCCGCGCTCCATCACTGAACCGCTGGTAGACCATGTTATCGTCTACCCCAAGATTTTCCCGATAGCTCAGTTGGGGATTCCTTCGCTGCACCCGATAGGTGAAACGACTGCCGAGCGGCGTATCTTCGAGGATCCGACTCGCGTCATTGGAGTGCGTGATTACAGCCCTGGCGACAGTCGGCGGCGCATTCACTGGAAGGCCACCGCCCGCTACCAGAATCTCCAGGTGAAGGTCTTTGAGCCGACTACCACACTGAAGGTGGCGCTCTTTGTGGCGGTTGACAGCTTCAAATCCGGGCATGGCGAGGTCCACAGTGGGGAGGACTTTGAGATGGCCATCAGTGCTGCCGCCTCCATCGCCAATTATCTCGTGGAGCGGCGCAGCGCCGTAGGTCTTTTCGCTAACTCGCGCCTGGCTGACTCCGGACAGCCAGTTACACTGTCGCCGGGCAGCAGCGGCGGTCAACTGGTGGAGATACTGGAGGCTCTCGCCAAGGTCACCTCGCAGTCCAGCGGCTCTTTTGAGGAATTTTTGCAAGCGGAGCGGATGAGGCTGCCCTGGGGGACAACCCTTATCTTTATACTCTACAGAGCTTCACCGTCGCTAACGCAACTGCTGGTCGATTTGAAAGAAAGCGGTCATAAGTTGCTGGTTCTCCAGGCTGGCGGGACGGATGGAAGCGAAATAGCGAGCGGCATTTCATGGCACCACATCAGAGAGCCAGGGGACTTGATGAAAGTTGGTGCTGGAGAAGGGAAATGAAGCGGGACTGGCGTCAAAGCGTCCTGTATATCGCTGCCATTGGCATGGAAGGCTGCTGGCTGTACGCCCTGTTGTCACTGCTGAACAGGCAGGCGGCTGGCGGGCGACTCTCCGTCATCGGAATCTTGCTTCTGTTCCCGCTGGCTTTTGTCTTCAACACCCTGCTTCAACGCCTGCGCTGGCACCGATTTGCCCTGCGAGGTATCAGCTGGCTGGCCTGGGCGGTGGGCATGCTATTAATCGTAAAGGTACAGTTGTTCGCCGAATTACCGCTGTCCAACACGGAATGGCTCCTGGCTGTACCCCGGTCAATAGCCGAGGTGATTTACACTTTCAAGCCGGAGCTCTTGATTCTGCTCAGCACCAGTGTCCTCTGGTGGTTGGGTCGGCGGCTGGCTTTACGCGCGGCTAACTTTGCTGCACAGGTTACCGAATTCCAGTTCGGGCTGGTCATGCTTGTCATTACCTTCCTCATCGGCTCTCAGCTTAGCGTCGGCATCGGTAACACGGTTCCCATAGCCCTGACCTTCTTCTTCTTTGCCCTGGCAGGAATATCAGTAGCCCATGCCCTGGAGGGCACAGGCTGGCTGTCCGGTTTGTACCAGGGACACTGGTCCGGGCTCCTGCTCATCAGCATCAGCTTCATTCTTATCCTGGGCCTGCTTATTAGCGCGGTGGTAACGCCTGAGCTACTCCAGCTAGTCTGGGCAGGCATTAAGTGGGCGTGGGGATACGTATGGGGCGTAATTATGACGGTGATGGCCTTCCTCGCCAGCCTGTTCCCCGAGCCGGAGCCGGTGGAGCTGCCGCCCATGCCCAGCATGCCAGCGATAGAACCTGCCGAGGAACACAGGCTGTGGACCATGCCTGAGGCAGTGCGCAGCGGTCTACGAATCGGGTGGACGGTCATGGTTGTTGGTTTTCTCCTTTTCGCCCTGTGGCGGGTTTCGTCTGACATCTTTCGCTGGCTGCGCCGCAGACTGGCGGGCATGGCTGGCGCCGAGTTCGAGCCGCTGCCAGGCGCCTTCAGAGCCGATTTGCTCGGCTTGTTAAAGCGTATCCTGTTCAAGCTCCTCAGGCTGAGGCTACCACACTTGGCTGCGCAAGACCGACCGGTTTTGCCGGAGATAGCTTCAGTGCGCCAGGTTTACCGACATTTCCTGCGCTGGGCAGCCTCCGGCGGTTACCCCCGGCAGACCTCACAGACTCCGCATGAATACTGCTATGCGCTGGTAGGATTAGTGCCGGAACTACAATCGGACCTGGACCTTATCACACAGCAGTACGTGACAACGCGCTACGGTGCGTCGCTGCCGACCGAAAAAGAATTACACCGACTAAACCAGACCTGGCACCGGGTAAAACGGAATCACCTCAAGCAGACAAATCGAGAACATATGCAGAAATAGGAGGCAAATCTTAATGGAAAAAGCAGACAGAGACATTAGCTCAGATATCCAGCGAGTAAAGGAGACGGCAGAGAGGTTTATCCAGAATGTCAGCAAGGTTATCGTTGGTAAGAGAGAAACCATCGAACTGGTTCTGGTAGCCCTGCTCTGTGAGGGGCACGTATTGATTGAGGATGTGCCTGGCATCGGCAAAACCATGCTGGCTAAAGCAGTAGCCGGGTCGCTGGGCTGCAGCTTCAAGAGAATTCAGTCAACACCCGACCTGCTTCCCTCGGATGTCACCGGCATACACTATTTTAACCAGAAGACTTCTGAATTTGAGTTTCGACCGGGACCCATTATGGCTAACGTAGTGCTGGTTGACGAGATAAACCGGGCTACGCCACGTACGCAGTCATGCCTGCTGGAAGCCATGCAGGAACGGCAGGTTACCGTGGATCTGGAGACAGTGCCCCTGCCGCGCCCCTTCCTGGTTATCGCTACACAGAATCCCGTTGAGCTTGAGGGCACATTCCCCCTCCCCGAGGCGCAACTTGACCGCTTTCTCCTCAGAGTCAGCCTTGGCTACCCTTCTGAAGATGAAGAAGACACCATTCTCGCCCGGTTTCAGGAGGAGAATCCCCTGGATAGTCTCGCCAGCGTTCTGGAGGCGGCAGAGTTGCTGGAACTTCAGAGGCTTTGCCGCAAGGTATATGTGGAGGAGTCAGTCCGCAGATATGTCACCGCTGTTACCAGGGCTACCCGCGGACACGAAGGGATTAAGCTGGGCGCCAGCCCGCGCGCCTCGCTGGGCCTTCATCTGGCGGCACAGGCTCTGGCGGCGATTCGGGGGCGGGGCTATGTAATACCGGACGATATTAAGCATCTGGCATCCCCGGCTCTGGCTCATCGCCTGATTTCTAAAACCGAAGCTCGCCTGAGGGGGCGATCTCTGGAAGCCATCGTGGGTGAAATAGTATCCGGCGTGCCGGTTCCCGTGGAAGAACGGTCGTAATAGTTTTGTAAGAGACATACCGTGGCGGAAAGGTCATAAAGCTTGATGAAGCAGTCTTTATTGCCTCAAATAGATTGGAGCTGGTTTCGAGTGGACCCGTGGCTGATCGCCCTGGTGGCGGTTGGCCTTGTTGCCTTCCTGGTCGTTGCTATTATTTGGGGAGTGCGGGCTCACCGGCGTCAGGTGTCGGCTGGAAGGGAGGACCTGGTAGGACAGACCGCTGAAGTCAGGACAACCATAGAACCGAAAGGAACGGTCTTCGTTCAGGGCGAACTCTGGACGGCGATGTCGGAGGAGGGGCGGCTGGAACCCGGTGAGGAGGTCATCATAACAAAGGTTGACCGCCTGAGACTATGGGTATCCCGGAAGACAACGGCACAGAAGATGTGAGTCATTACGTGGTAGAGCTCAGAAAGTCCAGCACCAGGTGGTTAAATTCCTCGGGATGCTCTTTATGCGGGGTGTGCCAGGAGCGCTCAAATACGTGTAGTCTTGAGTTGCCGATTAGCTGGTGTGCTTTGTATGCTTGCCTTACCGGGAGATATCTGTCACCCTTCGCCCAAACGATCAGCGTCGGAGCTTTGATCTCTGATAGTCTATCGCCGAACACCTGGGGGTCTTTTGCCCCGTTCCGCATCAACGACAGATAAGTCTCATCCTTTCTTACTTGGGCTTTCAGCACAAAGAAAGACATGAGAAGTCTCCCCAGCCAGGTTATGCTCAATTCAATGCCACCACTATCGATGAGCACCAGTTTATCAACCTTTTCCGGGTGATCGAGGGTGAAGGCGAGAGCAATCCCGCCTCCCAGCGAGTGCCCCATGAGGCTGAATTTCTCCAGGCCCAATGCTTCGACAAATTGCCTAAAGAAGTCGGTAAAAAAGGGCAGCGTGTAGTCGGTTGCCGGTTTATCACTCTTTCCGTGACCGACGAGGTCAGGCGCATAAACGCGATATTGCTGGGTAAGTGATGGTAAATTGTAAGTCCAGGCTTCTTCAGCCGCAGTTACTCCGCCATGAATAAGAACTATCGGTGGCCCGTTACCCCCAACCAAATAATGCGTATTGAACCCGCCAGCCGTGATAAATTTATCCTCAATCTTTAATTCCATTTATCTCCTAACATTCTATTCTGCCTACGAGGGCAAAAAATAAAGCATCCCCACACCAGAAATAGAAAATATATTCATGATACTAATCGTGCCAAAGAAGCTTAGACCCATTTATTCTGATGGTTTTCGACCATTACCACCGAAGTTTTTTTCAAGAAAGCTACTGATTTGAGTGCTAACATATGGATAGTCCCAACTATAGTCATGCCCTGGCGCAGACAAATAATTGAGCACGTGTCCCTTCTCCCGCTCATCGGGAGAAACCCCGAACAGAGCTTTCAGACTTGCCCAGAGCATGGCGGGAATATCGCCAGCCGTGAACGTATCCGGAGTTACACCGTTATTATCCAGTATGAGCGCCCGTTCATGCACCGCCGGTTTATGCCAGAAAGGAGGCCCTGTTTGAATACTGTAAACGCGGTTACTGTCAGCGGTCTTGTTCATAACCGTGTCTGAAATCACCGTGCTGTTGCTTTCACCGGCCAGAATAACCTTAATATTCGGGATATTACGAATAAGAAAATCAATACGCTGGGCTAAATACTCCGCCTTCTTAGGATAAGTACGGAAAAGCTCCACCGCTTCATCAATGTAGGCACGCAAACTTTTTTCCGTGCGCTGATAGTTCACCAGAAGTGTGCTATACCCCATTTCCCCCAGTTCTGCTTTGATACCATCCAAAATACTGTTCCACCCCTCGGCAGCTTCCGCCACATTCCACCCCCACCCTCCCGAGTTAAAAATGACGATTAATTCTTTATCTTTCGCTTCAAGGTAAAGTCCGAGGAGTTGGTTATAGAGCGCATCATACTTATCACCGGCACCCTCGCAGAGTTGCCGGGCAGTTATGGCGGCACTATCAATCACCGCTGGTTGAATCGAGGAGAGGGCAGATACGCTGAGCGGCTGGCCGTTAGACCCTACAGCACCAATGGTGCCGATGCTCGTGTAGGTAAGTACCATAACGAGCATGACAAATAGCACGGCGCCAAAGATGATTAACCACTTTTTAAGTCGGCGACCAATGTGTACCATCTCACTCCCATTATAACAGCGAAACAGCTATATAATTTATGTATCTCTCGAAAAATCCGGGTTTTGCTTCACTATATTGACATACTAGTTTCTATAATATACACTATTTCTGTAACAGATAGCAATATTTTACATAGATACCATGTGCTGGAATGAGCAAAACAACCTTTTGTTTGTTCGAGGCACACTAACAACTGTCTTTTCCGCTTATATCAACTTGGGGGTAAGCAATGAAACTAATAAAAGGGAAATGCTGCCATAAATGCGGCAGTAATAGTGTTTATCTTGATTATGACGACCCGGGAGGCTGGTGCGAGCACTGTTTTCTCTGTGGCTATACTGTTCCATTGGATGAAGTCAAGACGGTAAAAGAGAACGAAGCGTCCTGGCCCAACGATGTTTCAATTGAAGTTTAAGAGTTTGACTATTGGGAAATGCTTAACAAAACAAGGAAAAAAGAAAATGTTGTAGCGGTAAGAACTCTTTATGATTGCTCCCATGCCAGAGTATGCGGCTCTCGAATTTATTGTGATAAAGGTTACACGCTATCGAGGGCTAGTCGTGATGGAGGTATTAGTATAGATAGGCTGGAGAGCGGCATGCCGCTTGGTCTGGCTGTCTGTCGGAACTGTATCGACTTCGATTGCATGGGAGCTCCGGTACCGGATGATGAGAAGGGGTGGTTAGAATTAAAAGCTATGAGGCGGATAAATGATGAATAGAAACGATTTAATCCAGCAGGCTATAGGATTACAGGGTGAACTTAACCGGTTGACTATGGAGTACAGGGCTAAAGAATGGATGTCGCTTGACCTTACCATAGCCCAGCTAAAGAGCATCGTGTACATCTACGGTAAAGGAAAGGCTAATTTTAAGGAACTTGCCAGGGCTCTTAACGTAACTCCATCGGTAGTGACCGGAGTTGTTGACCGGCTGGTACTACAGGGTATGGTCAAACGCAAGCGCATAGGTAGCTCAGTTGACCGCCGTGTGCAGTGGCTAATAATCACAGATAAGGCAGAGGCTCTCCTTGACAATATCAGGCAACAAACTATCGATAATATCTCTCAAATATTGGAGACTTTGAGTGCTGAGGAGCTCTCGGCTCTGGTCCAGGGGTTTTCGGCGCTAATCAAGGCGGCTGAGCCATATTTTGAAAACCGAAATAAGGTAATGGTAGTCAAAGCAGATAGCAAGAATTGATTTTGATGATGATAGTTTAGGCACAGGTTCTTTGCTTTAATCAGGAGGATTATGAACAGGAAACGGGCTAATTTTATTGTCGTAGCATTAGCCGGGGTCGGTATCGCATTTTGGTATATATCCTTGGAATTTATATCGATAGTCTGGCTCTGGTTGCTTGTTGGGGTACCGAGACAACTTGCAATGACTGAGATGTAGAAACGGCTAAACGTGAAATCAACAAGCTCTATCTGAATGCGGGGCAGCCAGCAGAAGATAGTGGAGAATATCATGGTAAGAATAGTAACCGACAGCGTTGCCGATGTGCCGGAAGGGATAGCCCGGGAACTGGGCATAACCGTGATTCCGATACTGGTCCGCTTTGGCGACGAGGTCTACCGCGACGGGGTTGACCTTACTTCCGCCCAGTTCTACCGAAGGCTGATATCAGACAAGGAGTTCCCTCACACAGCTGTCCCGGCACCGGAGGAAATTGCCCAGGTCTATCAAAAACTGTCTGAGGAGACTGACCAGATTTTGTCCATCCACCTTTCGGCGAAGTACAGCTCCTTCTATCAGGCTGCTTTAACAGCGAGAGGACTGGTACCGGGAAAATGCCATATAGAAGTCGTGGATTCCCTCTCCGCGATAATGGGACAGGGGCTGCTGGCTATTGCCGCTGCCAAGGAAGCCCGTAAGGGGGCAGACCTGGAGCAGATTATAGCTATCGTGAAGAAGCTCATCCCCAAAACTCACGTGCGTATGGCTTTTGACACGCTGGAATACCTGAAGCGGGGAGGGCGGATTGGTGCGGCGCAGGCCCTCATGGGTTCGCTGCTGCGGGTGCATCCCATCGCCGGCATAAGAGAGGGTGAGGGCGATACAATAGGTATCTCCAGAGCCCGGCAACGGGACAAGGCTGTTAACTGGCTGTACGACTATGCCAGAGGCTTCTCCGGCAGGATAAGGGAAATGGCGGTAGAGCACGCCACCACCCCGGATGAAGCTGAAGCCTTCGTTGAGCGGCTGGGCACCTTCTTCCCAAAAGGGCGTATCTACAAGTCGCAGGTTGGCTGTGTAGTCGGGGCGCATATCGGTCCCCACGTCCTGTCGGTAACCGTGATGGAGGAGACTGAAATTGGTTAACCTGGGAGAAAAGCACGTAGTAAACGGTGGGATCCGGAGGTCTTTGAATAATATGGGTACTGCCTATAGAAGGAGAAAAGCGGAAAGTTCAGTGAAATGATGATACTAGTCTCGAGTCTGGCAAGACTTTAGCTAAAGGAGCAATAGAGACAACATGTGATGGTAGAGTCTGTCTTACTAATCTTCTTGGGTTATTTGATAGGTTCGGTGCCAAGTGCTTATCTGGCAGGTAAGTGGTTCTATGGCATTGACATTCGCGATCACGGGAGTGGCAATGTTGGAGTTAGCAACCTGATAAGAAGTACGTCGTGGCGAGTGGGCCTCCCGGCGATTGTCTTTGACCTCGGCAAAGGGATGCTGCCGGTGTGGGTAGCTCACCGCATGGAGCTCGGCATCGCTAGTGAGGTAGCTGTGGGCATATCTGCTATCATTGGGCACAACTGGCCAGTTTTTCTCCGCCTTAATGGTGGGCGGGGCATGCTGACAACCATTGGCGTTCTCTTTATACTCCCCTTGCTTAATGGCTTTATACCCTGGGAAACGGTCGCTTTCTTCGCCTGTGCTGCTGCCAGTTTCTGCACCATCCATAATGTACCCATAGGAACGTTTGCTGGGGTAGCTGTCTCACCTCTGGTCAGCTGGATAACCGGCAGGCCGGTCGCTCTGACCTTAGGCTTCTTGGCCATGTTATCGATACTGATCACCAGACGGCTGGCCGTACCACGAGCAGCGGAGGCAGCCAACGTCAGTACGAAGGAACTGATACTCAATCGCCTCTTTCTCGACCGCGACATAAGGGAACGTGAAGCCTGGCTTAATCGGAGAACTGCGAAGCATATTTCAGTCGCAAAGACGCCGAAGAAGCTATACCCTAGCTAGGAGGAAGGTAAGGGTGTAGGGCGCAGAATTGAGGTGAGACGACGATTGGCCGGCGCTAGAAGTAGGGTTACCTTAATCTATTGATAATTGGGCCTGACCTGCCAGAGTTAAGTCCAAAACTGAATGGGCTTAAGGTGAAGTGGCGGAACGACAATGTTGGATTCGGAGAAGGTCGAGGAACTAAAGAAGCTGGCTAAGGCTGCCACCGACATGAGCATTTCGGCTGAGGCAAGGACCAGGATTATAGAATTACTTGGGAAAATTGGCACTTGTCAAGCAATGCTCATCTTGCTGGATCTTGCGAGGAATGAAAAATTGAGTCTTTCCGAAAGAGATCTTGCCCGTAATCTGGCCAGCAGAATAATGAAGTCGGGGTGTTAAGTCTCCCAGCAATCTCCCGCTTCCCTGTTATGATGTGGTGCGAAAGGGCGATGAAAAGACTTGATGCTATTCACTGGGACCAGAAGCGTAGAAAGTAAACTACAATTTTTGAGGAGTAAAGGATAATGTACTTGGGAAATTCTCCTGCTCACAAGTCAGCAAGAACTTATACATCTGCATCTTTACCTAACCCGCTTGCTGCCAGCTCAAGCTTTGCCGACGCCACTAAGAAGGTTCTGGGGCAACTTCCAGAACAGAATCCAATGCCGAGTTTCTTGGCCTGCGAAACTGCTTAGAGTTATGACTTGGGTAGCAAACTGCCCCAGATATTTCTTTTGTATGGGTTAATTGAAATACTAAAGGAGGGTAGAATGGCTTACTACATTATGCTGACGAAACTCACAGATGAGGGGAGAAAGACAATTAAATCGAATCCAGAGAGAATCAGGGAAGTAAATAAAGAAGTCGAGGCAATGGGGGCTAGGATACTCGCTCAATACGCTCTGCTGGGACCATACGATTTTGCCAACATTCTGGAAGCTACCGATCATCACACCATATCTAGGGTGGCGATGGAAGTAGGGTCACGCGGCACGCTCCAGACTATGACCATGGCGGCCATGAGCCTTGACGATTTCATCAATGGCCTCAAGTTTTAGATGCTTCACTACCAGTTTACGGCGAAACGCTCCTAGCCGGTCTTCGGGAGAGAACCATCAGCCAGATGGCAAAAGTCTTAGCTCGTATGCCCTGGAGGAGATGTCTGCGCTAGCTTAGGGACTCGCCTCACTGGTCAGGGTGGCTGAGGCTTATTAGGAAGTATCCGTCGCCAACGGAGGACACCGTACAGAGTGAGATAGATGGCAAAGGCGCTCATTGAATTGAAACCGGGCGAGAAAGGTAAGGTGGTGAGAATACGCGGCAGGGGTGATTTTCATCGCCGACTGGCGAGTGTGGGATTAACTGTTGGCCGCATCCTGGAGATGGACGCCGTGCAATCCAGAGATTGCGTTGAGGTTAAGGTAAAGGGAGACAGCCTGCCGTTACTCAGGGAAGAGGCTTCCAGAATTTATGTGGAGATGATGTAATGCCAGGTAAGCAGGGTGCAATTGTCACTTGTAACGAAACCAAATTGCCGGGAAACCTCATTCTGCCCCAGGTTGAGTTTGATGAATTCAAGCGGCACTGCCGGGAGAAGGGATTTGATTTATCCTATTTTAGTGCTGCAATATCCGGCTCAAGAAAAGAAATCGAGCAGTACCAGTTTGAAAACCCCAAGATCATAAAATTAAGAAAACGTCTAATCGGTTTTGAAGGCATACCCTATGACGTTGCTGAGTGGCAGCGTGAAAAGTGGATAAGCACTCTGCTACAAATTCAAGAGGAATTCCTCAAAGGGAGAAGGAAAATGACAAGGGTAGATAGTTTCCAGTTTGGCTCTATCGTCATCGACGGAAGGAAGTACGGGCGCGACGTTCTCCTTTTCCCTGATGGCACAGTAAGGGAAAGGAAGGGTGGGTTCTGGAAGTTTGGCAGTCATGCCATCAAAAGGGCTGATATTGAGGAACTGGTCAAGGTTAAACCAGAGGTACTCGTTGTCGGCACGGGTACAAACGGCAAGGCGAAGGTAACCTCTGAGGCGGAGGCGTGTGCCAGAGAAGCAAACATTGGTTTCATGAGCGCTCCGTCATCAGATGCGATAAAGCAGCTAAACCAGCTCATTAGCGAGGGCAGGCGGGTATCAGCCCTTATTCACATCACCTGTTAACAGGATAAGAGTACCTTTATAGCGAAAACCGTGACCTGGTAAGGAGGGCAAATATGTGGCTTCGGACAAGAATGTTTCTGCTGGTAGCATTGCTTTTCGGCATCCTCTACGGAGTGATTACCGGTATCGGCACCTGGATGGGCGCCGGCAATGCCGTGTCCTATATAGTTCTGGCTTTTATCTTCCTGGGTATCCAGTACCTCATTGGCCCCTCAATAGTAGCCTGGACAATGAGGATAAGGTGGGTCTCTGAGAAGGAAGCCCCGGAGCTGCACCGGATGGTGGCAGAGCTGGCAGAGAAGGCTCACCTGCCCAAGCTCAGGGTAGGCGTCTCGCAGCTATCCATCCCCAACGCCTTTGCCTTCGGCAGGACGCAGCATGATGGGCGGGTCTGTGTCACCCAGGGTATCCTTAATCTCCTGAGCCGGGACGAACTCAAAGCCGTCCTGGGGCATGAGATGTCCCACATCAAGCACCGGGATATGGCGATTATCACCCTGCTCTCCGCCATCCCTCTCATCATGTACTGGATTGCCTGGAGCACAATGTTCCGGGGGATGCTCGGCGGGAGAAGGGAAGGTGGCGGCGCCGCCGTCATCATCGGCATGGGCGCTTTTCTCCTCTACTTCATCACCAACCTGCTGGTACTTTACGGCTCCCGTATCCGCGAGTACTACGCTGACAGGGGGAGCGTTCAGTTGGGCAATGAACCGCACCATCTGGCAACCGCCCTTTACAAGCTGGCCTACGGCAACGCCCGCTTCCGTGGCAGGCAGGAACTGAAACAGGTTGAAGGGGTCAAAGCCTTCTTCGTTAACGACCCGTCCCGGGCCTGGTACGAAGTCAGGGAGCTGTCTCAGGTTGACCGGGATATGAGCGGCACGATTGACAGTGAGGAGCTAATGGAACTGCGGGGCAAGACGGTACGCCTGGGCACCGCCGATAAGATGATGGAACTCCTCACCACCCACCCCAACATGCTGAAAAGGATAAAGCATCTGTCCTCGCTGGCAGCCTGAGAAATAGGGCTCATGGGGGGTGAGCGAGATGAAGTGGAAGGGGTACATAGTATCCACCATTGTTACTGCTGTACTCGGGGCGGCAGTGATAGCGGCTATTGTCCTGTGGCTCTTGCCCAGGTGGGGGATAAACATCCCGCTGTGGGGCTTTATCCTGCTGATGGCTGCTTATGTGGCATATCAGGTCATAACCTACCGCATGGGCAGACGGGCGTTGGACAGGAAGCCAGCCGTGGCGCCGGAAGCTATGGTTGGCTGCTGCGGTCAGGCAACCACGCCGCTTACACCGGGTGGCTATGTTCGAGTCCAGGGTGAGCTGTGGCGGGCAATTTCAACCGGGCCGGACATAGAAGAAGGCGAAGATATTGAGGTGGTGGAGGTAAGAAGGCTGACACTTTTCGTATCCACGATGCAAGGTAATCATAAAGGTTAATGAAATGGTGTTCTCTCTAATTGAGATAGTCATAATCCTGCTTATCGGGGCCGGTGCCGGGGTGATGGTCGGCATAATGGGCGGCAGCGGGGTTATGGTGGTGGTGCCGATGCTTACTCTTTTGCTGTCTATTCCAGTTCACACGGCTATCGGCACCAGCCTGCTCATCGATGTCATCGCTACTGTGGTTACCTCTTTTATATACCACCGCCATCAGAACGTTTACGTCAAACCGGGCCTGTGGATTGCGGCTGGTTCAGTTGTCGGCGCTCAGGCAGGAAGCATATTTGCTGATATGATACCCCCTCTGGGTATGAGCAATCTATTCGGGCTCATGCTCATCCCCATGGGGATATTGTTGTGGGCCAGGGGCATACGGCGTACCACCGGTGGCTTAAAGAACGATGATTCTGAGAACACAGCTAGACTGCCGGTGCAAACCAGAAAACAGCAGCTAATCGCTCTCGGACTGGGGGTATGTGTCGGTATCATGTGCGGCTTATTCGGGGCAGGGGGTGGCGGGATGATACTGATGATTCTCATCTTTATCCTTCGTTATCCTGTCCATGTGGCCGTCGGTACCTCATCCTTCATAATGATGATAACCGCCGCTTCAGGCACCGCTGGTTACGTTTTACACGGTAATATCGATATCTACGCTGCTTTGATTGCCAGCGTGCCTACCTTGCTGGCCGCCGGTCTCGGCGCGCTAATAGCCAACCGGGTCAGCGAAAGGACTCTCGGGCGTATCATCGGCGCTGTTTTGACCATACTGGGCGTGGCCATGATTGCCACTCAGTACCTGGCGGCTTAGCCATAACCTTGGCCTCCCACGAAAGAGGCGTTAGCAGTTGAAGGAGCGGTCTCCTATCACCTAAAATTATCATGAGTTTGAACACATGGGAAAACTTCTGATAATGGCTGGATTATTCCTGGTGCTGCTGGGAGTGCTCGTGGTCTCCTGGGGCAGGATTCCACTGCCGGGAAAACTACCGGGTGATATTTTCCTCCAAAAGGGTAACTTCCGGTTCTTCTTTCCGCTGGTCACCTGCCTTGTCCTCAGCGCAGTTCTTACACTCATCATTAATCTGGCAATATGGCTATTCGGCAGGTAAGGGGTAGACAAAGAGACATCTGGACGGATGGTGGAGCGTAGTTTGAAAATTGGAGTGCTCTCTGATACCCATGCTAAGACATTTGGTGAAGTTCCAGCCTCAGTTGTCAGAGCTCTAGCTGAGGCAGACCTTATAGTGCATGCGGGGGATTTCACTGAAATGGCAGTGCTCGACGGGCTTAGGACTTTGGGAGAGGTAAAAGCCGTCTGCGGCAATATGGACTCGCTTGAGGCCAAGAGAGTCCTGCCTCAGAAGGAGGTATTTGCCGCTGGCGGGAAGAAGATAGGGCTTGTACATGGCTCAGGAGGGCCCTGGGGAATAGCCGGCAGGGTAAGAAAGCTGTTTGGTGACGTAGACATCATCATCTTTGGGCATTCCCATCTTACTTGTAATCGATACGTTCGAGGCAGCCTGGTGTTCAATCCGGGTCGGGCAAGGACGTCCTTCGGGATGTTGACTATCAACGACGAAATAAAAACCGAGATAATAAGGATATGAGGCAGAGGCCAAAGCCAGTGGGACGGGGAGTAGAGTGTCCGTAGCTATCGCTGGGCGACAGCCTTATTCTCTTATCAAAGTTAACATGCCTATCATAGCCAGAAAGGCAAGCCCAGCACCAAGGAAAAAGGGTGCTGACGGGTTTATGGTATCCCACAGCCAGCCAGCAATTAAACTGGCGAGTAAAAGAGCCAGACCCACAATGCCGTGATATAATCCGTAAGCAGTGCCTCTCTCTCCTTCGGGAACTAGATCAGCGACGAAAGCCCGTGCTACCCCCTCTACCACTCCGTAGTAAATTCCGTAGACGGCAAAAAGTAGCCACACTTGCCATAGACTTGAGGCGAGGGCAAATCCCAGGTAAACCAGTGCATAAATGAGCCAGCCGAAGGTGATAACTCGTCTTCTGCCCAACTTATCAGACAGCACACCCGCAGGCAAGGAAGTAGCCGCGTAGGTAACATTGAATAGAACAAGCATCAGGACTACATGAATGAGTGGCGCCTCCAGATTCTGCGCTCGTAGTATGACAAAGAAGTCGCTGGAATTACCTAAAGTGAACACCGCCATGATTGCCAGAAAAAGCTTAAACCGGGTATCAAAGCCGGCAGTCAAACCTCTCCAGGTAGACCTATGGCGCGAAACGGTTCCTGGTGAAGAACTCTTTTTAGGCTCACGAACAAAGACGAGCAAAACGAATACTGCTAGCACTGCCGGTGCAACACCCACCAGTACCAGCCATTGATAGGTCTTGAGGCTGAGTCCAAGACCTCCACCTTGAACGGAATATATGATAACAGCGGCTATTGCCAGCCCCAGAACAGCGCCAGAAGTATCCATAGCTCGGTGTAATCCGAAGCCTCTGCCCCTTTCTTCAGCCGAGACAGAATCGGCAACCAGAGCATCTCGTGGTGAAGTACGGACCCCCTTCCCCACCCTATCGCTAAACCTGATAGCTAGTACCGCGCCCCAGTTAGACGCCATATACATGAAAGGTTTGGCTATAGTAGAAATGCTATAGCCAAATACCGCCAGGGACTTGCGCTTCCCTATTCTATCACTAAACCAGCCGCTAAATATTCTTAGAATGGCATCGGTACCCTCAGACAGTCCCCCGACGAGGCCGACCACAGTAGCGCCTGCGCCCAGCACATTACACAGGAAGAGGGGAACAAGTGTAAAAATCATTTCACTGCTGACATCGGTAAGCAGGCTGACGATACCCAGAAAGAACACGTTGGGATTCAACCCCCACATCCTTTTCTTACTCTGGCTGGTATCCAATAACTCTGCCAACTACTTCTCCTCGATTACTTCAGTAACCAGCTCCCTAATCTTCCCTTTGGACTGCTCCAGCACCCGCTTTCCTTCGGCAGTAGCTTGATAGTATTTTCTAACCTTGCCTTCAACCACCTTTGAACTGCTTTTCAAATAGCCTTCTTTTTCAAGGCGATGGAGAGTAGGATAAAGCGTGCCCGGGCTGAGACGATATCCGTGTCTAGCCAGCTCCTCGGCTATCTCCACGCCGAAGATTGGCTCCTTCGAGGCATGGTACAGTATGTGAATCTTGATGAATCCTAAAAAGAACTCCCTATCTAACACGATAACACCTGCCGATATTGCGATACGATATTGTAAACCATGGTTTTGTTTCCTGTCAATGTGCATCTGGAGGGCTGTTGGGCTCTCTCCGCCAAGGTGATGCGGAAGCAGACGAATTAGATTTGGTGCAGAAACACGAGTATATTTGCTGTACGAGGGGGTCCCATTCTTCAACTTGTTCTTTTCTGCAAATCTGCGCTACCCCGGGGATTAGCCATATACCAGGTGGGTTATGATTCCTGTTGTCGTCTTTAGCGCTCTGATTCGCTGCTTATTTTTAAGAGCCCCAAAGCTAAAAAGAAACAAAAAGGCCGGAGATTATATTTTCCGGCCTTTTTGTTTGACAGTCCTGATTACTTCAGAATTCGAACAGCGCGGGCTGCTCCGCTTCACGCTGCGCTTCGGCCTGTTCTTTTTTCTCTCTGCGCTCCGCTCTGTCTTTTTCTTCCCTCGCTTTTATACGCTGCCGGTAAAGCCAAGCCTTAAGCCGGTTCAACTCTCCCATCTTCTGGTGGTCGCTGATTGAGTTCACCGCGATATCTGCCGGCATTTCTGTTTTCTGGTGCCGTTTCGCGACCTGGCCGGCAACATACAGGTAAATCTGTGTCCAGTCATTACCCATCGGCTGAGTCAGGGAGACCGTCATGAGATAGGCGCAGGCTTCGGCATCCGTTCCGGTCATATCTCCCTCTTTCAATGCCCTCACGTTCTCTATCAGTCTCTCCATGGTGATGGCGGACTTCAGCCATTTGGGGAGGGAATCGCCCCACCCACCAGGAAACACAATAATAGGGTCTGTAAAGACACCCACGATATCGGAGATGCCTTTGTCCAGTTGCTTTTCAGCTGTCAATCTTTACCTCCTTCGTCTTTATTCTGGCGGGTTGCTGTTTGTATCCCACTTGAACAGTGCGAGCCTGGTCGTGCGGCATTTCGGGCAGTGTAAACCATGCACGCTATCCCAGGCAGCTAGGCAATCGCACTCGGGACAGTAGCCGATTGTAGGCTCATCGAAGTACCATACTATCTGCATTTCAGCTGTCGGTTTTACCCCCTTTCTTTATTCGTTCCTGAAATGCCCGCTTGTCCTGGGGCCAAATCCCGGTGCCTTGGACAACAGTCCGGTTATATCGTGTCCCAGGTTGGACAGAATCCATCCGAGGGGTTTATCGTGCTTTATTCCGAAGTCGATAAAGCCCTTCATGTCCTCCAGTATTTTCCTTTCGTCTTCGGTCATAGCCATTCTCCTTTCGCTCTTCTTCGTAGCTATCGTATTTACTGACCCTGCCCCTGATTTGGGAATCAAGGCTAATTTGCGCGTTACCACCAGCCAAAGACCAGGTTGAGGAATTCCTCTTTGGCTGCTTTGAAGTCCTCGTGAAAGATAGTCCGGTACTGGTAGCCTTCGTCGAACTTTGACCGGGGATACTCGGGAACGCCGATATGCCGGCGTATTCTATTGCATAGCGCGAAGGCTGCCGTCCTGTCGGACTGTTCCCATACCGGGCGGTAATATCGTCCGGTCATGTTTTTGATACTTCTGATAATATGTGCCAACTCTAGTTATTCCCCTATCTTCGCTTTTATCCCGTGCTTGGCGAGAAGCAGCTCAGCCCGCCTAGTATCCATTTCGCGCTGCTTCGCCTCAGCCGCGGCAGTCAGATGGGGGATATACCTGCCGGCCACCCGGCACATTGCCGAGTTCAGGTCGTGATAGTCCGGGTCGGTGTACCAGCAGGTAATCCCGTATTCGATACTATTCGGTATACCGTTGCGGTTGTCGAACTGGGAGAGGAACCTTGCGGTATCCTCTCCCTCGTCGAAATAGGTGGCGTAGAAGCCGTGAATGTCGTAGTGGGCGATGAAGGAGCAGTGGTTGATGAGGTGTTTATAGAGGTCTTCGGTGAATTTGTCCTTGCTCAGCCCGCTCTTGAGAAAAAGCTCCCAGTGCCGCAGGACCTTCCGCTTCTCGGCGGCCGTCATGAATTTGACATCCTTCATTGGCTCCTCGTCATCGCCGGGAAATGCCAGTTGTGTTCCCATTTACTCACCCCCTCTCTTTCAGAATAGAATGAGGGAGCCGGGTCGCCCCGGCCCCCTCAGCCCCGCTTACCAGTCAACGAACATGGGCATGATGACCACAAGGGGTGTCTTGCCGTAGCGGAGAAGGAGCGGGGACTTTTCGCTGCTGATGCCGATGGTTACCACACCTTCCTTCCTGGAGAGATAGTCCTGGAGGTACTTGGCGGACACGGCTATCCTGCCGCCGCCGTCGAAGGAGAGGACGTCCATCTCCGCCGAGGCGGAGTTCTCGTTGTTCCTGGCGGAGACGGTCATCTTGTTCTCGCTCCACGAGAGGCGGATGGCGCCATTACCGTCCTTGGCCACTCCCCTGACCCGGTTGACGCAGCGCTCAAGCTCAGGCGCCCAGGCGGTTACCTTGAGCGGCGGGTCCTGGGGGACGAGCTGGGAGAAGTTGGGCGCCGTTCCCTGGATGAGGTTGCTCAGCAGGGTTATCTTGCCGAAACGGGCAGCAAGCCTTTCTCCGCTCAGGCTGATGTCGAGCTGCCTCTTGGAGATTACCTGCTTGACCAGGGAGTCGGACATAGGCATTGGAGGCGGCGCCTTCTCCCACAGCGTGCAGAGAAGGCTCACCGAGCCCGCCGGGATGGTGACCCGGCTTTCCGCGGGGTAGGCGAGCGGCAGCATCTGGTAGGCCATCCTGAAGCCATCGCCGGCGCAGATCTCCATTGTCTCCCCGAAGGCCACGGTTACTCCGGCAAGGATCGGGCGCGTGTCCTCGCGGGCGCGATAGGTCAGCATTTCCTGGAACGAGGCCACCATGCTGTCGCCGTCGGCGATGGTGCCCTCCGACTCGGGCTGGATGTTGCGCACCTCGGGGTATTCCTTCGTTTCCGCGACCTCGAACTCGGCATTCCCGTCGCCCCAGGACAGCTTCACCGTCTTGCCCTCCTGCTCGATGGCCACCCAGTCGTTGCCCGGGACGTATTTCAGAAGCTCCAGGGCTTTCTTGTGGGGAAGCAGGCACTCACCGTCCACCTCCCGCAGATTGACCATAACCATCGTTTCCAGATCGGTGCCCGTCACCCTGCCGTCTTTGAGCAGGACATTGGCCAGGACGGGGAGGCTGGATTTGCGCGGTATCACCGGCTGCAGCAGCTTGAGGGTATCCCTCAGTTCAGCTACTCTTACTTCCATGGTTTGCTCCTTTCTTTTGACGCTCCCACCCTCTCCTTTCGGTTCGACCCCTTCGTAATCGCCTTAAAAGAGCACAGCCTGGTCTTTTTTCGGCGCGGCCTGCGCCTGGCGCGTCGTCGTGGTGCGCGCCGGCGGAGTCTCCTGGGAAGGCAGCTTTGACTCGCACCTGGGGTAACGGGGATTTGCTTCCCAGATAGCGCTGGCTTCCGCCACCAGTTCGCCGGCACGCGTCATCACCGCCCCCAGCCCGCCTTCCGCCATGCGGAAGATCGGGTCGCAGTTTGGCTTTGAGATGCCTATGGTGGCCGCGTCCCCTCTGAGATTGATGACGATCTTGATTTCGTCGCTCATGGTGCACCTCCTTTCTTCACTATTTTGGTGATGGGATATATACCGGTGTCAGGGCTCCCGCCTCAAGGTCGAGGTATAGCTGTGACCACGGGCAGGTGCCCTCGATTATTCTCCTGACCACATCGACCACGATAGCCGCCATCACCAGGTTGATGGTCGGGTTCTGGTCGTCGTTCTGGGCGCAGCTCTGTGGCTGCGGCGCTTGCTTCCGCAGCTCCGGGCGCTGGATAGTCGGCAGGGGCAACTCATAGCAGCACTCCGGCTCTTTCTCAGAAAATTGAGCCTTATAGCCGTTGCCGATGATTACCTGGCCGTAGCTGTCCCCATTGCCGGCGTCCACCCACCATGAAGGATACGAAAAGGAGCTTTGCGCAAAGGATGCTCCTACCCTCCTTTCGATGTCGCTTCGGGCGATGCCGTTATCAACGCAGCCGATGACCAGGCCCGGAGCCGGCAGCTCAACCATTGCCACCGGAAGCGTGCTGTAGCCCACTCCCCGGCCAAACCGCTTTGCCAGCCTCCCGGCGAGGACTTCGCTCTTGAAGCCGCCCACCTCGCTGCGGATGAAGTTCTGGCGGGACAGGTTGCGCTCCTCAACCCGGTCATGGTCTATCAGGATGAGGCCGGCATGCCGGGGCAGCAGCCGGCACAAGCTCTCCGCGGCATGCCCCCCGGTGCCGCCGCATCCCACCAGGCTGACATAGAAGCGCCGCTCGATAAACCTGTTTGAGAGCCTATACACCGAACACCTCTTTTGTCTCCAGGGGAGCGAAGTAGCCGTAAACTCCTACCCGCAGCTCCATCTCCGGGATGAGCATATTCACCTTGCCCACGACCATATAGAGCCGCAGCGCCTGCTCGTCACGGTTGTCCTGGCCACTAAACCAGGCGCTCATCGTGCCGTGACTGTGAATGTCCAGCACAACATCGGACTCGGTAAAATACTTGACTGATCCTGATTCCATCTCCTGCTCGGGAACTCTGAGATGGTAGCCATCCTGCCAGACGATGGCTACATAGCGCTCCCGGCTCGGGTCCATGACAAAGAGCGAATAAGCCAGGTCATACAGGCGCCATGGGATTCTTCCGTGCAACAGGGTAACTTTCTCCTCAAGTTGCGAAAGTCCTCTTACCTCCGCACTGGCCACCAGCACCGTAGCGTCCAGGTGGTTGTTGCTGGCATGCACAAAGAGCCCGTTGCGAGCGAGAATGTAGTCATAAAAAAGCCCCCGCTCACCATCGGGGGCACCATCCCTGTTTACCAGATAACCCACCGGCTTCATTGCATGATATCCTCCAGCGTGCCGGCTTTTATCAGGTCGCCCAGCGGGTACCGGCGCTTCCCGTCCATCTCTTCCCAGAGACTGAGCAGGCTGTCGGGGTGGCTCTTTGACCGACCGCCGTAAGTTGCCTCCATGCTGAAGAAGCTGGCAAAGAATGACTCCGGTATTTCCGAGACCTTTTCGGGGAACTTGTGCGTGCCCGGGCATGCCCTGCCGTCGCCGAAGAGATTGAACAACGGGGCATGATAGATGTGCTCCTTCGGCGACTTCGGCCTCTTCTTGGCGGCAAACACCCGGGGCGCTTTGGCCGGCGAGCAGACGAAGATAAGTCCGGGCATGGGGAGACTGAAGCGCCGCGGCGCCTGGAATGCTTGCGTCACCAGAGCGACTTTCCAGACCTGCGGCGGCCGCCATAACCCTACCTGTATGCCATTCCTGCCCTGTGACCACCAGAGGGTATTGTCCGGCAGCAGCCCCGAGCTTAAATCAACCTCGCTCAGCATGGCCAGCACGATGTCCCGTGCCGAGACCATTCTGGTGGTGATGACGCCGCCGTCCAGCAGGTAAAGCATCACGGCGTCCTGATAGAAATCAAGCCGGCACTTCAGGACATCGGCGGGCACCCCGAGCGATTCCGGGAAAGCCCACTGGTAGGCGTGTATGTCCTGTGTTAGCTCTTTGGTCATGGCACCTTTTTCACCCCCTTACCTGCGATAAAGTCGAGTATCTCCTGAAATCTGCTCTTGAGGTCGCCCTCAAGCCATTCCACAAAGTTATCAATCTCGTCCTGGAATGCATTTGCCTCCTGCCACTGGCGGGTGAGAATCTGGACTTTTTCCATAGACCACTCCGGCTCTCCCATGTTGTAGGAGAGAAACTCGTAGTCCGTATCCAGAAAGAAATTGCCCGTATCCTGCCAGAACCAGTCACACAGCATCGCTAACGGCTTATAGGGCGAGTTGTCAAACAGCCTGTGGACGACCTCGTGTTTTATGCCACCCTCCGGCACCTGCGCCACCAGAGCCTGGCCGACATGCTCGGCGCAGGCTTCGGCAAGCGACACGCGCGCGTCGGTTTCATACGGGTTTTCAATCAGGTAACACGCCAGCTGAACGCCCGGCCGGGCATCGGAGGAGATATAGTCGTATTCATCGTATGTCCACCCTCTAACCTCGACGGGGATAGCGCGTGTGAGGTCGTAGTATCGTATGTCCTCGAACGCCAGGTCGTCCGTAAGTTGATATGCCAGCGGGAAGTAGCGGTCTTGGAAGCGGCTGGCAAACTGCTGTATTTGCGTCCCTACACTCGGCTGTAAGAGGATTTCGCTTTCATATTCCGGGACGTACTCCCGTACGAGCATGACGAATTCCTGGTACTCCTCGACGTCGCCAAACCTCGATATCATGGCGGAAAGCGACGGAGGGCCCAGAGACCGGAGACGGGCAATCAAAACTGAGAGTGGGCCAGCCTTTTCAGCCATTCGACCACGCTCCTGGTTGCTTTAGCATATGCCTCCGCTTCGGACACGGCCTCGGTCATCTCTTTGGCGTAGAGTGTGACCTTGTGCATATCCGGCTCTCCGTCCTCTCCGAGCACGAGCTGTGCGTAGTCAAGCAGGCGAAGGTGACAGGGCGGCAGCTTTTTTAAAATACTGACAACGTCCCGGGTATCCATGCCGCTATCCTTTCGTTCCTACTTTTCTGACCAGCTCGTAGAGGGTGTCTTCTCCTCGCTCTGCCTGCTTTATCTCAGCATTGGCAAGCTCGGGAAAGAAGTCGGTCATCGTCTGCCTGATTTCGTCCGGCGTCTTGTTCGGGTCAGGGTCAGGAAACTCCCGCCCGTCATAGACAAAGATTCTAGCCATGGCTCACCTCCTTTCCTCTCATATTTTTTAGGGATACCTGTAGACTTTGAGCGATTAACCCGCTCATCGCCGGCGCCTAACGCTAAGGCTAGGTGCCGGAGTCAACCGGTTAATACTCGTCGGGAAAAAGGATAGTGGTAGCTGACCTGTCCGCCTCGGTGATTATCCAGATAGTGGATATCCCGTGTTTCGGGAAACGGTCATCCTTGTAGGCCGAGAGCAGCCGCAACCCCTGTTTTAGCGCCTGGTCATTGGCCAGCTTGTCCTCATCGTCCACATCTCCCCAGTCCCGTTTGACGTGGCGGTTGAGTGACTTCTGGACAAATTGGGCAAAGTCGGGGTTTTCGCTGGCCAGGTCAAAAACGCCCCTTGTGGCGACAATCTGTCCCGTCTCAAATACGGGATTGATTACAAACAGCGCATTTATGTTTACACCTCCCTCGGGCATAGTTGCCCCGTATTTCCGGCGAAAATATCTAGCTTTTGAGGGCGAAGTCCAGGGCCGCCATCACGACCTCAGACCAGCACTCCAGCCCGGAGTCCACGCCTTTCCTCACCTGGGCAAGGATTTCGTCGGTGATGACTTCAGGGGGAATGCCTTTCATCCTGGCGCACTCCAGGACGTCCTCTCTGGTCAGGACAAAGATAATATTCTTATCCAACTCCATACCGGTGTCCTTCCTCTCTGGCTGTTTGAGAATTACTTACTCTTCCCAGACGGCGACTTGCCTGATAGTGAACTCCAGCCCGCAGGTAAGACACTTCCCCCGGTCGGGAGCGTCTTCACAGTCAAGGTCATCGCCGCCGCATCGTGGACAGGTGATGATTTCGCCGTCGGCATACTCCTTACGTTTCTCTATTGCTGTCACCCCCTTCCCGTTCCTGTTTCGGGTAAAAAAAAGGAGGGCGGCAGTCCAGACTTCCCGCCCCCTGTTAATGCTTGCGGTAAAACCTGTCCCACAGCCCTGAGTCCACGAAAGCCTTGCAGCCCAGTATCTTCTTATCGTCTTTCGGGCATTCCCCAGCTTCGTGGCATTGCCGGCAAAAGAGCTTCTCAAAGTCCTCCCGCTCAATGTCGTAGACGGTCTTGCCGCTGAGGTCTTTTAATGGCATAGTCTTCCCCCCCTTCTTAAAGCGTGTTCGTAATTACTGTTTTGCCCCTGAACAGGTGCGTGGTTGCCCTGAGTTTTGCGTGGCACTTCGGGCAACAGGCGTCTTTAAGGCGTGGCTTGCCCGCTTTCCAGATGTATCGTATGTTGCAGCGGTGGCATCTGCCCGACACCTGCTTGCCGTAGATAGGCGATTTCCCCAGGGTTATCCCCCTTTCTGACAAACGGGTTGCGAGTTTAATAAAAAGGGGACTACGCTTCCGTAATCCCCGATATTAGCCGTTAAAAAAGCGGTGAAAAGGTAAAAGACACCCCTCGTATCGGAGTGCCTTTTACCTTTTAGCTGTGGGCTAGATAGTGTCTGACCGCCTGTGAGCACAACCTGTCAATCTCGTATTCGGTTTGCTGTCTTAATTTTCTGCCATACCGAAACGCCTTGCGCCTGCGATTTTTGCTAACGCCTTTTAAGGCTTGTCTTAAATCAACCTCAATGTATAATCGCATAAAACTGCTGGCAATTCGGACTTTGGCTATGGGCTTGAAAGTGATACAGCTAACGCCTAACGCTTCACGATAGAAAAGCGGTTGGCTTCCGTAGAATATGTCCTGTCCTATGGTGTTGAACTGCCCTCTCACTGGCTTTCGTGGCTCGCCAAGCGAGTGTAGCATTTTCTGTTCGGCTTGCCGCTTGGCTCGGTCATCGGCTTGCCATTCGGCTATTAGCTCTTGGCTCTTGAGGTCATAAAGTCGTAGCGGTATCGCCTCAAGCTCTGATGATTTTACCGACTTGTAAAGCGTAAGATACATCGGCTTTCCGTTCTCATCTTTGCGGATAGTCCCGTCTGGTGCTTTACAGGGCAAGTGATAGGGCTTACTCACATAGACAGTTTTAGGTTTCAGGTGTATGTAGTGAGTAATATCAGGACATACCCGATGCCCATAAAGACAGCGGTTGCCATATACACTAAACAGGTTGGCGAGTATGGCTTGGCGGTCAGGCGTTGCCCACTCTGGCGGTTCACGCCTTGCCATAGTTCACCCCCTCTTGTTTTTGCGCTTGAAAGTAGCAACCTGCCCCCAACACCCGAAAGTGTTAGCTAACTGTGGCGAGTTCCCTCTCGTCTTTTGTCTTGCCCTTGCCCCTAACAGGCTCGGCTGGCTCTGGTTCGGTTTTGGCTTCCAGTTCCGCCAAGTGCCTTTCCATTCGTTCCGCATTAGCCCTGTCAAGATTTTCCCTATCCTTCTGAAAGATAGGCTCGCCAGCCTTGCGGTTCAGCTCAACCTGTTGGGCATAGCCGTTGGGATTTCCCTCTTGAACACCCTCATAATGGGCGATAAGTGTGGCAGTAAAGTTCTCACGGATTAACCTGATATTGTCGGAAAGTGCCTTGCTCACTCGGATAACAGGCTTGCCAGCTTGACTGAACTTCACGCTTCCGTCTTTTTCGTATGCCAAGCGCAACGGACAACCCAAAGCGTCAGGCTCAATGGCGGTATCGCCTGTGGTATTGGTGGCGGTGAAAAAGGGTATCCAGACAGTTTCTAGGTCTATACTCCAGACTTTTCTGCCAGTGGGCTTTTTACCGTTTGGTATGAGTAACCTTTTTACATAGGTAGCTGTATCCAATTTTTCCTGTCCCCCTTTTTTAGTCTGGGTGTCAGGGGCAGGTGGCTACTCTCAAGCGGTGTCTAGGCTCTTATGATAGTCAGCTTGCCACTTTTCGGCTCAACCTATAATAAGGTAGGGTATTGCCTAGTCTGCGGGCAGATTTCAAGCGTGTCGCCCAACAATGCTAGCTGTATCGTCAGGCTAGACTATGTTTTTTAAGGTGCGTAGCTTATTCAGCTTCAGTATCAGCATAAAACAAAAAGAGCTTATGTGTGCTATCAAGAAGTAGCGCCATTATCTCCCTCCCCCGCCCCTGCGGAGCTTCGATAAAAAAGCAGCAATGCAAAGACCACTGCAAAGCTGGATTATTGGGCAACCTGATAGCACCACTTGACAATGTATCGTTAATGATACATAATATTATCTAGTTAATTGGAGGGCTATGCCGACCGTCGCCGCAGAAGGGCAGTTCCGGTTCGTGGTATACACACGAGAAAGTAACTTCGAGCCTCCCCATGTTCATGTATGGGTGGGTAACGAAGATGTATGCCGACTGGAAATCAACAGCGGACGGTTCATGGAAGAGCCACCGCCCGGCGACTACCGTAGCATAATGACGGCGTACCGGAAGCATGCTGTGGCCATTCGAGAGGAATGGGACAGGATTCATGGGAGGTAGTAGATATGGGATTATTGATAGCACGTGTAAAGGATGCGGAGCGTATGATGACTCGTGCCGCCGCGACAGATGAGGGCATCGAGCTAACCTTTGCCGACGGGTGCCAGGGAGTAATTCCTTTTTCGGATATCCCCGAGATTGGGAACCCTTCTGACCTGAAGGGTATCGAGATGCCTAACCCGTACCAGGTCAACATCCGCGGCGCAAAGGGAGAGACAGTCGAATTGCCGTGGGATTTCGTACGTCACTACTGCGACACATCTTACCAATCAAGGGTGGAAGCCGTTGCGGCAGCAGGCCGGCAATCTCTGGGGAAACGCATCCGGACTGTCCGGGAGGCTGCGGGAATGACGCAATTGGACCTCGCCGCGGCCGCCGGAATTGGCCGGGTGACGGAGGTCCGAATCGAAAACGGCGAGCAATCGCCAAGATATGAGACGCTGGTGGCGATTGCCCGGGCGCTCCAACGGCCGGTAACAGACCTGCTTACCGGTGAACCGGTTGCTTAAGAGGAAGCTGGAAGACAAGCTACTGATCGCTTGTTAGGCCAACCGCTTGTCTCATTTCTGACTTCTACTGTATGCTGATAGCCTAATTTAAAGACTGACTACTATGGCATTTTGGGGGTTCTGGGGATGCTCTCTGCACAGACGTTGAAGCAGAATGTCATTTGCCTTTTATTAGAAGCATCCCTATCTAATGTTAGACCTTTAAATCGAGAGCGAAAATAATCGCCCTGGCGACAGCGGTCATCTTTTGAGGGGAGAGGGTGGTGATTCGCTCAACCAGCCTCAGTTTAGGGATGGTGAGGATATCGTCCAGGTTTACCACACACTTTTCAAGCATACCATCTTCCATACCAAGCGGCACTTCGACCGGGATGCTACGAATGGTGCGGGTAACCATGCCAACAGTAACTGAGGTTCTTATCCTGTATGCGACATTCCTCGACAGTAACACTACCGGCCGTCTGCCAATGGGTGGTGGTAGTTCAGCCCACCATATCTCGCCGCGGCGCACTTACCATGACTCCTTGGGCAAAACCTCACCAGCCAGAGATATCTGGGCTTCTCCTAGCTCAGGTTCCTCAGGCAACCTCTCATACCCCTGCTGATATAGCCGGTCCAGTTCTTCTGATTCCACTTGCACCAGGTAGCGCTGACAGGCTTGACGAATGAGTTCTGACCTGGCTTTACGCTGCTTCTTGGACTGTTGATCCAGTGCAGTAAGCAGATCTTCATCGACTGGAACCTGTATTACTTTCTTGACCATTGAGTTCCTCCGCATTTCATTCCCTAACTATTATACACATTATTTTGTGTAAGGTCAATTTTAATCAGTAGTTGGGTTATCAAGCGTCAAGAAAAAGGAACTTGGGACTTTTTTCAGAAATCAGAAAATTAAAGATATCTTATGGAAGAGAATTGCCAGGATAGGAAGAGAGTTAACCCTGCGCTCTAACCCATTAAAATCTCCCCGCTGTACAAGAGGGCACTCCGTCAACCACCTGGCAGTCTCTTGTTCAAATCGCGCCTTCGGCGGCAAGCTTATCGGCTATGGAACGCCCGACCGGGCTGCTAATCGATGGTAGAATCATATCCTCTCCATAGTAGACATCGAATCCGCCCACCCTGCTATCGGCGCGCACCTCGACCACAGCCCGGTAATGATAAATTTTCGCAGGGTTCAATCCGGAAAGATTATCGCTAAACACCCCGGTGACTCCATATTGATAGGCGGTGCTGTTGCCGTAAGAGGTAGTTTCACCCCACTCGAACCTTACCCTTATCTGGCTGGCACTTGCCAAATACGGGTCGAGGAAACAGCCCTCGCTGCTGGTTACCCTGCCGTTCAGGGTAGCAGTCGCGCCTGTGTAGTCAGTCGCCTTATCCGTGCGTACCGAGGCGTTTTCATAGACCACGGAAAGGTAATACCAGTAGCACCCCACCCTGGATGGAATGCCGGAATCGAAGTGGTATACTCCGGCCAGCAAGGCGTCAATATCATCGAGGTTCCAGGGGTTGCCGGTAATCGGATTTGAGGTCAGGGTATAGTATTCGCTGCCGGGCGACTGATAGCCGGCCCATGTCTTTTGCGGGCCTTTATACAGCCCGCCATTGGTATAGACGGCGAACTTACCCCAGGCCAGGGGATTATTCCGGAAGCCGACCACAAAGAACCTCACCTTCTTTACGTCGGATTTTTCCCTCTGAACCGGGTTATCGAAAGACCACAGGTCGCCGGCTTCCCAGGCCAGGTCCCAATATACCTGAGTTGGCGTAGATTGCTCTCGCACCTTGTCATAGTGAGAAGATGGAGACGCGGGATAGATTTTGAGAGACTTTGTACCTGTATCCCCGTTGGGCAGAACATATTCCCAATCGACAATACCGATTCGGGTAATAGTGACGGTGTAAGTGGTAGTCTCATAACCGGGCTTCTCGGCGGTTATTGTCACGACATTCACACCGATTTCAAGCGGGATAGTCTCACCTGTTCCGGAAGCCACCACCTTGTTCACTACGCTGCCGTAGGAGTACTTTATCGTCGCCCCGTCCAGCGTAGCCGTCAGGGTAACCTCATCCTCGCTATTTGAGGCATTGAGGGAATAGTCGTAGATGGGCTGTGGATATCCTTTGAAAGCAGGGCTGAGATCAGCAAACAAATCTTCGGTCAGGCTATCGAGAACCGCCGGCGGGACAAAGTCCGTGGTCCCGATTCCCCTGACGCTGATAATGCGGCCGGAGCTGATCAATGAAAAGGATGCTTCATCGCCGGGATCGGCATATTCACCGGGAATATAGCGGGCGCCAGATCCACCGGAATCATTTCGCGCCAGCGTGCCGCCCTGGTGCCAGAACCCGATGTGGTCTCCAGCCCTGACCTCCATCACCAGGCCGTCAATGGTATGTAATCCGGAAGGGATGCTCTCCACCGTAACGCTGTTCCGGCAGCGCCAGATGGAGCCGCTCACCGGGTAGAAAAGCCCGATTTTCAGCAAATCCGGAGCGGTATGGAAATAGACCTGGAAAGACGTAATCCATCCGTCAACCGTTGCCGGATTGGCCAGGTAGATGTAGGTGTAACCGGCTGGCGATGCGTTGGGCCGGGAGATGGCATCGGAGCCGAGAATGATATCCGCCATGATTCCTCCCGGGCTTATGTGCCCGGCTCGCGCACCTTCCGATGCGGCCAGCCGGTATTTCTCGATTTGTGGCTTGCCCCGATTTCGGGGTACATGGCAAAGAGGGGGTTCGACCACTCCGCATCGGCGGCTCTGCGCCCGGCCTCCGTTAGCCGGTAATATATCCTGTCGGAGGCTTCAGGGTAGTGGTCCTGCATGGCCGAATTCTCCGTCTCTGAAGTTTCCTCGACCCACCCCAGTTTTTTAAGCGTCCCGAAATACTTCAGGAAAGAATGATACCGCATGCGGGTAAACTTGTGGGATATCTTATTCAGCTCCCGCTGGTAGATATCCTCGGCCATCTCCTCGGTGACATCCACGCCGTCAAGCACCAGCCGGCTGATTCTCTTCTCGGCGCGGTTTCTTGCCGTTGCCGCAGCCATGGCCACCTTGTACTCGTAGTTGATGTCCGACTGGGGGGCGCCGCGATCAGGATCTATCGGTGTAGAGCCTTCAGGCCCCCTGCCCATGAGGTACTCACGGATAAACCAGCCGCAGCCGAACGGCCTCAAATATCCACCTCGATTCGGTCGTAGCTCTATTACCATATCATCGCCTTCTCTATCGTCATACGGCCTTCGCCATGTCCCGCACCAGGCTGAGCAGTAAACCGCTCATCATCGCCGATATCGCCGCGATGGCAACCTCCTGCGACCACCACACTGCCTCCGCAGGGGTAACCAAACCGCTCTGCACCACGGCAACCGTCGGCGGTATCAGCCCCATCATGCGTTACGGCTCCTTCTCCAGCTCATCGAGTATAGTGCCGGCTACCTGGCGTATCGAGCTCAGGTTCTGGTCAAGCACCTTCTTGTCCTGTGCCCATAGAGCCACGTAGGGGAAGGAACGGACGCCGGTATCGAAGCCGTAGTGGGCCCCCACGACGTAGGCGGCGCTCTCGGCGATGGTCTCCGCATCCTGCCGCGGTATCCGGAACACACCCTCCGAGAAGTAATGGGCGATCTCGTGGAGCAGGGTCTTTAGCTGCTGGGCTCTCGGCTCCTCGGGACGCACCCATATCTCACCGTGTGAATATTGTCCTTTTATCCCCGGATCAAAGTGCGGTCTCGGCTCGAAGCCCACCTTTACGCCTCTTGATTTCATCAGGTCCAGCAGCCTGTTGAAAAGCTCATCGTTGGCCTTGCCGGTAAGCACGGGCACTTCAAACTCAGGAAGTTCGGCACCCTCGGTTTGGCTCAGGTCAAAAACGTGCACCACGCGGAAGAACCGCGGCTGTTCCATGTCGATTTCCGGGGTAGTCTCCAGCCCATGCCCGCACTCGGGGCAAAACCTGGCTGTCCGGGGTACATCGGCGCCACAGCCGGGGCAGGTCACCTTCCGCTTGGGCGGCATCACCGGCGCCAGTATGGCGATGCCCTTCTCGCCCTTCTTCACCCACCGGCCCAGGTCCTTCCAGGTATTGAAACCGGCCACCCTCGTTGCTTCCGGTTTCTGTAGCATGATGAGGATCTGATTGCCGATGGAATAGTCGTGGAACTTCGCCATGGTGGTGAGAAACAGCCGGAACTGGTAGCTGTCCTGGATGCCCTCGACGCCGTCCTTGAGCTGCTTCATCACGGCGTCGATCTTCTTCTCCCCCGCTTCCGTCTCCACCGCCGGTAAGAGCGTCAGCAGGCTGTATTCGGGAAGGGGATCACTCAGGAAGCCGGTCAGGTCACGGTACTCCGCAGGCACCCTCTCGCCTCCCTCGATGAGAAGCGTCTGGGGACGCAGACCGACGGTTGATGTGTGTTCATCTTTGATATGCCGTGAGAGCGCCTCCGACCTGGTTATAGCACTGTATTCCGGGATCTCTATCTCCTTCCCGCAGATGGGGCAGACAACGGTAATCACCGGTTTCTTTGCTTCGGCCATAGGCAAGTATCTCCTTTCCGGTCCCAGCGCATCGGTTACCAGGTTCCTGGCCACACCGGTCATAAAGCCCATCAAAAGCAGAAACATGCCAAAGCCTAAGAAATCATTCATCTGGTCTTGCAGCGGACGGTAAATAATCACCAGGTTACCTCCTTGAGCAAATGATCAAGCTCACCCTGGCTGACCATTTTGACCACCTCTGCGGCGATCTCCTGCATCGCCTCCATGTGGATCGGCGTCAGGTCATCAGCTTCTCCGCTGCGGCGGTACTGCCGGTGGTGGGCCAGCTCGTGCACCAGGGTATCGATCACTCTACGCATCCTGGGCATCTGCTCCATGGCGATATACACCTCACCCGTTGCCGTGCTGTAGAGACCGGCGGTCCTGGTGCGGTCGCTGGCAGGCGGGATGCTGGCGGTGTATACCCCGGCCGGCGGCGAGTAGGGGAAAACCCGTTTCGTTATCTCCCTTGCCAGCTTGAGGTGTGCAAGCGGCGCCGGATCCAGGCGTTCGTCGGGGACGATTTCCACCTCTCTGAGTCTCTCTTGGGAGGCTCTGATAAGCTCCCGGTCGGTGGTGATGGCCCGGGCGAGGGTATCCCTGACCGAATGCAGCATCGATACCGACTTGTAGCCCAGGTGCTTGACCAGGCCGTCCCACTTATCATCGGTACGGAGGATGGCGTTCTCACCCATGACCTTGCGCCAGGCCTCCCGCCACACGGAGCCATTTTCGCGGACAAACTCGGCGTATTCCTTGCCGGTCACCGGCTCTACTCCCATGTCCCAGGATCCCAGGCTCACATTGAAGCTCTCGTCGGTCTCCAGTAGCGGCGGACTCTTTACCATCTGCAGGAAGACCTGCAGGTGTTCTACTTTGGTGACGCAGGACCACAGCCGCCCGATGTCCGCCCACAGGTGCCCCTCATCTTTAGGTGCATGGCGATCTGGAGCGAGTTCAAATGACCAGACATTGTAGCTGTACGGTGATTTGATATCCCTCATGTAGATGTCCCTGGCAAATATCCGTGAAGCCCCGGCGCCCTTTTCGTACCAGCCGCTCCCTTCAGTCACGGGGAACTCATGCTTTATCAGCTGGTTGAAGCGGCGTATGGGTTTATGCAACGTGCTCGGGCCCTCGGCGACGATGGAGCTATGTGGCAGGTTTACCGCAAACCTGTCCTCGAAGGCGCTGCCGCGGTAGCCAATAATATGGAAGCTGGTGCCGTTTGTCCGTCCGTTGGGTTTCCAGAGGGCAGCTAGGGTTTCGGCCCTTCCATTGACCTTTTGTTCCAGGAAGACGATCCAGAGCGCCTTGCCTTTCGTCTCAACCCTTACCCGGTACCCCAAGCGCAGCAGGGCCAGGGCGGCAATCTTCATTCCCTCGCCAAATCTCCCCCTTGCCCATTCAGGCTTGAGTTTCGGAGGCCCGAGCAGGAAGTCGGATACAGCAACACCCTTGCCCGCATCACGGATATATAGCCCTTCGTCGTCATAGCCCCAGGTGTAGTACTCGCACTCATCCAGGGCGTTCTGGACGATATCCCTGATCGCCTCCCACTCGCCCCAGTCCTGGCGCCAGGTAGAGGTCGGGCCGATGATGATCAACTGCCAGCCGTCTGGCTTCCACTGTTTTTCGTACTCCTCCATGGTAAGCACCTGCGGCGGGGCTACGCGTACGGCCATCATTTGCCTCCCCTTGCCCGGGTGATGGCGCTCAGGAAGGCGGAGTCTATCTTGTCCCTATAGCCGATATCGTCGATGGTATAGGCCAGGAACTCCGGGCTGTCCGGCAGGAACTCGATTTCGCCTTTAAGTCGCGGCTGCCGTTTGTGTTCCGGAATTATCGCCGGTGAACTCTCTTTCAAATAGCGCTGTCTTTCCTGCTCCGTCCACGGGCCAAGGTGTTTGGCGCGGGCCGCCATAATGGCGGCTTCCTCGGCGGTATAGCGGCTCTCTTCTATAGGAGCATAATCGTGTCTGAATCCCAGGCTTGTGAAATACCTGCGTGTCTGCGGCTCCCATATCCAGCCGGTGGCGGTCTCCACCCAGGCATGCCTGATGCGGTGATTGCCGCTGTAGACCGTGCCGTGTATAAGAGTGCCTTCACCTTCTTTGACGACGAATCTCCAGGCGTCGGCGTAGCAGTTGCCGGCCGGCTCCTCTCCAGTAGCGATAGCCGGCGCTTTCCGCAGGGTTAACCACTCCGATGTTACCGGATCTATTTTGAGCCCTTCGGAGTAGCGCCCCGCCTGTCGCCAGACCTCAACCAGCGCCAGTCCCTGCCAGTGACGTGAAGCAAACGCCTTACCACCTCTCAAGGCACGCCCGGAACTGGCGTAAGGAGTGTAGCTTTCGGCTATCTCGCCGGTGTTCTTGTTGATGGCCGTCCAATAGTAAGCATCTTTCACCGTCTGCGCCAGATACTTGCCGCCAGCCAGCAGCCCCACGCTCTCGGCGTAGTCGAGGACGCTGTCTACAAACTCCCCGGACGGCTTTTCTGAAGCGCGCTGAGGTACGCCCGGCTTGAAGAAGCCCTGGTCAAACATCTCCCTGGCGTCCTCATCCCACCACTCGGCGATTGTCTTATTGGTGTGCCTGTCGGTAATCCATATCCCCAAGCGGTCCCGCTCCTGCCAGGTTTCTACTATGACATCACTCCTGGCAGGCTTTCTAAAGTTGCCGGTGACACCTATTATGGCTGTTGAGTTCACAAAGGCGTCTTCCACCTGCCTTTCCGAAAGCCCCCTGATTCTGGAGACCTCGACTTGTACCGTCTTGTCACTTATCGTAGCCAGCCACCACAGCTTCTCACTGGTGGAGCCGGCGAAGGGTAGTCCGTGTCCTGTCACAAGACTGGATACCCGCGCTGTGGAGTCGGTGAAGGCATTCTCCAGTTGCTTTCGCGACAGGCCGCTGATACCGGTCACCTCGACGGTGGCCGCTTTGCCTCCGACCGTCGTCTGCCACCGCAGCCAGCCGATGCCGGCGCCGGCAAAGGGCAGCGGCAGGCCGATATCGCCATTCTCAAGGATAGTCTGGGGCAAGAGCTCCGGTTCTTCTTCAGGCTCGTTGAGCGCTTTATCAGTGAGGCTGCGGGCTATGCCGACCATGAAAACGCCCATTGTCACAAAACCGGCAAGACCTGCCAGCCCCGTTATCCAGGACGGAGCCTCCGGCACTTCTTCTCCCGGCTGTAACAGCACACCGTCGCCAATCTCGATTTCTTCTGCTTCGCCGGCATTAATTTCGATGAAATATTGAGCGCCCGGCTCTCCCTGGAAGAGGGCCTCGTCGCCGGGGCGGATGTTGCGCAGCACTTCCACCACACCGTAGACGCTGTTGATGAAGATGATGTCCAGGGGGAAGAGCATCTCATCCGTATAGATGTCGATAACCGGATAGTCCCAGCCCATGTCGAAGAGCATGCCTGTGCCGGGTGATATGCTCTCCACTCTGCTGAGTCCGCTCGCCAGCTCCTGCGGCGTATTCGCCACGGCGCACTGCCACTGCTTATCCTGTATGGTTACCATCGCCTGTCCCGCCATCAGCTATCTCCTTCCCATAATTTCTGGTACCACTCCTTCTGCTCCTCTCCCGATACCTTGCGATACTTCATCGTCGTGGTGATGCTCTGATGACCGAGGTGCTCCTGCAGCATCCTTATTCCATCCCCCGAATCATTTTGTTTTACCGCCATAACGGCAAAGGCGTCGCGGAGCTTATGAGGGCTGACGTTATGCACCCTGCCTGTTTCAGGATTAACGAGCCGGGGCAGCCCGGCTCTTTTAGCGCAAACCGCCACGACTTGCCAGGCCCGGTGCCGGTTGATGCCGAAGAGGAGATTCCTGCCGTTCTTGGAGGCGGGCCCGCCACGCCTGACGTACTCTTTCAGCATAGCGAGCGAAATATCGTCCAGCGGCAGCCTCCGGAAACGCTGGCGCTCCTTCTCCTGGGCCAGCGCTTTAACCACCATCTTCCCGCACCCCGGACAAAACCTAGCGGTCTTGCTCAGCCCGGCGCCACAGTTAGGACAGGAGAGCTTTACCCTCGTCTTAAGATGCTGGATGGTCACCGTGCCCTGGCTGAAATCGATGTCACTTACGGTAATGCCCAGCGCCTCCGAGATGCGGCAGCCGAGGTGAAAGAGCAGCCGGACGAGGAGCTTGTCCCGCAGGTACCCCGCGGCTTCCTCCAGCTTTTCTATTTCCGCTGGTTCGAGGTACGCTTTGGCCACTATTCCTCCATCCCTTCCGTAACCATCGGCATCACCATACCGAGCATCATGAGCGGCATCATCATACCGAGCATGCCTGTCATATCGGGAGCGGCGCTGCCGGCAATATCGATGATGTCGTCTATCTCGGCCATGACTTCGGGCTTCTCCTCGACCTTCACATAGAGGTCGTAGTCGCTGCCGGCCGAGATGCCGCCGATGCCGGCAAACCCCGCCTCGATAATCTCGATATCCACCTCTCCGGTCACCGTCGTATAGTTCTCCGGCGAGTTGGGACAGGAGAGCTTTGCCCTGGCGCTGAGGATTTCGTCGAAGCCGAAAAAGCCCCTCTGCCCTATGCTTGCGTACAGGGTAAAATCATACGCCGGTCCTTTATACGGCATGGCGACGCTCACCCTGAGGACATCGCCGGCCATCAGGGTCACCTTGTCCTCGAGGGGCACGAGCCATCCGATACCCGGCCTGTAGACTTCCAGACTGCTGATCATATCCTTTACACCTTCGCGTAGCCGGTAATGCTGATCTCACCGAACTGGGATTCCGGCGTCTCCGCCAGCACTTCTACGACATCCAATAGCGTCGGCGAGATGACCTTGGGTATCGTGCCGCCGATCTTGGCGTAGAGGTCGTAGAAGCCCGCCGAGATAGCCGTGGTAATGCTGATGTCCACGTAGTCCTCGCGGTAGTTCCAACTGGCGTCCTCAGGCACGCTGATGTTCTTCGATGCGTGCAGCACCTCGTCGAAACCGGCCCAGCCCGAGTTGCCGATGGCGGCATACAGCGTCTGTGTTTCCGCCTTGCCGAGATGCGAGTACCGGCAGGTTATGCGGAGCTTATCCCCGGCCTTCACCTGCACATTGGCCAGCGGTATCAGCAAGAGGCCGTACTGCGATGGTAAATAAACTGCGCCCATATCAAATTACCTCCTTGCGTAACTTACGATTTCGATTGAGCCGAACTGCGATGCCGGGATGGAAACCAGGTTCACGGCCCTGGTCATCTCGTCATCGAAGTGCCAGGAGCCGTCGGCCCCGTACCAGTAACTGTAAGCATGGATGGTCACCTTCTTGTCCGGCATGGTGAAATAGCCGCTGAAGGAATATGTAGCTCCCCCGTTGACATTGGCGCTCGGCTCGGGAAAGGTAATGCCTGGCCAGGGCGAGACGCCGTACTCCAGTGCTCCTCCAACCATGACGCCGATGGATGAGGAATGGGTGTTTTTAATCCGCACCGTGATATCCACCCGGCTTCCCTGGGCCGCCTCGGGCGGCGCTACTATTTCGATAATGTCAGCGTATTGTGCCACTTAAGTGGTCTCCTTATTCCTTGCTTTCGCCTTTCCAGGAGCGCACGCACTTGGCGAAGATCATGCTGCCGAAGGTCACCAGCAAGGCTCCGCCGGTGATAATGCAATAGCCGTATTCAGCCTGGGTGGCCCACTCGGTCACGATACCGGCCAGGGTGATACAGCACCCCACGGTCTCCAATGCGATTGCCAGATTCTTAGTCAGTTTCATGAGTTTCACCTTCCCCCGGCCGCTGGCTCTTATCGGCCGCCGCCCCTTCCTGGAGGGTAGAACCGGCCGAGTAGAGCCCGCTGGCAGCCAGCCCGGCGATAATACCGTTGAACAAGGCCGTTACCCAGTCCGTAGCCGCGGTGGCTCCCAGCGCCCACCCGGCGACAAGGTTGATCATCAGGCCGAAGGCCAGGGCGACTAGTGGATAGTAGCGCGTGTCCTTGATAAAAGGCTTGAAAAGTTGGACCAGCCCCAGTATCAGGGGTACACCGCCCAGTGCCACTATGGATGTGATAAAATCATTGCCGTTCATCTATATACCTCCTGCCATTCCGGTCATCATGGTCATCATCATGAACATGTTCATGATGCCGGTCATATCGCTCGTTGGAGTCGTTATCTGAGATATTTCCCCCAGCATGGCGCTCATCGCCGGCAGGCCGTAGCCGTAGGCGTTGTCCTTCTTCAAAGGAGCGTCTTCGGGCTTGAGGGAGATATAGGGGGCAAACTCCCTCACCGCCGTCCACCGGAACTCCCACAATTCACCGTAGCTCCTCCGTCCCGATTCCCAGAGCAGCCCGGTAAGCCCGGAGAGCATCGGGGCGGCGAAGCTCGTCCCCGACTTGACGTCATAGGCGTCGTCGGCCTTGTGGCTCGCCATCCTGATATCCGTCCCCCAGAAGACGAAATCGGGCTTGGTTTCCCCCTCGACCGTAGGCCCCCGGGATGATTTCTCCCAGACGGAGAAGTCCAGGGTGCCGATGGCGCCCACGGCGATGACCTCAGGGTCGCAGGCGGGGAGCATCACCGTGGTCATCTTCGGGCCGTAGTTGCCGGCGGCGGCAATGACATCCAGTCCGTAGTCCAGGCTGGCCTCTCGACAGGCTACTCTCACCGGATTGTCGGGGTCGCCGTCATCCGGGGCGCCGAGGGACATGTTGATCACGTTGGGAAACATGTCGTCGGTGGGCCAGAGCCCCTGCCTTCTCGCTTTAGCGACCAGCTCGCACACCTCGTCGATGCCGCGCACCAGGTGCTCGTCGGTGCCAACGCCTTCATCGTTAATTGTTTTGATGTTCATAAGCGCTGCTCCCGGGGAAACCCCGGCATCCTCTCCGGCACCATGCATGCCACCGGCGATGACGTGAGCGACATTGGTGCCGTGCCCGAAGACATCGCCAACCCCGGGTGAGTCGGTAAAGTTCTTCTCGTAGACGACCTTGCTCCGCAGCTTCTCGTGCGTGGAGCGGATGCCCGTATCCAGCACCGCCACGGTGAGGCCGGCCCCGCTGAGCGCCGGGGTGAAGTAGGAGCGGAGCAGGTAGAAAACGTCGGACGGCGTCTCGGCGCTGGGCAGGGCAGTAGTTTGCATCACTACCTGCTCGGGCCGGAATTCCTGCACCGGCTTTACCCTGAGGCCGGGCACCAGCGACAGCATCTTTGCTTGTCCCCGGTCAAGCTCGCAGAAGACCTCGGTCAAGCACTTTGCCCTGGTTATGTCCCTGGCTCCTACCTTCAGTGCCTCGGCTTCAAGCTGGGCAACGCTTAGACCCTTTGATACTATGGCGTAGCGCATATTTCCTCCTTGTTTTGCTTCATATGGCTCTATCCGCAACCAGCCTGTTTGGCATATTTGCACCCTTGATTTCCGCTACCAGCGGCGGCCCCGGCAGGGTGGTAAATGACTTATAGGCAGCTGACCCGTGACCGTAATCTATGCCCATAAAGTTGGCAGCGACCGCTCTGAAGTAATAAATAGTGCCGGGGTCCAAGCCGGAAATATCCGCCGTAAAATAGCCCTGATTGACCGATGGATTTTCCTCACTTACCAGCTGCCAGTCGGTGACCTGGCCGAACGAAAGCGTCTTCCCGTATTCAAACCTGCCCTGGCAGACCAATCCGCCGTCGAGCATGAGTCGGCCTCTTAGACGCGCCGAGTAAATATCGATATTCTGGGCGTCGTACGTGCCCACCAGGGGAGGCGACTCATAGTCAATCTCAAGCAGTGCCTTACGAGCGGTATATTGATAACAGGAGAGCACGGGGCCGCAGCCCTGATACAGTCCGCCATCGGGTAATTCATGCTCAACACCGGCTACATCAAAGTTGGCATTTCGGATTCCCAGGCTGATCAGATTGCTGAAATCAAAATAAGCCAGGCCATCGTTGTTAAGCTCGAAATCATTGCGGGTGCCAACCACAAGGTCATCGTAATCAACATCGACATCACAGAACGGAATCGAGCCAAAATTAACGTAGTCGGCGGCCACGATATCTCCCGGTGTATTGGGAGTGAAAGCATATACGTTGAAAGTCGGCTTGGTGCCCCAGCAGGTCTTGGAGTTTACCCAGACCTTGACCCTGCCTCCAACTGCCACGGCTCCTGGCGGCATGCCGTTGTAGTCCCCGGCATCATAATCGGCTCGCGGGTCCCAGATGGCGCCGAATCTCCGGAGCCAGTCCCAGGGATTGTTGGCCGGCAGATGCGATGCTGAGCCGGCAAACTGGAGGCCGACATAATCGGTTCCCGTGTAACCTTCATAATGAGTGCCGGCTCCGGTTATCAGGTCCTCCCAGGTGGCGTAGGGAGCTGCCGTCACCCAGCGCCGGGGCATGCCTGCCCTGACGTATACGCACTTATCTATCCAATTTTCCCGCGTTGTCCTGCTCATGCCTGATTTCTCATCCGCTTCATATAGTTCTGGCTGCCACCAGCCGGTTGGCCATGTTCGGCCACTTAATTTTTGCCACTTCATCCGGATATGTCGGAGTCTCAGAGAATAAAATCGCAATCCCCATATCCTCCCAGACCACCTTCTGCCGGTCGGGCAAAACATTGGTTTTCATCCCACCTATCTCCGGGTACCTTGCCCAGAGCAGCGAGGCGCCCCACAGGTCATTCTCTTCCTGGTTGGTGATGTACAGTGGTTCATGCCAGGAAATGGTCTTCTTGCGGTACCAGTAGTTTGTCCAGCCTTCACTCAGCCCCTGCCCATACCCAGGCCAGACAACGTGGATATTGTCGCTTTTATCAAGTGCGATGGAAGGGTATCCCCAGCCCAGCGAGGCGCCCACATGGGAGACCTGCTCCGGGATGCCCCACATGACACCAGTCCGCTTGTTGTAGAAAATAGCGTCATCGCCGGTATCGTAATAGGCGATATGCGGGTTATCCCCGGAGTCGAGAGCGATGCGGGAATGGTAGTGGGAGTGGGGGTGGTCGGTAACATTCTCCGTTATCCAGGCTGCGGGGCCGTGCCCGTAGCAGACCTGGGGATTGCCCGTGTTTATCCCCCAGCCGCGCCCCGTCCAGGACACGTGAATGGCGCCATAAGAGTCGATAGCCATTGACGGCGTATCCTGGGGGCTGGACATATCGGTAACCTGCTCCACCGTGCCCCAGGACCCGCCGATCTTGGCCCGGTACTGGATATTCTTCACGGCGGGGTTAGCGCCCCACCCCAGCCCGGCCCAGACCACGTGGGGAACATCGGCCACGCCGATAGCTATGGTCGGGTAGTCCTGGCCGGGGTTGGCCACATTAAGACGAGCAACCGTCTCCTCAGCTTGCCAGCCGCCGATGGTGCGCTCCCTATATAAAACGCCCCACCTGGTGGCAAACGGCGCCCGGCCGCTGGAGGTATAGACCAGGTGCAGGTTATCGAATGAGTCGATGGCCAGAGCCGGGAAGAAGTGATGTTTATTGTCATAGCCGAAGGTGACTCGCTCCTCGGTCCACGTCTGGCCGTCATCATCGCTGTAGGCGACATGAATCTGCATGTAGTTTACTCCGGCCGGCTTTTTGGAATAAGCCACCCAGAGCCGGCCGTCACTGGCCACAGCAATATCACGCCCGCCTCCCTCGGTGGAGAGGGCCGGGGTGCTGTTTATAGTGGCCACGGTGTAAATCGTCATCGGTCTTCGTCTCCACGTTATCCTTCTTACGACGGCGGCACCGAATACCAGACTCGAATCCCGACCTGAATATCGTTAAAGCTGATGAAATCCAAGTCAGCTCTTCCGAGCAGCCACTGGAACTCGTAGATATCATTCCCGGTGACAATGCCGGAGATATCGATACTCCCGATACAGACATCGCCGCCTTCTCTTGTTTCGCCTTCCAGGCTGAACTGACCGTCGGTAAAAGCTACAGCGTCATCCCAGTCGCCGGGGGTATCACTCCTCACCTGTATGACCTGGCTTGTTTCCGGTACAGTGCCGCCGTTCAGGCTGTTGGCGGCGGCATTGGTGTTCTCGACCATCCTGAACTTGAGCATGGCGATGGCTCTGAGTACGATAGCGCCGTCGGGTAAACTATCTACCGTAACAGATGGCAGAGACATGGTGACACCGGCACTGTTGATCTGCCCCTCTTCCTGAGGTTCGCTCCAGAAGTCCATGGAGAGCAGCTGCTTGCTGCTCGACACGACCACCTGGCTGACGTCATTCTGGATCTGGATGATATCTGTCTTAACCTCACTGACAAGGCTTTTCATCTCGTTGACGATGTTGACGATCTCGGAGATGTCCAGCTTTTCCTTCTTGCCTTCGATGTAAAATCCGCCTGTCATCGCTCTTCCCTCCCTCGGGGCAATAGCTTCCTTTCTTCAGCCGGGATGGGCACCAGCTCCTCCTTTTCCTCCGGCCTGACCGCCTTCACCATGACGACCCCCATGAAGCCCATCATCATGACCGGCAGAAAGGCCGACATCCAGTCGGTCGTTGCTCCTGTTCCCGGCGATCCCGGCCAGGGCGGATAAGCGGCGGCAGAAGACCCCGACGCCAGCCGGGTCACCACCGAGTCAACCGACTCTTCCGTTTCCCTCTCGATCAAATGGACGGTCAGGTCGACCTCGGTCTCGTCGAAGCGGAACGCCCCGCGCAGCCTGACGAAATCCCCCGGCTCGACCGTAAACCAGGCATGGCCGAAGACGGGCAGCGCCGTCTCGCTTATTAGCTTCCCTTCGCTTGACAGCGTCGCCATCAGGGCATATTCCTGCTCTTCCTCGGTGGGGTTGGCGACATAGATGCTGCACCCCACGTCGAAGCCCGGTGTGTATATCATCCAGGGCGGCAGGTCCCAGAATATGTCGCCCTTCTTGGCTGTCATAACGGCAAAATCTGTTGTCATCTCATCTCCTCTCGTCCGACCCTCGGCGGCTCGGGAAACTCTACCGGCTCGCCTTTGATCGCCCTTTTCACCAGGGAGAAGGCCCAGGCGGCCATCGCCACCAGGATAACCAGGTTAATCAGCCCGCCGACCAGCGCTTGCCAGAACATTGGCTGGTACGGCTGCGCCGGGTAATAGCCGTAGTATTGCTGAGGCTGGTACTCATTCATCGTTTCGTCTCCTCAACCCTCTTCGGTCTCTCCGGCGTGGTAAGCGGCCTGACCACCTGCATCACCAGGAACATCACCAGCAGCATCATCCCCATGCCGACGAGCGTGTTGATGGTCTGCTTCAGCGACTCCGGAAGAAGCGCCCAGATTACGCCGCCGAGCAGCGGCGGCAGAATCATGGTGGCCAGCAGTCCGATGATGACAGGCATCCAGGCGATTCCCTTCTGCCAGGCGAGGTATATTGAAGGACTCGCTAAATCGGCGTGGACGATATACAGGTAGCCCGGCCACCGCTCCACGCCGGCGTCTGTACAGGCCTGCTCAATGCCGGCCAGTGTCTCGTCGGAGAGAAACTCCTCGAAGTCGAGGCGCATGAGCATGAGTGTACCCTCGGCCGAGCCTTCTTCCATAGGGGCGAAAACCCCCAGCTCCTCGATACTCCCGGCCGAGCCGATGACGACTGCCCGGTATCCCGGCGGTGTCAGCCTTTCCGGCATCTCTCCCTCCTTAAAACACAAGGGGCTGAGCCGATTATGTTCCGGCCCAGCCCCAATAGCACCTGCTTAAGACAATACCTGCCCTGTGCGGTATGCTAAACCTGCATCCCGGCTATGACTCTCGTCATCAAAGCCATTCTTACCCTTCGCACGGGTAGACCCCCTCCGTGTCTGTGCCAGGCCGTTACCCGTCTCCTACTCGACCAGGCGCTTCGCCTTGCGGCCGTGCAGGGTCAGGGTTACCGTGCCGTCACCGACGGTCGGGTCGGCGATGGCCGTGGCCACCACGGTGACCTTGTCGCCGCCGACCAGACGCAACTCGGCGCCCAGCTCCCCGGGGTCGGCCAGGTCATAGGTCTCATCGCTGATGCCGTCCTGGTTCGTCCCCAGGTACCTCTTGTCCACATCGTTGACCTTGGGGAAGCGGGAGATGCGGATATTGCCGGACACCGTAGCGTTGTCCACCTCCAGGTGGAAGCGGCTGATGAACCAGACCTCTCCGGCGGGGACCTCGAGCTCCTTGGTCTTGGTCGTGCCCTCGGCAGAGCCGTCCGGGACGGTGACCTCAACCTGCGCGTTGCGCTCGTCGAGGCGGTCCTCGGCATATCTGGCCTCGGCCAGCACCAGGGCTTCGGTCAATGCCTGAAGCGGCAGGCCCACCCAGTAGCCGCTGTCGTTATCGTAGGCCCCGAGAAGGGTCAGCACGTGGCCCAGGGGAGGCACCCAACCTTTAGCGGGCCGAACTCCGGGCAAAAGGCCCGTATCCTGTTGCGGAAATACCTTTTCCATCGTTTACCTCCCTCTGTTATTTCGTGGTGATGCCCTTGAGCATGGGCATCATGATGGCCATCATCATGATCATCATAATCATTGGCATCATCATGCTGAACATGCTCGTCCAGGTATCGGTTGTCTGCTGGGGGTAGTAGCCCCCGATGGTGCCGTAGTATTGCTGCGGCCTTACCTGCTGGCCGGCGAATTGCTGTGTTCCGTACATCGCTTGATTACCTCCTTAAATTACCGGTTACCCGGTTCAGTCTTTGGCCGGTGCGGTGACGCCCTTGAGCATTGGGGTGATGATGGCGAACATCATAATCATCATGATCATCGGCATCATCATGCTCATCATGCCCGTGAAGGGGTCGGACGTCTGCATTGGATAATAGGAAGCCGGCCCGACCACCTGCTGTGGGCTGTACTGCCCCGGCGCCTGGGGGCCGGTTACCTGCTGTGTTTTGAACATTTCTTACCTCCTGGTCCTCAATCGGTGGCGAATTATCCTTTCCCGCCTGGCCCGATGTCATCCCTGGGAGGAGGCTCCGGCTGCCGCCGCGACAGCAGCCGGACCGATTCAGGAGATTTCCCAGCTCCAGATGGCATCAGGCAGAAGAGGGCGCTATTCGAACATGGCGCGCTTGTAGCGCTCGACCACCAGCTCAGCCTTGCCCTCAACGCCCCGGCGGTAGTTGGACACGCGCCCTTCCCTGACAGACATCCCCGAAGGGGCGATCACCTGCATGCCGCCGCGGAAAGCCTCGGCGGTGGCGCCTTCCTTGTAGGAAATGGGGACGTTCCTCTCCAGCTCTGCCCAGCTTGCGTATTTGGCCATCTTGACACCTCCGTCTCATTATTCTGTCCGATCGCGGCCGGACCACCGGGGGGAGGAGCAACCATGACCAAAAGGAAAGGGACGAGCCTTAAACCTTCCGGTCGAAGGTTGCTCGCCCCTTTTGTCAGCCCCGAGAGCCGCCGGTAAAAAAGTCAGCCCTGAGAGCCAGACTTACCAGCTAAGCTCTCAGGGCTTACGATTTAAGCCTATAACACTATCGGGAAGATGTCAATTAGCACGTTCGTGCCCACAAATGTGCCAACTTGATGCGCCGGCTATCTACCTCAGTTGCCACCTGCCTTTGATACGCAGATATGACAGTCTTTTTTACTGCTATTGCAGTATTTTATACCGCATGCTTCTTAGGGATGCGGGGTGATCGCCAGCACCGTGATTACCCCCTTGGAGGGGCCATAATACCAGAACACTCTGTAAGCTGCCGGCGTTTTCTGTTGGGCATATGCCTCAAAAATCTTCTCCCCGCCGGGGCCTTTCAAGCTGAGAAAGGGGTGAGTCTGGAGGCTTCTATGACGAGGATTATTCGCCAAATACGAAAGTGTTTTCTTGACAGCTTCGTAGCGGGTCTTGTCAGACGGGCTATTCTTGAGACGCTCGTAGGTTGCCTTTGCTTCGTCTGACCATCTTAACTCAAACAACAGAATCAATCCTATAGAGACTCAAGGTCGACTTTTGATACCCTGCCGTGCGCGGCATCTTCAAGCCCGCGCCGAACCGAAGCAAGGGCTTCAGGGTTATTGTATAACCAAGCTTCCGAAGCCGGAATGGTTACCTGCGGGTCCAGAACTATTTGCCCGGCGCTGTTGCTGTATATATGGTAGATAACACCTTCTTGCACCAGTGGTTTGGGCAAGACCACCCGTTTCTTCGCATCCGGTCTTACGTTCTCGGCTACTTTTATTAATTTCTCATCCTTTATGATAGTCGTCATATCTCCACCTGCCTATTGATGCATCCATACATAAATTAGCACGATGTGGGACTAGTTGTCAAGTGGGACACGCCCACCGTTTGTATCTACCCTTGTTGGCTTTTCCCGTCGCATCTTGCCGGGGCGAACCAGAAATCAGAGAAGCCAGTTACTGGATGCGGTCAATACGCAGACGTCCAGTGTCATTCTCGTCCCAGCTTGACATCTTACTATAATAGTAATATACTAATTTAGTAAGCCACAGACTGAGGATACGGTGAAGATTGCTCGAACGGCTAGATTCAAGAAAGCTTGGAAGGAACTGAGCGAAAAAGAGAAAGACTCGGCCCGAAAGGCACTAAGGAATCTGGCGGCAGATCTGCGCTATCCTGCCCTCAGGGTAAAGAAAATGCAGGGAGTTGGGAATATCTGGGAAGCCAGAGTGAGCCGTTCTTTAAGAACGACTTTCGAGGTCAAAGGGGATACGATTATCCTGCGTAACATCGGGTATCATGATGAGACATTGGAGCAACCGTAGGGGGTGATGAAGATGCCGGCATATAGTAAGGTTACACGACACGGGCAGATTACCCTTCCCGCCTCTGTGCGTAAGGAGTTGGGCATTGAGGAGGGTGATTTAGTGGAAATTGATGTAACGGATGACAGAGCTGTGCTGATGCCGAAGAAGCTGGTAGATAAGAGTCAGGCTTACTTCTGGACAAAGAGGTGGCAGGAGGGCGAGAGGGAGGCTGACGAGGATATCAAGGCCGGGCGAGTCAGAACCTTTGATTCGGTTGAAGACCTTATAAAGGACTTAGACCAGGAATGAGACAAAGTATAAACTAGGGGCCGATTTATGGACAGAAATCACCGGTTCCTTTGGCGATATCTCACTAAAAGCGACTGCATTTACTATCCTTTCTTCTCGGTTGCATCTGGCGGTGGTGTTAAGGCGCGGATGGTAATTTCGTCGTTAACGATGACTTCGACCACGTCGCCATGCCTGAGCTGCTTGTAGGATACCCATGCCTTGGGCAGCGTCACGGCGAAGCTGTCCTCGCCCACTCTGAGGAGCGTCCGCTCAACCTTTATCTGCATTAATTCGACCTCTCGAACATCGCATCGTTCCAGCGACGCCACTTCTTCTCCTGGGCTCCGGCATACTTCACGACTGCCTTTTCGGAAGCATTTGTTTGCCAGGGCAGAAGGCCAGGCCACTCCTGCGAAGTATCAGGCAACAGCAATCCCTCCTCTTTTTTCGCAGGGGTAGACCTCGGCCGGCTCAAGGCGTATCCCATCGACAGGAAGGCGATGAACAGCAGCACGCGCATGATATACAGGACATCGCCGGGATTACTCGCTCCCGCCATCTGACTATTCGTATACATCTACGTCGAACCCCATGGAATGATAGATGCGGGAGGCCATCTCGCAGAAGCCGGTCACGCTCTGCTTGATGATGCTTTCAACCTCCTCGTTATCGGAGCGGCCGATATCTATCTGCAGGCTCCTTTCTCTTTTCTTGAACGTCACCTTAACGCGTGACACCGCTTCTTTTCTCTCCGGCGGCACCTTGGCCACCTGCTGGGCTATCATCTTGAACATCATCTCCTGGGCCTGGGGTGATTCCATCATCTTGAGCATCTGGTCAAACATCTCTCTCCTCCTACTCTTCTAACTTGTGCCTTTTGATAGGCGGCGACTGCGTTTCCGGCACCGGGCCCGGCGCCTGCCCCGGCATACCCGGCATGGCGATGCCGAACATCTGCATCATCTGCTGCATGGACTGCATCGAGTTTAATATCTGGGCAAGCGGGTTATCCTCTTTGCCGCCCATCGCCTGGCGGATCTGGTTGATCGACTCGGTTATCCGGGCGTTGTTCTGGGAGATTACCTGGGAGAGCTGATTGGCTGTCTCATAGGCGGCCCGGTCGGCGATCTCCTCGCTGGAGGCCTTGGCCCTCTGCGCCGCAGCGTCCTGTTCCTCCCTGGTTTCTTTCATCAGCTTCAGGATAGGCTCCATCCGCTTGGCGTCGGCCTCGGCGGAGCCCTTCTGGATGCTGACCAGGTCCATGACCATGAGCATGGCCGCCCGGAACTTCATGATTGCCCGCAGTTCGAGTTCTTCCTCTGGGGTTCCTCCCATGTACTGGCGCAGCACCGCTTCGGGGGCGATCATCTCCATGCCGCCGCCCATCTTACGTATCACCGGGAACCGCCCGTCGACGTTCTCATCCTCATCTTCCGCGTCACGGGCGCGCTCCAGCTCCTCGCGGATAATCTCCCGCAGCTTTTCCTCTGGCACCAGCGCCTTGCTCTCAGGCGGAGGATAGCACTTGTCCAGCGCCCCACGAACCTGGCTCCGGTTGACCTTAAGCTCGTCGGCTATCTTCTGCTGCGATAATCCTTTCTCTTTCAGCGTCTTTACCGCTTCTAAAAACTGGTCTTCCATTTTGTCTCCTTTCCGCCCACTGAAGCTAAAGTGGCTGACCAACGGATTACCCATCGTGCCTGAAATGGTCGCCCGATGGGCAACCCGCTGAAGCTAAACGGGCGGTTTTCGCCCACGAGTAAAACCTCAAAATCGTAGCTAAATTCCCTGGTCGCCGGTCACCCCCTCTCCATCTTTTTCCTTGTCCAGGACCCAGCCGAGGATGCCTATCCTGGTCTCCAGCACCTGCCGGGCAAACGCGGCCAGCGAGCTGAACCACTGCCTGACCCACGGCCGGTCCTCCGGCGGCATCCTCTGGATCAGCATCTCGGCCCGGGAAGCGGAACCCAGCAGCTCCATCGCCTCCCCGGGGAAATGCCGGCTGAACGTCAGGAATATGTCCGGATTGCCAATGGATTGACCGGCTTTCATCCCGGACAGCATCTGCTCGTAAGCCTCCAGTTTTTGCCTGATTTCCGTCTCAGTTTTCATTTGAATCACCTCCAATTGATAATAGTTTGATAGCCTTATCTACCCCTTTTTGAGGCGCCAGCCTGGCCACCCGGATGGCATCCCTCACGTCCTGGCTGACCCCGTCGAGGCGGCGGGCTACCTCGGCGGCCAGCTCTTCATCCAGGTTCTCGCGGGTAACCAGCACCCCCTTGACTACGGCAAGATAATCGCTCCGGTTGTAGGCGGTCAGCTTCCGAATGGCAAACCGCGACTTTAGCTCGGGCGAGAGCATGTGCAACCGGTTGCTGGCGGCCACCACTCTCACCTGGTTGGACAGGTCAAGCTCCCTGCCTCGCTTGGCGCGGACCAGCCGGCCACCCTCCATCATGGAGAGCAGGCCGGCGGTATCGGCCGCATTCATCTTGTCTAGTTCGTCGATGAGGATAAACTGGAAACGCCCTTCCGCGATCTTGTCCCACAGTCCTGACTTCGAGGTGGCTGAGCCGATCAGCCAGATGGCTCTCTCCCCAGCCGCCCGCTCAATGTCCCAGAGAAAGAGCGTCTTGGCCAGGGCCGGTGGTCCGGCCAGCAGCACATGCACTGGTCTTTCCGCCAGCAGGCAGGCGGTGAGCAACTCTTTAAGGTCGTCATGGCCGATGATGTCGCTGAAGATGTCCCCGGTAATATCAAGCTTCTGCGGTTCCTGAGACTCGGCTGCGTCTTCCTGCTGGCTGTTGGCCACGGCTCTACCCAGCTCGCTGAGACGGTAACCGGTATAGGAGTTGGAGCGGAAGATATTCTCCAGGTAACCGTCCTTGAAGAGCCGGTTTAAGGTGGCCGGCCAGATACGCACGTGCCGCCATGACCAGCCCATGCGCATCTCCTCCATGTTGTTGGACTCTTCAAACCTGGCTATTTCGTTAAGAAGCTCAAAGTCACCCTCTTTCATTTCTGCCACTCCTCCTTATCTAAACCCTAGCTTGCCTCGCCCGACCGAACCAGACCCGGCCCTGCCATGCTCCGCCTCGCCGTGCTACGCCTAGCCATAACTCAAAATCTTAATCCTCGCCTTGTTTATTCAACCTTGCCAAGCCCCGCTGTACCAGGCCTCACCACACCCAACCTCACCAAAACCGGCCCTGTCAGACCACGCCCCGCCAAACCTAGGCACGAACAGGCTTCATCGCCCTTTCCAGCAGTTCATGCAACCGCTTGAGCGTCTTGACCACATTACTATTCTCCCAGTCCACCGTGTCGGCTTCGAGCATGGCAATCACCTGATTGATGTAGAATGTCTGATTCATCCCACCAGCCTGGTGAATGTAGCTCACCTCTTCATCGGTAAGCTCGCGTCCCGCCAGGTGCGACGCCGTTCGCTTTAGACCTATAGGCTTTGCCTTGTAGTAGGCTAGCCTCTCAGCCTTCATTTGCCCCAATCTCTCCGATGTCATATTCAAAGCGCTGGCTACCAGTTCGGGCTTCATTTTGAGTTCCTCTGCCCGTATCAGGCAGCGCACCCGGTCAAAGGGGCTCAGGTTGCGTCCATGGGCGGAATTCAGCTTGACAGCCTCGATGAACATCGCCGCTTCATCTTCATAATCTCTCAGGATTACCAGAATTGACCCGTCCTTGCCCAATGATTTGTAGTGCGCTCGCACACGGTGGAAGCCGTCAACCACCCGTTTGCTCTTCCGGTCCACGATGATGGGAGGCAAAATGGCTCCAGCTTCAAGAGCCTCTACCATGCCATTGACGTGAAAAGATTGTATTTGTTCCCTGGGGTAGAGGTCGTAGTCCAGTACCAGCAGTGGCAGTTTAATTTTCTGAACCCTTTCAGTCATCGTTACCTCCTGAACCTTGCCTAACCCTGCCAGCCCCCGGCATGCCAGACCGGACCACACCCTACCATTCCCCACCGAGGCATAAACCTGAGTTTTGTAATACCAACGTCCCTGCCTTGCCTCACCGCACCCCGCCAAGCCGGGCCCGGCCGAGCCAAGACCCGCCCCGGCCTGGGTTCAATGCCAATCTCACAAAGGCTCTATATCCAGCTCGCACACTTTATACTTGCCAAACCAGAGTCCCATACCCTTCTTTTTCTCGGGACGCCCGTCACCCAGGCCCGGATATCGTCCGGCCTCATTAACAACCTCAATCAACTGCTCTTTGAACCAGTCTGCGTCTTCGTCCTCAGGCAGCGTCAATTTGAAGGAGCAACGTAGCCGCCAGGGAAAAATCTTGGGACGGCTCCGGAGTACGCCCTGTGTCTGCACGACGACACGCCTGGTATCTATTGAGTAGTTTTGAACAGGCTTACCATCAAGGTCTTCCACAGGAAAGATCTGGTCCTCTTCCTCAAGGTCGATGACCGACGCAAGCACCTTCATGGCGCTTCTACGGCCTATCTTCAGTCCGCTGGCTCCGGTCAGGATACTACTCCGAACTCCAACGGCAGGGAAAGCCAGGTTGCCATCTTCAAGGCGGTAAGCGCCTTCTTCCGCTTCCTCCTCCGGTGACGGTATATTCTTGCGGCTCAGCCGCTTCTCCGGCCCGCGCATTCCTCTGGGATTATGCGTCATGAGAGATGTAATGCCTTCCAGTAGCATTCGTAACCGGTATTCTCTCCATAATTTTCCGACCATCTATTGACTCCTTTGTTTATTCCTGACCTGCTTTGCCGGGTATTAAAATCCTCTCTCTTTCGCTATCTGCTGATAGGCCGCTATCATCATCTGCAGCAGGAAATCGGTGCCCCTGACGCCGGCGGTGTCGGGATGAAGTTTCATAAGCAGCTCCCGGTATCGTTTCTTGACTTCCTCATCCGAGGCCGACCTTTCCAAACTCAAAACCCGATAGGGGTCGAAACCGCCCTGTTTCCCGACCATGTTAGGTATCTGGGAAAGGTCTATCCCCATGCCGGCAACGAGGCGCAGAAAGCTTTCTGGATTGAAGGCGTCGCGGAACAGGGCATCCATCCAGCCTTGCACTTCCTCACGAATGACTTTCTGGATCCGTTCCTGTGACTGCAACAATCTCATGATCCCGTCTTCCATACGTTCACCACCAGAAATGCCCGCAGAGTATTCCCAGCAGAAAGCCCATCAATATTTGCCACCAGTATTTAGCGGCAATCTTACCGGTCATAATGCCCAGCCCCAGAAAGATGAGCATGAAGACCAGCGGCGAATGCTTCTGCTCGTCTCTCACAATCTCTGTCCAGGGCCTTCCTCCTGCATTTCGCCATAGTTTCTCGTAAAGCTTCTCAAGAAGACTGCTCATCTTTCTTCATTTTCTCCTTCGACTTCAGCCGATCTTCCTTGCTTCTAGCTGTTCTATCCTGCAAACACGCTTTAACGTGGACAGCCCTTGTCTTCACCGAAGGTATTTCGCAGATGTCCTTCATGTTTCTCCATCATGGCTCAGTTCCTCCTCAGGGTCGCACCCGGCCAGTTGCTTTCCAGGCGCCGGACCAGGATATCCATGGTGTCCGGGATACCCGTCTCGCCGGCCATGGCTGCCTCCCTGGTGATCGGAAACGCCGGCGGCACCGCCTCGTAGAAATACGGGTTGAACCGGATGCTCCGGCGAGCGGCCTCCAAGTTCGGCGCAGAAAATCGGTCGTAGATGGCGTACTCCCGCCGGTCACGGGACACAAGCAGGTGGAAGTAGCGCGGACGGGCCTCTACCACCATGAGGTGATAGCCCTGCTCCTGCCATTCGACCTTTCTCAGCTCCATGTCTTCTCCTTCCCCTTCAGGGGACCAGCTTGCGCCTGCGATAGCTGGTCCCCGTCAGGATGACCATCTTGCCCCGGCACATACCGTAAAGCCTGTCCACCGTGTCCTCGCGCATGAGCTCCGTCAGGCTGTCGTCCTCGAGTGCCAGGCGGCTGTTGACCACCACCGGAAGCCCGCGGCTCACCCGCTCGTCGATGATGTACCAGTAGAGCTCCCGGGTGAAGTCGGACGGCTTCTCCTTGCCCACGTCATCCAACATGAGGAGCTTGACGGTGCGGAGCTGGGCATAGATTTGCTCCTCCGTCTCGTGGTAAGGCTTCTGCGCATCCGGGATGTTGTAGGTGGCGCGGACCCGTCTGACCAGTCCCGGCCCTTTCTCAAACCTGACCGGCAGCGTGGCGCTGGCCGGATCTCCCCTCCAACTGTCAATGAGGTGATTGGCAATGCATGCCATGAGCGTGGACTTACCCACGCCCGGCCCTGTCGAGTACAGGTAGAGCGACGGCGTTCCCCTGGGGTTGTCCAGGTCGAAGCTCTCGGCGTACTTGCGGCATATGCGCAGCGCCTCCCGCTGGAACTCCGGCTCAAAGTCCTCGAAACGGGTGCAGTGCAGGTCAGACGGGATGCCGCATTGTATCCGCCACCTCTCCCTGATGGCGACCCTCTCAAGCTCCCGTTCCTGCTCCTCCAGCTGCTTTTCTTCCTCTTCGCGCCGGTGCCGGCATGCCGTACACTCCCTGGGCCGCACTTCTCGCGGCGGCTGGCAGAAGAAAAACGTGGTCACCTCACCCTCGAATTTGCCGCCGCAGGTCTGGCATTGGCATTCATCCGTCCTCATTTCCTGCCTCGGCCTCCTCTCCGCTGATGATGACCGTTCCTCCGGCATCCCGGAAAGCCTGGACAGGGTCTTTCCGATCGGGGCCAGCCCCCCGCCGCGTGTTTGTTGATTCTCGTTGCTCATTGACTCTCCTTTCCCCCTTCATCCGGCCTTCGACGTAGCTCAACAGGTCTCCCGATGGCCTGGCGCTGGTTGTTTCCCAGATGAGCCTCGCCAGGTAGCCGAAATCATAATTGGCTTTCCTGGCAATAACTCCGATGCGTCCGTACGGTGGCGCCCGGCCGGCACAAACCCGGTAAAGCTCACCCACCCCGGCAATCGCCTCCTTGCGGTCAGGCGCGCTCTTAATCTGCTCCAGGAGATTTTCAAAAAGCCCTTTGTCCGGTAAGCCACCGTCAGGTGGGGGTTTCTCAGGTGAGAACTCAGGTGAACGCTCAGGTGAGTTCTCACCTGAATTTCGGTTTCCGCTTTCTTTTTCGTATTCTCTTTCAGTACCCGGGTGATAGAAGGGGGCGTGGGGGAAGGAAGAGGGTTTTCCCGGTTTCTCAGCTGAAAGCTCACCTGAAGACTCGCCCGAGAATTCACCTGGAAATTCACCTGAAGATGTCTCGCCGTTCACCTGAGCGTGTTTCGGACGCTCACCTGAGACAGTTTCCGTCTCCAACTGGGAGACATTTCCATTCTCGCCTGACGCTGTTTTGTGGCTCGCCTGAGCATTGTTTTTGTTCTCACCTGGGTTGATTTTATCGCTCGCCTGAGCCTGGTTTTCACCTTCAGCTGAGGCGGTTTCATTGCCCACCTGAGAATCGTTTCGGCTCTCACCTGGGGTGGCGTCGCTGCTCACCTGGGCGCTGTTTTGCCGCTCACCTGAGGATGGCCAGTTTTCGGTGACGACCGTAGTGGCATCCTTCTTATACCGCAACCTGTCCTTCCAGCCGTTCAGCGGCGGGTATTCCGAGGGCCATGCCCATTGCGGTTTCTGAATGTCCCACCAGTCAAGAATCTGGATGGCGGCGGAGCGCGGCGTTTCATAGACCCTGATAAGGTTATGACGTTCAAGCTCCTCCAGTAATCCGGGAACGTCTGCCTTGGTGATGTGGTCGATGTTAGGGCAGCAAGTATACTTTATCTCCTCGGGGTCGCCGCAAAGCCGGCCCTGGTCATCGGCATTTGCCCAGATCAATGGGAAAAGGCCGATAGCCTTCAGCGACAGGCGCCCGTACCGCCTGTCGGTCGAGTAGCTCTGGGGGAATACTCTCCCCCTGGCGATGGCTCGGCGCATCACGTCTCCAAAGGATTAAACTTATTCACGGCTAAGCTTTGCGTACCACCGGTCAATCACATCTCCTTCCGATCCGGACGGGCATAGCGTCCGTCATCTCATCCGTCTTTCTTTACCTCTTTGCCTTCTCTTGTCCGCCCATCTCCGGGCATGGCGTGCCGCCGTCTTTGATGTGGCGGGAAGGTACAGAAGATAACCGGGAGCCAGTGCGGCTTCTTATACTGTCTGGCCTGTTTCGCCAGCGGCAGGTTCAGGCTTCCTCCATCGGCAAAGTAAACCAGCGCCGAGGAGGGATGCGCGTAAAGCCTGCCCGTTTTGACCAGGCTGGTTAGGGCATCGGCCATGGCCTCGCTCATGTTGGGCCAGAGAATGATATTGGGGTGTTTCGGCAAAGACAGCCAGATTTCGCCGCGGGAATCCTCTCCCAACAGGCGCTTGATTTCAACGAAGCTCACGTGCTGCCTCTCGGCTACCAGACTAAGTATTTTCCGTTCGATGTCATTCATCCGCCTTCTCCTGAAAGCTTCGCCCTGGCCTGTGATACGGCGTCAGCCAGGTTGTTTCGTATAACCAGGTTGGGGTCGGCGTAGTTGTCCCGGGTGATATCGAGGTTGTGGATATAGCTTGCTCTCCCCGCCATCCAGTCGCCGTTATTGAGCCCGGCTACAAAGAGACCGCCGGCGGACAGGTTCGCCAGTGTATCCAGGCTTTTAATAGTCTGCTCCACCAGGTATATCGCGGACGGGCTCATCAGCAGCCGGTGTTGCGCTAAACTGTCCTTCCAGAAATAGATTAAAGACTCAAGCTCTTTGGGCATCCATCTCCTCCGGGTGCCTGGTGTGGATGTGCCGTTCCATGTTGGTGAAGTGGCGCCGGCAGTAGGGGCAAAGGCCGGCGTTGGCTCGCCTCTTGGCTCTCCGCAGTTCCTTGTTCTTTTCGGCAAGGTCGCCCAAGGCGCCGTTCAACTGATATTCCAGTGTACTGGCCCTGCTCTGTACCTCTTTCAGTTTCCGCTTCAGGACCTCGACTTCAGGCTGGGTATAATGCTGCCCATGGCCGTTGGGGCAGTAGAAGGTGCCGCCCTCCCGCTGGAGCTTCTGCCGCAGACTGGCGGGCATGGCAAACATCACACCGCAGGCGCAGCACTCCTCGGTCTCAAGAGCGATAGCCGTTTCAACATTCAGTAACCTCGTCATGTTTGCCTCCTGTTGACCGGTGTCATCTTCATCGTGTCGCTCCACAGCGGATGCCGGTCCAGGTTTATTAGCCTGGCGGCCGGGAAGAGACATTGGTTCTCGTCTTGTTTCTTTATCCTGGTTCAAGTCAGTGGATGGCATTATCGGGATAGTGGAGCTTCAGACGGTTGAATTTCGCTATCCCTGGAAGGCTCTACAGAGCTCTTGTCATCTGGTTTGGCATTGCCATTATCGGGGAGGCTCTCGCTTATTAAGCCCTTGCGCCGGCCGATAGCAATCGCCAGCTGGAAGAGGGCTTGAAGCCTCTCCCTTTCTATTCTTGAGTCTCCGGGCGATAGCAAAGTTATCGCCACATGTCTTTGTTGCATTGATGTGCCGTCCAAACTGTTCTGGTAGTAGGTAGGTTAGCTGTGCTGCCCATTCGATGGGTCAGCCGTATTTCCCGAAATATCTTTGTCCTTGTCGAAAGGGGGCAGGGAATACTGGAGGGCTACCGCTCGCCTTACCATGGAGCCGATATCGGTCCTTTCCAGTTCCGCGAGCTTTACCAGCGCCTCGTAATCCGCCTCGGAGAAGAGAACCCGCATGGACACCTTGTTTTTGCCGACCATAGGTTGCCTGGTTTTAACCATTTTTCTCCTCCTGCTTGAGCCTGAACAGTAATCATATTAATTCTACGTGATATTCTTGTCAAGTAAGTGATTGGTAATATTATTACCTTGTCTCACGAGTGGAATACCTCATTATGGTGGTGCCGTCCCGTCAAGAAAAGGCGGTTTAGCCTCTTGACAGGTGGCAAATAAGGTGATAATATTACCTTAAGCAAGAATTTACAATAATTTGGAGAGAATCTGAAAATGGCTGTAACTCTAGCACAACTAATCAGGGAAGCAAGAATACGACGGGGTAATATGACCCAGGCGGAACTCGGTCGCATGGTGGGTACCAGCATGGAGAATATCACCGCCATCGAAAACGGGCGTAACCGCCAGCCCAGTCCTGATGTTATCTCCGGTCTGGCGGAGACGCTCGATCTCGCCGTCGAGGATATCTACGCCGCTATCGCCGGCAAGCTAAATCGATTTCCCTGGGAGAAAGTAGGGGATCTGGACCTTCTGGACCCCGAGCTGGAGCTTATGTTCCGCCAGGTGGATAGCCAGCTTAAGGGCGAAGCCAGGGAGAGGGTAAAGTCTTTTATCCGGTTTGCCCTTGAGGAAGAGAGGCGGAAGCGCCGCCAGGAGAAAAAGGGCAAATAGATTCCCGATAAATCACCTGCGAGGAGACAAAATGGAAAAGAAAACCGAGACTAAACCGCTGCGGTGCTGTATCTACGCGCGGGTATCTTCCGATGAGCAAGCTGGTAAGAATCTCTCCATACCTGCCCAGGTCGAAGCCTGCCGCTATTATGCCAAAGGCAAGGGCTGGACGGTGGTAGCTGAATACCATGACGGCTTTGAAAGCGCCCGGCCGGGCAAGGTACGTCCTACCTTCGAGAAGATGATGGAAGCTGCCCGCCGCAAGGAGTTTGATGTTATCATCGTCCATAAGCTCGACCGCTTCGCCCGCGATGATTATGAACACGTCGTCTCAGAGCGTGAACTGGAGAAGCTGGGCATCCGGCTGGAGAGTGTTAGCGAGCCTATGGATGTCAGCAGTCCGGCCGGTTACCTCTCACGCCGCATTATGCAGGTCATCTCCTCTTGGTATATCAAGAACCTGGCGGTCGAAGCCAAAAAGGGTATGAAGCAGAAGGTGGCCCAGGGAGGGTGGCCGTGGTTAGCGCCTTTGGGTTACATCAATCGTAAGGATAAGAACAATGCCTGGGTAGATGTTGACCCCAAGCTGGGCCCGATGATCACCGAGGCCTTTAAGGAGATGGCGACCGGCAAATATACTATAGATGAGTGGACAGCTCGCGCCTTTAATCTGGGGTACCGTAACCGGACGGGCGGCGCCATATCCCGCTCGAAATGGCACGACCTTTTCCACCATCGCTTTTACCTGGGCAAGACGGGATGGGGGCGCAAAGGCGAAGAGCAGGATGGGAATCATCCTGCTCTTTCTGACCCTGTGACCTTCGCTCAGGTCCAGGAGGTGCTGGCGAAGCACGACCACTACAAAAAGAGGGTGCAACGCCACGACTACTTGCTTCGCGGGCTGGTTTATTCTCTCGATGCCGATAGCCCTTGCCTGGTAACAACTCAGCCCAGCAAAGGAATAAGCTACTACCGCAGTAAAACCAGGGTTGGTGGAAGCCAGATCTACTATAACTGCCAGGAAATCGATACAAGGGCAGGGGAGATGGTCAAATCCATGGCTATTGAAAAAGAGAACCGGCCGCGTCTTGAGGCCGCTCTTAACGAGTGGTTTGCTGAAATGGGGAAGGGGGGTGAAGACTCGGAGTTGGGCCGCGCCCGCCAGAGGCTCGAAGCCCTGGCCACGAAGAGAAAGAATATCAACCGTATGGCCGCGGAGGAGCTGATTACCTGGAGCGAATTTAAAGAGCTGCGTAATGAGATAGAAATTGAAGAGGCGGCTTTGAAATCGCGCATAGAGTTCATTACGAGGCATCAAACTCTTTTCGCCGCTGATTTTGAGGTGGCTCTCGACATAGTGTGTAACCTGAGCTGGCTATATGAGGAGGGCGGTTTTGATGAGAGGCGTCTGCTGGTTGAAACTCTCTTTGAACGGCTCAACGTGCGGCAGGGGAAGATAGAATCTTACGAGCTTAACCCGCCGTTTGCCGTGTTCTACGATGGCTGGAAGGATACCGAACCGGGGAATAAATTGGTTCGACTTGAGTCTTTAGTGGCTGGGGAAGAAGGATTCGAACCTTCGTTGACGGATCCAGAGTCCGCTGTCCTACCACTAGACGATTCCCCAGCGACACGGTCATTATAGATGATGGGTTGAGCTTATGTCAAAGTCAATCAGAAGCTGCGCCACCACACCGGGAGACGTGAGAAAAAAGGTGTAAACGAGGTGTAGCGGAGCAGAGAGCGATGATAAACAGCGTATTATCAACCGGAGCAGAGGTAATATGCCGGAACATAAAGCGGACCACGGCCGTACAGGCAATAGGCCTACCTTTACTTATTTATGGGGGTTACCCCTTAAAGTTTCAGAGTCAAAGAGAAAAGCCCGGGAATTTCCCCGGGCCCTTCCTTGAGTCAGACTATGAATTACGCTTCCTGGTTCTGAATTTTACCCTTCAGGGTTTCCCACTCGGCCACAGTCAAAGTACAGAGATTCCCTTCCTCACCGATTTCCACCCTGTCATCCAGGACTTTGACTACCGGGCAACAGCTTCCGGCAGCGCATAACGTAATAATTTTCATGTCCCAACCTCCTGTATATATTTATTCCATTATATTAAATGTAATATACCCCTGTATGCGACAATAGTCTCATTGAGGCTAAGTGCTAGTCACGGTTCAGGCTGATGCCGCGCTACACGCGAGAACAATCCGCCTCAGGCGCTATGTCAGCTAGACGGAGCAGACGCCGAGTTCGTAATGCTCCGCCAGGGGAAATGCCAGGATACTGTGCGTCAGGTTGTTCCTGATGAGCATCCGGGCCATCTCCAGAGCTATCGGCAGCGGGTTAATCACCGGGATATCAATACCCTTCTCTTTAATCCTCGTCACCAGTTCCTGCTCCGCCATGGCAAGAAACCCGCAGCCGAAGGTTATCGCCGTGGCATCGTCTTCCTCAACCGCTTTTACCACCTCGGTGACTACGGGTTTGATTACCTGTTCCGGTACGGGCCTACTCTGGAAGAGCTTGCCGACTTCATCCAGGGGCACATCGAAAGGGACCTGTCTTATAGAAGCGAGTTTTGACTCAAAGCCATACCTCACCACCAGGTCTTCTTTCAACCGTTTCGAGTAAAGTTCCCTTGTCCCGATGATAGAGAACCTGCGGCCCAGCAGTGAGCAGACATGCATGGCCACCTGGAGACAACCCAGCACCGGTATTCTTACGGACTCCCTGAGAGCATAAAGGTTCGGGTCTCCATGACAGGTCATGATAACCGCCCCGTACCCTTCTTTCTCGGCTTCTTTTACCTTCCTTACCGAGTCCAGGCCCGCCATGGCGTGGTCCATTCCGCTGCGTACAATGCGGGGGCCTTCTTCCAGACTGATAACGTCAACGTCTTCATTGCCGGAAAGCAGCTGTTCAAAATAATCGGATGCTTCACACATGGCATGAAGGACCATCACCTTTTTTTGTTGATTGCTCATTTTTCCTCCTCTGATTTGTTCATACCTCTTTTTAGTCCCGAGTTTACTGGCTCGATTCCAGTTTATCCCCTTTTAGAGCGAATTTTAACAGTTTTGCCTGCGGGTGTAAAGGCGTTCAGGGGGCGGAAGTACAGCTTTTCCCCCCATGAACGTTTATTAATGAACATTTGCGGTTTCTTGACATTGTATTTATGCCCATGATAATATTTTCTAGGCTTAAGTTAGTCATTCATGCCCATTTTCACATCTGTTCATGACCTTCGGGCAACCCGGAACGGCATAATAATAAAGTGGAAATAGGCTAAACCGCTTTATCATTTTTATATTTGACCTTTTCACGGCGATTCCATCGATAGAGGAGTAGATTCTAATGTCCGAGAGCTTTACGAGAATATTAAGCCCGTTCCAAATAGGACCGGTAAAACTGAAGAACAGGATGATGTCCCCGGCGCATACCAGCTTCTTTGCTTCTGAAGAAGGTTTTGTCACTGACACCATGCTGGCCAGTTACGATGCGCTTGCCAAAGGCGGTATCGGGCTGATTGTGATGGAATTCAGCTCGGTTGATTATCCTATGGGTGTGGACGGTTTCCGTCAACTTGGTATTTCCGATGATAAATATCTTCCCGGTTTGAGCAAGCTAAGCGAGACTATCCATAAACATGACTGCCCGGTATTCATGCAGTTGGGCCACTCCGGGCCTGCCCAGCCCCAGAAGACTCTGCTTGGCAAAGACCGGGTATCGGCCTCGGCGCTCACTGAAGAAGAAAGACCTCCGGCGGTGCCGGGGGGCAACTTCGGGCCGGCTGCCGAGATGACCCACGCCGAGATTAAGGAAATGTCAGCCAGGTTTGCGAGGGGAGCTGCTAGAGCGAAGAAGGCCGGTTTCGATGGCGTCGAGCTGCACGGAGGTCATCCTTACCTTATTAACAGCTTCCTGTCCGGGATTTGGAACAAACGTCAGGATGAATACGGCTGCCAGAACCTTGAAAACAGGGCGAGGTTTGCGGTAGAGACGATTAAGGCCGTCAAGGAGACCGTGGGCAAGGACTTCCCGGTGGGTATCAGGGTCAACGGCGCCGAATACGGTTACCCCGGGGCGATAACTCCCCGGGAAGGCCAGGCTTTCGCGCGGATGTTTCGCGATGCCGGTATCGATTACATTTCGGTTACCGCTTACGGTTTCGGGGCCTATTTATGGTTGAACTACCCTGACCAGCTGCAATACCCCGAACCGAACCCGGAAGTGGTGCCTTTCGTAAAAGACCTCAAAAGAGGCAGCCTGGTAACCTTCGCGGAAGGTATCAAGAAGGCGACGGGTCTGCCGGTAATCACCGTGGGCAGGCTCGGCCCGGATATCGGGGAGCAGGTCCTCCGTGAAAACCGGGCGGACCTTATCGGCATGGTGCGGCGCGTCATGGCAGACCCGGAACTTCCAAAAAAGATTGCCGAAGGCAGGCCGGAGGACATCACCCCCTGCATGGGCTGCGTGGAATGCTCCAGCAAGTTCGTGAAAGAAGAGTCTATCCGCTGCCGGGTGAACGCCGCTCTGGGGCGGGAGCTTGAGTATACCATCGAACCCGCCCGGAAAAAGAAGCGCGTTATGGTCATCGGCGGGGGACCTGCCGGAATGGAAGCCGCCAGGGTGGCTGCCCTGAAAGGCCACGGCGTCACGCTGTATGAGAAAGAACACGGTTTGGGGGGACTGCTGCCGGTGGCAGCGCTGGTTAAAGGCCTTGAGGTTGAAGACCTTTGCGGACTGACCCGCTACTACCGGACCCAGCTGGACAAACTGGGCGTAGCCGTAAAACTGGGGCAGGAAGTCACTCCCGCACTGATAGTGGAAAACCACCCTGATGCGGTCATCCTGGCCGCCGGAGGCATACCCTCGGCACCGGACATTCCCGGCGCGGACAGCCCTATCCTCATGAAAAGCTCTGACCTCCACAAAAAAGTAAAGCCCTTTCTCAGGCTCTTTAATCCGGGGATGCTGAACCGGTTGACCAGGTTCTGGATGCCGGTGGGAAAGAATGTCGTGGTAATGGGCGGTCTCATTGCGGGCTGCCAGCTAGCCGAGTTCCTGGCCAAACGCGGACGAAACGTGGTCATCGTTGAAGAGAGCGAGGACCTGGGGGATGGTATTCCGCTGAGGAACAAGCCGAGGTTGATAAACTGGCTGGCGAAAAAGGGCGTTACCATGCTGGGGGGCGTCAAATACGAGCGCATAACCGAAAAGGGGCTGGAAATCACGACTAAAGAAGGCCAGAAACGGTTCTTTGCCGCTGATACGATTATCAGCGCCGTGCCTTTTAAGCCTAATAACGCGCTGTTCCAGGCTGTCCAAGGCAAAGTCCCCGAGGTCTACCAGATTGGCGACTGCGCTGAACCACGCAAGATAATCGACGCCATTGATGACGGCTTCCGCATCGCCCGGGCTATCTGAAAAAGGCCGAGCCGTGGCAAGGACTCATCAGGGCATGATCCATAGGCCGGTTTTATAGCGGCTGTTCGCAGTTTCCTTTTTGACGGGAACGGACGTGTGCCCGTACTCCCCGGTGTTATTCGATACCGTAGAGTTTACGGGCTACGGTCATATCTTTCTTATCGGCATAGCTGTAGAAACCCTTGCGGCTCCTGTTAACGCCCAGGGCTTTTAAGTCAACCAGCGTCTCCGCCGTCTTCAAGACGACGGCGACAATGTCCACGATGGGGACACCATCAACATCATGGATACCCTTCGTACCGAAGAAAGCGCCGATGGCCCCATAGCCCGGGATGATGGCTCCCGCCCCGTCCGCGATTAACTTTCGGGAAGCTTCACGGAACATTTCGATGAAACCGTCGGGGTCTTTCTCGCTCAACTCAACAAGCCCGAGCAACGTGTTATCAAGGTGCACGCCGGGTACGCAACGCTGTTCCAGGCCATGGTACTTCACCAGTTCCATCTGTCTCTGCAGTATCCTGCCGTTGATACCGACGATGCCGAATTTCCGGGCGAGCAGACAGGCGTTCAGGAAGGAGCTCTCCGCGATGAAGGCCACGGGAATGTCTACCGCGTCTTTAAGGAAAATATGGCCCAGGTCCAGGGTCCCGCCGATGCAGAAAGCATCATACCCTTCCCGCTCGGCCTGCATGGCAGCCTCGATGACCTGACCGATGTGCATGTATTGCAGATAATCGGACTCGGTCATCTTGGGGGCCATCTTGGCGACACCGTGCACTTCCACCGTGGTTCCCGGGCGGGCTATTTTTCGGACGTAGCTCTTCAAGTCCTCTTCGTACTTCCGCAACCTCGGTTCCCGGCCGACGGGCGTATAAGTCTGGTACCATATCTTCATTTCATACTCCTGGGTATATATTTCATCCGGTTTACAGTAACTCCGGGAAAAACTTCTCTTTCACCCTCTGCAGCAACTCGGGGCTGCCCTTGATATCCCGCGGGAAATCATCTTTGCGGTGGAAGGGTTTGCAGGCATAGATGATGGCTTTAGACGTCACGAATTCGCCGGCCTTCCTCTTTTCCGGCGGTATCAGCGGGTCGGCGCTCCAGCTCCAGCAGCCATCGATAATATCGATGCTGTTCACCGGATTGCACCTTGTCCCCAAAGCCCAGAGGACGTCACTCGTGTTGTACGGATCGATATCATCATCGACGACGATGACGAAACGGTTCACCCGGTCGGAGGCATCGGCGGCAGCCATACCGACCCGTTTAGCGTGTCCCGGATACATCTGTTTTACGGAAACGATTATCAGGAAGGTACTGCGGGCGTCAGCCGATACCCATACCCCGCGAACGCCCGCCACCTGCCTGTCGAGCGCGTCCCAGATAGTAGCCGCCATCATATACGGGAAACCGTTATAGAGGTCATAGGGCCCGATGTTTACGGGAGCACCCGTCATGATGGGATTATTCCGGTGCAGGACCGCCTTAACATTAAAGACCTCGCAGTTTACCTGGGGAGAATAGTACCCGCCCCATTCCCCCATGGGGCCTTCTATCCGCGTCTCCCCACCGGGAGGAACTATCTCTCCCTCCAGGACGATTTCCGCCGTCGCCGGGATGGGCAGGCCGGTCACTTCCCCTTTGACTACCTGGACCGGCTTTCCCCTCAGGTAGCCGGCATATTCGTACTCTCCGGCGCCCCACGGGGGCCTCGTCGTCGAGGCGAACCAGAGCAGGGGGTCCTGACCGCACACCACCGCCGCGGGGCAAGCCAGTCCCCTATCCCAGTATTTCTGCCTCAACAGGCTGCCGTGACGGCTGTCAGAGATAAAGATGGTAGCCACTGCCTTATCGTATATCTGCACCCGGTAGCAACCCAGGTTTACCCAGCCCTCGTCCGGGTCTTTCATGATGACCATGTTACCGGTTCCGATGTACCGGCCGCCATCGTATTCATGCCACTGGGGGGTGGGGAATTTGAAAAGGTCCACTTCGCTTCCGGTCTGCACGTTCTCCTTTACCGGTCCGGTGCTGACTTCCACCGGGGGTAACGGCCGGAACTGGTCTCCGGAACGGTCACGCCACTCTTCGACCACATCCAGTTTTACCTCGACATTGGGAATGGCCTTGAACTGTTCGTTGAACCGCTTGCGCCAGGCCCTGACCAGGTCCAGGCCGCTTGCTTCCAGAGGCAGTCCCAGAGCCAGGGCGATGCGCCGCGGGGTATTCATCAGGTTGGATGCCACGCGGAAGCCGGGCGGGTATCCCTTGATTTTATCGAATAGCAGCAGAGGAGAGTCCGGGATGTGGCTCTGCAGCTCGGTAGCGGCGCCGATTTCGCGTTCCCAGTCCGCGCCTTCGACCAGTTTAAAACGGTCTACCTCTTTTACCGCTTCTATAAACTCCCTCAGGTCTTCAAATATTCTCTCAGCCATTATCAGTCTCCCGTACCTATACGGCACATCCGGCGCGCATGCCGCTGGCGATAGCGTCGATTATTTTGCCCGGCTCGGCGGCGTCCCCTATGACATGGATATCCGCCTTTATCCCCGCAAGCTCCTTCTCCAGCGAGCGGTTTGGTTTCGCAGGGACAGCGCTGATTACGGTATCAGCATCAAACTGCCGCCGCTCTCCTTCTCTGGTGACAAGGTTAACCCCGCGGGAGGTTACCTCCTCGTAGGTTAAGCTGGTCATCATGACTGCTCCCTTCCCGGCCAGCCATTCTACCAGTCTGGGACGGTTCCGGTCCGGGATGCCGGTGCCCAGTTCGTCTCCGGTCTCCAGGATGGTTACCTGACGCCCCCGCTTTATCAGGAACTCAGCCAATTGACACCCCGCGATAAGGCCGCCCATGATGACCACTCTCTTACCGATAGGCATCCAGACCTTGGTTAAGCTCCGCAATACGTTCGGGCCAAGAGAGCGCAGCCATACCCGCGACTGTTTGTATAGCTGCGCGCTGCTGAGAACGTTATCCTGGACGCCGGTTACTTCCGGTACCGCGGGTATGCCTCCGGCAGCGATAATCACGGCATCGGGGCTGGCCTCCCTGACCAGTTCCGCGGTTACCTCTTTACCAAAAACAAGCTTTACGTCCAGCTTCTTTAGCTGGTGCTCGTAGCGGTCCAGCAGACAGGCAAAGTCCTCTATCTCAGGCCCTTTCAGCATCGCCGCCAGGTGCAGCAGCCCGCCCAGCCTGTCCTCTTTCTCATAAAGGGTCACGTCATGTCCCCGCAGGGCCGCGACACGAGCCGCCTCCATGCCCGCCGGCCCGCCCCCAACCACGATGACCTTCTTCTTCGCCGGTGCGGGCGTGATGGTGTAATCGGGTTCCGTTTCCCGACCGAGGTTGGGGTTCACCCGGCAGCGCACCGGCAGGGCCTGTGCCAGTCTGCCCGTGCACTCCACGCAGGCCATGCAATCTACGATTTCATCCTGCTTCCCGGAGATTATCTTGTCAGGCAGTTCCGGGTCTGCCAGGAGCCGCCTTACCATAGCAATAAGGTCGGTTTTACCCTCATTAAGCAGCCGTTCCCCGAGTTCGGGATCCAGCCTGCCCACGGCAATCACCGGCACGGAGACATTCTTCTTGATTTCCGCGGCGGGCGGGACCATAAAGCCGTTTTTCACTTTCTCGGCATGAGATTTCTCCACCGGCTCAGGGTAGAGAAGCTGTTCCGGGTATCCCGCCCACAGATAGGGCCCGTAACCGAACCCGCTCACGGAGATATAGTCAGCCCCGGCTGCTTCCATGAGCCGGGATATTTCCCTGCTCTCCTCGATGGTGATACCCTTTTCATGCCCCCACTCCTGCCCGTTTAGCCTGATGCCTACGGGGTAGTCCGGACCGACCTGCTCTCTCACGGCGCGAAGTGCTTCCTCGGCAAAGCGGGCCCTGTTTTCCAGGCTCTGACATCCGTATTCGTCCTGGCGGCGGTTCCAGGCGCGTGACAGGAAACTGTTAAGCAGGTAGCTGTGAGCGCCGTGCAGTTCCACGCCGTCAAAACCGGCCTTACGCGCGCGCTCCGCTCCCCGGGCAAATTTGTTCACGATTTCCTTTATCTCGGCCACCGATAGTTCCCGGTCAGGCTCTTTTACGGGCAGGGGCCTTTCGGTGAGGGGTAAGGATGAAGAGGCAACGCCGTCCAGCCCGAAAACGGGTTTTAGCTTATACGCCGGCCCGGCATGCTGCAACTGCAAAAATACCGGGCAATCATGGCTGTGGATAGCTTCGGTCAATTTGCGAAGAGGGGGGATGTAAGTATCATCGGAGATGACCTGCCGGAGTCCCGCGCTAAGACCGAGAGGATAATCAACAGCAGTCGCCTCGATAATAATCAGACCGACTCCACCCTTCGCCAGCGTTTCATATGTGGCTACCGTCTTATCCGTCGCATGGCCGTCCTCGGTGGAAAAGAGCCTGGCATGGGGCGCACACACCATGCGATTTTTCAGGCGGACGCCCCGTATTTGAAATGGCTCAAGAATTCGCTTCAGTTCCACGTTGCCGCGCATATAGTCCCCCCAGGTATCTTTTTATGATTTATTTTAGACGCCAGCTTTCAACTGACAGGTTGCTTCCATCGAGTTTTCAAATATCCGAGATCCGGACATCCGGGACTCATTTTATATTCTTGCTCATACCGATGCGGGTAAAGTACTCTTCAGGTATCAGTTCCGGTTTCTTGTAGAACAACTGGACACAGGGTTCCTCCGGCCTCTCCGGGACAAGGTTGATTCTTAACGGGTAACCCCTTAACTCCGTGGGGATAATCTCCCACATCAGGCAGCAGTGGACGCAATAGTAAGGGATGCCGCTTCTGCTCCAGGACCACGGGTAGGCTTTGCTAGTCACGGCAACATCCTTGTTCCTTCTTAACCGGCCCCCGCTTCCGCACGGGTCATCGATGACCACATAACGGTCCTCTTCTTCGACGACCCTGGTAGCGCCGATGTGTCCTCTCTTCAATTCCAGGCACCTTTGCAGCGTCTCTTCCACTCCGGGGGTAGCGTCTATCCATTGCTTCATGCGGGAGGAATAACGCTCCCTCATTATTTTCTCGACTTCTTCTTCGCCAAAACCGGCCAGACGGGTTAGTACGCCGTCGACAAATCCGGTCATGGCATCGTTGTTACGTTCGCTCTCAACCCGGAAGTACTCCAGAAAACGCAGGGCGTCTTCAAGTCTTCCTTCCCGAATCGCCTGAGCTACGACGTCCGAGGTTAATATTCCCAGTTCCTCGGCATCATCCGCACGGATTTCCCTGTTTAAAGCTTCGGATTTTTCCAGCCTTATCATCTTATTCCCCCTTTTGGCCTCCCGGGTTACTTTTCCACACCATAAAGCTTCCGTGTGCTCCTGATTTCATCCTTGGATACCGGCGCGAAGATACCCATATTATGTCGACTCACCCCCATTTTCTGCAGGTCCACCAGCATCTCGGCCACTTTGACCAGGATTCCCAGTGAATCCAGAATACGCACTCCGTTAATTTCCGTCCTTCCCTGGTCTACCAGAAGCATGGTGATGGGGTTGCCGGCGCATAAAAGCATATTGGCGCCCTGCTCGCCGATACGGCGGGCCGCGGTTACCAGCTTGTCGAGAGTGGGCTGGGGATTACGGAACGCGCTTTGCAGTTCACCGGGGGAGAGGTCCACCCATCCGCCCGGAGTCAGCCGCCCCTGGAAGCCGTAAGCCGCTGCCCATGAATTCAGCCGGTCCAGGTACCCCCGGTTCATTGCCATAAAAGCAACTCTCGGCGCCATCAAGGTGGCGATATGAAGGGAGGCCTCAATGGGAAATACCACCGGTATCTCCACGGCTTCCTTTACCTCAAAGTAACCGAGGTCGAGCATGCCCATCTGCACGAAGGCATCATAACCTTCCTTTTCGGCGCGGATGGCAGCCTCGATGATTTGCGAGGTATGCAGGTAAGCATCATACTGGTGCGCCACCACCCCCGGTCCAAATATTTGGGTACCGTGCAGGTCAATTTCCGTATCTTCCCTGGCAACTTTCCTGAGATGCTTGCTGACACAATGTTCGTAGTCATCCCAGGCCGGGTCAGCCCCCAGGGCTCCGCAGGCCTGCAGCCATAACTTCATGTTTCGCCTCCTCAGGTTGATAAATGTTTCCGGCGGCTTCTATCGAGATAACGTGACTGTTTGTGACGCAAGACTCCGCCGTCGCCATTGACTCCACAGCAAGCCGGCAGTGAGAACCAGGCTGGGAATAAATACCCGATAGTCCATGGTAACGGCAAATACGAATAAGCCGGCCGCACTCAGGGCAAAGAGGAGTCTCTCCCAACGCCCGGTCTTTACAAAGAGGAATCCAAAGAGTAACGCAGTCAGGGTGATAATACCCAGGGCAACCGCGAGCAGCGATACCACTGCCGAAGTTGCGCTTTCCGCCCTCAGTGTGAGGACGGGGTTGAAAACGATAAGGAACGGGATCACAAAGCCGGTGATGCCCAGTCTGAAAGCTTCGAGCGCGGTACGGAAATACTTGCCTCCCGCGATGCTGGAACCGGCCAGTGCCGCCAGCGCAACCGGCGGGGTCAGGGATGAGATAATGGCAAAGTAGAAAGCGAAAAGATGGGCATGCAGCGGGACTACTCCCAGCTCCACCAGCAGCGGTACCGCCACCACCGCGACGATGATATAGGCGGCGGGGGTAGGCAGGCCCGTCCCCAGAACGAGACAAAGGAGCATGGTCATCAGCAATGCTGGTACTAACATGCCGCCCGAAACCGCCCTTACAATCTCTCCAATCTTGACACCGAGCCCGGTAAAGGTCAGCGCCGCGATGAACGTACCGACAAAAGCCAGTGCGATGCCGATTTTAGCCCCGGCAATGGCGCCACGGGTGAAACCATGCGCCAGGACTGATAGCGGGGGGCGTGTCTCTTTCTGGATATAAGACAAAGCAATCAGGGAAATAATCGCGTAGAATGCGGCATACATGGGACTATACCTGGCCGACAGGAGGTAAATAATGACCCCCAGGGGAATGATGAACAGCGGGCCTACTTTTAATATCGCCCGAACGTCTATCGCCTCCCGGGGCGGCTTTAGCTTTAACCTGAGCGCCATTACCTGTACGCCTATGGCCACGGCGAAGTAGAAGAATATGGCGGGAATGATACCGGCTACAGCCACATCGATATAAGGAATGCCGACTATGCCCGCGATTAAGAAAGCGGTAACTCCCATGACCGGAGGAGTGAACTGGCCTCCCGTAGACGCGGTAGCCTCGATGGCGCCGGCCTGTTCCGGTGTATACCCCACCTTTTTCATCAATGGGATGGTGAACGCTCCGGTGAGGGCCACGTTAGCCACGGCTGCTCCCATAACCATCCCCACCAGGCCGCTGGAAACTACCGCCGTCTGCGCCGGGCCTCCGGCCAGCAGTCTGCCTGCCGCCTTACCCAGCTGTATGAAAAACAGGTCTACCTTGGCCACTTCCAGCAGCCCCCCGAAAAGCAGAAAAAGAAAGATATAATTTGCTGAGGCTACGAGGGGTATACCGAAGATTCCCGAACCCAGTCCCATGCCAAGCTGGGAAACTACCTGTCCCGGGAAAAGGTACGCATGCCGCAGCGGCCCCGGCAACAGATGCCCGAAAAAGAAATAAATGAGCAGGAAGACCCCGACGATGGGCAGGGCTACTCCCCAAACCCGGCGGGTGCCTTCCATTACCACGGCAACCAGTATGATTCCGATGATAAAATCGGTCGTGTTAGGGAATCCGGCGCGGTACTCCAGGGGAACCTGGTTGAAAATAATATAAGTAGTCGCAACCAGACCGGCCAGAAGGAATATCCACCCGAGTAACCGTAAAATGAGCCGGTGTTCCGTCCTGATGGTAATGAGAAACACGAGCACCAGACTGAAGGTGAGATGCGTCGTATTGAAGCCGCTTGCCGATTGGAAGAGGTACTGAGTGGATATCAGATGGAAAATGCCCATAGCTACTGCTACGGCGATTATCAGCTTATCAAGGATATTGGACCGTTTTTCTTTCTCCATAGTCTTTCTAAGAAAGGGGGATACTACCTTCTTTCAGTAGCATCCCCCTGTTCTCTTCAGGATACGTCTACTGACCTTTCCAGACTCCAGCTTCTTTATATGCCCTTATGGCGCCTTCGTGAGTGTTGTCGTTCGTTGCGCCCAGCATGAACGTGTCCGGGTTAAATACTTTGGCGATGGAATGATATGGAACGAGCTCCGAAGCATGGTCCAGGTACAGCTTGGTGAACTCGTACGCGACTTCCTCGGGGAAGGTCTTGTTGACCCACCAGCCGGTGGTCGTTCCGAGGCGATAGACAGGACTGTCCAGCATTTCGAAAGCTCCGGCAGGCAGCGGGCTAACGCCGTCATAATTGAAGCCGCTTGCCTTGGCCGCCTGCTGCAGCACAGGCAGGGTCCAATCGACAAAATAGAGTTTCTTCCCTGAAGCCATGAGCTGCTGGAGGTCAGTACCGGCAATGAGCAGCTTCGGCGGACTGTTGCCGTCGCTGTAGAAGGTCCCGATAGTGGCATCTACCAGTCCGTCAAGCAATGCCTGATAGGTCTTCGTCGTGCCGACCCACTGGACGTTGACGTCTTTAGTGGTATCATATCCGGTGCCCAGACGCAGGGCATTCTCCACATGGAACCCGTAGGTGGTCTGAGTGCGCAGACCTATGGCGACTTTTTTGCCCTTAAGGTCCATCACGGTCTTGATATTCGGGTCAAATGTGACGAAAACGGAGAAGTGCGGAATGATGGAAGTTAACATGCGCAGGTTACCGCCGGAACCTTTAGGTAACCCTTCGGTCAGTCCCTGATAAGCCAGGGAACGGTCCCAACCACCGGTAAGTACAATGGTATCCTGCCACCGGTCCGGGTACTCTTCCAGGAATCTCATGTTCGCGATATTCCCCTGACCTTCAAGGGCCTGCACCCTGAGCCAGGGGTGATTTTTCTTGGCAATTTCTTCGGTACCGAAGGCGATGGAGTAGGTTGAGGTGCCCTGTAAAGCGGAGAGGATTGTTACTGATTTGGTTGGGTGTTGGGTAGGTGCCGGCGCAGGCGCCGGAGCTTGAGTGGTTACGGTAACGGTGGGTGCCGGGCCGGGGGCTGGGGCGGGGGCCTGGGAGGTTACCGTGACGGTTGGTGCGGGTGCCGGGGCCTGGGAACAGGCTCCTGCAAAAGCTAACAAGAGCATTAAGCCAACTAAAACGATTGATACTTTTTTAAACATATTTTCTCCTTTAAAATAGAACCGGTCGGTAATCGGGTTTAACTCATATAATCACCCCCCGAGATAATATTTTGTAATTTTAGTAATGAAAGGATGATGGGATAATGGAATTTAGTGCTTTCATTATCCCTGACAGTCCAGTATTTGTCAAGAAGAAGAATATAAAATACTTTAGTGTCAAGTTTTAAACAGGGTATTTCCCGGAAAGCAGAATATTCGATGCTAGGCTTTTTGTACCTGGACAAGGCATGTGTTGGTGACAAATGCGCCTCCAGGTGAGGGTCGGTCCAGGGTGAGGACGTTAGGATTTCCGCTCCGGTCGACACCCGTTTCATCAGGCTGGTACCATGCCCCCTCATTCATGCTGACCACTCCCCGCAGCAGCCTGCGGGTCACCTTAACGCGCAGCCCCGTTTCTCCCCTGTCATTAAATATCCTGACCGCGTCCCCGTCCGCGATACCCCTTTCCAACGCGTCAGCGGGGTTCATCTTCAGTACGTCGCGGGCTACCTTGTTCAGCCAGGGGACCTCGTAAAATATCGAATGCGCCCTGCTCCTGGGGTGCGTGGTTACCAGTTGCAGTGGATATTTCCCGGCGAGGGGGTCATTGCGGCTCTCCCAGGACTCGATATATTTGGGGACCGGAGGCACTAGGGGGTTATCCAGGTCAGCCAGGCGCTGGCTGTATATCTCAATCTTTCCGGATGGGGTTGGGAAGGGATTATGCTCCGGGTCCTCTATCTGCTTCTGGAAAGCGATGACCGATTCCGGGAGGTCCTTCTTAGCGATACCCTGTTTTTTAAAATCATCATAATTATCGATGTAGTCGGTGATATCTTTATCTTTGGTAAATTCCCTGAGCCATTCTTCTTCCGTCTTATCGCTGTAGTCGTGAATACCGAGGCGCGGGGCCAGCTCTACGGCAACATCAAAGTCAGACCTGGACTCGTGAAGCGGCTCTACCGCTTTGCTGGAGAAGATGTAATAAGGACCCGGGACGCCCGGGGCGTAGATATCATTCCTTTCCATCTGCGTATTTATGGGCAGCAATATATCAGCGTAACGGGCGGTGGGGGTCATCACCTGTTCCTGGACGACAATGAATTCAAGCTTTTGTAATGCTTCGATTCCCTTATTGAGATTGGGGTACTGGTTTAACGGGTCGGCGCAAATATTATAGAGTAGCTTGATGTCATCGGCGTAGCCTCCCGCCTTCCCTTTGATAATGCCGTCCCAAATGAGCGGGGTATGGATGTTATAGCGGTTAAAGGGCCGGTTATCCAGACTGCTCGCCGGCGGCGAGCCCTTTGATAAAGGGTTCTCCCCCACCGGGAAAGCGGCATCGTAACCATAGCTTGCCAGTTTCTGGAAGGGAAGGGGCGGACGTCCGTAACCGGCAGCCCCGCCGCCGCGCACGCCGGTATTTCCGGTCATGGCGCACAATACCTGCGCAGCCCGGTGGTATTGCTCTCCGTAGGCGGTGCGTCCGGGAGCATAGCTGGGAATCAATGCCGCCGGTCTGGAGGCGGCATACTCCCGCGCCAGTTGTTTTATTGTTTCCGCAGGCACACCGGTAATCGCTTCGGCCCATTCCGGGGTCTTGGGGATGCCGTCCTCGCCTCCCATAACGTAATCACGGAACTTATCGAACCCGACGGTATACGTGTCCACGAATTTCTTATCGTAAAGGTCCTCGTTAATCATAACGTAAGCCATGGCAACCATCATCGCCGTGTCCGTGTTCGGCCGGATGGGTATCCACTGGTCCGCAAAGACAGCCGCAGTCTCATTCAACGCCGGGTCTATGCATACTATCCTGGCTCCCGCTTCCTTTGCCTTCGCCAGGTAGTAGGTGGTGTTCGGGGCCTGGACGGTAACCGCGGGATTGAAGGCCCAGAGGATAATCAACTTTGAGTTGACGAGCCCGTCGCGTGACTCATCCGTTACCAGGGTCCCATACGTCGCCCAGCAGGCATAAGCCGCCCCCTGGGCGGACATGCCTCCCCAGCGTGTCCGGCAGCCGCCGAACATATTAAGCATCCGCGCGATGGTGCTATAGGAATGGAGCTGACCGCGCGCGCCCTGGGCGTAAACCAGAAGAATAGCGCCGTTACCATAACTGGCCTTGACCCGTTTCAGCTCGCTGGCTACCGTATCAAGGGCCTCGTCCCAGGAAATGCGCTCGAATTTGCCCTCACCCCTTTCCCCCACCCTTTTCATGGGATACTTCAGGCGCGCGTCGCCATAGAGACGCTTGCGGTAGGCTCGGCCCCTGAGGCAAGCCCTTATCTGCGGCTCTTCAGCATCATCCGTCTCCATCCGGACAGCCACGCCATCAACGACGTGCACCTTTAAAAAACACCTGCCCCCGCAGTCATGGGGACAGCTGGCGGGCACTACCACTTCACGGACTGGATTAGTATCTTCCGGTACAACCATTTTTATGTTAACCCTGAACGCGGGGTCTGTCTCCTGTTCGGGTATCTCCGTTACGTGTAATATACCATCTGCAAGGCTACTATTTCAATTCAGAGTCGCACGGTTTTGCTCTATCCGCAACCCTTTTCACCTTGAGAGCCTCGAAATAAAGAGGTTTTGTTTACACCTCCTTGGCGGGGAAGATAAAGAGTACCCGCTAGGGCGGGCTAGGGCGGGCTAGGGCGGGAACAAAGGAAACGGGAGGGGGAGGGAGCATTACCGGGGCCAACCGAAACCGAATAAAAAGAGAGAGAGGAGCATTGACAGTGCTCACGTTATGTTGCATAATGGAACGTAATGCTTGAATAGGGCCAGGTTAAAATGCTAAGAATCAGACTCAGGCGCGTCGGCGCCAAGAAAATGCCCCAGTACCGCCTTGTCGTGGCTGACTCGCAGGCGCCCAGAGACGGGGCTTTTGTAGAGATTGTCGGTCATTACAATCCGTTGACCGAGCCTGAAACGCTGAATGTCAAAGAAGATAGAGCCCGCTACTGGCTAGATAAAGGAGCGCGCCCTTCAGAAACTGTGACTCGTCTGCTCGTCAAGGCAGGCCTTATGGAAAATTCCAAACCAGTCAAGGAGAAGTCATGAAAGAACTAGTGGAATTTATCGCCAAGTCAATCGTCAATGAACCAGATGAAGTCAAAGTCGAAGAAGAAGAGAACGAAGACGGTATCACTTTGAAACTCCAGGTAGCCGATGATGATAAAGGCAGAATCATTGGTAAACAGGGCAAGATTGCGGAAGCCATGCGTGCCCTGCTAAGGGTAAAGGCTGCCAAAGCAGGCACCAAGGTAAGACTGGAAATCCTCTAAATCTAACGGTTGGAAAGCGCTCCGAGGTGGCTCAGGACCTTCGCCGCCGCCTCTTCATTTTCTCCGCTACGGTCAAGCGTATCATCGCGCGTCTTAATGCTGCCTCGGCCCTTGTCTCGTCCAGGTCCTTGGGATGGCTCTTCAATCTCTCCTGGGCCCGGCGCTTTGCTTCTTCAGCACGCTGCACATCAATTTCTTCCGCCCTCTCGGCAGCATCCGCCAGTACGATGACCCTGTCCGGGCGCACCTCAAGAAAGCCCCCGCCGATTACCAGTACGTGCTCCTCGTTTCCCTCTTTAATCAGCAACTCTCCGGGTTGCAGTATCGTCATCAGGGGAGCATGGTGCGGTAAAACTCCAAGCTGCCCCTGCACCCCGGGGGCGACCACCATGTCAACCTCCCCGGAAAATACAGAGCGCTCTGCGGTGACGACGTCCAGCTTTATTCCCGCCATAAATACTATTCCTTTAACTTACTGGCAGCTTCCACGACATCGCTGATATTACCCGCCAGGTAGAATGCCTGCTCCGGCAGGTCATCGTGCTTGCCTTCCAGTATCTCTTTAAACCCGGTCACTGTTTCTTCGGTGGATACGTATCTGCCCGGTCTGCCGGTGAATGCCTCGGCGACATACATCGGCTGGGAAAGGAACCGCTGGATGCGGCGGGCGCGGGCAACCGTCATCTTGTCTTCCTCGCTGAGTTCCTCGATGCCCAGAATGGCGATGATATCCTGGAGGTCCTTATAGCGCTGCAAGACGCGCTGCACCTCCCGGGCTACGCGGTAGTGCTCTTCACCGACGACCGTGGGGTCGAGAATGCGAGAGGTTGATATGAGCGGGTCAATGGCGGGGAAAAGTCCCTGCTCGGCGATGGACCTTTCCAGGGCTACCACCGCGTCCAGGTGCCCGAAGGTGGTGACCACGCCGGGGTCGGTATAGTCGTCAGCGGGAACATAAATCGCCTGGAAGGAGGTGATGGAGCCTTTCTTGGTGGAGGTAATCCTCTCTTCAAGCTCACCCATTTCCGTGGCCAGGGTGGGCTGGTAGCCGACTGCCGAAGGCATCCGCCCCAGCAGCGCCGAAACCTCCATACCGGCGAGGGTATAGCGGTAAATGTTATCGATGAACAGGAGAACGTCCTTGTTCTCCTCATCCCGGAAGTATTCCGCCATGGTCAGCCCGGTAAGACCAACCCGCAGACGCACTCCCGGCGGTTCATTCATCTGGCCGAAGACCATCACCGTCTTCTCGAGCACTCCCGACTCTTTCATTTCGTTCCAGAGGTCGTTGCCCTCGCGGGAGCGCTCCCCGATGCCGGTGAAGACGGAGTAACCGCCGTGCACCGCGGCGATGTTACGGATGAGTTCCTGGATAACAACCGTCTTGCCTACCCCGGCGCCGCCGTAAGCCCCGATTTTCCCGCCTTTCACAAAGGGAGTTATCAGGTCAATCACCTTGAGGCCGGTCTCCAGTACCTGGGTGGTAGTCTCCTGCTCATCAAAGGCAGGCGGCAGCCGGTGAATGGGCCATTTATCTTTAGCCTCCACCGCACCAACGTTATCCAGCGCCTGTCCCATCACGTCAAAGAGCCTGCCCAGGGTCGCCGGGCCCACCGGTACCCGCAGGGACGCCCCGGTATCAATCGCTTCGTTTCCGCGCGCCAGGCCTTCGGTCGGGGACAGGGCCAGGCAACGGACCCAGTTATTCCCCATGTGGTCCTGCACTTCCAGGACGACCTTGCCTCCGTCCATATTGACCTCAACGGCATTATAAAGCGCAGGCAATCCGTCCGGCGGGAACTCGATGTCCACCACCGTCCCGATTACCTGAACTACACTTCCCTTGGCCATAGAAACCTCCTCAACTATGTCAGCGCAGCGACACCGCCGGTGATATCCAGAAGCTCTGTGGTAATAGCCTCCTGGCGGGCTTTATTATACGCTAGGGTCAGGTCACCCACGATTTCATTGGCGTTATCAGTGGCGCTCCGCATGGCGACCATCCGGGCCGATTGCTCGCTGGCAATCGCTTCCAGGATGGCATGATAAATCTGCATTTCCACAAAACGGGGGAGCAGGCTGCCCAAAACATTCCGGTAGTCCGGTTCATAGATATAATCCACATTCTGCGCCGTCGGTATCTCCGCCGGCTCCACCGGAAGCAGCTGCTGCATAACCGGTTTCTGGATGGTGGTGGAGACAAAACCGGCATAAGAAAGAAAGACCTTGTCCACAACGCGGGTGGTATAGTCCTCGATGATAATCTTGGATATGGGTAACGTGTCCATAAGGACCGGCTGGTCTCCCAGCATGGTGAACTCAGCGCGAATTTCCCGGGCGGTACGCACCAGGAAATCCAGTCCTTTACGCCCCACCGCGAGGAACATTACCGGCACTTCCTGCTCCAGGATAAAACTGCCGGCATGGCGGTTGACGCTGGCATTAAGGCCCCCGCAGAGGCCGCGGTCAGGAGTAATGTGAATCACCGCAATCCTGCGCACTTCACGGTGCTCAAGAAGCGGATGCAGCCCGTCCTGAGGCAGGGCTGCCAGGTCTGATATCACCTGGCGTATTTTCTCGGAATAGGGACGCCCGGCAAGGCCGCGCTCCTGCGCGCGCCTCATCTTGGAAGCGGCAATCATCTCCATCGCCTTGGTAATCTTGGCGATGTTCTGCACGCTGCGAATACGGCGTCTTATGAGACGGATGCTGGCCATAGACTACTCTACCCCGAAGGTCTCCTTAAACTCTTTCAATGCTTTCTGGAGGTCTTTCTCTACCTCCGGGGTGATATCCTTCTTGCTCAGGATTTCCCTACCGACCTCCGGGTGAGTGGTCTCCAGAAACCGGTATAGTTCTTCCTCAAAACGACTTACCCTGTTCACCGGTACGTCATCGAGGAAACCGTTGACCACGGCGTAAAGGATGGACACCTGTTTCTCCAGGGGCACCGGGCTGAACTGAAGCTGCTTCAGTACCTCGGTGATACGCGCTCCGCGGTCCAGCTGGTCACGCGTTGCCTTATCCAGCTCCGCGGTGCCGAACTGGGCGAAGGCCGCCAGCTCCCGGTACTGGGCCAGTTCCAGGCGCAAGCGCCCGGCCACGCGCTTCATCGCCGGGGTCTGCGCCTTACTGCCGACACGGGAAACGGAAAGGCCGATATTGACCGCCGGTTTGATGCCGGCATTAAAAAGGTCCGATTCCAGGTAAATCTGTCCGTCCGTGATGGAAATCACGTTAGTGGGGATGTAAGCGGACAGGTCAGCCGCCTGGGTCTCAATGATGGGCAAGGCAGTCAATGAGCCGCCGCCGTATTCTTCGGAGTATTTCGCCGCCCTCTCCAGGAGACGGCTGTGCAGGTAAAATACATCCCCGGGATATGCCTCACGCGCCGGAGGACGCCTCAGCAGCAGGGAAAGCTGGCGGTAAGCCCAGGCGTGCTTGGTGAGGTCATCATAGATGACCAGGGCTTCCCTGCCATGCTCCATAAACTCTTCGCCGATGGCACAGCCGGCATAAGGCGCCAGGTATTGCAGCGCCACCGAATCTGAGGCGTTGGCGGCAACGACCACGGTATGTTCCATAGCTCCGCGGGCCTCCAGGGTTGCCACCACCTGAGCCACCTTGGAAGCTTTCTGCCCGACGGCGACATAGATACAGATAAGGTCGCCGCCTTTCTGGTTGATAATCGTGTCCAGGCCGATAGCCGTCTTTCCGGTCGAACGGTCGCCGATGATGAGCTCTCGCTGTCCCCGCCCGATGGGGATGATGCTGTCAATCGCCTTGATGCCGGTCTGCACAGGGGTATCCACGGATTTTCTCATCACCACGTTGGGAGCGACGCGCTCCACGGGCCTCGTCCTTTCCGTTTTTACCGGCCCTTTCCCGTCGAGGGGACGCCCCAGGGAATCAACTACCCGCCCGATAAGAGCGTCACCCACCGGGACCTCGGCGATGCGTCCGGTGCTGCGAACCTCGTCACCTTCCTTGATACGGGTGAAATCCCCGAGGATAATAGTAGCCACGCTGTCTTCCTCAAGGTTCAGGGCGATGCCCATGATTTCTCCGGGAAATTCAAGAAGCTCGCTGTATTTGGCGCCGGTCAGCCCGTGAATACGGGCGATGCTGTCACCAACTTCTATTACGGTGCCCACGTCTACCATGCTGACGGTGGTACCGAACTGTTCGATCTGCTGTTTGATTACGGATACGATATCCTGTCCCTTGGATGTCACTTGCTACCTCCTTTTCCTCACACCGACTCTCCCCCTTACTGTGCCCCTGCCCTGGTCAGCTCTTTTTTCAAAGCCAGCAGACTGCTGCGCGTGCTGGCATCCAGTAATTTGCCATCGATTCTAGCGACGAAACCGCCAATTATTGCCGGGTCTACGCGGGAATCGATGGTAATCTTGCTGCCTACCATCGCGGCTAGTTTTTCGGTGAGCGACTGTTTGAGCTCTTCGTCAAGGGCGACCGCTGTCATAACCCGGGCCTGCTGAATGCCGCGGTGCCGGTTCAGCAGCCGCCGGTACTCCGCGGCAATCTCCCCGATTATCTCAACCCTTCCCCTGGTAATCAGCACCTTGAGCAGGTTCTGCGCCAGGGTGCTGATGTCCGCCAGCCGGTCCGAAATCAACCGGGACTTCGCTTCCAGAGTGAATCTCGGGTCGCCAAGCGCCGCCATGACGGCAGAGTCGCCGGTAAAAGCCATAATCTTTTTCAGGTCATCCTGCCAGCGGTCCAGCTCTTTATTTTCCAGAGCAATTTCAAAGACCGCCTGCGCATAGCGCCTGGTATAAGCCCTCTTCGCCATGATACTTTCCTAACCCAGCTTTCTACTTCTCTTTCAGTCCGGAGCTTTCCGCCAGCACTTTGTCAATCAACTCGCGGTGGGCTTTCTTATCCAGGGAGCGGTCAATGACCTTTTCCGCCGCCATTATCGTCAAGTCTGCGAACTCTTTACGAATCTCCGTAATCGCCTCGTCGCGTTCCTGCTGGATATCAGCGCGCGCCCGCGAAACCAGAGTCTCGGCCTGCTTCCGGGCATCTTCCTGCGCCTTCAGCTTGACTTCCTCTCCGGCCTGGATGGCGCGGGTGATTCTCTCCTGCCCTTCCCGGCTCGCGGCTTCAAGCCGCTTCTTTATTTCTTCTCCCGTACTCGCGGACTGTTCCTTGATGGCTTCCGCCTGCTCGATGCTTTCCTGAACCCTCCGGGAACGCTCGTCAAGCATCCTCATTACCGGCTTGTAAGCCACCAGCCTGAGCAGAATGAGCAGCACGGTGAAGTTGAATATCTGCGCCAGCAATATGGGCGGGTTAATGCCTAGTTCGGCAATACCTTCCATTATTTCCTCCTAATGAAGTTGCCGGTCACCCGGCCAGCACCAGAACCAGCGCCATACCGACGATAAAGAACATCGCTCCCAGGATAGCCGCGGCAACGATAATACTTATAGAAATAGGAATACCTTCCTGTCCCATGGTTGCCTCCTTAACCTTTCACTAACCGACGAATACCAAGATAATGGTAACGACCAGGGCATAGATGCCGATGGCTTCGGCGAAGGCGGTGACCAGAATCATGTTGGTCAGAATCGGGCCGCTCGCCTCCGGGTTGCGGGCGATACCCTGCAACGCCGAGAAGCCAATCAGGCCGATGGCCAGCGCCGGGCCAAGGAAGCCCAGGCTTGCCGCCAGCCCCACCGCCAGGAGTTTCATCGTTTCCGGATCCATGTTTCTACCTCCATCAACCAAGTTTATGTTAATTTTGTTAATGCTTTTGATGCGCTGCAGCCAGCGTCAGGAAGACAAGGGTCAGACCCCCGAAAATCAGCGCCTGGACAAAGCCTACCAGCAGCTCCAGCGCATAAAATATGTCGCTGGCCAGCAGCGGGACCAGGAAAGTAATCATCAGCAGCAGTATCTCCCCGGCCGTCATATTGCCGAAGAGACGGAAGGTAAAGCTGATGATACGGCTGAGTTCGCTCAGTATCTCTATCACTCCGACGAATGCGTTAACCACGCCGATGAACATCGCGTTAAGCCCGGCTTTCGCCTTACCCTTCAGTAGAAGCCCGAACCCGCCCAGGAACTGCCCGAAATTGAAGAACTTACCGAGGTACCGGATACCGAGGGACCTTAGACCATAATACTGCACGAAAACGAATGACATGATGGCGATAGCCAGCGGGGTATTAAGGTCAGTATTGGCGCCCCGCAGTAGCTCGGTGTGATGCCCGGAGGCATCAATCGCCAGGATAGAGCCGAAGCCGGGGATAAGGCTGAGCCAGGCGTTGAAGATTACGAAGAGGAAAATCGTCGCCACAACCGGGAAAAACTTACGGCCGTTTTCCTCTCCGGCAACGCTTTTGCAGAAATTATAAAGCGAGGCCATAAGGAACTCGAAAGCGGCCTGCAGGCGCCCCGGCACCAGCTTGAACCTCCGGGTAATCAGCCAGGAAGAGATGACCAGGAACAGGATGGTTATCCAGGACGCGAGGATACTGTTTGTGATGGGAAAGCCGGCTATGTGAAAGACTACGGCAGCGGGAAGATGTATCTGCGGTTGCTCTTCGATAGTAAAAGGGGTGCTGGCTCCTTTGAACAAGGGGCCGCTGATAATACCGGTAACGATAACGACCAGAACGACCAGGGCGGCTAATATTAAAACAGGTAAAGAACAGCCCATGAGGCGCTTTTTCGCCACTTAGCCGTTCTCCCCGTTATTCTGTTTTTTCAAGAGGGGTATTAGCATCTGGTAAACACCGTAACCAGCGAAAAGTAGGCCTAAAAAAAGGCCGAGCAGCATAAATACCGGCTTCGTCCCGACCCTATCATCCAACCAGAGACCGGCAAGCACACCCAGCAGCAGACAGATTCCTATAAAGAAACCGACGCCGACCAGCCGCATCGCGATGACCCAACTGCTCATGCCAGCCCCGTCATAATGGCCCAAAGCATCATACCAAATCTTATTCACCCGGGTCAAGGCCCGTGATGAACTCTTGTGGTATTCTTCCCACTACCCCCAATAAATTGCCCTCGCCCCTTGCGGGAGAGGATTGAGGTGATAACCTTCTCCCCTCAAGCAAGAAGGGACTGGAATGTAAAAGGTGTTTTTGCAACCAAGTACTAGTGTCCTGTCTCAATAATAACTTGAATAACTTAGCTGGATTTGGTATCATGGGTTATCTCACGAAAGGAGTAA
>ENA-ORXD01000083-ORXD01000083.1-sediment-metagenome-genome-assembly--contig:-NODE-83-length-159311-cov-8.185563_pt1 | contig 159311 bp, 117 predicted proteins | sample MGYA00237862_ERZ511471 | MGnify/ENA metagenome assembly ERZ511471
GGCTACCACTTCGTCAAGTGGAGCGACGACGTAACGGCCAACCCGCGTACGGACACCAATGTGACGGCTAATATCAGTGTCGCCGCCCAGTTCGCCATCGACACCTTTAGCTTAACTTACAGCGCCGGCACGGGCGGCAGCCTCACGGGCGAAGCTTCCCAGGTGGTGGACTATGGTACGGACGGTACGGCGGTAACAGCGGTGCCGGACACCGGCTACCACTTCGTCAAGTGGAGCGACGACGTAACGGCCAACCCGCGTACGGACACCAATGTGACGGCTAATATCAGCGTCGCTGCCCAGTTCGCGATCGATACCTTTAGCTTAACTTACAGCGCCGGCACCGGCGGCAGCCTCACGGGCGAAGCTTCCCAGGTGGTGGACTATGGTACGGACGGCACGGCGGTAACAGCGGTGCCGGACACCGGCTACCACTTCGTCAAGTGGAGCGACGACGTAACGGCCAATCCGCGTACGGATACCAATGTGACGGCTAATATCAGTGTCACCGCGGAGTTCGGCATCAATCAGATAACCATTTCCGGTTACGTTATGTCGAAATCCGAATGTCTTGATTCAATATTGGAAGATACCTTTGACAACAGCAGCAGTTTGAACAACTGGACAGTTGTTGACGAGGGTACAATAGATGGTCCCTCAGGCTGGAGCGTGGTCTCAGGACAGTTGGTGGAACCGTCTAATATATATGGGCCGAACGCATCGGCTTATACCAATCGAAAAGGCAGTTACGTTTATTGGAAAGACCCGGCATCGTTGTTCTGGACGGATTACCAGCTTGACGTGTCTGTAATGTCAACCGATAACGATGGCATCGGGGTAATATTCAGATACAAGGATCCGAATAATTACTACAAGTATGATATGGACGCCCAAAGAACCTTCCGCAGGCTGTTCAAGATGCATAACGGCGTCGAAACCACCCTTGCCAGCTCGTATCAGGGATATGTCACCTCCCAGTGGATGCAGTTAAGCGTGCATGTAGTCGGGGATCAGTTTGAGATATTCCTGGATGGGGCGAGTGTTTTTGGCGGCCCGGTAACGGATGCGGATATTACCAGCGGTACGGTAGCTTTGTACAACTGGGGTAATGCCGCGACTTACTTTGATAGCTTTAGGGTTACTTTCTCCGATAGTGTAATGATAGGCGGCGAACCGGTAGCTGGTGTTCAGCTTGAAGCGAACAACGGTGGCGGGTCCGACATAACCGATTCGGACGGCTACTACGAAGTCAACGTGCCCTACAACTGGTCCGGTACGATAACGCCGAGCAAGGCCTATTGTTGTAACTTCAATCCGCTCAATAGGACATACAGTGATGTTTTGGACAATCTGACAGAGCAGAATTACATTATCAACATCTACGACCTCGATTGTGACGGCTCTATCGGCATAGGCGACATCATGATAATCAGTGAATTCTGGCTGGAGACCGGTCCGGATGTTCCGGGTGATTTCAACCAGGATGGGATTTTGGACTTACGGGATTACGCTCAGTTCGTCCCATTTTGGGGTACAGGTGGTACCGAATGAAGTATTATTGAACCTTGGGCCGATTAACATGTGACGGCGGATGGGTCGTGAGCCTATAGGTTTTCAGGCCGAGGTTCTGCGAGCCGGATCCCGTGCAAAATAATCAACCAGCCCGCTGGCGATACCTGTCAGCGGGCTTTTTTTGCAGGTTTATTTTTCAGGTTCGGCCGGTTGATAATATTTCATAGCTTCCGGGATAAAATTTTTAATATTTTTGATGCGGGTAGCGTCAGCCGGGTGGGTGCTTAATAATTCCGGCGTTTTTTGCCCTTCTTTCTGAGCCGCCATGCGTTCCCAGAATCCCACAGCGGCGTGCGGGTCATAGCCGGCCATTGCGGTAAAGATCAGCCCCAGGCGGTCCGCTTCGGTTTCATGAACTCGGCTATAGGGCAGCAATACCCCGATCTGGGTGCCCAGGCCATAGGCTTGGAGGAACAGGTTCTGGGTTTGAGTCGGATACTTGGACAAGGCCTGAGATAGTGCTATGTCGCCGAACTGCACGATTAAACCCTGGCTCATCCGCTCACTGCCGTGCTTGGCGATAACGTGGGCGATTTCATGGCCCATCACTACTGCCAGACCTGCTTCGTCTTGCGCGATGGGCAGTAGCCCGGTATAGACCACCACCTTGCCTCCCGGCATCGCCCAGGCATTTACCTCTTTATCCTGGACCAGATTAAATTCCCACTGATAGCCTCTCAGGGTGATATCATGCTCCGCGCAGTAACGCGCGACCGCTTTTTCCATTCGCCGGCCCACTGCTTGTACCATCTGTGTTTCCTGCTGGTTATCGCTTAATTTATGGCTGGACAGAAACTCATTGTAGGAAGCATAACTCATGGAATTGATTATGGAGTCGGGAACCAGATTTAATTGTTGTCGGCCGGTGATGGGTACCCGATGGCAGGAGGAACACCACAGCAGGATTATCCCTAAACCAAGTATTCGGCAACGCGCGATTTTGCTCATGGAATAACTCCTTCTTTCATATTCAGCGGGCTGGATTTTGATTTTACCAGTCGGCCGGATTGGTTAATGGTAGGGTCCTTACCTATATGCCGTTAATTAACCTTTACATAATTCTATCGGGCTTGATTGATTATAACAAGGGGGCGCGGTTTTTATTTTTGCGGCCGGTTGCCTTTGGAGTTTTCGGCCTGCTTTTTCAGAATATCAGATATAATATCGATTATTTCTTTTTCCCGTGGTTGTTTCTCTGGCGGATGATTAGGTTCCGCAGGCGCCGGCAGCAGGATTTTCTCCAGGACTTGGCCCGCCTGTTTTTTAAGCATCGTTTCCGCTGCCTTTTGGATAATAGGTTTGATATCCACCTTATTGAAGTCCAGCTTGGGCTGCAGCCGGGTGCCCGCCAGGGGAATATTCACCCGCGTACCGGCCAGCAACTGGGCGTATTCCTGCACCGGACCGCGTACCTTGAACTGTTCCAGCACCTCCGGCCGAATGGGTACCGATACGACGAGGTCCAGCGTATCGTCAAAACCCACCGAGCCGTAAAATTTCAGGTCGAAATTCTCTCCCAGCGTTATCAGCAAATTATCATAATTGATTCGGCCGTCCTTAAGGAAGAAATCCAGGCTGGACATCCTGATTTTTTCCATTTGTTGACCGCTCATTCCGCCCAGGCGCATCAATTCCCGCAGCAGCCCGTCCGGCTGGACCTTCAGTTGGCTGACGTCCAGATGGCCTTGGCCGGCGGCTTTATGCTTTATCTGCTCGCTCAGGGGCAGTGATACTTGCTCCATTATCAGGGAAACTTTGCCTTCCACCCCCGCCATATCGGCAAAGACCGGGTTAATTCGGCTCAAAAGCTGCCGGCCCATTCGGGGGTTGACCGGAACCTGCTCCAATAGCTGCAGCTTCGCTGGAATAGCCACGGTTGGCTCATCTGGACGAAGGTCAATCGATATTCCATCCAGATGGATCTTGCCCTCGCCGGTGGGAATGGCGCCGTTGGCAATACTTATTTGTCCCTCCTTCAGGGTCGGCGAGAGCATAGCCTTGCCCATCTCCAGGCCGTAAATATCTGCCTGGTTCCAGCCGACATTTACCGCTGCCTCCATACCACGATAGCTGGGCCGGACCTGTGCTTGCCGGATTGGACCCTTTATCTCGAAATCGCTGCGGGCGGTGCCCGCCAAAGATATCGTCTCCGCCGTCGTGGGCACCAGTTCGTGCAGTAACGCCGAAATCTTCTCCCAGGAACCTTCATACCAGCCCCGCAGGGCCAGGATACCGCTGGTTTTATATTGCTCGATCGTGCCGGTAACCTGGGCGGAAAACAACTCCGAGATAATCATGGTCTCCGTCAGCCTGATAGTTTGCTTGCCCTGGTCGATTTCGGTTTCATGGCTCAATTGCACTTGCGGCTCGCGGACGATGGTGCTGCCGGAGCCGACCTCTAATTGGTCGATTCTCCCTTTGCCCTCGACGACGATGGTTCCTGCCTGGGATGAGCGGCTGATGCCGGACCACTCCAGCTTACCGGCGATGGCAGGTAGCTTTTCTTTTTTCGTTATCCGCGCCACCGCTGTTAAACAGCGGGATAAATCCGCTTTGAGGTCAATTTTGCCATCTACCGTTAAATCCTTCGCCGATTGCCACTTGATCTGCTGCCCTGTCAACTGAGCCAGGTCGCTGTCTAATTTCAGTACTGCGGCGGTAACCTGGCTGCCCTGCGGATTAACCTTTACCTCCTGCCAGTTCAGGACAATATCCCGACCGCTGAGCGGCTGTCCATCCACCGCCGGGGAAGATATCACTGCCTCCCCCGTCGAAGTGAGCTGTTCCTGGCGGCCGGAGCGGTCAAATTTCGCGTCCAGCTTGACGGTGCCGGTATAACGGCTCAGCTCTTTTTCATCGGCCAACAACGATTGCCGACCGATATACGCTAAATCAGCCTTTTGCAGTTGGCATTCCCCCTGCATCCCTCCATTTTGCATATCGTACCATCCCGCACCTTGGGCGACTACCTGCTCATCCAGGTTGACGGTAGTCCTTGTTGCGCCCAGCTTGATGATTTTGCCCTCGACCAACTTCAGGTAGCCCGCGTAATGGACATCGAGATTGTCGGCGTTAAACTGCCGCTGACCTGCTTTATAGCGCAGCGCCTGACCGGTTATATCCAGCTCGACGTTCAGGCGATCGCCTTCCGCCCGGGCGGCCTTGACAGCCCCTTTGATATGGCCTGCCATTTCGAGGCTGCCTAGCTCCAATAACTGTGCCGCTTGTTTATTCAGCTCACTCAGATTAGCGGTGAAATTCCCTTCCAACTGTGCTGTTGTTCCGCTGGCTGATACTTCGGCGAACGGGCTGCTTAGATTTAGCCGGCGGACATGCAGACCCGCCCCCGGCTCAAGCGAGATATCGAAATCCGATTGTACTGGACCGACAGTTATAATCTGTCCCTGGTTATTCGCGGAGAGATCCGCTAATTCCAGCTTGCCTCTCGCTTGGGGACTAGCCCCGCCGTGGACGTTGATTTTGTCAATTTTCACTCGGCCGGTGGTAACTTGCAGTCCCGGTCGAACCTTTAAAATAGCCGGTACCGCTGCCGCTAGCACGGGGATCTCCAGCTGGCCTTCCATTTCCAGGGAGAAGTCCGGCAGTTTAACGCTTTCCCCGGTCAATACCGCTGCTATCAGTTTATCTCCTGATATCTGGGGCGGCTCCTGCCATTGGCGATAGGTAAAATTACTACGAATCCCGCCGAACCCACCGGTTAAATCGGCGGCGCAGGCAATTTTTTCGCTGTCCAGTTTGACCTGGCTGACCAGATTAATATCGATAGGTTTGACAGCTTTTTCCCCGTGCCGCTGGACACTCAGGCCGATTACTTTGCCGGAGATATCCGTCTGCATCGCCCCAGCCGAGAATTGCGCCTGGACGCTCAGGTTTGCCTTGCCGCTCGCTGCCGTTTCTTGCTCCAGGAATTCGATCAGGGGTGCCAGATCCACCGCGCCATCCGTTTCCAGCCGGGCCGTTCCCTGGGCCTTATCGGGTCGTATTCGCCCGTCGCTGACCAGTTCGGTTACATCGACCTGGCCGCTTATTTTTCCGCCGTTATTCAGTTCCAACTGGATTGTGCCCTTGATATCGTTGAGGGTTTTCAGATCGAATTGTCCCTCGATCTGGGAAATATCATAAGCCCGCCCATCCGACTGCACGATTCGTATGCCCCCGCCTTTGATAGTGAGCGCGCCGGTTGGCTCAGGTAAAGCTGCCGCTTTGCTCGCTGGCTTCGCTGGCGGCGATTTCGGCCGGCTCGGACTTTTTTTCTCCTCCGCCGCATAGACTACCGCCCGCGGCTCTTCCAGGCTGATATGGCCGAAATTCATCGGCGAAAGCAAGGCTTGCAGTACCCCTGCGCTCCAGTTGACCTGGGCCAGTTGAAATATCTTTCTGCCCTGGGGATCGTGAATATTCACCTCCGCAATCCGGCAGGGGCCTAGCCAGGACAACGACAGCTTACTAATTTTTATATTTTGCCGGGTGAAATCATTTAGGAGTGAGATTGCCATCCCCGACCCGGTATTGGTCGAAACCAGATACGGCAGCAGCCAAATTACCCCGGCGATTACCAGAATAACGATAGTTAATATGCGCCATTTCCGCCGCCGTTTTTTGGGCTTCGGCTTCTGCCCGTCAGAATAAGTCGCGCCTTTGCTTGCTTTGTCCGCTTCGTTGGTTGCCATCATGGATCAATCTTCCTGTTGCTCTAGTGCGCTCGCCTGCTTTTCCAGTTCGTCCGCGAATTGTCGGGGCGGATATTTTTTATCGTCGAAGATACCCTCTGCGATTTGCCGCCAATTGGATACCACGTTCAGCCGTCCTGCGTCGCGGAGCAGGCGGATATCCTGGGCCATATCCCGCATGTCCTCAGGCTCCTTATCGTAATTGGGGATCAAATACGCCGTCATTCCATTATCCACATAGGCCTGGGCGTCGGACAGTTTATCACCGATCCCGATTACGATATTGGGGAAGGTTTTTTTCAGTTCGGCGATCCGGGCCGTTTTGAATCGGCCGCTCGGCCCGATGGTTTGCCTCCATCGGCTCACCAGCAGGGGGCCGAGGGGGTAGCCGTTTTTCCGCAGCCAGCTTTTGCTGGTCCGGGTTAACAGATCCGGCCGATGTGTCAGATAGATGATGGTGTATTTCCGCGCTATTTGGCTGGTGACTGTTGTGGAATCTGCCATGGGTTTGCCCCCGCCGGTCAGCACCCGCAGAAAACTGGAGTCCACCACCGTGTGGTCCAGGTCGATCACCACAAAAGGCGTTTGCCGATCCCGCACCGCCGCCAGCAGCGGCACCGGCGGAGTCTCCAGCAGTTGTTTGTCCATCTCTGCGGGTATCTGCGATATTTGCACGGCAAAATCATAATCTCCCACTCCCGGCGGCGTCCACCTTAGGCTGACGCTGCCTTCATCGTCGGTAATAGCGGCGCCTACAGTTTTATCATCCAGCCGGAATTCCAGGGTAACGCCGGATATTTCCCGCAGATACTTTACCTTCCGCAGCCGGGCGGTAAGCGCCACCGGCTGATTGGGTTCCGTTACCGTATCGAAGGCGTAAAAAAGTACGCCGTTGTCGGTTCCCAGAAAAATTTTTCCTGCCACCTCCGCTATCGTTTGTCCCCACCCTTCGTCGCTTTCATTTCCGGATGAAGACGTGTCCCTGCCGTCATTTTGCGGCGGGATGCTGCTGTCTGACAGACTAACATTAATACAGCCTGCGGAAATAAGACTTACTACGAATATGGCAGTTAGATTTAATCGTCTCATGGTCAGCCATTTCAAGTTATCCAATCCGTCCCTCAATTGGTCGGAGTGACATATTTTCGGGCTTCGAATCACCGGCGGAGAAGACAAGCTTTATAACCCCAGGCCGCTCAGGTCGCCCTTTTTCTCTTTCAGGAGACTGTAATATATATTGAACTGATCGGTAAGCGATTTTATATCTTTGTTTGTGGAATCAATCTGGTTTTGGATGTTTTTCGCCTTTTCGCCGGCTGCTTCGTCGGCGGAGATACTATCGAGTTGCTCGTTCAAATCGATGAGGTCCGCCTTTTTAGCCGAGATTTCGTTTTGATATTTTAAGGCCTTTTCCCGCAGTTGTGTTGCGTTCATATCTTCCGGCTTCATCGCCTGGACGGCGGTGGCGATCTCCTGCGCCTGGGTGGTCGCTTCCTTAGCTGCTTCCTGTGCCTTGGTGGTTACCTCCTGGCTCTTTTCCTCAACCGCTTTTTCCGCCGTTGATTTCTGGGCCTCTAGCGCCCCCGACAGAGATTTCGTTTGTTCAGCGGCATTATCCGCATCCTTCGGCTGGGTCTCCTTCTTACAGCCTGATACCAGCAGGCAGCAGATCGCCAACAAACCAATGCAGCTAATCATTTTACAGTTCATAGTTTAATCTCCTTGCACAAAATGTGGTTTTATAGTTTTCCGACGTTCGGAATCAAAACACTTAGAATTATATGCATAGTTTACTGCGAAAACCTTCTTTTATTACCAACTTTACCTCCGGCTGGCTTGTCTTTCATAAATTCTTGCCGCAATAGCGTTTATAATCGACACCTAATTCTTGGATTTTATAGCGCAATATCCGGGCGGTGGTTTTCAGGTCGCGGGCCGCCGCCGCCATGTTACCGTTGCTGCGCTTGAGGGCGTCGATTATCATATCTCGCTCAAAAAGGGCGGTCCTTTCTCTCATGGAACCGTCCCCGGTAGTGCCGGAGGCGTCCGAGGTCTGTAGCGTGGGCGGCAGATGATACCCGTGAATTACCCCGTCCTGGCTGAGAAGTACTGCCCTTTCGATGCAGTTTTCCAGCTCGCGGACATTGCCCGGCCAATGGTAGCAGGCCATCATATTTATCGCCGAGGTGCTGATGCGTTTAACGTTTTTACCCATTTTTTGGCCATAGCGCTCCACAAAGAAGTCCGCCAGCAGCAGGATATCATCCTTGCGATCCCGCAGCGGCGGCAGAAAGATGGGAAAGACATTGATGCGGTAGTAAAGGTCCTGCCGAAAGGAGCCTTGGTCCACGCCTTTTTCCAGGTCTCTGCTGGTAGCCGCGATAAGCCGGGCATTGGTCTTGATGGTCCGGTTGCTGCCCACCCGTTCGAATTCCCGCTCCTGCAAGACCCGCAGCAGCTTTACCTGAGTGGTATAGGAGAAATCGCCGATTTCGTCCAGGAACAGTGTGCCGTTATTCGCCTGTTCCAGTCGCCCCTGGCGGGACTGCAAGGCCCCGGTGAAGGCCCCTTTTTCATGCCCGAACAATTCACTTTCCAGCAGATTTTCGTTCAGGGCGGCGCAACTGACCTTGACGAACGGCCCTTCCGAGCGTCGGCTGGCGTAGTGGATAGCGTGGGCCGCCAGTTCTTTGCCCGTGCCCGACTCGCCCCGCAAAAGCACCGTCGTATCGCTGCCGGCCACCTGATGGATCTGGCGATAGACATCGCGCATTGCGTTGGAATTACCGATGATATTTTCCGGCCGGAATTTATCCTCCAGCTCATGCCGCAGTCGCAGATTCTCGTCTTCCAGTTGCTGCCGTTCGATCGCCGCCTCCCGATGGGTCTTCAAATCGTGGGCGATGATACTGGCTACGATACTCAGTACCCGCATTTCTTCCTGCAGGGGTGCATTCTCCACAAAGGGCATATCGACCGAGATGGAGCCGATGATGTCATTACCGATTGATATAGGTACGCAGATATAACTGAGCTCTTCCTTAATGAAATTCCCGCGTTCGAAGCGATCCAGGAACAGCGGTTCCTGGGAAATTTTTGGGACAATCATCGGCTTACCGGTCTGCATGACCTTGCCTGTCACCCCTTCGCCCAGATGGTAGGTAATCTGCCGTCTTTTTTCCTGGGGGACATTATGCGCCGCCTCGATTACGATCTCGTTGCCGTCCAGTCCCAGTAGGGCGATTGTGCCGCGGTGCAACCCCAGGTATTTATCCAGGGTGTCAAGCACTTCTGCCATCGCCTGCCGCTGCCGCAATCCCGCCGCCAGGATTTGACTGACCTTGTAGAGGGCTTCGAGTTGTTTCACCCGTCGCGGGGTGGATATTTCGCTGTTATTTTCCATTACCATTTAGTTTTATACAAATAAAAACCCAAAGACGCTACAAAATTGTCACTTGTGGGTATGTCTGGGTCACTCTCCGCTCCGACAAGACCATAGAGGGGGCGAAAAAGACGGATTTTTTGCGTTATTGGCTGGAAGATAAGGGCATACAAAAATATACCCATCGCCCCCCGGTTGCCGCCGGCGAACCGACCTCCAGATAACTGCCAAAAATCGTCTTCAGTTCAATCAAAAAAATAAGTCCCCGCCCCACCCCCCTCCTCCGCCGCCGGCGGGTTAAATGGCGGGGTTTGGGGGGCAGCCACCCTTTTAAAACTGTCCTTATATCAGCGTAAAAAGCAGATGATTTTCCTCCCCCAATCGGTGATTTTTACTAAAAAAAACCCGCTCAAAACCCGTAAAAAAGAAGGAATTTTAGTAACTTTTCCGCGAAAAACGCGGGCTTTGCGTCAAAATCCGTCAGTTTTCACCACTCAATTCACCGCTTTTGTACCCTCAAATGCCCATTTTTCACAAAATTGCGCAATTTTCACCATGTTTTTGCACCCCTTTTTACCCCGCGAATCAGCCTATTTACAGAAAGAGTGCCGCCGATCCATCATGTTTTCGCACCCCTTTTTACCCCGCGAATCAGCCTAATTTTCCCGGACATGTGACAAAAATGTAATAATTTTACGTAAAAAGTTACATATTTGTCGCTGAATTTTCGGCAAATCTCACTGGCGGTAGAATATAACATGTTGTTGTCAAAGAGTTTACTGTTTATATCATAATTGGCACAAAGATTGCTGAATAGACGCAGATATATATTACCGATAGAAAGAAAGGACTATGAACAAAATAAGCATCATTACTATGGTATTAATTGCTGTATTAAGTATGCCCATCATAGCTGGCGCCCAGACCGCCGGTGATGCATCGCTATCCGAGACGGCCGGCCTAAAACAGGGGCTGGATACGGTGTGGGTATTGCTGGCGGCCTTTTTGGTGTTCTTTATGCAGGCGGGGTTCGGAATGGTGGAGTCCGGATTCATCCAGGCGAAGAATACCTGTAACATTTTAATGAAGAACTTCCTGGATTTCTGCCTGGCGTCGCTGGGGTTCTTTATCATCGGCTATGCCCTGATGTTCGGCGACGGCAATGGGTTTATCGGCCTGAAGGGCTGGTGCCTGCTGGGATTGGAAGACAAGGCTAACGGGATACCGTTGTACGCGTATTGGCTGTTTCAGGCGGCATTTTGCGGGGCGGCGGCGACCATCGTGGCCGGCGGAATGGCGGAACGAATGAAATTCCCGGCGTATCTGGTGTATTCCTTTCTAATTTCCGCGTTTATCTACCCCATCATCGGCCACTGGATCTGGGGCGGCGGGTGGCTGAGCCGAATGGGTTTCGCCGACTTCGCCGGCTCAACGGTAGTCCATACCGTGGGCGGGTTCGCTGCCCTGGTGGGTACCAGTATTCTCAAGCCGCGAGTGGGAAAATTCGGCATCGACGGCAAACCTAACGTCATCGCCGGACACAATATTCCCCTGGCCAGTCTGGGGGTATTTATCCTGTGGTTTGGGTGGTTCGGGTTCAACGCCGGCTCGTCGCTGACGGTGGGGGACGGCAGCCTCATCGGCAGAATCGCCCTGAATACCAACATGGCCGCCGCCCTGGGCGGGATGATCGCCATGGCCGCCGCCTGGAAAAGATTCGGCAAGCCGGACTTGTCCATGGCCATGAACGGCGCCCTGGCGGGCTTGGTGGCGATTACCGCACCCTGCGCATATGTAGAGCCGTGGGCGGCAGTTGTCATCGGGGCGACGGCTGGTTACCTGGTGGTAAGGGCGGTTGAGATATTGGATAAACTGCAAATTGACGACCCGGTAGGAGCGTTCCCGGTACATGGGGTATGCGGAGTATGGGGCACTTTGTGCATCGGCATCTTCGGCAAGAGCACGCTGGGACTGGCTAATAACGGCCTAATCTACGGGGGAAATCCCCTGCAACTGGGCATCCAGATGGTCGGCAGCGTCAGCACCATCGCCTTCGTGGTGGTCAGTATGACCGTGGTGTTTAAAATGATCGACTTGGTAATAGGACTTAGAATCAGCCGGGAAGAGGAACTACGCGGACTGGATATCGGCGAGCACGGGATGGAAGCTTACGGCGGGTTCCAGATTTTCACCACGGTATAAATAAGGTGAGAAAGTTCGAAAGTGAGAAAGTAGGAAAGTAAGAAAGTAAGAAGATAAGAAAAAAAGACTATGAAACTGATAATTGCTTATATTCAACCACATAAATTAAATGACGTTAAACGCAGTTTGTATAAGGAGCAGGTGTGCAAGATGTCGGTGACCAATGCCCTGGGGTGCGGGGAGCAGCACGGCTATCAGGAAAGCTATCGCGGCATCAAGTTTGAAGTCAACCTGTTGAAGAAAGTGCGGCTGGAGATAGCCGTGAACGAAGATTTCGTGGAAAAAACCGTCAACGCCATTATCGAAGGGGCCAAGACCGGCCAAATCGGCGACGGCAAAATTTTCATCCTGGACCTGCCGGAGTGCATCCGGATCCGCACCGGGGAAAGGGGAGGAAAAGCAATCGGCTGAAATAAAGTTTACTTGATGTCACTTATATAATTTAATTAATATAATCAGCAGAAAGGAAAAAAATAATGACACCGAAAGAATTTTTTGAGTTCGCCAAGAAGAATAACGCCCGGATGGTCGATCTGAAATTTGTGGATTTACTGGGCACGTGGCAGCACTGCTCGTACCCCACGGCCACGTGGGATGAAGGAACCTTTAAGGAAGGGGTCGGCTTCGACGGCTCGAGCATTCGCGGGTGGCAGGGGATACATGTGTCGGACATGCTGGGGGTACCGGACGCCAATACGACGGTGATGGACCCCTTTTTCCAGGAGCCAACCGTCAGCGTGATCGCCAATATCATCGATCCGGTGACGAAGGAGCCCTACAGCCGAGATCCCCGCTACGTGGCTCGCAAAGGGGCGGAGTATTTACGGCAGACGAAAATCGCGGATACCTGCTACATCGGGCCGGAACCGGAATTCTTCATCTTCGACCAGGTCCGCTACCAGCAGAACCAGCATACGGGGTTTTACGAGATCGACTCGGTGGAAGGGGCGTGGAACACAGCCCGGTTCGAGGAACCCAATCTGGGGTACAAACCCAGTTTCAAAGGCGGATACTTCCCGGTAAGCCCGACCGACACCTACCACGATCTGCGGGGCCAAATGGTCAAAGAGCTGGAAAAAGTCGGCATCGTCGTCGAGGCCCATCATCATGAGGTAGCCACCGCCGGTCAGAGCGAGATCGATATGCAGTACGCCGACCTGGTGAAGATGTCGGACCAGTTCATGTGGTATAAATATATCGTCAAAAACGTGGCCAAGAAACACGGTAAGACGGTAACCTTCATGCCCAAGCCCATCTTCCAGGACAACGGCAGCGGGATGCATTCGCACTTTTCGCTGTGGAAGGAGGGCAAGCCCTTGTTCGCGGATTCGACCAGCGGGTACGCGGGGCTGAGCAAGATCGGGTTATATTCCATCGGCGGGATCCTCAAACATGCCCCGGCGATTTTAGCTTTCGCGGCCCCGACGACCAATTCCTACCGTCGGCTGGTGCCGGGCTTCGAGGCGCCGGTTAATTTGGTGATGAGCGCCCGGAACCGCTCAGCGGCGGTGCGGATACCTATGTACTTCGATAACCCCAAGGCGAAACGGCTGGAGTTCCGCTGCCCGGACCCGACGGCGAACGGCTACTTGGCCTGGACGGCCATGCTGATGGCGGCTATCGACGGCATCCAGAATAAAATCGATCCGGGCCAGCCGCTCGACCGCGATATTTACGATATGACGGCGGAAGAGCTGGCCCAATATCCCAAAACCCCCGGCGAACTGGCGGAGGCGATCAACGCCCTGGAAAAAGACCACCAGTTTCTCACGGCGGGCGGAGTTTTTACCGAAGACCTGATCGAAACGTGGATTAATTGGAAACGGGAAAAGGAGCTGCAGGAACTGTCCCTGCGGCCACATCCCTATGAGTTTTATTTGTATTACGACTGCTGAAAATTCCAAAGTGACCGATAGTAAAACGCGTGGACCTGAAGGTCCACTTTACCGCCAAAAAAGGATAATGTTTATCGGAGACTATGCAGAGAAGAAATCAAGATGAAGGATTATACGAGCAACGGCGGGAACATGACGGCTGCGGTATCGGGGCGGTGGTCCGCATCGACGGTCAGCCGGACCACTCGATTATCGAATATGGTAATCAGATCCTGCTGAATCTGCGCCATCGTGGTGCCGCCGGGGCCGATGAGATCACCGGCGACGGGGCGGGGATTTTGTTTCAAATACCCCACGATTTTTTCGCGGCGGAAGCTGATCGGCAGGGATTTTCCCTGCCGGCCCGCGGTAAATACGGCGTGGGAATGGTGTTCGGCAGTCAGGATAGAGAGCTCCGCCGAGAATGCGATCAGGTCCTGGAAGAGGCGATAAGATATTACGGTATGCAGGTCTCCGGCTGGCGTGAGGTGCCGACGTCCAATGCGTGCCTGGGCAAAATCGCGCTCCAGGCAGAGCCCTCGATAAAACAGATTTTTGTGGACGGGGGCGAGCAGGAAGAGGAACTTTTGGAACTAAAGCTGTATCTGGCGCGGAAGCGGGCGGAAAAACAGGTCCGCAAACAACTGGGCCAGAAGGGAGAGGATTTTTACGTATCCACGCTGTCCGCCAGGACTATATGTTACAAAGGAATGTTCATGGCGGAGCAATTGTGTAAGTATTATCCGGATCTGTCCGATGGGCGGGTATGCTCGGCTTTGGCAATCGTCCATCAGCGATACAGCACCAATACGCTGCCCAACTGGCAACTGGCCCAGCCGATGCGGTGCATTGCCCATAACGGCGAGATCAACACCCTGAGCGGCAATCGCAACTGGATGCAGGCCCGCCAGATGAAAATGTCCAGCGAAGTTTTCGGGGAGCACATCCAGGACCTGCTGCCCATCCTAACCCCGCAGGCGAGCGATTCCGCGTGTTTCGACAATGTGCTGGAGCTATTGGTGCGGGCGGGCAGAAGCCTGCCGCACTCAATAATGATGATGATACCAGAGGCGTTCGGATCACGTTACCATATCAGCACGGACAAGCGAGCCTTTTACGAGTACTATGCCTCCATCATGGAGCCTTGGGACGGCCCGGCGGCCCTGGTGTTTACCGACGGGAGGATCATCGGGGGGACACTGGATCGCAACGGCCTGCGGCCCTGCCGCTGGCTGGTCACCACCGACGGACTGGTGATCATGGCCAGCGAAGCGGGAGTGGTGCAGTTTCCGCCGGAACAAATCCGCCGTAAGGGGCGTCTTCAGCCGGGCAACATGTTTCTGGTGGATACCGTGGAAGGCCGAATAATCTCCGACAATGAGATAAAGAGCAAGGTGGCCCGGCAAAAACCATATCGCCGCTGGCTGGAGGAAAACCGGATTGAGCTGCGCGGCCTGTTCGATGCTCCCAAATTGCAATATGCCGACCCCCAAACCCTCGGGCAAAGATTTCGCCTGTTCGGCTATACGCGCGAAGATTTAAAAATGATACTGCTGCCGATGACCTTAAACGGACAGGAACCCATCGGCTCGATGGGCAATGATACGCCGCTGGCGGTGCTGTCGGACCAGCCGAAACTGCTGTTCAATTATTTCAAGCAGCTTTTCGCCCAGGTGACCAATCCCGCGATCGATCCGCTGCGTGAGGGATTGGTAATGAGCCTGATGACCTTTGTGGGCAAAAAGCGTAACCTCCTGGAGGAGACGGCGGAGCACTGCCGCCAGCTTAAGCTGCCCCACCCGATTCTGACCAATGAGGATATCGAGCGGCTGCGGACGGCGAAAAGAGGGGATCTGAAGGTAGCAACCATTGCGGCGGTCTTCGATACAAAAGCGGCTAATATAACCAATAGTATAAAGGTTGCGCTGAGTGAACTGGTAGATTCCGCGGAAGAGGCGATCAAGAAAGGGGCGGCGCTGATAATCATCAGCGATCGCGAGGTGTCGCCGGGCAAGGCTCCTGTCCCGTCGCTGCTGGCGACGGCAGCGGTACATCAGGGCCTGCTTAATCGCGGCCTGCGCGGGGAAGCAGGATTAATCGTGGAAAGCGGCGAGCCACGCGAGGTAATGCACTTTTGCCTTTTATGCGGTTTTGGCGCTAACGCGATAAACCCTTATCTGGTCCTGGAAACGCTCAACTATCTCCATCAGGCGGAGGAATTCCCCGCGGAGATGGAACCATCCCAGATAGCGGACAACTATATCGCGGCGGTCAAGAAGGGTATTCTAAAAACCATGAGTAAGATGGGCATTTCCACCCTCCGCAGTTATACCGGGGCGCAACTGTTCGAGGCGGTGGGATTAAATCGCTCATTTGTGGATGAATATTTCACCGGCACCAGCTCGCGGATCAGCGGCATCGGATTAGCGGAAATCGCCCAGGAAGCCCTGGCCCGTCATAACACCGCCTTCCAGCAGCGCCCCGGCGGGTCGCTGGAACTGGAATTTGGCGGGGAATATCGATATCGAAATAATAGTGAAGGGCATCTGTGGAATCCAACGACCGTGTCGCGGCTGCAGCACGCGGTTAAATATGAGGACCAGCAGGCCTACGATGATTACGCCCGGGCGGTAAACCAGCAGGCGCAAAAACTCTATACCCTGCGGGGGCTTTTTGATTTTGTGCCCGGCGCGGCCGTGCCGCTCGAAGAAGTAGAGGCGGCGAGCGAGATTGTGAAAAGATTCTGTACCGGGGCGATGAGCCACGGCTCCATCAGTAAGGAGACGCACGAATGCCTGGCGGTGGCGATGAATCGCATCGGGGGGATGAGCAATACCGGCGAAGGTGGGGAAGACCCGGCCCGCTATACGCCCCAGCCCAACGGCGACTTGGCTAATTGTGCCATAAAGCAGATTGCCAGCGGGCGATTCGGCGTTACCTTGAATTACCTGGCCCATGCCCAGGAGCTGCAGATAAAAATCGCCCAGGGTGCCAAGCCGGGCGAAGGCGGTCAATTGCCCGGCCATAAGGTCAGCGCGGAAATCGCCCGCCTGCGGCACTCCACGCCGGGCGTGACCCTGATTTCGCCGCCGCCGCATCACGATATCTATTCCATCGAGGACCTGGCTCAGTTGATTTATGACCTCAAGTGCAGTAACCCCTCCGCGAAGGTGTCAGTGAAACTGGTGGCGGAAGTGGGAGTGGGCACCATCGCGGCGGGAGTGGCGAAGGGCAACGCGGACGAGGTACTCATCAGCGGACATGACGGCGGTACGGGCGCTAGTCCCCTGTCTTCCATCAAACACACCGGCTGCCCCTGGGAACTGGGACTGGCGGAGACGCAGCAGGTGCTGATAATGAACAATCTGCGGGACCGCATCCGCCTGCAGGTTGACGGCCAAATCAAGACCGGCAGAGACGTGGTGATCGGGGCGCTGCTGGGGGCGGAGAAATTCGGGTTCGGCACCGCGGCTTTGGTGAGTCTGGGCTGCACCTTGCTGCGCAAATGCCACGAAGGGGCCTGCCCCTTCGGGATCGGCACGCAGGACCCCAAGCTGCGGAAGCGATTTGCCGGTAAACCCGAATATGTCACCCGCTTTATGTATTTCGTGGCGGAAGAGGTTCGGCAAATCATGGCGCAGCTCGGATGCAGAAAATTTGAGGACCTTATCGGCAGGACGGATAAGCTGCAAATCCGTAAGGCAATCGACCATTGGAAGGCTAAGGGATTGGATTTCTCCGGTATATTTTATCAGCCGGGGCCGGCTGCCGGCCAAGCACGAAGATGCACCCATCCTCAACCGAACAAGCTGGCGGACCATCTGGACTGGCAGATTTTGCCCCAGGCGGCCCCTGCCCTCGAAAGCGGCGAAAAGACGATAATCGAAATGCCCATCCGCAACACCAACCGGACGGTGGGGGCGATTTTAAGCAATCGCATTATCCAGAAATATGGCGAGCAAGGCCTGCCCGACGACAGCCTGCGGATCTCCTTCCACGGTTCGGCGGGGCAGAGCTTCGGGGCGTTTCTGGCGCCGGGTGTTACCTTACAGCTCATCGGCGAAAGTAACGATTACCTGGGCAAGAGCCTGTCCGGCGGCAGAATCGTGGTGCAAACGCCGGCGGGCGTACCTTTTATGAGTCAGGAAAATATTATCGTCGGCAATACGGTGCTGTACGGCGCTACTGCCGGCGAGGTCTTTATCAACGGCGTGGCCGGCGAGCGGTTCGCCGTCCGCAACAGCGGGGCAACGGCGGTGGCGGAGGGAGTGGGCGATCACGGCTGCGAATATATGACCGGCGGACTGGTGGTGGTGCTGGGCAAGACCGGCTGCAATTTCGCGGCGGGGATGAGCGGGGGACTGGCTTACGCGCTCGATGAAATGCAGCTTTTCGACACCCTGTGCAACCTCGACCTGGTGGAGCTGGAAAATGTGTGGAAAAAAGAAGACAAAGACCTGTTGTACGATTTAATCCAGCAGCATCTGAAATGGACCGCCAGCGAACGGGCGAAATTTATCCTGGAGGCCTGGCCCGATATGGTGGGCAGATTTGTCAAGGTGGTGCCGATCGATTACCGCAAGGCCCTGGAAAAAATGCGGGCGGCCGAACAGCGCGATACCGATACGACGCCGGCCACGGAAGAGGTCTTTGCATGAGCGAGATCAACGGCTTTTTAAAATATCAACGCCAGGAAGTGTCTCATCGGCCGATCGAGGAACGAATCCACGATTTTGCCGAGGTTGACCTGCCGCTGACGCCGGAACAGATACATCAGCAGACCGCCCGCTGCATGGACTGCGGCATACCCTTCTGCCACGGGATGGGCTGCCCCTTAAAAAATTACATCCCGGACCTTAACGAGCTGGTGTACAAAGGCCAATGGAAAGAAGCCTGTGAATTACTCCATTCCACCAACAACTTTCCGGAAATTACCGGCCGAGTCTGCCCGGCACCCTGTGAAACTTCCTGTACCCTGTCGATTAATGATGAGCCGGTCTTGATCCGGCACATTGAATTTCAAATTGTGGAACGCGGCTTTCGGGAGGGGTGGATTAAGCCGCTGCCCGCCAAGCGAAAGACCGGCAGGAAGGCGGCGGTGGTCGGCTCCGGACCGGCGGGGCTGGCTTTGGCCCAGCAGCTAGCCCGCGAAGGTCATAAGGTGGTGGTTTTCGAAAAAGATGAGCAGGCAGGTGGGTTGCTCCGCTATGGTATCCCGGATTTCAAGCTGGACAAGGCGATTATCGAACGCCGCTTGCAGCAGCTTGCGGCGGAAGGGGTAGAATTTCAAACCGGAGTAAATGCGGGCGAAGACATTTCCGCCCATTACCTGAAAAAGATGTTTGATGTTGTCTGCCTGGCGATGGGAGCATCCCAGCCGCGAGACCTTAATGTGCCGGGTAGAGGCTATGACAATATTTTGTTCGCCATGGATTATTTGAAGGCGCAAAATCAATTGTACTCCGGCGTGACATTAAACGAATCCTCGAATATCACCGCCAGGGATAAAGCCGTGGTGGTAATCGGCGGCGGTGATACGGGCAGTGACTGCGTGGGCACGGCCCGCCGGCAGGGCGCCAAAGAGATTCACCAGTTGGAGATTCTGCCCCAGCCGCCCGCGGACCGCCCGCCGGATACACCCTGGCCGATGTGGCCCCGCATTATGCGAAGCACTTCCTCCCACGAAGAAGGTTGCCGGCGGCTCTGGAGCGTAACGACGAAAAGCTTCACCGGCGTCGGGACCCGCGTAAATCAGCTCCACTGCTGTCAGGTGGAATGGACAAAGAAAAACGGCGCCTGGCAGCTAAATGAGCGGCCCGGCAGCGATTTCACTCTGGATGCCGACCTGGTGCTGTTGGCCCTGGGATTCCTGCACGTCAGCCACAACGGCCTGGTAAAAGAGTTGGGTTTGCAGGTTGACTCACCGGGCAATCTCGCGGTGAACAACTATCAGACCAGCGAGCCGGGAGTATTTGCCGCCGGCGACGCGGTCAGCGGAGCCGCCCTGGTGGTGCGGGCGATTAATAGCGCCCGGGAAGGCGCAGCGGCAGTGAACGACTGGCTGCAAAAGTAGCACTATCCGCCGAGAGGAAGTTTTGCAAAATTTTCATTCCCACCTCGGTGGCAAAACTCTCCGGATGAAATTGCACCCCTTCGACAGCCAACTTTTCGCTGCGCAGGGCCATAATTTCCCCCTCCGGAGTATAGGCGGATATCACAAAATCTCCCCGCAGACCGGCTGGCTCCACCGTCAGCGAATGATAGCGCATGGCGCGAAAGGGATTAGGCAAGCCGCGGAATATCCCTTTGCCGTCATGGCGGATTAAAGAGGTTTTGCCGTGCATGCAGCGTCGGGCGGGAACAATCTTTCCGCCGAACACCTCGGCGATACACTGATGACCCAGGCATACCCCCAGTATCGGCGTCTTGCCCGCCCAGTGGGAGATGATGGAATTGCTGTTTCCGGCGTCCCGGGGTCGGCCCGGACCGGGCGAGATAATCAGGTGCGTCGGCTGCAGGTCCGCCAGAGAAGCAGCGGTTATCGCATCGTTTCGGCGTACCAGCACTTTGCCCTCGCCCAGCAGGGTTCCCACCGCCTGTTCGAGGTTGTAGGTGAAGGAATCGTAATTATCAATAATCACCACCTGCGCCATGGTCTATTTATATTCCATCCGGCTGATTTGAGCAATCCCTCTTTAATCCTTTAATCCCAGCCTTTCTTATGTTACAATTGTTCGGCGGGTAGGTAATTTTTGTGACGGAACTGCTGTAGGCTGATATATGTTCGCACGTATCTGGCATGGACGTTTAGGCGGACTGCGTTTAATCATGCTGCTGGCGGTCCTGGTCCTGGCGGCGGTGGGTCTGCGGATAATTGTCGCCACCGGCCGAACCGGCGAGTTTAATAAACAACTGATGTGGCTGGCCCTGGGGGCGATGGCCTTTGTCGCGATTAACCTGTTTCATTACCAGCATCTGGGCCGGATCAGTTTCCTGCTATACGCGGGGGTGCTGGTTTCATTGGTGCTGGTATTAATCGGCAAGTACCTGCATCTGACCGCCGTCGTTCCCGTCATTAACGGCACTACCCGCTGGATAAAGCTGCTGCCTTTTCTGGGCGACTCGCCTTTGGGTCATATCGCCCGCGTCCAGCCCTCGGAAATCGCCAAGCTCACCTACATCCTGGCCCTGGCCTGGTATTTACGCTATCGGCAGAATTACCGCCATTTCAGCGGACTGGTCGCGCCTTTTGTCCTCACGCTGGTGCCGATGGCCCTGATTCTGAAGCAGCCGGACCTGGGCACGGTATTGTTGTTTTTGCCGGTCCTGTTTTGCGTACTCTTTGTCGCCGGCGCCCGCGTCAAACATCTCCTGTCGATTATTATCATCGGCCTGTTATTTTCCCCGGCATTTTACTTCATCATGGAGGAATATCAGGTCGATCGCATCAAGGCAGTGTTCATGCAAAACAGCGACGAAGCCCGCTGGCGGAACGGACCTTGTTTCCAGACGAACCGTTCCAAGATTTACATTGCCCTGGGCCAGGCGACCGGCCAGGCCGGCAGTGACGACCCCTTCGCCCGGCACTGCCCTCTGCCGGCGGAGCACAACGATTTTATCTTTGCCCTGATCGCCTATCGCTGGGGGTTTTGGGGGGCGGTGGGAGTGATGGCCCTTTATGCCCTGGTAATCGTCGGCGGCGTCGAGATCGCCGCCCAGCAGGCTGAGCCGTTCGGCAGACTGCTGGCGGTGGGGATATCGGCTTTACTGGCGGTGCAGATGTTCATTAATATCGGCGTGACCATGGGCCTGATGCCGCCCACCGGGATGAATCTGCCCTTTGTCAGTTACGGGGGCAGCAGTCTGCTGACCAATTTTCTGTCCATCGGTTTATTGGTGAATATTGCCCGCCGGCGCCAGCCGAGTCTGGTCCTGCGATCGTTCGAATTCGATGATTAAACCGGTTAAAAATCAGTTGACCCGACCGTTGGTGAAATCGCTGAAGCTGGGCAGTCGTCGGCCTTTTTTATGGTAGTAGTAAACCAGCCCGCGATAGATCGCTATATTTGCCAGGTAGGAATTTTTTTTGAAGGGCCACAGTTTCAGCCGGGCGAAGATGGACCGCGGCCGATAGAAATCGCAAAAGGCCGCCATCTGGGCGTGCCGCAGCTCCTCGACCGTCATCCGCCGCGGCTGATAAACCACGCTCGCCCCGTTATACTTATCCCAGTCCTCGGTAAGCAGCCGACCTTCCTGCCGGTACTTCTCGAATAAAGCCGTCCCGGGATAGGGTGTCAGGATGGGATAGCAGCTCATCACCAATCCCGCCCGATGAGCAAATTCCAGCGTCCTCCGGCAGCTCTTCCAATCGTCATTATCGAAGCCGAAGATAAACGAGCCCCACAAGCTGATTCGATGCCTTTGAATCACTTTTATCCGCTGCAGATAGCTTTCCGCCCGGACGTACACCTTGTGCGCTTCGGAAAGGGTATCAGGATTGGGACTTTCCAGTCCGAGGATCAATCCCTGGCAGCCGCTGGCCCGCATCGCCGCCAGCAACCTTTCATTATTGCTGATGAGGATGTCGCACTGCGAGGCCCACTTGATCTTCAGCGGCTGGAGCGCCCGGCATAATTCCAAGGCCCAGGAGTGATTGCCGGCGAAATTATCGTCACTGAAGATGAAGAAATTGCTGCCCGTCCGCTGGGCGGCTTTTATCTCCTCGATAATGCTGCCGACGGATCGCTGGCGGAACTTTCGGCCGAAGATAGCCGGCGTCGTGCAGAAGGTGCAGCCGTGGGGACAGCCCCGCGTCGTCTGAATGGGGTTAAAGACCAGGTAATCTTTCGGATTCAGCAGGTCCTTGCGAGGCGTGGCAATGTCCGCCGGCGGATAGTCCCGCCAGTTGTAGATCGTCTTCAAGCTTCTGCCGGCGGCGAAATCGCTTAATAAATGCGGCAGCGTCCCCTCCGCGTCGCCGACGCATACGGCGTCGCCGTGCGCCAGCGCCTCCTGGGGCAGGGCGGAGGGGTGGATCCCGCCTAACACCACCTTCACGCCGCGGCGGCGGTATTCATCCGCCAGCTCATAGGCCCTTTTCGCCTGGGTGGTCATCGCCCCGATGCCGACGACATCCACGTCCGCCCGCGCCTGATGAGGCGTATCCGAGACGCATTCATCGACGATCTCCACGCTGAATTCCTCCGGTGCTACCGCGGCGCAGATGGCCAGGTTGACCGGCATGAACAAGGCCCGCCGGCCCATCGTCATCCGCCGGATGACCTCCGGCAGGGTGATGGTGGTCAGGGGACTATTGGGATTTATCAGACGCAGCTTAAACATAAAACTATGATGTCCGGAGTTTATTTTCCGGGCCTGCTCCTCTGCCGCTGGGCTTCATAAAGCATCACCGCCCCGCTGCAGGATACGTTAAGAGAATCCATCTGCCCGCGCATGGGAATTTTAACCTGTAAAATTTCCGTTTCCAGCCAGGGGCGGGGCAGGCCCTCTTTTTCACTGCCCAGCACGATGGCCGTCGGCCCGGTGTAATCAACCTGGCTGTACGGCAGTTCCGCAGTGGGTGAGGTGAAGATCAGCCGGATAGCTTTCGATTTCAGGTAGTTAATCGCTTCTTCCAGGGCCAGGACAAAAACTTTCACCGTAAAAATCGCCCCCAGACTGCCGCGGATTACGTTGGGATTATACAAATCCACCGCGGTATCGCAGATGACTACCGCATCGACCCCCGCCCCGTCCGCCGTCCGCAGCAAGGCGCCGAGATTGCCCGGCTTTTCCACTCCCTCAATCACCAGGATCAGAGGATTTGCCTTCAGGGTCAGCTCGGATATTTGCCGCTGTGGCATTTTCGCTACCGCGATCAGCCCGCAGGACTGCTGCCGATAGGCGATCTTGGCATAGACCGCCGGCGTAACCTCTACCAGATTCAGCGGATCTTTTTCGGCGGCGCGGTCCAGCCGGCTTTCGATATCGGCGATATTTTTTAGTTGGTGGTTGGCCGGCATAAGCTCCGGACAATAGATAATGCTCTCCAGGATTACGCCGTTGGCCCGGGCCAGCAGCATCTCCTTTTCCCCCTCGATCACGAACACCCCCTCCTGCTGACGGAGCTTCTTTTCCTTCAGTTCTGCTACCCGCTTGATAAAGGGATTTTGCCGACTGCTTATTACTTTCAACGGGACCAATTTACTGCTGTTCGATTTCCATTTTGTGATAGTTAGAAGGCTTCGCCTTTTTTTACCCGCCCTTTTCGTTCTTTGGCGCGGCGAGCGGCGTTTTGGTATCGTTCTTTTTCCTGTTTGGTAACCGGCAGGATGGGCGGTACGGCGACCGGTTTTTTATTTTCGTCCAGGGCCACAAAAGTCAGATGCCCGGTGGTGGCGATCACCTTTCGCCCGGTATAGGGATCTTCCCGGCTGACCTCCACGCCCACCTCCAATGAAGTTCGTCCGACATAATCCACTCTGGCTTTCAGGACCACGTGATCGCCGAGGTAGATCGGCTCTTTGAAGCTGAGTGATTCGATGCTTACGGTGACCACTTCCCGGCCGCAGTGCCGCTGGGCGGCCATCGCCGCGGTCATATCCATCCAGGCGACAATTGCCCCGCCGAAGGCGGTGCCGTAGGGATTAGCCTGGTCGGGCATAAGGATATATCTGCTTGCGACGGCGCTGGCGCCGGGTCTTTTGCCTTTCTGACTTTTCACGGCTCTATTCTAATTTAAAAAAGTGATTTCAGAAAGATAAAAACCTCTTCTGCCAGGTTCTTTTTTATTGACAAAATCGTCAGGTAGGAGTTTAATGTCGCCATGATACATTGTCAGTTGCGGATTTTCGGATGGTTAAGGTCCGAAGGTAAAAGGAAATAACACTTCACCGACGGGCCGTTTTTTTAGCCGGATATTGTCCTGTTTTTCGTATCCCAGCCGGCAAAGAGAAAGGAAACGTTATCATGCCCCGCCGCGAGAATATTAAAAAGGTAATGATTATCGGCAGCGGCCCCATCGTCATCGGTCAGGCCTGCGAGTTTGACTATTCGGGCACTCAGGCGTGCAAGGCGCTGCGCAAATTGGGATATGAGATTATGCTGGTAAACTCCAATCCCGCCACCATTATGACCGACCCCGGAATGGCGGATGTCACCTACATTGAGCCGCTTAATCTCAAGACCATGACGGAAATCATCGCCCAGGAACGGCCCGATGCCCTGCTGCCCAATCTGGGCGGGCAATCGGGTCTGAATCTCTCTTCCGAACTATATCGCGCCGGCGTGCTGCAAAAGTACGGCGTCAAGGTCATTGGGGTAAACATCGACGCCATCGAACGCGGTGAGGACCGCATCGCCTTTAAGGAAACCATGGCTCGGCTGGGTATCGAAATGCCCCGCAGCGAGCCGGCCTATAGCGTGGAAGAGGCGGAAAAAATAGCCCAGCAACTGGGCTACCCCGTGGTGATCCGTCCCGCCTATACCATGGGCGGCACCGGCGGCGGCCTGGTGTACAATGTGGAAGAGCTGCAAATCGTCGCCGGTCGCGGCCTGGCCGCCAGCCTGATCGGACAAATTCTCGTCGAGGAGTCGGTACTGGGCTGGGAGGAACTGGAGCTGGAAGTCGTCCGCGACGCGAAAAATCAAATGATTACCGTTTGTTTTATCGAGAACGTTGATGCCATGGGGGTACACACCGGCGACTCGTACTGCACCGCTCCGATGCTGACCATCGACCAGGAACTGCAAAAACGGCTGCAAAAATATTCTTATGATATCGTCGAGGCGATTGAGGTAATCGGGGGCACCAACGTGCAGTTCGCCCACGACCCCAAAACCGGCAGGGTAGTGGTTATCGAAATTAATCCCCGCACCTCGCGCTCCTCCGCTTTGGCCAGCAAGGCGACGGGTTTTCCCATCGCCTTAATCTCCGCCATGCTGGCGGGGGGATTAACCCTCGACGAAATACCATACTGGAGAAGCGGCACCCTGGATAAATACGAGCCGTGGGGCGATTATGTGGTGGTCAAGTTCGCCCGCTGGGCCTTCGAAAAGTTTAAAGGCGCCCAGGACAGCCTCGGCACCCAAATGCGGGCGGTCGGGGAAGTAATGAGCATCGGCAAAACCTATAAAGAAGCCTTCCAGAAAGCTATCCGCTCCCTGGAGATCAACCGCTATGGGCTGGGCTTTGCCAAAAATTTTCATCAAAAGTCACTGGCGGAACTGATGCAGATGTTAACCACCGCCACCAGCGAACGGCAGTTCATCATGTATGAAGCCCTCCGTAAAGGAGCCGACGTTCAGGAATTGTATGAGAAAACCTATATCAAACCCTGGTTTATCGAACAAATGAAAGAGTTGGTCGAGCTGGAAGAGGAGATTCTCCGCTATAAAGGCAAAACCATCCCCGATAATTTACTGGTCCGCGCGAAAAAGGACGGCTTCGCCGACCGCTATCTGGCAAAGCTCTTAGCCGTTGACGAAAAAACGCTCCGTCGCCAACGAATAAACCTGGGTACCGTGGAAGCCTGGCACCCCGTGCCGGTCAGCGGGGTGGAAAACGCCGCCTATTACTATTCCACCTATAACGCCCCGGATAAGGTCGCTGTCAGTCAAAGACGAAAAGTCATGGTCCTGGGCGGCGGCCCCAATCGCATCGGCCAGGGCATCGAGTTTGATTACTGCTGCGTGCACGCCGCCTTTGCTCTGCGCGAGGCAGGTTTTGAAACTATCATGGTCAACTGCAATCCCGAGACGGTTTCCACCGATTATGATACCTCCGACAAGCTGTACTTCGAGCCGCTTACCGTGGAGGATGTCCTGAGCATCTATCACAAGGAAAAACCCGAAGGGGTGATCGTCCAATTTGGGGGCCAGACCCCCTTGAATATCGCCAGTGAACTGGCCCAGGCCGGTGTGCCTATTCTGGGTACTACCCCCGACACCATCGACCTGGCGGAAGATCGGGATCGTTTTCGCCAGATTATGACAAAGCTCGGTATCCCCCAGCCGGACTCGGGAATGGCTAGCTGCCTTGACGAAGCCTTGGCCATCGCCGCCCGGATCGGCTATCCCCTGATGGTTCGGCCTTCCTATGTCCTGGGCGGCCGGGGAATGGAAGTGGTCCACGATGAAGATATGCTCAAGGAATATGTCGAAAAAGCGGTGGACGTTACGCCGGAAAGGCCCATCCTGATCGACAAGTTCCTGGAAAATTCCATCGAAGCGGAGGCCGATGCCATTGCCGACGGCTTTGACGCCTTTGTTCCTGCCGTGATGGAACACATTGAGCTGGCTGGAATCCACTCCGGCGATTCCGCCTGTGTCATCCCGCCGATTACCATACCCGAAAAACACATTAAAACCATAAACGAATACACCCGTAAAATTGCCACCGAACTGAAGGTAGTGGGACTGATGAACATCCAATACGCTATTTCCCCCACCCCGGACGGCGGCAAGGTCTTTATTCTGGAGGCCAATCCCCGCGCTTCGCGGACCGTGCCTTTGGTATCCAAGGTCTGTAATATCTCCATGGCTCGGCTGGCCACCCAGTTGATGCTGGGCCGGAAACTATCCGAGCTTAACCTTAAGCACAAAAAAATCTCCCACTTTGGCGTCAAGGAAGCGGTCTTTCCTTTTGACATGTTCCCGGAAGTGGATCCGCTGCTGGGGCCGGAGATGCGCTCGACCGGCGAGGTATTGGGCATGGCCGATTCTTTTGGTCTGGCTTTTTATAAGGCCGAGGAGGCTGCCAGGCAGCAACTGCCCTGTGAGGGAACCGTCCTGATTACCGTAAACGACAAGGATAAGGCGGAGCTTGTCCCCATCGCCCGCGAATTTCAGCAGTTAGGTTTTAACATCCGGGCGACGCAAGGTACCTCTCAGCTCCTCCAGGAAAACGGCGTATCCAGTCAGCTCATTTTGAAGATGTTCGAAGGTCGGCCGGGGATTGTTGACGAGATTAAAAACGGCAACATCCAACTGGTAATCAACACTCCGGTCGGCAAGACGAGCAAATATGACGACTCTTACATCCGCAAAACCGCGATAAAATACAAAGTCCCCTATATCACTACTTTGGCCGCCGCCCGCGCCGCCGCCAAGGGAATCGCCGCCCGACAGAAGGGCAAAACCCAGGTTAAATCTCTCCAGCGATATCACGCGGATATCGGATAGCCCCTCGTGCTGACATAAGGTTGTTTCTCTATTCCAGGCCGTGCGCCTGGAGCAGGTCGTGATTGGCCAAAACCGCCGCCACCGATTCGTCCGCCACCTTGGAGCCGTTTGACAGTACCACCGCCCGCTGGCAGAGCTGCCGCAATAGGTCGAGGTCGTGAGTAGCTACCAACAGCGTTTTATCCATTCCCGCCAGCAATTGGATAATCTGCCGTCGGCCCCGTGGGTCCAGCCCGCTGGTCGGCTCATCGAGGACCAGAATCTCCGCGTCCATCGCCAGGACCGTAGCGATAGCCAGCCGGCGTTTCTCGCCGGCGCTGAGATGATAAGAGCTGCGGCTTTCCCGTCCCGCCAGTCCCACCGCCGCCAGGCTGCGCCGCACCCTCTGGTCCACCTGCTCTGGGGAAAAACCCAGATTTCGCGGCCCGAACGCCGCGTCATCATAGACCGTGGGACAAAAGAGCTGATCGTCCGCGTTTTGAAAAACCAGCCCCACTTTCTGCCGGAGCTGTTTGTAGTTCTTTTTAATCACCGCCAGCTCGCATACGGTTATATTGCCATTGCCGCTGATAATCCCGTTCAAATGCAAAACCAGGGTCGATTTGCCCGCCCCATTAGGCCCGACCAGGCCCACTCTCTCGCCGGCAAAAATCTCCAGCGAAATATCCTCCAGCGCCCTGGTGCCGTCGGGATAACTATAGGAGAGATTATCGATTTTAATTATTGTAGATCTATTCAACGGTCGATTATCCTCAGCGTTAAAAACAATCCCACAGATGCTATCATAAAAAGGTAATCCGCTCGTTTTAATCGCTCCACCGCACCCGGATAAACACCCCCCTCGTAGCCGCGGGCGAGCATCGCCTGATATATCCGTTCCGCCCGCTGATAGCTGCGGAGAAAAAGGGTCCCGATAATTTGCCCGATGGCGGTTGCCTGCCCCAGCCATCGGCCGTGGTATCCTCGGCTGTCGCCGGCCCGCTTCATCCGCAGCCCCTCGTCCGCCAATACAAAGAGATACCGATAGGCAAACCCCGCCACCATAACCAGTATCTGCGGCACCTTTAAGCTCGCCATTCCCTCTAATTGCCGGGCGAAACTGGTCGTCGTCGAAAAGACCAGCAGCAGCAAAATCGCCAGCCACGCCTTGACAACCACATTCCAGAAGATCAGCAACCCCTGCCGGGAAAGGGTTATTCCCATAAAGTCCAGAGCGTCATCGGCGCCCGCCGCCCGGCGAAAGGGGATGAAAATTGCCACCAGGACCACAAACGGTAATATCACCCCCGCCCGCCGCAGATAATACCCCAGCGGCGCCCGGCTGGCAATCATCGCCGCCAGCAGCACCGCAGCGTATCCGCCCAGGGCAATATATGCGGTAGGGCTGGTGGTCAGCAGGATAATTATCAAGCCCAGACAGCAGATTATCTTGGCCCGCGGCTCCCGCCGATGGAAAAAGCTGTCCAGGGCAGCGTATTTTTCGATGAAATCAACTTGCACAGAACTGACCTGTAGATTATCGCAGACTGCCTTTGCGTCCCCGTACTATTACTTTCGCCAGCACCAGTGCCGTGATAAAGACCAGCCCTGTCCCGACGAACCCGGCCCAGGCGGTTCCGATAGCCTCGTTTTGTACCTTCGGTAAATTATAATCCGGCATTAGAGACGCTTTCCAGACCGGCTCTGCCGCCGCCCTGTCAAGAAAGCCCTTATCTTCCGCCACCTTCTCCAGCCCGTCCGGAGCGGAACAGGCCCACGGTGACACCACCATTGCCAGCGTCAGTGAGACCGCCAGGCCCGCTATAATAAAGAGCAATAATTTTTTATCCATTATCCCACCTTCCCCGCCAGTTGATATTTTATTGCTATTTTCGCGGTAGCGATCAGGTCCGCCCGGCTGGCCAGCACCACCGAAAGTACCGCCGCGGTTATCATCGCCTCTCCGATCCCGATTAAGGCATGAATACCCACCATCGCTGCCAGCGCCACTTTCAGCGGCGAGGTCCCGGAGATTGCCAGTTCTACCGCGCAGGCCCCTGACGCCAACACTACCGAAAACCAGCTCGCCACTGCCGCCGCTGCCAGAAACCCGCCCCGCGTCTTCGGTAAAAGTGATTTTAAAGTCCAATAGATGGCGTAACTTAGCACCCCCGCCACGATACCCATATTAAATATATTGCTCCCCAGCGCGGTCAAACCGCCGTCGGCGAATACCAGCGCCTGGATCGCCAGCACTACCGTCATCACCAGCAGCCCATTCAATGGTCCCAGCAGGATGGCCGCCAGCATCGCCCCCAGAAAATGCCCGCTCGTTCCGCCCGCCACCGGGAAATTGAGCATCTGGGCCGCGAAGATGAAAGCCGCCGTCAACGCCAATATCGGCACCTGTCGGTCCTGAAGTTTTTTACGTCCGCGCGCCACCGCTAAGCCGCAGACCGCCGCACTGATGCCATAGGTCACGGCATTGACTGGAACACTGACGAAACCATCCGGAATATGCATGGGTTTTTACCCTTTCGATAGCCCAATAGTGAAGTCGCCCACTCGTATTATAAAACAAATTTTCGTAATACTAACCGGATTTTATAGTCAAACAGGGCAAATGTCCAGCAGGAATAGTTAAATTAATTGCCCCGCCGGCCCAGTGACAAGATAAGTCTTTAGCCCGTTTTCAGTTAAAGGGCGTTATGGATTATATAGACCATCCTTCCCGGCTTTCACGCAACCAAACTGTCGCTAATGATGGTGCCTGGGGATCAGTTTTTTGCCCGTGGAGTTTATCGACAAACTGGTGTATAGCACGCCCTTCTGCTGCGCCAGTTTATCGTGGATATGTTTGATCTGGCTGGCTCGGCCGCGAATCATAATCATCTCCGCGCATATCTGCCGGTCCAGATGGATATGGGTGCTCGCCAGGATAGCCCCGTGATGTTCGTGCTGGAGCTGATTGAGTCGGCTGTCCAGCCCGCGGGCGTGGTGGTCGTAGAGCAGCGTGACTGTCCCCAGCGCCTCTTCATTACGCTGCCATTGCTGCTGGACCACCCGTCCCCGGATCATATCGCGGATATACTCCGAGCGATTGTGATATCTGCTGCTCTTAATCAATTCTTCCAGCCGGTTCAGCAGTGATTTTTCTATGGAAAAGCTCAATCTCACCAGGTCCGACATAAACCACCTCAAAATTACCTCTGGATTCGGAATCTAAAATGGGACACATTGACAGCCGAGCATAACTTCGCCTTTTCCCCAGGGAAAGATATTTTCTTAAAATTTCCCATTTTTTTCTTGTTATTTAATCTTAAATTATCAAAATTACATTCAACACTTACCGTGGTAGCGGTTTTTCTATTTTCACCTTTATTTTATGGAGGTAGGTATGCGAAAGAAAACAAATCTACTGGTATGGTGCTGGGCGGTGCTGCTGGCTGGTGCTTGGGGCACGGCTGCCTGGGCGGAGACGGATTTTATGGAGGCTGCTCCGCCGGCGGGATGGTATTTTCAGAACTTCCAGATCTACTATCACGCGGAGGACTGGGCCCGCGACGACATTCCCCTGGAGGACTGTGACGTCGATGCCTATACCTCATTATTTCGGGTCGCCCGGTGGTGGGATCAAGGTGTAGTCCATATCATTGTGCCGGTCGGCTATACCGACTTGAAAGCTGATCCCCTGGGCGGACCTCCCGGTTTATTGGACGGACAGGAATGTGGTCTGGGTGATATTTTTGTCGGTGGCGGCCGGCGTTGGATTAATGAAGCAAAGGACTGTTTCTTTGTCCTTGGTACGGACCTGCGGCTGCCCAGCGGGGATTACCACAGCAAGGAAGATTGTTATGACGCCAGGAATTTTGTCGGTTATGGCGGTTTTAACTTTGGCAGTGGCTCGTTTTCCGTTCAGCCCTTTGCCATCCTTACCAAGCTTTTTAATGAGGGTTTTATCGCCTCGGATACCGAGGTTCGCTTTGATTTGAACACTTCTGCCGGTCCCATTCAGTATGATCCCGATGACAACCTGGAAGTTTGGCAGAATATCAGTTTTGGCGTGGCGAAAGGTCTGCGTATCGGCGGATCTTTAAAGGGCAATTTCGAGTTGGAGGACGACGATGGTGACAATGATCATGCCCTGTCTGTGGCTGCCGGGCCGGCGATTATGTACATGGTCGGTGACATTGTTATTTGGGGCAAGGTCCTTTTCGACACCATAACCAATGACACCCATGAAAAATCCGTGCTTACTTATTTACGAATTTCCATCCCGTTTTAATGAGCCATCCTGAATTAACGACTTCAAGCCCGCCAACCATTGGTTAGCGGGCTTTTTTTGTCATCCAGCTTGGTTATCCGTTCGGAGGAAGGCACCTTCATGGTCTGCCGGAACGGGGAAAAAAATTGGTATCCGTGCGTCTTTTATGTTATAATAATTTGGACCATTTTGCTGGGCAACCGGGAAGGATTAATTCAATAACTGCTTGGTAACAATATAGTTATATTCTTAAAACCGTAGCCCAAGAGGTTTACGTTATGTTTAGAGTCAGGTATTTTGCCTTTTCGCTCGCGTTGGCAGTGGTTTTTTTCTCCGGTGCGGAAGGCCGGGAATTAACCTTTTTTGTCTGGTCCGACAGTCACCACGGGGCCTGTGATTACTCTGATACCACGCGTCTTACCATCGTTTCCCAGATGAATAATCTGCCCGGCCAGCCTTACCCTTCCGGTACGCTGCCCGGCGTAGTCGTCGGTGAGCCGACCTTTATTTTGCACTGTGGTGATCTGACCGAGAATGGCTACGCCAGTGAATGGGACAGCCCGGAGTTGGCGGACCAGCGCAGTTACATCCAGACCATCGCTCATTTTGATCCGGATTACGACACCCATGAATGTCTTGGCAATCACGACTTGAGATATGAGACCAACATTCGTTCGCTGTTCGAGGCGAAGAACGGCGCTTCCTATTATTCCTTCACCGAGCAGGACATCCATTTTGTGGTGTTGGATCCCTATCCCAATCGCAACATCACCGCCCCGGAGTTGGACAGTACCCAGTTGAGTTGGCTGGAGGACGATTTGGACTCTCTGCCGGAGGGTACCCCCATCATCATCGCCATGCACATTCATCCGGATTCCAATGCGAATCCTGACATCTTTGCTTTCAGCAGTAAATTGGGCTCCACCAGTTCCGCCGCCTTGTGGAATATCATCTCCGACAAGAATGTGCTTACCTTTTTTCATGGCCACGGCCACCGCATCATCCACACTTATTGGAATGGCGTGGACGTGCTGGCCCCCGCCGGGTATGCCTATTCGAAGACCTTATGCGGCGGCGATTTTGATCCCACCTTTGGGGTGGTACGAATTACTGGTAACCGGATAACGGTTTTTTGTTATGATTGGGATTTGGATCAATTTAAGACTGTCGCGCGCATCAACAAGACCTTCACCGACACGGCCAGTTGTGGCGGACTGGGTCATTCCGCGGGTGATATCTCCGGGCCGGGGGGGCAGCCGGACTGTTACGTTGACTTGTACGATTTAATGGCCGTCGCCGCCCAATGGCTCAATTGCAACGATCCCAAAAACCCGACCGAATGTCCCGGTAATTAATCATATAGCGCAATCCATTATATTATGTTCAAAGCCAGCTATTTCACCTTATCGTTGATGTTGACGGCCGGTTTTTTCGCCGGTGCTGAGGGCCGGGATTTAACCTTTTTTGTCTGGTCCGATAGTCACCACGGGGCCTGTGATTATACCGACACCACACGCCTTGCCATCGTTGCGGACATGAATAATCTGCCCGGTCAATCTTACCCTTCCGACACCTTGCCCGGCGTAGTCGTCGGTGAGCCGACCTTTATCCTGCACTGCGGTGATTTGACCGAACATGGCTATGCCAGTGAATGGGACAGTCCCACCCTGGCGGACCAGCGCAGTTACCTCCAGACTATCGCCCATTTCGATCCGAATTACGACACCTATGAATGCCTGGGCAATCACGACTTGCGATATCCGCCCAACACCATTCGCTCGCTGTTCGTGGCGAAGAACGGCGGCTCTTATTATTCCTTCTCCGAACAGGGCGTTCATTTGGTGGTCTTGGATCCCTATCCTTATGACAACATCACCGCCCCGGAGCTCGACAGCACCCAGTTGAGCTGGCTCGAGAACGATTTGGACAGCCTGCCGGAAGGTACTCCCATCATTATTGCCATGCATATTCATCCCAACGCCGACGCCTCTAATTTCGATGGTACGAGTAAATTGGGCTCGACCAGTTCTGCGGTTTTATGGAATATCATCTCCGACAAGAATGTGCTTACCTTTTTTCATGGTCACGGCCACCGCATCATCCACACTTATTGGAATGGCGTGGACGTGCTGGCCCCCGCCGGTTACGCTTATTCCGATGCCGACGTCGCTTGTGATGTGACCGGTTTGGACCCGACCTTCGGCGTGGTCCGGATTACGGATGATCGCGTTACTATTTTTTGTTATGACTGGTCCCAGGATCAATTCTGGACGGTTCCTCTCATGAACAAAAGCTTTACTGATGTCTTGCCTTGCGGCGGCCGGGGTTATCCCGTGGGGGATATATCCGGGTCGCAGGGGCAGCCCGACTGTTACGTTGACTTATATGATTTGATGGCTCTCGCCGCCCAGTGGCTCATCTGCAACGATCCCAGGAACCCGACCGAATGTCCGGGTAATTAAGGCATTTTAATTGTTAGCCCCCGGCACTGCCGGGGGTTCTCCTTTTTCACCTGTTCTCGCGCCGCGCGGGGTTCGCCTTATTTTGCGCTTATCCATTTCTCGCGGCGAAATCCTTCATAAAGCCCACCACATCCTTAACGGAATCCAGACCGTTGGCGTTGTAGATGGAGATCCGAATACCGCCGACGCTGCGATGGCCCTTCAGCCCCAAAAATCCCGCCGCCAGACCGTCCGCCGCGAATTTCTTTTCCTTTTCCTCGCTGGGCAGACGAAAGACCACGTTCATGTGGGATCGGCTGTCGCGTTCTACAGGGCAGCGATAAAAGCCCTGGGACTGGTCTATCGCGTCATAAATCAGTTTCGCCTTCGCCAGATTTTCTTTTTCCAGGCTTTCCAGTCCGCCGCGGTCTTTGAGCCAGCGGAGTACCAGGTTAATCATATATACCGCGAAGCACGGCGGCGTATTATACAGGGAATTCGAATCGACGTGCGTCGCGTAGGAGAGCATCGTGGGCAGCGGCTTTTGCAGTTTAGCCAGCATATCCTCGCGGATAATGACCACGGTCACGCCGGCGGGGCCGAGGTTTTTCTGGGCACCGGCATAAATCAACCCGAAGGGTTTGGCGTCGAATTTGCGGGAGAGGATATCGCTCGACATATCCGCTACCAGGGGTACGCCGCCCGTTTGGGGGAAGCTTCGCCACTGCGTGCCGAAGATGGTATTATTGGAGGTAATATGGCAGTAAACCGCCTGCGGATCGATCTTGATCTGTTCCTGGGTGGGGATGGTGGTAAAGACCTTGTCTTTTTCCGTGCTGGCCGCCACCCGAACCTGTCCGCCCCGGATAGCGGCGACGATCTGCCCTTCTTTCAGAGCCTTCTTACTCCACGAGCCGGTCAGGATATAGTCGGCGCTTTTTCCCTTTTCCAGAAAATTGATCGGGACCATCGCGAACTGCAGGCTCGCACCGCCCTGCAGAAAGACAACCTTATATTCCTCGCCCAGGGACAGCAGTTCCTTGATTAACGCGACGGTCTCATTGTGTACCGCGTCATATTCTTTGGAGCGATGCGAGGTTTCCATCACGCTGACCCCCCCGCCGCGAAAGTCCAATAGTTCTTTTTGTGCCGCTTCCAGTGCCGCCAGCGGCAGGGCCGCCGGACCCGCGTAATAATTGTGAAGCCGAGCCATGTTTTCTCCTTTGATATTTGCTCTGTAATTTACGCTCAATTAACCTTATTTCTTCTTGGCGAACGCCGCGATTCTTTCCTCGATAATATCGCCGATCCGCAGCAGGTTTTCTTTGCTGGAGGACCCGATATGGGGGGCCATAATTACATTAGGCGCTGCCGTCAACGGGGAATTTTCCGGCGGATCGGAATACCACACGTCCGTCCCGTAGCCGCGGAGCTTGCCCGATTTCAGGGCCGACGCCACGTCTTCTTCCACGACGCATTTGCCCCGCCCGGTATTGACGATCACCACGCCGTCTTTCATCTTGGCGATGATGTCCTTATTAATCATCCCGCGGGTCTCATCGGTAAGCGGGGTATGCAGCGAGATATAATCCGCCTGTTTCAGCAGCTCTTCCAGACTCTTCACCAGTTGGGCGACTTTACTGGAGCTGACATATTTATCGTAGGCGATTACCTTCATCCCGAACGCCTGGGCCCGCTTCGCCATCTCCGTGCCGATTAGCCCGACCCCGATTAAGCCGAGCGTTTTCCCGTACAGCTCGGTTCGCTTGAGTTCTTTATTGAGCCACTTGCCTTCGCTCATGGAGTTATGCGCCTCGATCAGCCGGTTGGGGATCGCCAGCAGCAGGGCGAAGGCCAGTTCCGCCACCGCGATGGAGGAGGCCTGCGGGGTATTGGTCACGATTATGCCTTTTTTCTCGGCATATTCCCGGTCCACGTTATCCAGTCCCACCCCGCCCCGGATAATCATCTTCAGTTTTTTCGCCTGATCGATATATTCCCGCGTGCACTTGGTTTTACTGCGCACCAGCACGATATCCGCCTCGGACAGGCGGTTTTTATCCTGCGTTACTTCACCAAAGCGGGCCAGTTTGCCCGGCAGGTTATCCGCAAAAGCATCGGAAATCAAAATCAACATAAATAATCTCCTTCAAAGTTTCGGGCCGCCTTAACTTTAAACTTTTAGCTGTAGCGTGGACCTTCAGGTCCACGCGTTTGTGGTTCACTCCTCCAGCATTCGCACTACCACTCCGCTGCGCAGTTTCGGCTCAAACCAGGTGCTTTTGGGGGGCATAACCTTGCCGGCGTCGGCGATTTTCATCAGCTCGCCGATGCTCGTCGGGTGCATGGTAAAGGCTACCACGCAGTCTTTTCCGCAGCGCCTCTCCAGCTCCTTGGTTCCCCGGATCCCGCCCACAAAATCTATCCGCGCATCGGTGCGTTCGTCTTTTATGCCCAGCAGCGGATCCAGGAGATTACTTTGTAAAATTGACACATCCAGACTCTCTACGGGATCATCCTTCGGATAGGTTCCTTCTCGGGCGAAAAGCCGATACCACTTGCCCCCCAGGTACATCCCGAACGAGTTCTTCGCCTCCGGCTTGGGATCTGCCGCCTCCGCCAGGTCGAACCGCTCGGCGATTTGGGCGATAAATTCCCCTTCCGTGAAACCATTCAGGTCCTTCACCACGCGGTTGTAATCGAGGATTTTCATCTGGTCATGCGGGAAGATCACCCCCAGATAGTAATTGTATTCCTCGTAGCCGGTATGGTGGGGGTTAGCTGTCTTGCGGATCTCCCGCACGCGGCTGGCGGCGGCGCTGCGGTGGTGACCATCGGCGATATACAGGCATTCAATCCCGGCAAAAGCTTTCTTAAGTCCTTTGATCGATGATTCTTCGTCAACTACCCAAAAGGTGTGACGGACGCCGTCATCCTCAAAAAAATCGTAAACCGCCTTTTCCTCCCGGACATGATCCACGATGGCATCCACCCGGGAACTGGCTCGATAAGTCAAAAATACCGGCCCGGCGTTGGCCCCGATGGTATTTATATGATGGGCCCGATCGTTCTCCTTTTCCAGCCGGGTATATTCATGTTTCTTGATCTGGCCGTTTTGATACTCATCCACGCTCACGCCCGCCATCACTCCATACTGCACATGCTCGCCCATTTGCTGCTGATAGATGTAGAAACATGGCGTTTCATCGCGAATAAGATAGCCCTCCGCGATAAATTTATGGAGATTCTCCTTAGCCTTGAGATACACCGGTTGGGAGTAGATATCGACTGAAGAGTCAAGATCAACCTCCGCCTTGGTTACCCGCAAGAAGGAAAGAGGATTGCCCGCGACGATCTCGCGCGCCTCCTGCGAGCTGAGAACGTCGTAGGGTGGTGCTGCCACCTGGGCCACTATTTCTGCCCGGGGTCGATATCCGCGAAACGGTCGTATAATCGACATACCCTGCCTTGCTTTCCTTGTAATACCATACCTCCGCTCCTGCGGGTAGCGGAGAAAGCCAGCATTTTACCGGCTAAAATCCCCAAGGCAATATAATATATTTTTTAATAAAAATATATTATCAGACTTGCCGTTTTTCGGGTTGAAAACGTTGATTTTGGTTTTGAAACGGTAAAAATTTAATGGGTTTTTCCCTCAGGAGCCTGTTATTAATCCACAAACCTCATTTTTAGCACCAAAATGCGCATTTTTCGCCCCAAAATGCCAGGTTTTCGCCAAAATTTGCCAGGTTTTCGCCCAAAAATGCCAGTTTTCGCCACAAAAAACCACGTTTTTAGCCCCCCAGCACCCCGTTTTTCGTTCCCCAAACTACCCATTTTAAGCCTGGTAAGGTGGTTTTAACCCGTTGGCTCTGCTTAAAAACCGTATTTTCCCTGTGGTCCGCCGCTGCCGCCGGGCAGTTGGCATGGTTGTAATTACTTTATTTAAAAGGACTTATGGCAAACTAGCCGGCATCGACAATCTTGTTAGGGCAAGCTAGCCAGCATGAGTTGCCGCGCCGCCGCGTGGTTAATTTAATTGTAATTACTTTATTTAAATGGTCTTACGGCAAACTAGCCGGCATCGACAATCTTGTTAGGGCAAGCTAGCCAGCATGAGTTGCCGCGCCGCCGCCGTCTCATCCAGCCTCCCCACCGGCGTAGTGCACGGTGCATCTTTGATCGCCTGCGGATTCGATTGGGCCAATTGGGCAATTTCAATCATAGCGGCGATGAAGCTGTCGAGGGTTTCTTTGCTTTCGGTCTCGGTCGGTTCGATCATCATGGATTCCTTGACCGTGGTGGGGAAATAGATTGTCGGCGGATGGAACCCTCGGTCGATCAAGGCCTTGGCGATATCGAGGGCGGAAATGCCCTGCGCCATCTGCCGGGTCGCGCTGAAAACACACTCGTGCTTGCACAGTTTGGCCACCGGCTGGTCGTAATAATCTTTGAGTTTTTCTTTGATGTAATTAGCGTTCAGTACGGCGTTTTCACTGACCCGCACTAAGCCATCTCTACCCAACAGCAGAATATAGGCATAGGTCCGCAGGACCACCGCGAAATTGCCGTAAAACGGGGCGATATAACCGATGGATTTCACCCGGTCATAGTTTAGGCTGTACGTGCCGTCCTCCCGCTTGACTACCAGTGATATCGGAAGATATTCTACCAGCTTATCAACCACCCCCACCGGCCCGGCACCCGGCCCACCACCGCCGTGCGGAGTGGCGAAGGTCTTATGCAGATTCAGGTGCACGATATCAAATCCCATATCGCCCGGCTTGGCCTTGCCCAAAATGGCGTTGAGATTAGCCCCGTCGTAGTACATCAGGCCGTCCACGCTGTGCACCAGTTCGCAGATCTCCTTGATGTGCGGATCAAACAGCCCCAGGGTATTCGGGCAGGTTAACATCAAGCCCGCCACCTGCTTATTCAACGCCCCTTTCAGGGCGGTCATATCCATTACCCCGTTCTGGTCGCTGGGGATGGTCATCACCTCGTAGCCGGCGATGGCGGCGCTGGCGGGATTGGTGCCGTGGGCGCTGTCGGGGATCAGGATGGTGGTTTTGTGATTACCGTGGTCCCGGTGATAGGCAGCCATTATCAAAATACCCGTCAGCTCCCCGTGGGCTCCGGCCATCGGCTGAAGACTAAAGGCGGACATTCCGGTTATCTCCCGCAGCAGCAGGTCCGTCTCGTACAAGACCTGCAGCGCACCCTGGGTGAGCATACCGCCCATCCGCAATTGCGGCAGCAGGGGGTGCAAGTCGGCAAACCCCGTCAGGGCGGCGATTTGCTCGGCGATCTTGGGGTTATACTTCATCGTACATGAGCCGAGCGGATAGAAATTGGTATCCACGCCGAAATTCCGCCGCGACAACTCGGTAAAATGCCGGACCACATCCAGCTCGCTCAGCTCCGGCAGAGCCGGGGCCGCCGGCCGCTGCAGCTTTGCCGGGATATTGATACTGGTCGGCACATCACTGCGACTGGGGCGAACTCCCCGCCGACCAACGATACTTTTCTCAAAAATCAGTTTCATAAAATTGATTCCAGCGCCTCCGCCAGCATTCCGATCTCCTGGCGGGTTCTTTTTTCGGTGACGCCGATGAGAATGGCGTTTTCCATTCCCTGGTAATATCTGCTCAAGGGGAATCCCGCGGCGAAGCCCCGGTCGATTAATTTTCCGACCACCTCGGCCGCCTCACAGGGCAGCTCGAGCACAAATTCGTTGAAAAACCATTTGCTCTGGAAATACGACCGCACCTGCCCGATACTGGTCAGCCGCCGGTAGGCGTAGCTGGCCTTATCGGCGCAGAGCTGAGCCACCTCTTTCAGGCCCTCCGGCCCCAAGAGCGAAAGATATACCAAGGCAGTCAGGCCGCACAGCGCCTCGTTGGAACAGATATTGGAGGTGGCCTTCTCCCGGCGGATGTGCTGCTCCCGCGCCTGCAGGGTCAGGACAAAGCCCCGCCGACCCTGTTTATCCTGTGTCTGGCCGACGATTCGGCCGGGCATCTTGCGGACAAACTGCTTCCGCGTGGCCATGAAGCCCAGATAAGGGCCTCCGAAAGAGAGCGGCAGCCCCAGGCTCTGTCCCTCGCCCGTTACGATATCCGCGCCCATGGCACCGGGCGTCTTTAAAATTCCCAGCGAGATGGGATAGGCGGAAACAATCAACAAGGCCTGCTGCTGGTGCGCGGCCGCGGCGATATCACTATAGTCCTCAATGCAGCCAAAAAAATTAGGATTCTGCAAAATCACGCCCGCGGTTTTTTCATCGATTCGGCTTAAAATCTCCGGGCGATTAGCCAGGCCGTCAACACTGTGCGTCTCGACCAGCTCGATGTTGAGATTCCTGGTATAGCTTTGCAGCATCACCCGATAAATCGGATTGACGCTGTCATCAATGATAATTTTGTTTCGGCCGGTTATCCGTCGGGCCATCATCATCGCCTCATACAGGGCGGTCCCACCGTCGTAAACGCTGGCGTTGGCTGCTTCCATATCCGTCAGGCGACAGATGGCCGACTGGTATTCATAAATTGCCTGCAGAGTTCCCTGGGATATCTCCGGCTGATAGGGTGTATAAGCGGTATAAAATTCGCTCCGCCCGACCAGTGCGGCAACCGCCGCCGGGATAAAATGGTCGTAAAAGCCGCCGCCGAGAAAACAAACCAGGTCGGTGGCGTTTCGCCGAGCCAGGCGGCTGAGCCGCTGATGTACCTCCTGCTGACTGAGTCCCGCCGGCAGTTGAAGCGAGCCGCAGCGCAGCGCCGTCGGGATGTCGGCAAACAAACCCGCCATCGTCTGGGCAATTTCCGCCAGCATCTGCTCTTGCTGGCGGGGTGTATGGGCGATAAACGGCATCAGGCTAGCCCTTTCACGTATTGCTGATACTTCTGGGCGTCCATCAGGCTGTCATATTCCCGCGGGTCGGCGGACTCGATCTTGACGAGCCAGGCCTGGCCGTAGGGATCACTTTTAAATAGTTCGAGCTGATCGGCAAGGGCGCTATTGACGGCGGTGACTTTGCCGCTTACCGGGGCATATAAATCGGAAGCGGCTTTCACCGATTCGATAGAGCCGAAGGAAGTGCCTTTCTTTATCGGCATCCCCACCTGGGGCAGCTCCAGAAAGACGATATCACCGAGATGCTCCACGGCGTAATCGGTTATGCCCACGGTAACTATCCGGGCGTCGGCCTCCCGCCTGGCCCATTCGTGACTTTCCAAACATCGGACATCATCGGGAATCATTCCTCGATCTCCTTTAGGGGAAATTTATACAATCAAACCGACCGATGGCCGGCCAAAAAAATTAAAAGTTACAGTTAAAAATTTAAAATCATTCCTTACCCTATAGTCTTATCGCGCTAAATCCCGAAATCTTCGACACTTCGGCAAGATATTTTAAATACCATTCAACTTTTTAATTGAGATTACCCAAAGTTAATCGGTCAGTTTGAGTTATACAGATATTTTAGTTCCCATGCAATACCCCTCTTTTCCGTAATTCAGCAACGGCGTTTTGCGTTTATCTGGAAGTGAAGGGTGTTTTTTTTCAATGAATAATTGCATAAGCAAAAGGCGGGTTTTTGGCGGTCAGATGAGATTTAACTATCTGGGCCGGCAGCATCTTATCCCGCAGCTCGACCTGGACGGTATCCCCCGTCTGTAAAAAGCTATCCATCAAGGCCAGACACACCGGCCGCAAGGCCCATTGCCCGGATAGTTTATCCGACGACTCGTCTTTTTTCCAGTAGGGAACCATCGTTCCGCTGGTAACGAAGCCGGCTGGTTTTGGCTGGTGATAAACCCTGTAACCGGCGCGGGGCACGGCCTTTTCCCGCAGGGCCAGCGGCTGAATGATACGGGGTAAGTTCTGGCGGGCGGAGAAATCACCGGCCTTGATCTTCTGGAGGTCGGCATATTGCCGCTGTAGCGCGGCCCTGCCTAAAAAATCGCCTTTCTCCGGTGCGAAACTGACCGCAATCCGCGAGCAGCTACTAGCCAGCACCGGAATTTCACCGCCATCAGGATCCAGCCCCAATTCGTGACCATACAAAGGCAGTGCCGCCTCCAGCCGGAGGGTATCCCGGGCTGCCAGTCCGACCGGCGTCGCCCCATTTGCTATCAGTAGATCAAAAATCATCAAGGCGGAGCTGTTTTCCAGGAACAGTTCAAAACACCACGGCTCACCGGTATAGCCCGTTCGGGCGACTAACACCTTCGCCCCTCTGATTCGGGCGGTACTAAGGCAGTTCCGCCGCGGTTCGGGCAAATGGCCATCCTCCAGTAACGACTGCAAAATCTCCTGGGACCGCGGCCCCTGCAGACTGAGCATCGCCAGCCTGGAGGTGCAATCGACGATATTCGTCCGGGGGAATTTCGCCCGGTGCTGCTGCCAATGCGCGGCGTCTTTAGTGCTATTAGCGGCGTTGACCACCAGAAGGAATTTATCCGGCTCGAATCGATAGAGATAGGCGTCGTCAATGGCCCCGCCGGTCTCGTCGGCGAGTATCGTGTACTGACTTTGGCCGATCTGCAGGCCGGCGGCATTATTGGTCAGAATAAACTGCAGCATCCTAACCGCGTCGGGGCCGCTGAATTCGAACCGGCCCATGTGGCTGACGTCGAACAGGCCGGCCGCTTTGCGGGTGGCCAGATGCTCCTGCAAAACACCGCCGGCGTACTGCAATGGCATATCCCAGCCGCCGAATTCGACCATCTTCGCCCCCAGTTGCCGATGCCGCTGATTTAAAATTGTCTTTTCCATTTTAGATCACATTAAAAAATAACACATGGCGGTAACAATTACCGCCCCGATGAATTTTAAGGGTAATCCTTCACGGGCCATCTGCTTGATACTGACATATTCGGTGCCATAAACTATGGCGTTGGGCGAGGCAGACGTCGGCAGCATAAAGGCCAGACTACAACTAATGGCGGCGGGCAACATCAGCAAACCAGGATCCACACCCGCGGCTCGCCCCGCCGTCGCTAAAAGGGGCATCAGCAAGACCGCCGCGGCCGTATTCGTCATTATCTCCGTCAAAAAGCTCACCCCCAGACTCAATAAAAACATCATGACGATAACCGGCAGTTTTGATAAGGCCGAAAGATGCTCTCCCAGCAACTTACTCAATCCGGAGGCATCAAAACCGTCGGCCAGGGCTATGCCTCCCCCCACCAGCAGCAACAGTCCCCAGGGGACCTTGACCGCAGTCTTCCAGTCCAAAAGTCTGTCGCCCCGACCGCTGGGCATTAGAAACAACGCCAGCACCGACAGCAAAGCCACCGTACTATCATCCACGTGCTTAGTTCCGAAAAGGCCGCTCCACCCACCAAACGGAGCGGTACGCGTCATCCAGGCTAAGGCGGTGACGGCAAACACGATCAGCACCCGCTTCTCTTCGCTGCGCCAGGGTCCCATCTTGGGCAATTCCATTTTCTGAGCTTTGCCCAAATTTCGGGTAACCCAGAAAAAAACCACCGGCATCAAAACCACCAACATCGGCACCCCAATCTTCATCCAACTCAAAAAACTGATTTCGTGCCCCGTCGCTTGTCCATAGGCGGCATTAAAAATCAAGTTGGGCGGCGTACCGATGAGCGTACCGATTCCCCCCATGTTAGCGCCATAGGCTAAACCCAGCATCAGGGGTAAGGCCAGCTTCTTGCGGTCGGGCGACTCCTCCAAGGCCGCCAAAGCAATGGGCAGCATCATCAGGGTCGCGGCGGTGTTGGAAATCCACATACTCAACACCCCGGTCGCCAGCATAAATCCCAAAACCAACCGCCGGCCTCCCTCACCGCCGACCAGCCGCACCATATTCATCGCCAGGCGATGATGGGCTCCGCTCTTCTCCATCGCCGCGGAGATAATAAACCCTCCCAACATCAGCATTACCATTTTATGACCATAAGCATGGTAAACCGTCGCGGCATCCAACACGCCAGCCAGGGGTAAAATGGTAAATGGTATCAAGGAGGTGGCCGGGATCGCAATCGGCTCGAATATCCACCATGCGGCTACCCACACGGCAGTGGCCGCCGTACAGCAAATCTTGGCATTATGCCCCGCCGCCAGCAGCGAAAGTCCAACCGCCGCCCCGAGTAAAGGTCCGACAAATAACGCTATGGTTTTGGTAGATATACGCATGAAAACCAATTCCCTGAAAAAAATAAACCCTGTTATCAGCCGAGGCCGCTGGGCAAAGTCATTTTTCCACCCCAGGTCACATCAGAAAATAACACAATACCGTCACCACCGCGGCTCCGATAAATTTTAAGGGCAGTCCTTCCCAGGCCATCTGCCTGACGCTGACGTGTCCGGCGCCGTAAACAACGGCGTTGGGCGAGGCGGATATCGGGAGCATAAAGGCCAAACTGCAACTAATGACGGTCGGCACCATCAGCAAACGGGGATCGATACCCGCGGCAATCCCGGCGGAGGCCAGCAGCGGCATCAGCAAAACCGCCAAAGCGGTATTCGTCATCATCTCCGTTAAAAATCCCGCGCCCAGACACAGGAAAAACATCATCAAGAAAACGTTCAGCCGGGAAAGTGCCGAAAGATGTTCTCCCAACAACTTGCTCAGACCGGAGGCTTGAAACCCTTCGGCCAGGGCCATGCCTCCCCCGATCAGCAGCAATAAACCCCAGGGAATCTTTACGGCGGTCTTCCAGTCGAGGAGTCTGCCGCCATGACCGTTGGGCGTGAGAAACAAGGCCACCACCGCCAGCAGGGCCACGGTGCTGTCGTCGGCCAGCTTTATCCCGAAGAGCCTGCTCCATCCGCCAACACTATCTGCTGTACGGAACGGATCGGTGCGTGTCATCCAGGCCAGGGCCGTGATCGCAAAGACAATGAGCACGCGTTTTTCTTCGCTGCGCCAGGGACCCATTTTGGGTAATTCCATCTTCTGAGCCTGGCCCAAATTTCGGGTGATCCAGAAATAAACCAACGGCGTCAATACCACCACCGTGGGCACACCGAGCTTCATCCAGTGCAAGAAACTTACTTCCTGGCCGGTGAGCTGCTTATAGGCGCCGCTGTAAACAATATTGGTGGGCGTGCCGATCAGTGTCCCAATCCCGCCGATATTGGCACCATAGGCCAGACTCAGCATCAGGGGCACGGCCAGCTTCTTGCGGTCGGGCGACTCCTCCAACGCCGCCAGGGCAATGGGCAGCATCATCAGGGTCGTGGCGGTGTTCGATATCCACATGCTTAAGACGGTGGAGGCGAGCAAAAATCCCAAAACCAACCGTCGCCCACCCCGGCCGCCGACCAACTGCACCATCCCCATCGCCAGCCGATGGTGAGCCCCGCTTTTCTCCATCGCGGAGGAAATGATAAACCCGCCCATCAGGAGCATAATCATATTATTACCGAAGGCGTGATAAATGGTTTTGGTATCCAGAACTCCGACCAGCGGCAGGAGAGAAAAAGGTATCAAAGAGGTCGCGGGGATCGCGATCGGCTCCAATATCCACCAACAAGCCACCCACACCGTTACCGCGGCGGTCCAGCAGATTTTGGTATTTTGCCCCGCGGCCAGCAGAGAAAAGCCCAGCAGCGCCGCGAGCAAAGGCCCGGCAAATAACGCTATGGTCTTGGCTGATACACGCATAAAACCATTTCCCTGGTTAATATTGTCCCTGTCATCTGCCGATGCAGGCTAGTTAACCCCCTTGCCGAAAAACAACCAGCGGCCGGTGCTTATGACGCATTTATAAACCGCCAACCTAACATCTATAGCCCATTTGTCAATAAGAAAAGAACCGGGGGAATGAATTTTGTTACGCCGGCGATGAATATCAGCCTTCGTTATCCAAAAGACTGTCGCTGTCCAGTTTTGGTCGGCGATTTTTTGAGGAAATGGATCGTGTGAAATGCTGCATTATCCGCGTGGTCAAATCATCGGCCGCTATTGTAGCCAGGGCCGGGAGATATAAACCTTTATCCGGTGATTTTTTGTAAAGCAGTCGCGCCGCCCAGGCCAAGAAATCCTCCTGGTTGTCGCCCGCTTTCCGGTCTGCCGGCTCGGCGGGACCGGGCGGTGAGCATTTTAATACCGCTGCCGCCAGGGCGCCGTCGGCAAGGTCATTCATGGAAAAGGCCGGCAACTGCGCTATTGATTGGGCGGTGATAATAAAAGGTATGACACTCATCTGACCGGCGCGCCGGCCGGCGGTCTTCACCGGCGGACCCGACTGCAACGACAGCACCCGAAAACGCGCCAGGGGCATCACCCAGCGATATGACGGGGCGAGCATCTTTTTCACCTGGTCGATTTTGACTTTTTCCCGCTGGGCCTGCTCAAAATTCAGCTCGCCGGCCCAACGCTGCATCTGCTCCCGGAGGGCAATTGTTATATCGGGAGTCATGTTATCCAAAAAAGCTGCCGCCCGCGAGATGCCGGCGTTATATTCTTCCCGCGAAGCCCGGCCCTGGCAAACCGCGGGGCAGCGATTCATCTGAACATAAGGACAAGTCCGGCTGGCGCCTTCCCGCGAGAGCTTCTCCGGATGGCGGCACAGGTCGAAAACATCCTCCAGCCGCTCCAGAAAATTCGCCGCGGACGGGCCGTCGGCGAAAGGCCCCCAAATCCGCCCTGTTCCTCCTGCCGTCTTTTGCGTCCGCGTGAAAAACGGCCAGCCCCGCTTTTCTTCCAGAGCGATGAACCAACATTGCAGGTGGGGAAATAGTTCCCGATAACTTTGGGGATAGACCGCTCGGGCGATCTGAAAATAATGGAGCTGCGTCTCGAAGGCGGACCAGCAGCGGCGATACCACAGCCCCTTGGCTACCTGGCGTAATTTGATCCGCCGACTTTTAACTTCCTTCTCCGGCTCGATTTGACCCAGCCGATGACGCACTAACCGGCGTAAGTCCGCCCCATACAATAATAAAATCGGGTAACCGGCTTCACTTACGAAAAGAACCACTCCTGAGCCCGCAGGGATTCCCGCCGTTGCCACTTTGATATCTACCTGGGCGGATAACTGGGCGTAATCGTCAAACAATTCCGCGAAACTCATAAACAATCCGATCCGCCCCTTTCCTGAATTTGCGCCCCCGACGACCACGGCTGCCGCCGCCTCAAATGGGCATGCCGACAATAATCGCCTCGAAGGCTAATTGGCCGTTCACCACTCCCTGCGTGGCTAATTTGAACCGCCGCGGCCGATTCTCCACGAATTTGCCCAGCAGATATAATCTGTTGCCCGGGGTTACCTGGACGCGAAACTTCACCTCCTCCAGACCGCTGAAACCGATAAAGCGACTTTCCTGAGCGTTGATTTTTTTTACGAAAAAACTCGCCAACTGCGCCGCTGACTCCAACATCAGCACTCCCGGCAACAACGGTCTGCCCGGTATATGACCCCGAACCCAGAACTCATCTTCCCTGACATCTTTGAATCCCACTATCGTCCCGGCAGCCAGGTCCAGCGCGAGGATACCGTCAAGCTGACGCATCTCGTAACGATGGGGATTAACCGCTTCGACGACCTTTATATCATAAAGAGTGCGACCAAGATCCAACCGGTCAATATCTACCAGCAATGACGGCGGCATGATTTTCCCTTCCGCTTCCTCATCCCTAATTTAGAATATATACGAACCCCCCTTCTTTAACGTCAGCGCTATTTCCCAGCTCATTCCCCCACAACGAATGCTCCTGCTCTTTTATGACAGCGGCAGGAATTATTCTCCGGAGCGAGATTCCAAGATATTGATTCTCACTTGCTGGGCGACCTTTTTAATTTCCTGCATCGCTTTGCGGACGCGCGTGCCCGCAGCTTTATTGCCTCCTTCCGCCTTAAGAATATCCTCCTCCGCCGCCATCACCATTTCTTTGAGTTGTTCGTACTGTTGCATAATACTTTTATCCTTTCCTATATCTATATTGCGACACTTTTTCTATAACTGAGGATGATTAACATCTGCACGACAAGATTCAAAGTTAAATTTGATATGAGTTTACCGGTCGTTTTTGGTCTTGTCAAAAATAATTTAATCAACTGCCCCATAGCTAAACCCTATTGCCCTCCAGGGGGTGCAGTGATTAACTAATTGCAGCCACTATAGTTATCTCTGCTTTTACCGGCGGCACTTCTGTTGGTTACGGATTATTCCGGGTCGAATTTGCACATCAGTTTTGGTGGTGGATGATCTCCATATGGTCCACATTATGTAAAACATAACGGATTCCCCGCCAGTTTATCGCGCGGGTGAAACCCGCATACCACAGGCACACCAGGGTAAATAGCGTGAGGAACGGCTGAAAGAAAAAATCTATCACGGCGGGCAGCGCCAGTCTCCGGCGGTCTTCCGGGAGAATCCGGAAAATCATCATCTGACGAACCGCGGCCTTGAGCAGGGCGCTAGCCAGCACCACGGCCGGCAAAATCGCCGCGTAAATCGTCTGCGCCGAACCTGCCGACCAGAGATAGAGACTGACTATTAACCCGCCCCAGAACCCCGCGATAAACTGACCAAAACCCAGCACCGCCAGCCACCACAGCCGGGGCATATAGACCCGCGTGAGAATAAACTGCCGGGTGGCGAAGGAGAAAAGCTCCTTCCATGACATCTGCTCATAACTGGCTACCAGGCAGGCCGGAACAAAAATAATCCGCAGCCCCGCCTCTTTGACCGCCCAACTGAGCGGGTAATCGTCGGTGCAAACATTACGCCATACCTGCTGGATGTCCAGTTTGTCAAATACCACCCGCCGCATCGCCATGGCCCCGCCCCAGACCGAATTCCAGGGATGCGGCCCCAGTGCCGCGGCGAAAAAGGCGTTAATCGCACTGAGGGTGATACTGCTTAAGCGACGGTCATTGGGGACAAACCAGCGATAGCCGGTGCTCGCCCCCACGTCCGAGCGCCGCAGCGGATGGACGAGATTGGCGAGAAAATGACTCTTCAAGCAGGCGTCCGAATCCACGAACGCCAGCACCTTAAATTCCGCCGGGATCGCCGCGCAAATCTGCCGCTGGTTATGCACCTTCTGGGAAGAGGTCTGGCTCAGGCCCGCGATAAACACCCGGGCCGACCGCGACCCGCCTGATGATTGTGCCTGTCGGGATATAATCTGGTTCAGCCGCTCATAGGCGGGGTCCGCGGCGCTTTCCACCACGAAAAAAATTTCATAATCCGGATAATCCTGCTCGAATAAAGACCTGATATTGTCGTCGAAGGTGGTATCCAGTCCCTTGCACGGGCAAATCAGGGCGGTCTTCGGCTGATATCGTCGCGGCCGATAAGTGTAATTCCGCCAGGTATATATCAGATGGCGATAACCTTCCAGCAGCACCAGGGCCTGCACCAGCAGGATAATCCCCGCGCAGATGTAATATAATATCAGGTAATTCAAGGGCAAACCGCAATTCGTCTTAAGCGTGGGAAAGAAGTTAAGGATATAGTTTAGCCAGCCGGGCCAGCGATCCGGACCGGCCGGTAATTATCATCACGTCATCCGCCTGCAAAACGGTGTCCGGTCCGGGATTAAATATCGTCTGGTTGTCCCGGCGTTTCAGAGCCACCACCAATACCCCTGCCTGGCTGGGCAGATTCGCCTGGCGCAGGGTCTGGCCCACCAATTTGTTCTGGGCGGATAAATGATACTGTTCCGCCTCCAGGTCTAATCCTTCGGAGGCGAAATCCATGAAATCCACCACTCCCGGCCGAGTCAGGATATTGGCGATGCGGGCGGCGCCGATCACCTGCGGACAGATGGCCTTGTTCGCGCCCGCCCGCAGCAGACGAGACTCACTTTCAATCTGTTCCGCTCGGGCCGCGATGAATACCTGCGGATTGAGCCCGCGGGCGATCAGCGTCACGTACACATTCGCGGCGTCGGTATCCAGCACCGCCACCAGCCCGCCGGCCCGCTCGATCCCCGCGTCGCGCAACACCGATTCTTCGCTGGCGTCGCCCAGCACGTAAAGACAACCGTCTTTTTCCGCCTGGGCCGTTTTCTGCGTATTTTGATCGATTACCACCAGCCTTGACCTGCTCTGCCGCAGCCGCTGACAGATCGACCGGCCCATTCGGCCGTAGCCGCAGACAATTATGTGATTTTCCGAAGTCGCGATTTGTTTATTCACCTTACGCCTCCCTAATATACTGCGCACGTGACCTTCGACCACCACCCCCACCAATAGCGTCAGCGCCACCATCGCCGCCGCTCCGCCCACTACAATCAGAAACATCACCCATATTTTGCCCGCGGTGGAGATGGCCTCACTGGTGGTGGCTTTCATCCCCAGCGTGCTGATCGTGATTAACGTCATATACAGCGCGTCAATAACCGACAGCCTGTCCAGTATGATAAATCCCACGGTCCCCGTTATGGCAATCATCAGGAGTAATCCCAGTGCCAGCGCTAAGCGTTCCAGCGGAGTAAAATGCTGTCTGGGTGCCATTTTTTCTTTTACCGTCCTCTCTAAAATGGGGAATTAATCCTAATCCTGCCGGCAAAAAATTTCAATATTAGTTTTCGTTTTTAGTAATTTCCCGCAGCAGCGTCGTGGCATAGCAGCCGGAATCCAGCTCGAACGCCAGTTTCAGATACGCTCCGTGCTCGTCTGTCCCGCTGGTCACACTGCCGTGCCGCGGCTGAAAGCGCAGCGGCCGACGCCCGCCGCGTACCTGATAATAAACCATCTGGCGAAATTCGTCCTTCTGGAATTGCCGCCGGCTCAGCACCCTCTCTTCGATCTGGCCGGCGGGACCATCCGGCTGGGTCATCCGCTGACCCACCAGGGGGCCGGTGGGACTAATCTCAAAAGACCGGCAACGCTCTTGCTCCGCGGCGGCGTCCGTCACCCGAAAGCAGGCGCCATTGGCGTGTTTATAGGCGATATCGCCCGACAGGATCTCGTCGATCCGCGGCATCCGGGCCGCCAACACCGCGTTAAATAGATCCGATTGAAACGCCGAAACGAAAAAACGCTTCATATATTTGTCCACCCGGTTATAAGCCCGCTTTTTCAACTGGGCGTCCGCCGGTTTTCCTGCCGCCGGCTCGCTCTTACCGAGAAGAACCCGCAGCGTCTGCCGCTGATTGAGAAAATTACCCGGCCAGGCTTTGTAGGCCTTGCGGTACTCACCCTGCTCGAATAACGTCCGGGCCACATAGATCTCCGAGAGATCCGACTCATCCGGCAATCCCAACAGCAGTTCAATAAAACGCTCGTGATCACCCCGCACTATCGCCTCGCCCAACAGATGACTGTCGTTGCGATTGCCGAACCGCTGCGGACCGAAATAGTTGGCTACCCCCCGCTGGGCCAGCACCGCCATAATCGCTTCCGCCCGCCGAACCGCTTCTTTCAGTGAGGTATTCAGATCGCGGATCCGCACGACAAAGCGGTTGCCCGCCAGATGGCCCAGCTTGATTTTGTTGTTGTGCCGCGTCAGCTCCAGCACCTTAATTCGCTCCAATTCCATTGACTCCAGCCGTTGCGGCTCGATATGCTCGACGCTTATCCACTGCCGGGTCACCGCCCGCGCATCTTTCAGACCGGCAAAACCGATCTGGCGGCGCGACACGCCCAGCGCCCGACTGATCCGCGATAACGCGTCCATCGTGGGGATGCCCCGCTTTTCGATCAAGGCATACACATGCGTACCCTGGCCTGCCGGCTGATACAAGGGCAACTCCTCCACGAAGAAATCTTCCTGCCGAACCTTGATCCTCCCGCCGACACCCGCCCAATCGCCGGTCAGGTAGGGCAGCATTTTTACCGTGTCCAATACCATCGCCGTTATATCTCTTTCAATATTCTCTAAAAGTTTGCTAAAAAAACCCAATTTTTAACTATATTATTAGCATTTTTCGCTCCCAGCGTATATAGTCTTTTATCCGGCCGACTCAGGCTTATCCTGGTGTTGTGCCCGCACACATCATTATTGACTAACCTATAATCTATTGTTAGAGTACCTCTTTTGGAGTTTACCTATGAAATCGACCTCGGTTGGCCCGTCTGGACCAGGGGCGAAAGAAAAATGCGGCCTATTCGGGGTGTTTGGCGACCCCGCCGCTGTGGAGAAGTGTTTTTTGGGCCTCCATGCCCTGCAGCATCGCGGCCAGGAGTCCGCCGGCATGGTCCTCAGCGACGGCGAAACCCTCTACGGCTTTACCGGCATGGGCCTGGTGGGCGAGGTCTTTCCCCAGCGGCGAATGAAGGAAATGTCGGACCTGCACGCCCATGTCGCCATCGGCCACGTTCGCTACTCCACCACCGGCTCATCCCAACTGATAAACGCCCAGCCGCTGCTGGTGGAATATTCCCTCGGCCAAGTCGCCGTCGCCCATAACGGTAACCTCATCAATGCCACGCTGTTACGAGATGAATACGAGGCCCACGGCCATATCTTCCAGGGCAGCAGCGATAGTGAAATAATCATCCACCTGCTCGCCAAACCTACCCATATTACCAAGCCCGACCCCATCGCCCATGTTTTGAACCACCTGCAGGGCGCCTTTTGCCTGCTGCTGCTATATCCCGACCGGATTGAAGCGGTCCGTGACTCCTACGGCATTCGCCCGCTGTGCCTGGGCCGACTGCCCGCCAGCGGCGCCTACATCGTCGCTTCGGAGACCTGCGCCCTTGACATTATCGAAGCGGAGTTTATCCGCGAGGTCGAGCCGGGCGAAATCGTCACCATCGACGAAACTGGCCTGCACAGCCGATATTTTGACGGCCCCGTCGCTGTCACCCCCGCCCATTGCATCTTTGAGCAGGTCTATTTCGCCGATCCTTCCAGCACGGTTTTCGGGGAGAATGTCCACCTGGCCCGCACGCGCATGGGTCAGCAGCTCGCCCGCGAGGCCCCCGCCTCGGCTGACCTGGTGATTCCGGTGCCCAACTGTGCCCGCTGCGCCGCCGGCGGTTACGCCCAGGAGAGCGGCATCCCCCACGCCCGCGGCTTTACCGTCAGTCATTACGCCGGCCGAACCTTCATCGAGCCGCAGCAGCCCATGCGCGACCTGGCGGTCAAGATGAAGCTCAACGTCATTAAAGAGGTTGTTCGCGGCAAACGCCTGGTGGTTATCGAGGATTCCATCGTTCGCGGCACCACCACCCGGGGCAAAATGGGCGCCTTACGCCGGGCTGGGGCTACCGAAATCCATCTGCGAGTCGCCTGCCCGCCGATCCGCCACCCTTGTTATTACGGTATCGACTTTCCCAGTTGCGAAGAGCTAATCGCCAATAACCGCAGCGTTGACGAGATCCGCGATTACCTGGAAGTGGACTCGCTGGTTTACCTGTCCCTGGAGGGAATGCTCAGTTGTGTTAAGGAACCTCCCCAGAACTACTGCAACGCCTGCTGGTCGGGTAAATATCCCATCCACGTGGACGAGGCGGTCAGTAAATTCGCCTTTGAACGCTATCAAAAACGACTGTTTGAATAGAACCCGTTTCGCTATCAGCTATTTTGGACCATTTTTACCATGAAGAATCCCGTTACCTATCGCTCCGCCGGCGTGGACATCGACGCCAACGACCGCATGGTCGAGCTGATCACCGGCAATGTCAAGCGAACCCACAGTCCGCGGGTCATGTACCTGCATAACGCCTTCGCGGGCCTGTTTCGCCTGGATTACGACGAAAAACTGTTCCAGAAAAACTACCGCCGGCCCGTGCTGGTCGCCTGCACCGACGGCGTGGGCACCAAGGTCAAGATAGCCGCCATGATGGGCCGGCTCAACACTGTCGGCATCGACCTGGTGGCGATGAACGTCAACGATATGCTGGTCCAGGGCGCGGAACCCTTGTTCTTCCTCGATTACGTCGCGGTTCATAAGCTGGTCCCGGAAGAGATTAACGAATTCGTCGCCGGCATTAGTGAAGGCTGCCTGCAGGCGGAATGTGCCCTGCTGGGCGGCGAGACGGCGGAGATGCCCGACGTGTATCGGCCGGGCGAATTCGACCTGGCAGGCTTTGCGGTGGGAGTGGTGGAGAAAAATCGCATTATCACCGGCAGCCAGGTGGCGCCGGGCGACTCGGTAATCGGCCTGGCCAGCAGCGGCCTGCATTCCAACGGTTATGCCCTGGCCCGCCGCGTCTGCTTCGACCAGGCTCATCTCAAGATAGATCAATACATCGACGAGCTGAGCGGGCCGCTGGGCGAGACCCTGCTGCAGCCGACCCGGATTTACGTCCGTTCGATAATGGCGCTGTTGAAGCAATACCGCGTCAAAAAAGTGGTCAAGGCAATGGCTCACATCACCGGCGGCGGACTGGTGGGCAATATCCCGCGGGTCATCGGCAAAAAATGCGACGTGGTCATCACTAAAAAATGGCCTATCCCGCCGATCTTTACTTTTCTGGAGAAGCTCGGCCCGGTCGAGCGGGACGAGATGTACCGGGTCTTTAATATGGGGATCGGCTACGTTTTGATTGTTCGGCCCGGCTTTACCCGCTCCGTCCTGGCTCACCTGCGGAAAAAGGGCGAAGCGCCTTACTTCCTCGGTAAGGTCAAACCCGGCACCGGTAAGGTTATCATCAAGAACAAATAATCATCTGTCGGTTAGCGATATTCTGTGGGCCGATATCTTATTCGGGTTCGGGTAGATGGTTATCGTCCAAGTTATCTCGGTTATCTTCGGCAGAGGTGTTTTCTTCGCTGGTTTCGGCGCCGTCGGCAGCGAGGGAATTGTTTGGGGATTTTTCTTGTAGTTCGGCTGATTCTTCGTCGGATTTCTCTTCCTTGACGACGCGGGCGACGGCGACGAGCTTGTCGCCCTCATCCAGGCGGATGAGGCGGACGCCCTGGGTGTTGCGGCCGATCTCACGCAGTTGGTCCAGGCCGGTGCGGATGACAATGCCGCCCGCGGTAATCAGCATCAGATCGTTATCGCCGGTGACGGCTTTCAGAGCGACGACCTTGCCGTTGCGCTCGCTAGTTTTAATGTTGATGAGGCCCAAACCGCCGCGATGCTGGGAGCGGTATTCGTCGAGGTCGGTCCGTTTGCCGTAGCCGTTCTCGCAGACGGTCAGCAGGCTCTTGCCGCCGGCGGAGATGACCATATCGACGACGCGATCGCCGCTCCGCAGCTTGATGCCCTTCACGCCGCGGGCGGTGCGGCCCATGGGACGGACGTCGGTCTCGTGGAAGCGGATCGCCTGGCCGTCGCGGGTGCCGAGGATGATATCGTTCTGGCCGGTGGTGATGCCGGCGCCGATGACGTCGTCGCCGGGATCGAGGCTGATAGCGTTGATGCCGTTGCGGCGGATATTGCCAAACGCACTTAACGGGGTTTTCTTGACGATACCCTGCTGGGTGGCGAAGACGAGCATTCGCTCGTCAAACTGGCGAACGGGCAGAATTTCCGCGATGCTCTCGTCCTTGTTCATCTGGAGGAGGTTGGCAATGCTGCGGCCCTTGCTCTGGCGCGACAGTTGGGGGATATCGTAAACCCGCTGCCAATAGCACCGGCCGCGGTTGGTGAAAAAGCAGAGATAGTCGTGGGTGGAGGCGATGAAGAAATGCTCGATGAAGTCGCCTTCCTTCGTGTCGGAGCCGATGACGCCGCGGCCGCCGCGACCCTGCCGGCGGTAGGTGTCGATGGGCAGCCGCTTGATATATCCGCTGTGACTGATGGTGACGAGGACCTCCTCCTCCGCGACGAGGTCTTCGATATCGAACTCCGTGGCCTCGCCGATGATCTGGGTGCGGCGGGGATCCTTATACTTTTCCTTCATCTCGTAGAGGTCTTCCCGAATGATGTCGAGCACCAACTGCTCCTCGGAAAGAATGGCCTCATAGCCGGCGATTTCCTCGCAGAGGGCGGCGTATTCGGTGGCCAGCTTTTCTACCTCCAGGCCGGTCAACCGCTGCAACTGCATGGTGAGGATGGCGTCTGCCTGGGGGCCGGTGAGGAACTGATCGGCGGAGCTTTTTTCCGCGACGAATTTTGCCGGCAGCAGCTTTTTCAGGATAGCATGTTCCGCCAGACGGAGCGGCTGAGCCATCAGGGCGGTCTTAGCGGCGGCGGCGTCCGCGGATTGGCGGATGATGCGAATAATCGTGTCGATATCACTCTGAGCGAGCAGCAGACCCTCGACAATATGGGCACGGGTGCGGGCCTTGCGGAGCAGAAACTGGGTCCGCCGGCGAATGACATCCTTGCGATGGTCCAGATAAAGGCTGAGCATCTGCTTGATGTTGAGCGTCTGCGGGCGATTGCGGACCAGGGCAATGTTGATAATGCTGATGGTGTTCTGCAGGGAAGTATATTGATAGAGACGATTAATGGCGATGTTCTCATCGGCGTCGCGGCGGAGCTCAATGACCACTCGCATGCCCTGGCGGTCGGATTCATCGCGGACGTCGGAGATCTCGGGGATAATGTTGCTGTTGACGCAATCAGCGATCTTGGCGACAATCTGGCTTTTGACCGTCTGGTAAGGAATTTCGTCAACCACGATGACAGTCTTGCCGCTTTTGGTGGTCTCGGTATGGAGCTTGCCGCGAACGGTGAGGTTGCCTTTGCCCTTGGTATAGCCATCAATAATTCCCTTTCGGCCGCAGATCATCCCGCCGGTGGGGAAATCCGGGCCGGGCAGCTTCTCCATTATCTCGCGAAAGCCGCAGTCCGGCTCGTCGATCAGCTTAATCAGGGCGTCGCAGACCTCGCCGGGATTGTGCGGCGGGATGCTGGTGGACATGCCCACCGCGATGCCGACACTGCCGTTGATCAGCAGATTAGGCAGGCGCGCCGGCAGTACGGTCGGCTCGGTGGTGGTCTCATCGTAATTGGGGACGAAATCGACGGTCTCCAGCTTCAGGTCGGTCATCAGGTCGGCGGCCGCGGCTGACAGACGCGCCTCGGTATATCGCATCGCCGCGGGCGGGTCGTCGTCGATGGAGCCGAAATTGCCCTGCGGATCGACCAGCGGCAGCCGCATGTTCCACGACTGGGCCAGGCGGACGAGAGTGCCATAGGTAGCCTGATCGCCGTGGGGGTGGTAATTACCGCTGGTATCGCCGACGATCTTGGCGCATTTGCGATGGCCGCTGCGGGGGCCGAGGTTCAGGTCGTTCATGGCGACGAGGATCCGCCGCTGCGACGGCTTTAGGCCGTCCCGCACGTCCGGCAATGCCCGGCTGATGATGACGCTCATAGCGTAGTTGAGGTAGGAATCCTTCAGCTCGTCCAGGATGGATAGATCTTCTATTCTTTCTTCGACCACGATAAAAAAACCTCAAGCCCCGGCGTTTCGATCCGACTTTTGACTATTATTATCCCGCCGAACGACAAACTCCGCGAGGCACGGCGAAACGCACGAGAATAACCATTTTTCTGCGATTTTTCAGCATTACTGGGACTAATTTTCAAGCGGGTTATTCTACCGCAGAACCGCTTTCGCAGCAAATAATTCTTTTGGACAAATTGCCGCTGTCAGCCGAAATTTTGATCTGATTATCCGGGTCGGTCAAAGAACCCTTGCCCTCGCCGGTCGTAAAATATAGATTAAGACTATAATTGTTTATGGGCCGAACTTGCCGGACAGAAATTCATACTTTTTGGGAAGGTTTTTCACATGAGTATTTACCTGTACCGACGATTTTTACCTTTATTATTACCGGCGGCATTACTGGCGGCGACCACATCAGCCTGGGCAGGTGCGCGGGCGAGCGGCCCGGCTGATAAGCCTTACGATCGCCGCACACCCATTGTCGAGGCGTTTGAAAAAACCAAACCCGCCGTCGTCAGTATCACCGGCCGACACCCCACCCGCAGCAGCGACATTTTTAGCCTGGACTGGGACCTTTGGCCCTTCCGTCGGCAGTTGGTTTCGTTTTTGGGTACCGGCTTTATTATCCACCCTCGCGGCTATATCATCACCAACACCCACGTCATCGACAAGGCCCTGGAGGTCGTCATTAACCTGGACGAGGTCAAATACCCTGCTAAGGTTATCGCCCAGGACCACACCGCGGACCTGGCACTGCTGAAGATCGATGCGAATCGCCCGCTGCCGACGGTGGCCCTGGGCCGCAGCGATGATCTGATGATCGGCGAGACGGTGTTGGCCATCGGCAATCCGTTCGGCTATCAGCAGACGGTCACCGACGGGATTGTCAGCGCGATCCATCGCAACGTGGAGATCGGCGAGGGTTATAGCTGGTCGGACCTGATCCAGATATCAGCCCCGATTAATCCGGGCAACAGTGGCGGGCCGCTTTTGAACATCAACGGCGAAGTGATTGGGATTAATACTGCCATCCGGCAGGCTGCCCAGGGAATCGGTTTTGCCATTCCCATCGACCGGTTGCGACTGACCCTGCCGCTGCTGATAAATATCGATACGCTTCGGCGGATTGATTTTGGTTTGACGGTCCGCGATCCTCAATCGGAGGGTAGCGCCCCGGAGAAGGCAGGCCTGATCGTGCAGGCGACCCAGCCCGGCGGTGCCGCTGATAGGGCGGGTTTCAAAATCGGGGATGTCATTACCGTGGTTGATGGTAAAAAAACCAGTTCCGCCATCAATTTTTACCTGGATATGGTGGAGTGCCCAGCGGGTAGTAAATTAGCCTTTGAGGTATGGCGAAAAACTGACGCGGGCGGGCCGCCGGGGCAGAATTTAACTGTTACGCTGGAGCTGCGTGAACGGCCGAAGCCGGAGGCCGTCAAGCTGGCGGAGCGGATGTTGGGAATGAAGGTGGACGGTCTTTCGGAGCAACTGGCCCGGCGCTATGGTATCTACGGTGCAAAGGGCAGTGTAGTGGTCCTGCGAATTGAAAGGGGCTCGCCCGCCGACAAAGCCGGGATTCGGCCCGGTGATATCCTCGCTGCGATGAATGACGATCTAATCGAGAATATCGAGCAACTGGGATTGAAACTGGAAGTTATCCCCGCCGGTGCCGTGGTAAAGCTGACCATTACCCGCTCAGCCCAGCCGGGACTACTGGTCCAGTATGAAACCACCCTGCGAACAAGGTCCGATAACCGCGAGACAACCGATTCCGCCAAGAAGACTGATTTATAAATTACCAGAAAGGTAGGGGCAACCTTTTATTTATCTACAACAATATGTCTTTTACTCTTCGGCTTCTGCGGCATGTCGCAATGTCAAAAATGCCTCCTTAAGCGGCTGGCTCACGGCACTGTTCGGCTCATGTAACACCAAATCCTGATAGCTGTCTAAGAATGTTATTCGGAGTCGATGGAACAGATGCAGAAAGTGGCGGACAAAACCAATACAATCAAGAATTGCAATTTCTGTTCCGTCGGTTTTCTCGTACATCGTGGCGGCATACTCCCGCACCATTGGTTCTATGGCATCCGTAGTTATGAAGATATAATTGTCAATATGGGTGCTTGCGTTTAGCATTTTCTGCACAGCGCGGTCTATATCCTCCTGTACAACCCGTTTGCTTTTCATTTCATAGACGGTAGCAATCTGCTCGTCATTAGTCAGGCAGATCTCCACGTCTCCAACCGACCCTGTCTGTTCATCGGCGGCAGTGTGACTTCGCAGAGAACGTGCTCGTTCCCCCAGTTTTGAAGCCGCCGCCGTGTATGCAGCTGCAACCATAAGCACGGGAAGGCGACTCGAATGTTTGCATGCCAGATGTTGCTTAAGCAGAGTGACTATCGCTTCCACGCAAAGAGGCAATGCACCCACGCCTTCCTGGAGACCTTTGACCAAAGTATCGATCCGGTCCTTACGTTCGTCTCGGAAAATTAACAGTAACCTGATGATTTCGGTTAACACTCGCTCAGCAGAGATTTTACCTTTTGCCACGTCATCCAGGATTAGAAGCGTATCTTTATAAAGGTCGCGGGGTCTGCCTATCAGTTCGGTGTCAACATTCAGCGGAGTGTTTTGATTCCGAAGCGTCGGTGTCAGAAAAGCGGTGGTCGAGTTACAAGGAAGGGTATGCTTATTAATGAAGCTGGTTATATATTGTTCGTCGTAAGTACGACCTGAGAAACAATCGGCCGTACCAATTTCAGTGTAAGGTTTGCGCGGATCCGCCTTGGGCTGGTCGAGCTTGCCTAACATACACGCCATGAGCAATCTCACTCCCGCTCGATTAGTCGGGCAACGGCATACATACTCAATCCGTTTTCGTACCTGCGGGTTTGCGGCACAGGATTTGCTACCTAGCTTTTGGGCCTTCTTTAATAGCATATCAAGACGTTTATCTGGTGTAGGCACTACTCAAACCTCAGTTTTCCCTGTCCTCCCGATTTTTGGGAAGGATCGTAGTTTGTCCAGAGCACTTCCATGCGAGTATCTTTGGTGGAGTGGATAGTTCGGTTCGGTCCTGCAATTTTATGCCAGCGCGAAGGTGGATACAGCCGATTTAGCAGATCACAATCATAGTTGGATAAGGCCACCATTCCTTTAACCGAGTTGAGCACCTCCGCTAAGTGACAATGCTCGTCATCAGTCATCTCAAAGGCATATGCACTATTATCTCCGCGTGTATGATGAACATAAGGAGGGTCGCAATAGAATAATGTCTTCTTCGCATCGTACAGTCTAATGACTTCGATAGCGGGTCGATTCTCTATTTGTACGCGCATTAGCCGTTCCGCGATTTCTGTCAACGTATTGAGTCCCCCCAGCCATCGGCTAACCACGCCGCTCATTCCCGCCCGACTGGTATTTTTGCAGTTTGCCCATCTGCCCAGACTTGCAGTCTGAGCTAAGCCGGTTCGGACCTGTCGTGCCCTGACATAGAATCTCCGCGCCCGTTCCAGTGCCGGCTGGTCCGGGTCTATCTGGCAGGCAAGGGCAAATTCTTCTCGGGAAAATGGTGTAAGGCCAATTTGCTCTATGAGACGTTCTTTTTCTTCTCTGAGCATGCGGAAAAAATTGCAAACCTCGCCGTCAATATCGTTATATGTTTCTATGGGCGACGGCTCTCTGTTCAAGAGAATGGCTCCCGAACCCCCAAATGGTTCGCAATAATGATGACACTTTGGCAGCAAAGGCATCAGCCAGTCGAGATGGGAGAATTTCCCCCCATACCAGCCGAAGGCAATGAGTTTTCGTCGCACTGGTCGGCCATTAACCGGTGCGGGGATATTTCTCTTTTTTACAGCAAACTGACTCACCCGCGCACCTATACGCATCTATTTTGCTCAGCCATTACTACTTTACTTAACTTTGAATAATATAACAATCACGTTTGTACCGTCAAGCCAACTATCAGTTCATTATACATCACAATGTTCGATTGCTCCAACTCTTTGCTGTATTTTTCCGGTACTATTTATTTGTGGCCAATAGTAGCGCAGCCCGCCCGCGGTATAGCATGCCAGCCCTGCCAGTAAAGCCGCCCAGCGTACCGCGGCACTTTCGTGCCACTGCCAGCCTATCCAGGCCAGGATACCCCAAGTGACGATAAATCCCGCCCCACCGGCCAGGGTGCTTTGCGCTAACACCCGCATTTGTTTGGTCCAATCGCGCCACGGCCAGTCGAGCTGCCGCAGGGTCACCAGCCACAGGAATACATCTGAGACGAACACACTTATATTAACTGCCCAGCACATCCCCGCCAGGCCCATATACCGATACAACGGTATCGCCAGCGCCGCCAGCGCCGCCAGATGAATCACTCCGCGGATTATGACCCAGGGCAGCCGATTAATGGCATACATAATCGGGGTTAACTGGCGTAAAAAGACCATGAAGAACCCATATATACTCAAGTAGCGCAGCGTTTGTCCGACCTCGCTGAATCGCGCCGGCAGCAGTTGCGCCAGATCCGGCCCCAACACCGCCAGGCCCGCGAAAATGGGAATGGATATCAATTGTACCGTGCGGAATATTTCTCCCGCCGCCTGTTTTAAAACCGCTTTATCGTGCTGGATCAGGGCAAAGGCGGGAAATCCCACGGATACGGTAATATGGGAAAATAATCCTATTATGGCCGCGATGACTACCATGGCCAGCCCGTAGATGCCGATTTGCTTATCGTCCGCTACCTTACCCAGCAGCAGCACATCCAGCCGCATCCCCCAGGCGTCGATCATAGAGATAATATAAGTCAGCGCCCCATAGCTTATCATCGCCGCGCCGGCCCCGGTCCTCCATGCCCTGGTAGGCCGATAGGGATGGACAAAATAACTGGCCGCGCAGACAATGAGTGTCCCTGTTATTTCGCCGATCACCACGGCGACGGCGCTTCGCAGATACCAGGCCAGACTTACCGCCGTCAGCAAGACCCCTATACTGGACCATATATTTATAATTATGATCGGTTTTATAATTAATTGTTTCCTTAGAGCTACTAGTCCTATACTGGTCAGGCCGTCCAGCAGCAGTATCACCGTGCACAGCCGCAGCAGACTTTGTAGTTCTACTTTGTGATAAATCGTCCGGGCGATAAAGGGCGCCGCCAGATACAGTATGACCATCAGAATCAAATTGCGTACCAGGTTCACCAGCCATGCGGTATTCAGATACTCCTGCTGATGGGCCTGGCGATTTTGGATTAGGGCTTGTTTAATCCCGGTGTCGGAAAATTCCTGCAGCAGATAAAAGACCCCCCAGGTAAGGGTCAGTATCCCGAACTCCGCCGGACTTAGAAGATAGGTCAGCACGAACAGCCGCAGCATGCGTATCGCCTGGGCCCCCGCCATCCCCGACGCCGTCCAACTGCACGCCCGCAGACACCTGCCCCGCAGACTATCTTCGCTTAGTGTTTTCTTAAACCACATTCATTTATCATCGGTAAAACCAAAATCTTACGGATAATTTTCCACATAGCCTATAATTTGCTCGGAAAAGCAGGAATTTGCTTACAAAAACAACTGGTAATATCCCTCAACATCTTGTCAGTAAAGGAATTATGGCTATTATCGACACGACGGAGAAGCCGAGGATATCATAGGCGATATATAATATCTAGTATATCATAATATATTTATGCTTTTCTCTTTTTTGGTTTTATTTAAGTTGAAAACACAGGTGATTTGTAACGATTTTATTTTTATTGAATACTATTCTTTATCATATGAATAGCAGAATCTTTACTTAGTAAATACGAATAAAACAAATAAAAATTATAAGAATGTGAAAGGTAAAACATGGTTCCACGTGGAACATTTCGTTAGAAAGATCAGCTTCTATCATGGGATCACTCTTTTACTGATAAGGTAACAATATCGAAAAAAAAAGGCATAAACCGCCCCCAAGAGCATGATCTGAATATCTCTGGTCCATCGATACATCCTTTTGCCACGCCCTATCACCTTGCTAACCAACCCCCCTAAAATGACCATTCATTGCTCAATAATATGAATGTTCCACGTGGAACATTTTACAATTTCCAGCAGAATATGCTAACCACATAATCTATGGCTATTCCCGTATGAAAAAAAATCATCAAAAGAGGAAAGAAAATTTTGTATTTATCCTGGAATAATAATTTATAATCCGCTAAATTTAACAATGAATTAAATCTTATAAAGAGACAACAGATAATTCATATTAGTTATATATCTATCATATTCAATGCAGGAGGCAGACCATGGCCGATGAAAAAAAACGCCTGGGCAGGGGGCTGGATTCTTTACTTTCATCAACCCGGCTCAGCGAACTAAATGACATCGCTTTACCGGAGCGCAATGTTTCGCAAGATGTTGTTGTAACTAAAGTTACATCACCAAGAGTGGCTGAATTGCCCATCGACAAAATCCAGCGAAATCCACACCAGCCGCGGCAGAAATGGGATGAAGAAAGGTTATTGGACCTTGCAGATTCGATAAAGGCCAATGGTCTTATCCAGCCGATCTTAGTTCGGCCTTTGGTAGATGGATATCAACTCATCGCAGGAGAAAGACGTCTGCGTGCTGCTATATTAGCCCAGCAAAAGACCATACCCGCTATTATCCGTCATGCCACGGAAGAACAAATGGTGGAATGGTCCCTGGTGGAGAACATCCACCGCACCGACCTGAACAGCCTGGAACGTGCCTACGCCTACCAGCATTATCTTAAGACCTTTAATCTGACCCAGCAGGAGGCTGCCCAGCGGCTAGGTGAGGATCGCGCGACCATTGCCAACTATATCCGGCTGCTGGAGCTGCCCGAGGAAATTAAAGCCATGATTGCCGATGGCTTACTGAGTATGGGCCATGCCCGTGCTCTGCTGGCTGTAATGCCGGCGGGGCGTCGACTGACACTGGCCAAAGAGGTCTCTCTAAAGAAACTTTCCGTTCGCCAGTTGGAGCGCCGCATCCAGGAGCCCACGACAACCGCTTCACCAGAACCACCCGCCAAAAACGCCCACATTCAGGAGCTTCAGCAGGAGATGAGCCGAACCCTGGGCACCAAGGTGATAATAAAAACCCAGGGAAAAAAATCGCAGCGCGGCCGAATCATCATCGAATTCTACAGCCTGGATGATTTCGACCGTATCAGGGAAAAATTACAATAACAAGTAAAAAAGGTTAAAAATATACTTAATTCAAAAACGCTTAATGCAAAATGAAAAAGATAAATATATGGTGTGCCTGGACCATTATTATCGCCATATACTGCTTGATGGCCGCGGAATCTGCCATAGCTGATGAGTTCAAGTATAAAGACGGTCGTCCGGCAGCGCTGTTAAGAATGGAGGCGAAGGATCAAGGCGTCATCCTGCGGCACGGCGTCGGCCCGGATAAATGTGATATCTATGGCGCACGCGACGTGTGGGTCTTTCGGGCGGGTGATACCTATTACCTGCATTATGATGGGGCGGGACCCAAGGGCTGGCTCGCTTGCCTGGCCGTAAGTAAAGACCTGATCCACTGGCAACAAAAGGGGCCGATACTGGATTTGGGCAAGGAAGGGGAGGACGACTGTAAATCCGCCAGTTACGGCGTAACCTATTTTGACGGCAGCATCTGGCATATGTTTTATCTGGGTACGCCCCATGTTTCACCGGCTCCGGATAACATTCCCTCATTTCCCTACTTGACCATGAAGGCCGCCGCCCCGGCTCCCACCGGCCCCTGGACCAAACAGCCGCAGGTCGTGCCATTTCGACCAAATCCAGATTCGTATTACAGCGCCACCGCCAGCCCCGGTCAGATCATAAGTTATAAGGGTGAATATCTCCAGTTTTTTAGTGCCTCGACTATCGAAGGTAATATTATCAAGCGTACCCTGGGTATCGCCCGCACTAAGGACCTCAACGGCCCGTGGCAGAAAGATGCCGCTCCCCTTGTTCCCCTGGAGGAGCAAATTGAAAACTCGTCTATCTATTATGAGCCGAACAATGCAACTTGGTTTCTTTTTACCAACCACGTTGGTATAGATGATAACGGGGAATATACCGACGCTATCTGGGTGTACTGGAGCCGGGACCTTAACCGCTGGAACGCTGGCCACAAAGCGGTAGTGCTGGACAATAATAACTGTACCTGGTCGCAGCGCTGCATCGGTTTGCCGGCGGTGATTCCCGTGGCTAATCGCCTCGCCGTTATTTATGACGGGCCGGGGGGCGATAGTATCAGCCACATGCAGCGGGATATCGCTCTCGCCTGGCTGGATTTACCTTTGGCGCCGCCCCCCAAGCGGTAAAATGAAGCCTACGGCTCGACTTCCGGCTTCGATAATTTACCGATGAAATATTATTTACCGCAGAAAACTTATGATTATGCTGGATGAAAAACACGCGAGGTAAAACCTATGACCCCTGAAATGAATCGTCGCCGCTTCATCAAAGGAACTCTCCTTTCTTCTGCCGCACTCGCCCTGGGCAGTGAATCGCGCGGGCAGGATCCGCCCCCGTCAGCCCCGCCGGCTGCTCCCCAGGATATGCTGGCCAAGGGAAAAATCGGCAACCTGGAGATCAGCCGACTCATTCTGGGAGGTAATCTTCTCACCCACTACACCCACAGCCGCGACCTCAATTATGTCCAGTCCCTGACCGCGCACTACAACACCGACGAGAAGATTATGGAGACCCTGGCCTGGGCGGAAAAGTGCGGCATCAACACCCTTTCCATGCACAACCCTCCGCATCCTATGTCGGTCCTGTGTCGTTACCGTCAGCAGGGTGGTTCAATGCAATGGATTATCTGCCCGACGGCAAAAGTCGATGAGAATATGGAGGAATACAACGAGCAGGTCCGGGAGTTGATCGCCGCCGGCTGCGAGGCGCTTTACCTCTGGGGCGTCCACTCTGATAAGCTGCTGGCTGCCGGCCGGATAGACCTTATTGCCAAGGCGGTCGAGTTAGTCAAGCGGTTCGACGTACCCTCCGGCGTCGGCGCCCACGATCTGCAGGTTATCGTCGAATGCGAGAAAAACAAAATTCCCGCGGATTTCTACATCAAAACCTTTCACCATCACCACTATCCCACCGGTCCCCAGCCGGACCAGCTTACGGCCCCTTATACTGAGATTCCCGGCTATTGGTGTCGCGAGCCGCAGGCGACGATAGAGGTCATGAAGCAAGTTTCCAAACCCTGGATTGCGTTCAAGGTGATGGCGGCGGGCGCCATTGGGCCGGCGGACGCCTTTAAATACGCCTTCGAGAACGGTGCCGACCACATTCTCGCCGGTATGTTCGACTTTGAGGTAGAAGAAGATGTCCGCATCGCCCGGGAGACGCTGGCTGCCGCCGCGGATCGCCCGCGCCCCTGGCGGTCATGACGGAATTATGAATGAGAATAAAAGTTAGATATTACCTCCTATTCTTCATCACGATAATCTTCGTTGCCGGCTGCGGTTTTAAGCCGGCACATTCTTCTCCTGTGTCCAATCCTTTCTTTGCCTTTTGCATGGACACCCATGATGCCCGGCAGCGCTCGCTGGCAGAGCAGGCTGCTTTGCTCCAAGAGCTGGGTTACGACGGCGCGGGCCATAACTGGCTGGACAACGTGCCGGAGCGAATCGAGACTCTCGACGCCGCCGGTCTTAAGCTGTTTCAGATTTACTTTATCGTAAATATCGCGCCCGACGCAACTTTGCCCTACGACCCGCGACTGGAGCAGATTCTTGGCCTGCTTAAGGGTCGTGACACGATGCTCGCCGCCCTGGTCATTGACGCTGCACCGTCGGATCAGACGCGTGATGCGCGAGCGGTGGAGCTTTTCCGCGAGATTGCGGACCTGGCGGAGCCTTTCCGCGTCAAACTGGTCCTTTACCCGCACACCGGCCATTGGCTTGCGCGTGTGGAAGACGCCGTCCGCCTCGCCGGGAAGGTGGATCGGCCCAACGTGGGGGTGATGTTCAACCTCTGTCACTGGCTGCGCACCGATGAGCAGCGTGACTATCGTCCCTTGCTTGCGCTGGCTTTGCCGAAGCTCTTTGCCGTTTCCATTAACGGCGCCGACCAGTTCGACGCCAATCCCGGCTGGAGCCGATACATTCAGCCGCTCGACCGCGGTTCGTTCGATATGCTCAGCTTCCTGCGAACGCTCCGGCAGCTCGGCTACACCGGTCCGGTGGGCCTTCAGTGTTACGGGCTTACCGGCGACGCGCGGGAGCATCTTACCCGTTCTATGGTCGCCTGGCACATACTCAATCATTGCCTGGCCGAATCCCATTGAGTGATTTTTAGACCCCCGGAACTGATTTAACATTCGCTCTGAACGGGGGTTAAAACACTTGCCCACGGTATTTACCGGACAATCAGGTCCTCTGTTATATCAACAATTGATATCTTGGAATGATATTGGTCTGTTCTTTACGAGAGGAATTTATCAATATTTTACTGGACAAAAGCTATAATTTATGATGTAATATCTCCAAGGGCATATATTTATCAATCTTGGTCAAGTGCCGATTATGGGCAGTAAACCAGGGAGCATTTTTTATTTTCACCAGTCACCGTTTTATATAAAGGGCGGAAATATGATTAAAAAAGCTAATTTCTTTATGATGGCGGTGGTAGCGTTGGGGGTGTTTGGTTCGGCGACGGACGGGGGTATCTGGGTCGATCCTAATAGTTTTACCGTGGAAATAGTAGAGGGGTGTGCATTAACCGTACCTTTGACTATTGGCAATGATGGCATGGCGGATATCTACTTTACTTTGCGCTCCCGCGAGATATCGCGGAAGGTATTAGGCGCCCTAAGTGAGTCAGCCGATGAAAGAAGCGCCGTAGCGGCGATCGAAACGACTGAGGAAAAGATAATTCTGGAATACCAGTTCAGCGAGCCGATTGTCACCACCCGGGATGGTTACGACTTCATACGAATGGAGGGAGTTGAGCTGTACCAACAGACCGGGGCCCCGATTGTTCCGGTCCGCCCGGTTACCTTACTTGTTCCGTTCGGTAAAAAGGTAGTGGGTACTAAAATAACCGTTGTGGATACGCATGGGCTGCCGGACATTTATCAGTTGCCCCCCGCTCAAGAGCCATACCCTCTTGATTCCCAGGTCGCACCGAAAGAAACCCTGCCGGATTCATCCATTTACGGTCAAGCCACGCCCTGGCCCGGTATCATACACGAGGAAGTTGCCGTTCAATCCAAGCGGGGGTATCATCTGCTTATTGTGAACTTGTTTCCGCTGCAGTACACCCCTGCCGCCGGCACGATCACGTATGCCGCCCGTCTTCGTTTGGAATTGGACCTGGCTGATTCCGCCGATTTTGACGTGTTCCAGCCGTCAGCCGATACGAAATCAGCCTTGATGGAAAACCTGGATAACCCCGCCGCCCTGCAGACCTATCCTGTTGAGGGAATGTCGCTGCCGAAGCTGGCGGGAGAGTCGGCATTGCCGGGCGGTGGGCCGTATCAATATGTTATCATTACCAGCGAGTCTTTAAAGAATGCTCCCGCACCTTGGAATTTCCCGGCACTGCGCGATGCCAAGATTGCTCAGGGGATAACGGCTACCATCGTAACGACCGAATGGATCTATAGCAACTATAGTGGATCGCGTCCGGACGGCGGCAGCGACAATCAGACTCGTATCCGAAATTTTCTGATAGATGCTTATCAGACATGGGGTACGGAGTATGTTTTGCTGGGGGGTACCAACGCTATTGTTCCTGCCCGTATGTTTCGAGTGGATGGTGAGAATATGCCGGTAGATATGTATTACGGCTGCGTTGATCCGCAGGCGTGCACTTTTGATGGTGATGCCGATGGGATTTACGGCGAGACGACCGATGGGGTGGGCGGGGGTGATGTCGATTTATTTGCGGAGATTTACGTCGGCAGGGCTGCCGTAGATAATGCCTCTGAGCTGGCGAACTTCATCAATAAAACCTTAACTTACGCCTCGACACAAAACGAATACTTGCCGCGCATTTCCATGCTGGGCGAGCGTTTAGGTTTTGGTGGGGTGGCGGAGTATGCCAAGCCCGCCATGGAGCAGATTCGTCTGGGCGGGCAATACGACGGCTATTTCACTTACGGGTTTGAGAATCATACTCAGCCGGACTTCTATGATTTTGACACGTCGGTGAACCTCTACGATGCTGACGGCACCTGGCCCAAAAGTAATTTGATTGACCTGATGAATGAAGGCGTACAGGTCTTCAACCATCTGGGTCACGCCAATTATACCTATGATATGAAGCTGTACACCTCCGACTTGGCTTCATTAACAAACTCAGACTATTTCTTTGCCTACTCCCAGGGATGCAACCCGGGCGGTTTTGATAACGCGAATTGTTTCGCCGAAGTCATTACCTCCATGGCGTACGGGGCGTTTGCCGTGGTGATGAACGCACGGTCGGGATGGGGTAGATACAACAGCACGGATGGTCCCAGCCAGCGTTTCGCCCGTCAATTCTGGGATGCCGCTCTGAATGAAGACATGTTGGAGCTGGGGCGGGCTAATCAGGACAGCAAGGAAGACAACCTCTGGGATATCAACGGAAGTCGTATTCGCTGGTGCTACTACGAATTGAACTTGTTTGGCGACCCCCAGCAGCAGTTGCGGTTCGAAGAAGCCTGCGAATGGTTTACTCTCGAGCCTCGGGAGGGAACTATAGAACCAAACTCCGCCGTGGACATCAAGGTATCTTTCGAGGTTATGGAGCTTGCGACCGGTACTTATGAGGCCCAGATTATGATTATCTCCAACGATCCCTGCAGCCCCGCCATTGTCCCGGTAAAAATGACGTTAAAGCCGGACAATTTGCGGGTGGTCCCCGCCGGGGGTTTCGAGTCCGCCGGTACCGAAGGCGGCCCCTTTTCGCCGGCGTGCATGGTTTATACCCTGACGAACATCAACCTGGCTGAATCGGTGAACTGGACCACCCTGGCAGCGGAAGACTGGCTCAGCGTTTCGCCCCCCGCCGGGGTGCTGGAGCCGAATGAATCAATCGATGTAAGTGTCTGTATCGACCCTAATGCCGATTCACTTGATCCTAACCTTTATAACCAGACGCTCATCTTCCAGAATTCCGATTCCAACAGTATTAAGACGCGCTGGGTCAGTCTTACGGTCAAGCCGCCGGACTGTTTCACCGAATTCTTCACCGACAGCGGCAATGACCTCGAGGGCTGTACCGTCAAGTTTAGTCCCGACGGCTCCGTTGCTTACTACGAGGCCTGCCGGGATAAAGCCGATGGATTCCCCACTGACCCGACCGGCGGGACTTTTGTTGCCCTCTGGGATGATGATTTCGCGGAGGTGGTTCTGGGACCCGAAGAGCAGATTTGCTTCTACGGCGACTGCTGCGACCGCTTCTATATCGGCAGCAACGGGTATCTTACCTTCGCCGCCGGTGACACCGAGTATAATCCTTCGCTGGTGAACCACTTTCTTGTGCCGCGGATTTCGGGCACCTTTATCGACCTGGACCCGCCCAACGACCATTGCATCTCTTATAAGAAGCTGCCTGACCGGATCGCGGTAACCTTTGACCATGTCCTGTTATTTGGCGACAAGACCGGCGCCGCCAACAGCTTCCAGATCGAATATTTCTACGCCGATCAATCCTTCCGGATAACCTGGCTGCAGGTCGCGAAGAAAAACACCATCGCCGGTTTATCACGCGGCCGGGGTCTGCCGCCCGTGTTCTTCGCGGAAAGCAACCTGAGTAAATACTCCCCCTGCTGGTTCTGCAGTGATTTTGACCGCGATTACCAGGTGGATTTGACGGATTTAGCGGTACTGGTCGCGCACTGGCTGGATGAGGGATGTTATTCTCCCTTCTGGTGCGGCAGAACCGATATGGATTTCAACGGCGTCACCGATTTGGACGACTTCGACATCCTTATGCAGCAATGGCTCTCGGAGCATTGGTGGTTAAACCCGATTGGTTACTGGAAGTTTGACGAGGGCGAGGGTAATATCGCCTACGATTCCGCTTATGACCACCACGGCAGCCTCCAGGGTGGTCCGCTCTGGGTTGCCGGCAAGATAGGTGAATACGCCCTGGACTTCGATGGTATGAATGATTACGTGGACCTGGGCGATATCTTCAACGACGTTCAATTGCCCGTGACGATGTCCGCCTGGGTTTTCAAACGGAATGACAATGGACACCGGATTTTCCAATCCGATAATACGAGCGACACCAAATCCGGCTTCTGGTTTTGGATTACAACGGCTGGCGAGATACAAGGAGCTTATGGAGCAAATACCGGCTTATACGGGGATAGTCGTCGCAGCAAATTAAGCGGTCCGATTGTAGAGAATAATGTCTGGACATTTGTGGCGGCGGTAATCAGAGGGCCTGAGGATATGAATTTATATATCAATGGTGTTGATGCCGGTGGTGAATACGAAGGCACCGGTGGTGATATGGCCCATGTCGTAGGTGCCAAAGCCTCGATCGGTTGGAGTATTTGGGGGCCGGCTTACTACGACGGGAAGATTGATGATTTAATGATTTTCAACCGAGCTTTATCTGCCCAAGAAATCCAGGCACTTTTTGCGGAGGGGATAGCCGGCAAGGCTTTGTCTCCCTATCCAGCCAGCGGGCAAAAACGCGTCGATCCTGATGTGATTCTCACCTGGCAGGCGGGCAAAGATGCCCTTTCGCACGATGTGTACTTCGGCGCCGATTGCAATGCCGTCGCTGACGCCACCCCTGATTCCGATGAGTTCATGGGCAATCAGGATCCCAACAGTTGGAATCCCGGCGGCCTGGAACAGGGTACTACTTACTACTGGCGAATCGATGAGCACGATGGGTTAAATGTGTATAAAGGTGATATCTGGAGCTTTACCACGTTGTTTGATGTTAATCTCATCGGCTGGTGGAAGCTGGATGAAGGCCAGGGCAATACCACCTATGATTCTTCCTATGACAATAACGGTACTCTTCAGGGCGGTCCGCTCTGGGTGAGCGGTATGATTGGTGAATACGCCCTGGATTTCGATGGTACCGATGATTATGTGGAGCTGGGCGATATCTTCAACGACGTTCAATTGCCCGTGACCATGTCCGCCTGGATTTTGAGAAGAGGTAATAATACTTATCCTATTTTCTTTTCAGACGATATCAGTGAAGAAAGTAAATGTGTTGGATTTTGGTTGAAAATCACGCCGGAAAACCAGTTGCATGCATCTTATGGCTCATATACTGGTGATTGGTCGGCCAGTCGTCGTTCAAAGTTAAGCAGTACATATATAGAAAATGATATCTGGACGTATGTGGCAGCGGTAATCAGAGGTCCGGAGGATATGGATTTGTATATCAATGGTGTTGATGCTGGCGGCGAATATAGCGGTACAGGTGGAGATTTGGCCCATTTGGAAGGAGCCAATGCCAGAATCGGTCTTGACAGTCGCTTTTCTTATTACTGTAGCGGGATGATTGATGATCTGATGATTTTCGACCGGTCTTTATCTGCCTTGGAGATCCAGGCACTTTATCAGAGGGGATTATCCAGACGGGCCTTATCCCCTTATCCGGCTGATGGGCAGAACCGCCTGGATCCCAATGTAATTCTCAGTTGGCAGCCGGGCAAAGATGCCCTTTCGCACGATGTTTACTTCGGCGCCGATTGCAACGCTGTCACCGATGCCACCCCGGACTGCGATGAGTTCATGGGCAACCAGGATGCCAACTACTGGGATCCGAACGACCTGGAACCGGGTATCACTTACTATTGGCGAATCGATGAGCATGACGGCTCTAAGGTGCATAAAGGTGAAGTCTGGAGCTTTACCACGCTACTGGATGCTAATCTCATCGGCTGGTGGAAAATGGATGAAGGCCAGGGCGATACTGCCTACGACTCAGCTTATGATTTCCACGGCACCCTCCAGGGTGGTCCGCTCTGGGTTGCCGGTAAGGTGGGTGAATACGCCCTGGACTTCGATGGTTCCAATGATTATGTGGACCTGGATGATATCTTCAACGATGTCGAATTGCCGGTAACCATGTCAGCCTGGATTTTTAAACGAGGTGATAGTGGCCACCGGATTTTCCAATCCGATAATACGAGTGACACCAAATCCGGCTTCTGGTTTTGGGTTTATCTTGATGGTACGTTACAGGCTGCTTATGGGGCAAATACCGGTTTGTACGGGGATAGTCGTCGTAGCAAAGTCAGCGATACGATTGTTACAAATGATGTCTGGACCCATGTGGCAGCGGTTATCAGAGGTCCTGAAGATATGGATATCTATATCAATGGTGTTGATGCCGGTGGTGAATACGAAGGCACTGGTGGTGATATGGTCCATGTGACAGGAGCCAACGCCTCAATCGGTTGGAGTATTTGGGGACCGGCTTACTTTGACGGGAAAATGGATGATCTGATGATTTTCGACCGGTCTTTATCTGCCTTGGAGATCCAGGCACTTTATGAGAGGGGATTAGCCATTCTGGGGCGTTAATCCCCAGTTCGGCATTTCCCCGACACACACCACAGGACCCGCCATACTTGCGCTTTTGGCCCATAGTGGGCCAAGAATAATTTCCGCTGCCCTGTTAGGCTAACAACTGTCATTTTCCTCATCAAATTGTCTCCAGTATTTGCTTAAATCCCCGCTAAATTTACTGTGGCAAGGACACTGCAACCCCGTATAATTGGACCTTAATAAGTACTTGTCGGGGGAGCATTTGTTAAAGCATGAGGGTTTATTGGAAAGGGCAGTTATCATGGCGAAAAAGCAATCGGCAAAATGCTTGGGTGATATCGAGAAACCCGCAGCCAAACCGCCGGTCATCGGCGTCTTTGCCCCTTGCGATCCGCGGGTGGACCCGGCTGCTCGTCAGCGGGCAAGAAATATTGTCAAGATGGCCGCCGATGCCATCAGCGGCGAGGTGCTCCTGCCCGACCAGTCAGCGGTGGAAGTGGTTTATTCCACTGTGCTGGTGGAAGGTGAGCCGCAGGCCGATATCGTCGCCCAGCAGTTTCGCCAGGCGGGTGTAAACATCCTCGTCTGCGTGCCGGATACCTGGGCCTTTCCGCAACTGACCACCATTTCCCTGCTGCAGCAATTTCCCGTGGAAACACCACTTAACATAACCTGCGGCAACAGCGGCCCCAAGCCGGGTGTGGTCTATGCCCAGGCACTGCACGGGGCGATCAGTCAATACGGCCGATTGGTAGCTTTGAACGTAGGCTCCTGGCCCGATACCGGTATGGACCCGCAGATGAGCGAGGAGACCACCCGCAACCTGATAGATTGGTGCTACGGGGCGATGACTGCGGTCGCCCTCAAGGGCCGGCGGGTGGTGGTCTTCGGACACGATGCAATGGGAATGGAAACCGCTTTAGCCCATGTAATAGCGACCCGCAATACCTTCGGGCTGGAGATAACCAGGCTGGATATGAAGCTATTGGCTGATATGCTCAGCAAGAAATCCTATGACGCCAGGGAGCTAAAGAGCCTCCGCGGCTGGATTGATAAACATGTGGGAAAGCGTCTGGAGCTGCGAGGCTCGGCGGATAGCGAGCGGTTCAACCTGAGCTTAGCTATGTACCTGATAAATCGGGACTTAATGGCCCAGTTGAATGCGGTGGGCGGGGGATTTATGAGCCAATTGGAGTGGGGCAGCGACCCGCGGGGACTGCCGCTGCCGGTAGCGGACGTTATGGAATCGCTGTTCAATAGCACCTTCGACCATCGCGGCCGAAAGGCCCCGCTGCCCTATGCGACAGAGGCGGACGTCCAGGGCCTCTTAACCATGCTGGCGATGACCTACCTGAGCGGGGGCAATCCGCCCCTATTTATGGATTTTCGTAAGGTCTGGCAGGGAAGCGAGATAAAGCAGCTCGCCCGCAAACTAGGGCTGAAGAATCTGCCCCGGCACGCGGATTGGCTGACGAAAGGGCTGGTGGACGGCAATAACTCCGGCAGCGCCGCCTTCGATTGGGCGGGTATGCCCGGCTGGCCGATTGAACTGATTATGAAGCGGATAAGTATGCCGCGGGCGGACGGGTTTTACTTCCCCGGCGGGGGGAACTCGGTGACCTTTATGACGCCGGCGGGGATAGAGGGAATCGCGGCAAGACTTGCCTACAGCAGTACTTGCGGCAAATTCAGCCTGATCTGGGACGAGGCGAAAACCTGCGTGGTACCCAAGAAACTCGGCCAGGCGATGGTGAAGCTGACCACGCCCACCTGGCCGCATACCTTTGTAGTGCCAAAGTACGCAAGTATGTGTGAATACAAGCATTACGCGCCGGCTAATCATTTTCATATGACGTGGAATCTGTCGGTAGCCAGATTACAGCATTGGATGGACCTGACGGGGGTGATGAGCGTAAGTCCCTGGGCGGCAAGGCCTAAGTACGTGGAAGGGGTGGACCGGCCGGTGCCCTTGGTACACCTTATCAACGGCGGAGAAGACATATTCAAGCTGATTAGTACGAAGCGGTAAATCGGTTTTTGACGCAAAAATACGCGTTACAGACCTGGTAAAAAGTGGCAAAAATTGGTTTTTTTCGGGCAAAAAATGCGAATTTCGGTGAAAATACCGGCAGAATCGGGCGGATTTTGACGCAAAACCGGGGTTTTTCGCGGGAAAATTGATAAAATCCTATCCTTTTTTACGGGTTTTGAGCGGTTTTTTCAGGTTGTAATTTGGCGAGATAATCGGAGGATAAAAAGGTTATCGGACCCGCAAAAAAAGATAAATTTTTTTGACGGGATAACCCCGCTTCGCCCAAGGGCTACGCAGGGCAGGCAGGATTTAAATCTCAGAGCTCAGATTTCAGATTTCAGATGAAGAGGTGCGGGTGATTTTACCTTGTAGCAACTGCCGATCTGATGAGTCGATGTTTTATATTTTTCCCGCCAGGCGCCAAGAACGCAAAGGAAGAAGTAAGAATTTTAGACAGGATGTACAGGAGAAGTTCAAAGTTCAACGTTAAAGGTTCAATGAGAAGATAGTTCAAAGTTCAATGTTTAATGTTCCAAGGAATTTAAGCGATTCCAAGGAGAACCCGGCGCTGCGCGAGAAGAGGAGAACAGTTGAACAGGTGAGCAGGAGAAAGAAGAAAAGAGAGTGCAGTGGGCTAACAGTTTAACTCTGCTTCGCGTCAAGCCACGAAGAAATCAGAGATTGGTTAATATATATAAAAATGATATATTTACACCACGAAGCTCACGACCCGCTGCGACCTGCCGCGACCTGCCGCGACCTGCCGCGACGGGCGCTGGCAAGGCGGGCGGGCGCTGGCAAGGCGGGCGCGGGCACGGCGGGCAAGCGTCAGCGAGGCGAGAGAGACACGAAGTTAAGATAAGAAAAAAACATAACTTGCAAAGATTGTTATCCGCAGATGAACGCCGAGGGACGCAGATTAAAGAGGCAAGGAATATAGACAGGATTTACAAGATTTAAAATTTCAAAATTTAAGATTTCAGATAAAGAGGAGCGAAGGGTTTTACCTGATACTAACGTCCGCCGGGGCGGGTTATAAATACTTATTTTTCCCGCCAAGGCGCGAAGGCGCAAAGAATAAGATAAAATATTTTGACAGGATAACAGGATGAAAGCGAATTATGAGAGCTAAAAAGACTGGATTAACCCTTCTTCGCTATTCTGCTTCGCGTCAAGCTACGCAGAATTTAGCTATGACTGACGAGACGCAAAAATCGGCTACGCAGGGCAGGCCCTTCTTCGCTCCCGCTGGCACTATAGTTTCGGCGAGGCGGGAAGAAAGCTTCGAAGCGACAGGCAGGATTATAATTGTCTAATTGAGGAGAACAAAAAGTTGTATGACTTTTTAACTTTGACTTGACCCCTTAAATTTGACTAAAATATAAAATGATATTATAGCAGGATTTATATGGCACATGTAAAGTACAATAAAGTAATACGTCACATTGGATTAACTGTTATTGAGGTGCTATTCGCATATCTATTTATTATTGTCTGTGGTCTCATAGGGTTATTATTTCCTATTCAACCTGGTAGTGCTCATGGTCTTGAGAAATGGGTTGCCATGGGACGTGGAATGTTTATAGGCATTTGCATATTAGCAGTCATTCTTATTATTTCGTGGTTTAACAGAAAAAAGGGGAAATTAAAACTTGGGAAAAAAACCTAGGGACAGGGGGGATGTTGAAGAAAAAATTTAAAAGGTCGGGCACGATTATGGTTTGACGCGGTCCTGGGGGCGGGAACGAAGAAACTGGGAAAGTCAGAAAGTAAGAAAGTGAGAAGGTGGGAAAGTGGGAAGGTGAGAAAGTGAGAAGGTGAGAAAGTGGGAAGGTGAGAAAGTGAGAAGGTGAGAAAGTGAGAAGGTGGGAAAGTGGGAAGGTGGGAAAGTGGGAAGGTGAGAAGGTGGGAAGGCGGCGCTGCGCGAGACAGTAGAACAGAAGAAAGTAGAGAGTTGAATAAGAGTAAGAAAGTTAGAAGGCGGCGCGGCGCGAGAGCAGTTAAAGAAAGTGTGAAAAGTTTGAAGGGTGGGAAAAGTGTGAAAGGGAAGAAGTAAGAAAGTAAGAAGGTACGAAAGTGAGAATGGCGGGGGCGGGCACGGTGAGGGCATAAAACGTTCCAGGTTCAAGGGTTCAAGAAAAGTAAAAGAAGATTGATCACACAAAGACACAAAGCCCACAGAGAGATATAAGATATAAAAATCTCAGATTTAAAATTTCAGATTTCAGATAAAGAGGGGCGTGAGATTTTACCTTTGACCCCCTTAAATTTTGGATGGAATTCAACTGACTCATTAAATTCTATCGACAGAGGCAATTATCGCCGCCCCGGCGGGACGAAAAAGACGCTGATTTATTACTACCCTTTTTGTCGTTAACCTGATAACCTGTCTTCCAGCCGGCGATACACCGGCGGCGGCAGACAATTTTGTAACTTCAACTACGACCGGAACGGTCTCGAAATGACAGAAAATCGATAAGAAAGGAGCAAATAATGATTGTGTACGTAATAGGCGGGATTGTGGTAATACTGTTCTTCGCGGGGATAAGAATTATTCGGCCGACACACCGGGGATTGATTGAAAGACTGGGTAAATATAGACGGTTCGCGGTGCCGGGCTTTCACTGGATTATTCCCGTAATAGACCGAATGGTTCAGGTAAATATTACCGAACAAATGGTAGATGCCCAGCCGCAGGAAATAATTACCAATGACAACCTGAACGCCAAAGTCGATGCCCAGGTATATTTTAAGGTGAAGCCGGATGAAGAAAGCGTCAAAAATTCCCAGTATAATGTGAATAACTACGAGTGGCAGATAGTAAATCTGGCCAGAACCACCCTGAGAAATATCATCGGCACATTGACGCTGAAATCGGCTAATAGCGAGAGAGATAAGATAAACGGAGATCTGCTGACCACGCTGTCGAAAGAAACCAGCAATTGGGGAATGGAAATCGTCCGGACGGAATTGAAGGAAATCGACCCCCCCAAAGATGTGCAGGAAACCATGAATAAGGTGGTCAAGGCGGAAAATGAAAAAATAGCGGCCCTGGATTTTGCCAACGCCGTCGAAAGAGAAGCAGATGGACTAAAAAGATCCGAGATCAAAAAGGCGGAAGGCATCAGGCAGGCGAAAATTCTGGCGGCGGAGGGCGAGGCGGAGGCTATCAGACTGGTCAATGAGGCGGCTAATAAGTATTTTGTCGGAAACGCGCAACTGCTCCGAAAACTCGAAGCGGTGGAAAAGTCGCTGAAGGATAACGCCAAAATTGTTATCCCCACGGGTTCAGAGCTGGTTAATGTCGTCGGGGAGATGGCCGGCGTTCTACCCCTGAAGACATAAAAACAGGCATAGATATAATTGTCGGTTACCGAATAAGGTCTCGATCCTCAGGGCGATGGGCGTGGCAGAAGAAAAAGCAACCCCCCGGACAAGTCCGGGGGCTAAACAAAAATAAAAGAAACCTCTCGATGAATCGTGGAGCGAAAGATAAAACCAACCGGCCGATGTGACGTCGTGTGAAAAAGAAAAAATCATGATACGTCATAGGAGTTAACGGGAAGTGATACGCAATATATGATTTAACGGCGGGAAAAACGATGAAAAATGAATGGCGGTATATGGTCAGCAGGATGTCAGGATGGAAGATTTTAATCATGCTTTTTTTTTGGAGTTACGGACTTTCGGTTCAAGGAGCCGTTTATTATGTTTCCAGCAGTGGTGCGGACGACAGGGACGGGCAGTCGCCAGAGACGGCGTGGCGAACGCTGGACCGGGTCAATGAGGGAAAATTAAAGGCAGGGGATACGGTGTTGTTCCGCCGGGGCGATACCTGGCGGGGACAGTTGATCCCGCAAAGCGGAGATGAGACAGGATATGTTACGTATGGAGCATACGGGGCGGGCGATAAGCCGGTGCTGCTGGGGTCGGTAAGCAAAAACGAAAAGAAAGACTGGAAGAAGCAGGAGGTGGAAAATGTCTGGTCCACCGTACCGCCGGTGGTTGTGGCAGAGGAAACTCTACGTGCTCTGACGGCGGATGCGTGGCAGGTGCATCGGGAGGGACCGGCAAAGGTAACGGCGGCGGTCGTGGCGGAAGAGAACGAAGCGAGGCTGGTCTATCGGCTGGATTGTACCCAGAGCGGGGAGCGGAATAATCAGATTCAACTTTATGTCAGCGGACTGGCGGTGAAAAAAGGGGAAACTTATCAGCTTCGGTTTCGGGCGCGGAGCGAAAAAACCTTCGCGGTGCGGACAGGGAATGTCATGTTAATGAAACAATCGCGACCCTGGAACCGGTACGGCAGTTGTGAGCTGTCGGATATCGAGGTGGGGACGGAATGGCGGGAGTACTCCATGCGGTTTCGGGCTTCGGTGACGGCGGAGGATGGGCGAATCACCTTTTTTCTGGGCGGGGCGCTGCCGGCAGGGTCGGCGTTTTTCTTCGCGGGGCGAGATTGGAAACGGCTGATATACAGCGAGGAAGAGCCGATTGGGTACGATGTGGGAAATGTGATTTTTGACGAGGGGCAGGCGGTGGGAGTGAAAAAATGGGAGGCGGCGAAATTGCAGCAGGAAGGAGATTTCTGGTATGACCGGGCGGCGGGGCGGGTGCTGATGTTCAGCGGGGAAAATCCGGCGAAAAAGTATCGCAGTATTGAGCTGGCGCTGGGCCGATATATAGTGGATGAGAGCGGAAAAAGCTATGTGGTGTATGACGGACTGGCACTAAGATATGGGGCGATAATCGGGATCGGGGGGTGGAGTACGCATGATATTATTGTGCGGAACTGCGATATTTCGTATATCGGGGGCGGATATCACAGCACGACGGCAGATGGACGTCCGGTGCGGTGCGGCAACGGGATCGAATTCTGGGCTAATGCCCATGATTGTCTGGTGGAGCGGTGCCGGCTGTGGGAGATTTATGACGCGGCGGTGACCAACCAGAATAGCAGCCCCAACGTGAAACAATATAACATCACGTATCGGCAGAATGTAATCTGGAATTGTGAATACTCGTTCGAGTACTGGAACCGACCGGCAAACTCGCTGACGCATCATATCTATTTCGAGCAAAATACCTGTGTGAACGCGGGGTACGGGTGGGGACACGGACAACGGCCGGACCCGAGCGGAAGGCATTTGTGTTTTTACAGCAGTCCGGCACCGGCGACGGAGGTGTATTTGCGGAATAATATCTTTTTCGAGGCGAAGGGAAATAGTTTCTTTGCGCCGGGGTGGAAGCGAGAGGCGCTGGCTGAACTGGTGATGGACCATAACTGCTGGTATCAGGGCAGCGGAGAAATGATATCAGTAAATGGGCAAAAGTTTCGGATGGATCAATTCGACGAATATAAAAAGGTAAGCGGCCAAGAAGAACATTCCTTCTGTGCCGATCCCCTGCTGGTGAATATAGCGCAAGGGGATTTTCATCTGACAAAAAAATCCGGGTGTATCGATGCCGGGACGGATTTGGGGCTGAAGACGGATTTTGATGGGGCGGCGATCCCCCAGGGGGCGGGGGCGGATATCGGGGCGTATGAATTTCAGGGGAAATAAAGACACAGCGGCTGGCAGGGCGTAAAGGTGAATGCTAATAGCAGAAAATGGTTGCCATAAGCACCAAACGAAGTTATCCTTATCCAGGAGAACCCGGGGAAGGCGGGAAAGTCGGAAGAAAAATTTTTATTATCAACCTTCAAGCAAATAAAGAGACAAATCATCATGCAAAAATTATTACTGGCGGTCATCTGCTGTCTGGCGGTTCTGGCGGCGGTTTCCTGTAAGAAGGCGCCTAATACCGGCGCCGGCAAGCCCCTCATCGCCGTAATACCCAAAGGCACAACGCATGAGTTCTGGAAGTCGGTGCACGCGGGAGCGGTCAAGGCGGCACAGGAACTAAACGTGGAAATCATCTGGAAAGGGCCGTTGAAAGAGGATGACCGCGAGTCCCAGATAAAGGTGGTGGAAGATATTATCACCCGCGGAGTGAGCGGCATGGTACTGGCGCCGCTGGACGACGCAGCCCTGCGTCAGCCGGTGCATAACGCGGTCCGCAGCGGGATACCGGTGGTAATCTTCGATTCCGACCTGAAAAGCGACGATTATACCAGCTTTGTGGCGACGGATAATTACCTGGCGGGACGCAAAGGCGGGAAATACCTGGCGGAATTGTTGGGCGGGAAAGGCAAAGTGGTAATGCTCCGCTACGAAGAAGGGTCAGCGAGCACCATGAACCGTGAGCAGGGGTTTCTCGACGCGATCGGGGAATTCAAGGATATCGCGGTAGTCAGCTCGAATCAATATGGCGGGGCCACGACGGAATCGGCGTATCCGGCAAGCGAAAATCTGCTGGCGCCGCTGCGGACGGCGGAAGGGGGACTCTCCATCGACGGGATTTTCTGCCCCAATGAATCGACGACGTTCGGGATGCTGCGCGCCCTGCAGGACAGCACCTTGGCAGGAAAAGTAAAGTTCGTGGGATTTGACAGCTCAGAGAAACTTATCCAGGCGCTGGCGGCGGGCGAGATTAACGGGCTGGTGCTGCAGGACCCCTTAAATATGGGCTATCTGGGGGTAAAGACGCTGGTCGAACACCTAAGAGGGGCGAAGGTCGAAAGGCGGATCGATACGGGTTCGGCGATAGCCACACGGGAAAATATGGAAGAGCCGAAGATGCGTCAGTTGCTGCGACCGGAATATAAGAAATGGCTCAACGAATAACATCACCGGCAGGGGCGGTCCGGCTGCAGATGCGGGGCATATCCAAGCGATTCGGCCCGACAGTAGCGCTGGATAATGTCGAGCTGGCGGCGGCAAGCGGCGAAGTTCTGGCGCTGGTGGGGGAAAATGGTGCGGGCAAAAGCACGCTAATGAAAGTGCTGTCCGGGGCGGTGAAGGCGGATCAAGGCCAGATGTGGCTGGACGGTAAAACATATAAGCCAGCCAACCCCCTGGCGGCGCGCAAGGCGGGGGTAGCCATGATCTATCAGGAATTGTCGCTGGCGAATCATTTGACCGTGGAAGAAAATATCACGCTGGGAATGGAACCGGCGGTTCTGGGAATTATCCGAGGCGGGCAGGAGCGCCGATTGACGCGGGAAGCAATACGCTATTTTAATCACCCGGAGATCCGGCCGGAAGTGCGGGTAAGCGAGCTGTCGCCGGCGGCACGGCAACTGGTGGAGGTGGCGCGGGCACTATCAATCGGCTGCCGGGTGCTGGTCTTCGACGAGCCGACGAGCAGTCTCAACCGCGACGATGTGCAGAATCTCTTCAAATTGATCAAGCGTCTCAAGCAGGAGGGGTACGCGATAATCTACATCTCTCACTTTCTGGAAGAGGTGCAGCAGGTAGCGGATACGGTTATGGTGCTGCGGGACGGGATGGGGGTGGGAACCAAAGCGATAAGCGAGACGTCGGCAGAAGAGATAACCGCTCTAATGGTAGGACACAAGGTGGAGGATCTGTATCCGCGAACGAAGCGCGAGCGGAGCAAGGAAGCATTAACGCTGGTCGAGGTCCGCGGGCACAGTAAACCACACAGCGCCAGCCTGACACTGTATTACGGAGAAGTGGTAGGAATAGCAGGGCTGGTGGGGGCAGGACGAACGGAACTACTGCGGCTATTGTTCGGGCTGGATGAGCTGAAAAGCGGTAAGATTAAACTGGGTATATACGAAGGGCCGGCTTCGCCGATGAAGCGCTGGCGGCAGGGGGCGGGGTTTTTAAGCGAAGATCGTAAAGAGGAAGGATTGGCGCTGCCCCTGAGCATCGCGGATAATATTACGCTGTCCCAGATGAAGGGACTGGGGCCGGCGGGACTGGTGTTGCCGCGAAAGCAAACGGCGGCGGCGGAAAAGTGGATCGATAAGCTGGATATCCGCTGCCGGCGAGCCGGGCAAAAGGTGGTGGATTTGTCCGGCGGCAATCAGCAAAAGGTAGCGCTGGCGCGGCTGTTGTACCATGATGTCGATGTTCTGCTGCTGGATGAGCCGACGCGAGGGATCGATGTGGCAGCTAAAGTAGTGATATATCAACTTATCAATGAGCTGGCCTGCGGCACACCGAGCGAAGGAATCAAGCCCAAGGCAGTGCTGATGGTGAGCAGCTATCTACCGGAGCTGATCGGTATCTGTGACCGGATCGCAGTGATGTGCCGGGGTGAATTAGGGCCGGCCCGGACGGTCGGAGAGCTGAACGAACATAAACTTATGCTCGAGGCAACGGGACAGCAGGTAAATTAATGAAAAACCATAATCCGACAGAATTGATTAGACGTGAAGGAAGAAAACGCGGGGAAGATTTTAGGACCGCCCGGTGGAAGGTGTGGCTGAACCGTGTCGGGCCGGTGCTGGCGCTGGCAGGGGTATATGTATTGTTTTTGTGGATCGGGCCGGCGAGCTTCGCCACGTGGCAGAACGTGGAAACCATCGCCCGGCAGACGGTAGTGGTAGGAGTGGCGGCGCTGGGCATGACGATGGTAATAATCGCCGGCGGGATCGACCTGTCGGTAGGCTCGGTGGTGGCGCTAAGCACGGTGGTAATCGCCCGGCTGTTAGACCGGACGATTTTATCGCCCCTGCCCAGCGCTATAACAGGGATAGCGACGGGAGCGGTGTGCGGATTGATTATCGGAGTGCTGGTTACCCGGCTGAGGGTGGTGCCGTTCATCGTTACGCTGGGGATGATGCTCTTCGTGAGGGGCATGGCCAAAGGGCTGGCTAATGAGCAGAAGATAGACGCCCCCCTCTCCTGGCTGAATGAACTGTTGGCGACGCTGCCGGCGTGGCAAAAATGGATGCTGCTGCCGAGCGGGGTCTGGCTGCTGGCAGCTCTGGCGGTACTATCGGCGATGACGCTGCGATACACGCGCTGGGGCCGGCATATCTACGCGGTCGGATCAAACGAACAGACGGCACGATTATGCGGGGTGGCGGTCAATCGGGTTAAAGTGCTGGTCTATACGGTCAATGGGGCATTTGTAGGACTGGCGGGCCTGATGCAGTTTTCCCGGCTGACAGTGGGCGATCCGACGGTGGGGGTGGGACTGGAACTGGATGTTATCGCGGCGGTGGTGATCGGAGGGGGGAGCCTGTCCGGCGGGGAAGGCTCGATCCTGGGCAGTATGGTGGGTGCACTGATAATGACAGTGATACGCTCCGGCTGCTCGCAGATGGGACTGCCGACCTGGGTGCAGCAGATTGTTACGGGGGCGATTATTGTGTTAGCGGTGGCGATTGATCGACTCCGCCATCGCCGAATGATCTATTCCGGCAGTTAATTGCCAGAAATATCTTTAAGAATGATTCGCAACTTCCTGGGTCTGCAGCAGCGGCAGCAGGGCGCCGGCCAGGTGCTGCGGCGTCGGAGAAGGGACCAGATAAGCACGGTCATAATCGGTCAGCAGCTCAAGGCCAACACCGCGGGCGGCGACAATCGTCCGACCGGCCTGGCGTACATGCCATAAGCGAATGAGGTTGGGCCGGCTTTGCTCGGTCTGGACAACCACATCACAGGCAGCAACCAACTCATCCCAATCGGTGGAATCGTCGCTGAAAGCAATCATGCCGTCCGCGTCCATTTGCGTTTGAAACTGCATGATATTATCACGGATGGCAGGGTCGGCGGGGCAGCTAACAACCAAAGTCAAGTCCTTGAGAATATGGTGGACCAGGGCGGCGGTCCAGATTACCTGGTATAAAGCGGGCAGATTTTCCGGGCTGGGCAAGGCAAGAAGCACCGGGCTGTTAATTTGGGCGGTGAATTTTCCCCGCAACTGGTTAGCTCGTGCAGGATCAACTTTTTTAAGATGGATTTCGGGCGGGCATATCCGGATTCGGTCCTGCTCGACGGCCAAATTCCGCAAATGGCCGGCGATAAAATCGGCAGGACAAACGAAAGTACTCGTGCAGGAAAATAAAATCTTACGATATACCATCGGTAAATAATCGAGAGGCTGGACCAGATGAGCGACCATCTCAATCTTTTCCAGGGCGGCGGCGGACAACAGGGTGAGGGATTTAGGATCGGGATGGAATAACAACAAACGAGTTATGCCGTGCTCCCTGAGCCAGCGGCGCCAGGAAGGCAGATTCAGTTGATGAGGGTATTGTCCGAAAGAGAAAGGTTTGTGCAGGTCAATGAGCTGGTCGGCGGAGTCGGTATTATCCAGATATCGCCGCCAGAGCGGGTCCAGTCCAGAGCCAAGCAAGATAAGAGTGCTAGTCATAAAAAACCTGTGTCAATCGGGACTTAGGGACCGGTTTTGGGGTGCTCGTAGAAAAACAAGGCAAGCTGGCGGGCAAGCTTCTGAGCTAACTGCCGGATTAAATCATCTTCCAAAGCCAAACCCGATTCCGCGGTGAGCTGGTCTTCCGCGGAGAAAGAGGTATTATTACGGTCGGCGGGCCAAAGGCGATTACCGCCGGCCACATCAACAACTTTGGCGTATCCGGACATCGAGGCCTGGATAAATCCTTTGTTGGTGTCCTGAAATAAGTCGAATTTTTCGATGAGCAGATAAAGGACCTCATCAGCCTGGTTCTTCTGCCCCAACTGCGGGATGGTCCAGCGGGCAAAATCGGGATGACGGTAGCGGAACTGAATCGTATCGTGGTAATTAATGATGTTGCCGGCGGCCTGATGCCGGAGCAGCTCCTGCTGTAACTGGTTGGTTAACTCGCGGCGTAAAATCGGATTGGGCTGCTGAGAGGAATAATCGTCAACCCAGATCAACAGGCGTTTGCCGCCAAAATGATGTTCCGCGGCGACGGTGGGGGTGGGGGTTAGCGGATGGATAAAAATGCCGTAAAAGGGCCCACAGCCGCTGCCCAGGCACAATAGTAGTAGAAGGGCCGCTGCAGGCCAAGGCCAAGGGGCGGATGAAAGACAAGACTGTTTCATGATATTATTTTCCCCGGCTGACCGGAACCTTGTGATCATAAAACTTTTGGGCTAACTGTTCAACGAAAGGCGGCAAGGTCCGCTGGCGGACCATCAGCAAGGCAGTGTCGCTGTAAAAGGTGGGACCCGATTCAGGATAGACATGTGACAGCTGGGTTTGATAAACCGGCAGCTCCGGCTGAGGAGAATCGGTTTCATAGACGCGGACGGCAGCGGAGATTCGGCCGCGGAGCAGGTTGACACTTTCCGGCTCGCGTAAAGTGAACTCGTAGAGGTCCAGATATAAAACCCGCTGGGCATCAAAGCGGGCGGCAATCTGGGAGATGGGCAGGCTAATCCAGTCGAGGTTCTCCGCGGTAAAGGCGTCAATTTTTTCCTGGGTGACAAATTTGATACCCTTGATATGCCGGGAAAGCACATTAGTTATAGCCAAGGCCAAGTCGCTGCGAATATAAGGATACTCAAAATCGACGGCGGGAGTGGTAGCGATAATGAGAGCGATTTTTTGATTCTTCAGGCCGGGGTACTCCGCCTTGACTTTCTTATTGCTTTGTCCAAACAGGACATAGACGGGATAGGCCAGATAGTTACAACCACTGACTAAAAATATCAGGGCAAGCACAAGTAACAATAACGAAATTTTACGCATAAGAAATTTTCTTGATGTAAGTAAAAGCCCTTAGTGGGGACGCAGCCAAACCAGCAGACACAGCCAAAGCCAGGAAAGTAAAACGATAGCAGCCAGGATAAGCAGTACCATCAGCCAATTAATCTTCAGGAGGATCATGTCCCAATCGAAGCATCGCGGATAGAAGATAACATAACCGGCGACAAAAGGGATAATCAGGCAGGCAAGGGCGGCTAATGCCCCGGCCGGCTGGACGCGAAAGGCGCGGAGAACCTGGCCGCGGACCAGGTGAGCAAAGGCGGTGGTCATGCCGCAAGTCGGGCAGGGCAAGCCGGTCCGCGCGTAAAAGCCGCACAGGGGAATACCAAGCTGCTCTCTGGTGCCGTGGCCGGCGGGGTCGGGATTAATCCGGGCCGCGACGGCGATGAAGGTAATGCACAAGGCAACAAACAGCAGGGCAATAAGTCGGATAAGCGTATCCCGGCTGGAAAGAAAGCAGGCGGCTTCGTCGTTAATTAAATAGTTCTTATCCTGTTTCATAGTTGGCTGGTCCATAATAACAACTGCCGGACAGTCAAGGGAATCTCTAACAATTCGAAAGAATGAGATTGCTTCGTCGCTACGCTCCTCGCAAAGACATTTTTAGAGTTTGCCTGAATTATTCACTTTTAACATTGTATCGCGCGACAGATGGGATTGTCAATGAAACAGCAGATGACGTTATTAGGGCACGGTGAAGGGGGTTTATGGGACAAGGAAGAAAGAATTTCAAGTTTTCTGGTGCAGATTTTGATTTCGGCTGACCGTTTCATAGTCAGCCGGATCAGATGAGGGATTTAATTGCAGCCAAAGGGATAAGTTGTTGAGGCAGCCGGGGTCGGCCTGGTCCAGGCGATTGAAATAAGCGTCAGCTCGTGCCCGGCAGCCGCCACAGTAATAGCGGAAATCACACCGGCCACAATGGGCCTCCCGCTCGTCACGGGAGCATAACAAATCCCACCAGGGACTGGACTGGAAGATATCGGTAAAGGAGCGGTGGCGAACATTGCCCATGACGCGTTCGGGCATATAAACACAGGGGGTGACATCGCCGTTGGGCTGCAGACAGGCATAGGTCCTGCCGGCCCCGCACCCGCCGAGGTACTTGGCGACGATCCGGGCCTTGATGCCGGGGGCATTGCCGGCGTGGGAACAAGAAATCAGACCGTTTTCGTCGGAATGAGTCAGACAGACGCGACCAAACTGGGGAGCGGTGCTGATAACGCCGAGGCGGCGAGTCTGCATCCACCGGTGCAGCAGTTGCATTAACTCTTCCCGCTGCCGGGGCGAGATGTCCTGCTGGGCCATTTCCCGGCCGCGACCGACAGGGATGAAATTGAAATGGGCGAAACAGCTTACGCCAAGGTCAAGACATAAACGCAGCATGTCCTCAACTTCCGAGAAATTATCACGGGTGACACACATGGCGACTCCGGCCCGCAGGCCCGCAGTCGCAACCACATTTTTTATGCCCTCAATCGAACGGAGCCACATTCCGGGGCAGCCGCGGAATTTGTCGTGCTTTTCCGGATCGGTCGAATCCAGAGAAACTTCCACGTAGCGCAGGCCCAACTCGGCCAGTCGCTGACAGCGATCTTTGGTCATCAGTCCGCCATGAGTGGCCAAGGTGGTGTGCATGCCATATTTTTGACAGTGGGCCAAGACCGGTTCCAGGTGCTCGCTGAGGGTCGGCTCACCGCCGGCAAAGGCGACCATGGCGACGAAATTTCGGCCGAACTGGTCGATTAAATCCAGCTTCCGCTGAAGGGATAATTCGTCATTTTGATTGAGGCGGTTACTTTGATAACAATGTCGGCAGTGCAGATTGCAGAGATTGGTAAAATTCCAGACGACAAACAGCGGATTGAGCCAGCGCTGCGGCTGGGTCAGTCCGAACCGACCGACACTGCGGGCGGTAGCTACGATTCCCCGCAAGGTCGGCGGATGGCCGGCAAGTTTGTTTCTTAACTGGGCCGGTGAAAGCGAACCCCGCAGGCGATCAATAATCCGGTGAATGGGCCAGTAGGCCAGCCGAACACTCAGGGGGGCATTGGGGTCGGCATAACTGGCCAAGGCAGACATCAAATGCGGCTGGGTCGTGCCGGGCCGATCCTCGGTTAATTTCCGCAAAAGGAATCGCACCCAATCGCGGCGAAGCCACTTTTCCAGGGGGTGGCGATAATCGCGTGCGGCAAATGCCGGTAGGTCGGCTCCGGCATCGTCATGATCCGCAATCGTCATAGATTTTACTCCTCTTGCGAAATCTTTTTAGTATTTCCGCCCTGGGATGGGGAGAATGAACCCGATACCAGACGATAACCTTATAACTGATAAAATAGGAAAGAATCCCCAAAGCCAATCCAATAATGATACTGCCAATCCATAATTCTAAAGATAAGTTGACTATTTGCATTATCAGGTGCCCCAGCCGAGGCCAGAAATCCACGCCAATAAAAGACGGCAGGTTATATATATCCTCCACGACCTGCTTCAATCCCTCAATGCTAAAGCCTTCACTTTGGCCAATAAGATTAAATATTTTCGAACCAATCCAATAATTGGGCCAATATATCGGTACTATGGTCAAAGGGTTAGATATCCATACAATCGGTACTCCCACCCTGCCGTTGGCTCTCAGAAACGGCGCCAACAACAGGACCAATACCATTTGAAAACCGATAGTGGGAGTCCAGGCGACAAAAAATCCCAGGGCAATCCCCAGGGCCAGTCGATGCGGGGTATCGTTGGCATGGAGAATGCGAAATATGATGAAACGTTCTATCTGCCTGATTATTTGGCGAATGGAAATCATAATGAATGGCCAGTAAAGTTAAACGACTAATTTTCGGTACGAGTCAGTGGTTTCGACATTTATCCGAGATAGAAAGTTTCTCCTGAATAAGAGGCAATACCTGCTCAATAGTTATGTTATGCATGTGGTGCACAGGCAGTCGGCTATAACGTTTCAGGCGAGTAGTGTCCGCACCCGCCTCCGCGACCGCAGCCATTTGTCCGTATGGACCAACCACTTTCGGATTGGTCGGGCCATATAGTCCAATCAAAGGTACGGACAGGGCGGCGGCAATGTGTAAAGGCCCCGAATCATTACCGATAACCAGGCGAGCACGGGAAATAATCCAAATAAGCTCCTGCAAAGTGGTTTGGTTTACCAGATTGCATACAACAACACCAGCAATTTTCACCACTCGATCAGCAAGAATCGCCTCCGCTGGACCAGCACCAAGAAGTAATATAGTGGTATCATAACATTTATTGAGGCGTCGGGCAAGGTCGGCAAACTTTTCGGCCGGCCAATGTTTGGCCGGTTCCGTACCGCCGATGAGCATTACCAGATATCCGGCTTTGGGTGATATCTTTAGTTTTTGCAAGAGCTTACCACCAGTAAGAGCAGCGGCGGGGTCAACAGGCAAATCAAACTTTTTGTCCAGGAGACTAAAACCCAACGGTACAGCGAATCGCCAGTAACTATCCACGATATGCTCCTGGGGATTCGGAGTATTAATCCGATGAGTATAAAAGCAACCGGCCAATTCGCGGGCATGGGCAAAACCCACGCGGACGGCAGCACCACAGCAAAAACTGATAAATCCGCTGCGAAATAAACCTTGTAAATCAATCACCAGGTCGAACCGACGGTGGCGCAACTGGAGAATAAAATTAAGGAAATCCCGGCTGGCGCGGTAATTTTGCCCGATTTTGGCGAACCAGCGGCGGTCAAACTCTATAATCTCGTCCAGAGTCGGGATGTTCCTTAGAATATCGGCACAGTCAGGTCGGATCAGCCAGCTTATCCGGGCATTCGGGAAACGGCGGCGCAGACCGTAAAAAACCGGCAGCGAACGGACTATGTCGCCCAAACTGCTGGGCTTGACAATGAGTATGTTGTGGAATTCACGTTGGGAGAGGTTTTTTCGAGAGTTTTCAGCGTGGTTGTCATGCCGGATTTTTTTTTGGACCTGGCGAACCATAGTTTGCCATAACAGCCTTCTGGAGCGACGGTTATGAACTTCCGGGAGGTCCAGCGTTTTGATGTAAAGATGGAAAACACGGACGAAATCGCTCGGCTGGACCAACGGCAGATCGTTGACAGAGGCAGCTAACCGCACGATGGCTTCATGGCGAAGGTATTTCGCTGTCCAGCATGAAAGCCACCAAAATCGCCGCAAATGCACGCCGTCAAGGTCAACGAGCAGCAAACTCAGGTGGTCAGGGCCTTTCCCAGCGGCCTCAGCCACCATAATGTTGGTAGCCTTGCAGTCGCGATGGCGAATACCACTGCGCCGGAGTTTCGCCAGGAGTTCAGCCAACCGGCGGGCCAGCTCTTTGCGGCGGGTAGGTGAAAGGTTTTGATTCTGCCGGAGCCATTGCGAAAGGGACACTCCCGGCCAGACCCGCTGGCAAAGGAAGATACTTTCCCGCAGAAACAGCAGCCGACGGTGATCAATCGCCGCCAAAGGCCAGGCAGTGGCAAGTCCCCGGACAATCAGGGCATGTGCCCGCTGCCATTGCCTGGTCGCCCGGCTGGGCATTAATGATTTTATCCAGCCACGCCAGCCGGCACGCAGACGATGGTGCTTGACTACCACATCCAACTTCATCCGGCTGATGTCCAAAGAGTTGGCGACGACCGTATTATGCCCGCCCCGTTTGAGAATCTCGCCATCCTGCAGTAATTGCAAGGGGTTAGCCAGCGCCTTTTGCCAATCAACCGGCTGGAAACAACCATAGCTGGCAGAAGAAAAAGGATCGGGGTGTTTACATTGGAGAAATACCCTCGCCGACCACCCCTGGGTTAACTTAATTCGCTGAGCATATCTGCTGTTTTGCAACGCCCGGCGGTCGCGGCTGGCCCGTTGCTGAAAATCCCGTCTGTCCGCCCAGTTACTTAATTTTTGCATATAATTGTCTATCTGGGCGGTAGATAGATGGCTATAGGACTGGATGGCAGTGAGATATTCCTTAACGAAAAGGTATTGTTCCGGTTTATCGATACGATAGCGGAGAGCAGCGAACAACATAGCCAAATTGGCGATCCGCCAGCGGCGGTAAGGATTAGCGGAGGTATGACCGCCACGCTGGTAGATGGTAACAGCTTGCAAGTCGGTAATGGCGGCATGCAGGTCCTGCTCGGGCGAATCTCTTAATAAAAGGATGTTGCCGCAGTGCAGATCATAGTGCTCCAGTCCCGCACAGTGCATCCGGGCGATTAAGCGGGCGGCAGCGGTAAGGGATTCATTTAGTGGTTTTCCTTTGGGCAGTGGTTCCTGCCAGATGACATCTTCGAGAGATATGGTCTGGCCCAGGGATTGGGTGATTAAAATGGCTATAGGTTTATAATTAACCTGGCCATAGGCCCAGGCCAGCGGGGCAGCGGTGGGTATTCCTCGCTGCCGGGCAATCTGCAAATGAAGGAATTCCCTGCCGGCAGGGCTGGAAGTCAGCAGCCATTTAAGGCGATGAGAAAAATGCAGCGGGCGAAAAACCTTTATATAAAGTTCTCTGTCCAGCCAGCACAGGTGAAAAACCTCTCTCAAAGGATTGGTTTTTATCAGTTTTGCCCGGCTATCCTGCCGCAGGCAGGTCCAATCAGGCGCCGAGGAGCCCAGCAGCCAGCTATGACTGCCGCTCAGGCAGAACCAATGTAAAGCCCCCGCTCGGACCGCGACAGGCCTCTCGCAGGAAACGGCAGGCGATCTTGCGGAGTACATCAAGTTGTGTAAATTCATTTAAAAACCATCAAAATTAAGTAAAAAGTCAGGCAGCTCGGCAAAAATATTTAACTTATTCAATTTTATAAGGCTAAGGCAAAAGGAGAAAGTAAAAAAGCCCTCCACTCCATAAACCGTTGCTTCTAAAAGAGCTTACCGAAAGGAGGAAATTATTTGTCTTGCATGTCATAAAGGCACTGATATAATATGCAATTGGCTTCGTGATGCATAATTATCCTATTTATCAAGGATTTAGGCGATGTTAAGCATACGGCCCACCAATAAAGGCAAATGGGGTTTATGGTTGGCGGCGATATTTTCCACGGGCTTAGCGGTGATGTTTCTGGACCGGCAAGGCGCAGCAGTGGCACAGGGCGCAGACGACAAACAAACAGCTTGTTCAGAAGAAAAAAAGTCATCTGCGGTAATAGCATTGGCATTGCAGTTGCGGCCGGGGTATGACGGAATCGCACTGATTGACCGGCAAAATGGTACGATTTGTATATACCAATACGCGGGCACCTCAGCGGGCGGAAAACTGACCCTACTGGCGACGCGGAATTACCGCTATGATTGTCAACTGGAAGATTATAATACGGCAGAGCCCGGTCCAGCGGCAGTAAAAGAGTTGGTGGAACGCGCCCGCAAACTTAAAGAGAGCCATCGCCCGGACAGCCCGCAACAAGATTGAAAGCGAGGGTAATTTTAAGGGCTGTCATTGCAGGCTGGGATATGTTATAATGTATAATATGAAGGGTGGTTAAATAATACCCAAAGGTGTTGGAAGCGATATATTTTGAGCGGAGAAAAAAATATGGCGAAAATGTTTTATACCCGCAGTGAAGTCCAACAAAAACTTGGCCTGACCGAGGAGCAGGTAAAGCAACTGGTCATGGAGGGCCATTTGCGTGAGTTTCATGACAACGCCAACGTGATGTATAAAGTGGATGAGGTGGACAATCTGGATTTGTCCGGTGCGGTGGGCGCAATCGATAGTCCCTCAGATTCCAGTGATCCGCTGAGCCTCAGCGGCAGCGATTTTGATTTAGCCCCGACGGAACCAGAAAATAAGCCGGAACCCCTGCCCGGCGATGCCATGGGCAGCACAACCGGCCGGAAAAGTGAAAGCGGCGACCAGATCAGTCTGGAAGATTCGAAAGCGGCAGGTTCCGGCAAAGATGATACGGTAATTACCAGCCACGGGGCTAAAGTGCTTGATGACTCAGACGAATTGACGCTGGTTGACCCCCTGGCCCAGACCCAATTGGCCCAGGACCTGGAAGGGATGGAACTGGACAGCGGCAGCAGCGGCAGCGGCCTTTTGGACCTAAGTCGGGAGGCGGACGATACCAGCCTGGGCGCCGAACTGCTGGAAGAGATATATCCCGGCAGCGATGAAGAGGCGTTAGAGACCCAACTGCCCACGCAACTGGATATGCCCAGCACCTCCGAGACCACCGGCATCGGCGAACTGCGCGCCAGTATGCCAATGACAGTCTATGCCCAGGCGGAAGAGGTATATGATCCGACCAGCGCCGCATTTGGGGTGATGCTGATTGTTCCCTTCGTAGTGCTGGTCTATCTGGCGTTTGTTACCTCAGCCAGCATCGCAGAGGTTCAGCCCAAATTATTGCAGGGCATCGGCTCGATTATCTGGTATGTGATGGGCGGAGCGGTGGTGGTAGCCCTGGGCATCGGACTAGTGGGCAATTTTATCACAGGTAAACAAGGCCAAGCGGACAAGCCGAAAAAAGAAAAGGCCCCCAAAGAAAAGGCCCAAAAGGAAAAGGCCAAAAAAGAAAAGTAAATATCCCCCCGAACGGAATATCTAACCGAGAGGGCGGCGTATAAAGGGAATATCCATATCTATAATCCAAAATTGACGGAAGGTCAGGATCACGACTCGGCCCCCAAGCCGGGCCAGCGGAAGGAGAAACGCTATGAAAGTGAGAGTGGTTTTCAGCACATCGGTGATATTTTTTATTTCATTGCTGGTCGCGGGGGGCTGCGTAAGCAAGAGCCAGTATGACCAATGTGTTCGCCGCAATAAGATTCAATTTGATCGCATCCAGGAATTGGAGTCGCAGCTAGCCGCGGGTAATCTTGACGCCAAACAGTGGCAAGATAAGTATAATCTGCTGCAGCAGGAAAATAATAGCCTGCAGGAGAAGATAAATCTGCTGCAGGCAGCGCTGAAAGAAAAGGGCGATATCATCGCCCGACTGACGGAACAACTGAGTCAGCCGGCACTACCGCTGGAACTGAGTAATGCCCTGGCGGATTGGGCCCGCAGCACCGGTTCGGACCTGGTAAGCTTCGATGAAAAGCGGGGCATCGTCCAGTTCAAGAGCGATCTGCTCTTTGAGAAGGGTGAAGATACGGTTCAAGCAGAGGCGGTCAAACAACTGGAACTGCTGGCTAATATTTTAAATTCCGATGCCGCGGCAGGCTTTGATATCCTGATCGTCGGCCATACCGATGATATCCGAATTATTAAGCCGGAAACGCTAAGCAAGCATCCGACCAATTGGTACCTATCCGCCCATCGCGCCATCGCGGTGGAAAAAATCCTGGCCTCGAAAGTAAACGAGACCCGAATGTCGGTCATGGGAATGGGTGAATTTCGGCCGCTCGAGCCTAATCTGCCCAATAAGGGCGGCAATCCCAAGAACCGCCGCGTGGATATTTACATCGTGCCCGCCGGCCAGATTCGGATCTCCAACTCCCCTAGCGCCGCCCAAACGGCACCATAGTGTCAATAGGACCAAGTAAATCCCGATTCCATGCTTGAGCCGAGGCGGGGACCTCGCTGAAAGGCAAATCTTTATCAAGATTTTTCCGCCGGACCCGTTGACATTTGCCTGCCGGTGTTCAAGAATCAAGAGAGGGAGAAAGGTTGAGCTATGCGCAATCAACAGGTCAGCGATCTCTTTGAAGAGATGGCCGATATCATGGAGATCCTGGGTGAGGACCATTTCCGCGTCAATACCTATCGCAAGGTGGCCCGGGTGATCCAGGACTGCGCGGAGGATGTGGCGGTACTGGCGACGGAAGGTCGGCTGGAGGAACTGCCGGGGATCGGCAAATCGTCGGCGGAAAAGATAAATGAGTTCGTACACCGGGGGGCAATAACCGCCCATCAAAACCTGCTGAAAAAAATCCCGCCGGGACTATTAAAGATGCTGGAGATACCGGGAATGGGGCCCAAAGGGGTGGCGGCCGTGTGGAAGGGGCTGAAGGCGGCCAGTCCGGCGGAGTTGCTGAAGGCAATCGAAAATCATAAACTGGAGAAACTGGCAGGGTTCGGCGAAAAGAAAGCAGAGGCGCTGGCCCGGGGGATCAAGTTTCTGGAAGGGGCGAAGGGCAGGATATTACTGTCGGAGGCGGCGCTGATAGCGGATGAAATTATGGCGCGGATGAAGCAGACGGCTAAGCTGGAACGGATTGAGCCGGCGGGGTCGCTAAGGCGATGCTGCGAGACAGTGGGAGATATCGATCTGCTGGTACAGGGCGGGGGCAAAGACGATTTAATCAAAATCTTTACGAGTATGAACGGGGTGAAAGAGGTGCACTCAGCGGGCCAGACCAAGGCGTCGATACATTTTGCCGAGCCACAGGTCAGCGCCGAGGTGGTGCAGGTGGACCTGCGGATCATCCCGGCAGAGAGTATGGGGGCGGCCAGTCAGTATTTTACCGGCAGTAAATACCACAATGTCCGGCTGCGGGAGATAGCGGGCAAAAAGAAATTCAAATTGAATGAGTACGGGCTGTTCCGCGGTGATAAGAAAATCGCGGGGGAAAACGAGGAAGAGATTTACCAGCACCTGGGAATGGACTGGATTTTGCCCACCCTGCGGGAGGACCGGGGCGAGATCGAGCTGGCCCAGCAAGGCAAGCTCCCAGTGGTGGTGGAGCTGGAGGACGTAAGGGCGGATTTGCATATGCATACACCGGAGTCCGACGGGCGGGCGACAATCGAGGAGCTGGCGATGGCGGCGAAGAAACGCGGTTACAAGTATATCGCGATAACGGACCATTCGCAAAGTACCGTGATCGCCAATGGGCTGAGCGAGAAGCGGCTGTTGCAGCATATCAAGCGGATCAAGGCGGCGAATAAGAAGCTCAAGGGCTTTACCGTGCTGGCGGCGAGCGAGGTGGATATTCTGCCGGACGGGACGCTGGATTACCCGGATGAGATACTGGAACAATTGGATTTCGTAATGGCGTCGGTGCATTCGGGAATGAAAGGGGATCAGGATAAAGTTACGCAACGGGTGCTGCGGGCGATGGAAAATCCCTACGTCAACTGCATCGGGCATCCGACGGGCAGGATGATAAACGTGCGGGAGGCGATGCAGCTCGATATGAAGGCTATCATCGGACAGGCGGCGAAAACCGGCACAGCCCTGGAGGTGAACGCCAATCCGCTGCGGCTGGATCTGAATGACATTCATTGCCGCATGGCGGTTGACGCGGGCGTTAAATTGATAATCAGTACCGACGCCCATGACGTGGAGAGTCTGGATTTCATGCGTTACGGCGTGGCCACGGCGCAGCGCGGCTGGGTCAAAAAAACGGATGTTCTGAATTGTCAGCCGCTCGGCGTACTTCGCGAGTGGATAAAGAAAAAACGATCCCCCAAGTAAGTTTGCAGAAAATAATCGCGGGCCATCAACAAGTAACGGGCTGGTTTTTCAGCAGTACAAAACCGTCAACAATTTTTTCCCTCGGCGATGCGGCGGTCCACATAATCGAAAACCAGGCGGCAGAATCGCTTAATCTCCGCGGCAGGGGGCAGGTAATCGGCTAACTGTCGGAGATAGCCGCGCTGCCGGATGCGATCGAGAGTGGCAGTGAAATTGATATTAAAAACCCAGCCCAGTTGCATCAGCTTCAGGTCGTTGAGGGTTTTCAGCCGGCCGTACAGCAGCGGCTGCCCCCGGCTTAAGGGTTCGAGCAATTCCGGCGAATAACCAGGCTCATCGGGGAAATCCAGCTCCAGGGGGAAATGATGCGGGTCTTTGAGATATTCAGCGTAGCCGGTGAGGATTACGTGGTAAATGTCGATTTTATCGGCGTCGCGGATCAAGCGACAGTGCAGTAGGGTTTCGCCGCTGAGGTCGGCGGGCAGATCGACCGCGCCATGATGTTGGACAGCGGTCAGGATATACCGCCTTTCCGGGTCAGATAAGGTATCCAAAACCTTCAGCCGCAGCAGTTCATCCACGCCCAGTTGACTGTGATTGATACTGCGGCAATCGTTATAAGTTCGATAGCGGGCAAACTGGGGAAATCGAGCGATATCATGCAAAAGAGCCGTAGCCAGGGCAATCATTTTATTCGGGGCACTGAGCTTTAATCGGTCCGTCAGGTAACGCATCTCGTCGCCGACACGGTGAGTATGGTCTAATTTTAATTGCAGATTAGCGTTTATAAACCTGTCGTCGCCGAAAAAACTCTGCGCGTAATCATTGAAGAATATTCTCAGTTGGTCATAATCGCCGGCATCCATAGCATTCAATCCCTTGATTTACAACGGGTAAGCTAAATTACTAACGGCCCGATTCGTCGATTTCCATCGACTGATTGCGGGGAAAAATTAACTTTCTTTTACCCAGACTACGATTTATAATGAGAAGCAAAATACCCATACTATATGGGAACCTCTAATAATTCGAGAAATTGAGATTGCTTCGTCGTTTTTGTTTGGCTTGCTCCAAACTTAGAAAATAATAGTAAAGGAGCTCCATTATGGAAGCCAGAGGAATTTCATTTCTGGGACATTTTTTTTGCCTGCTGGTAATTTTATGGTCCTGCAGTTTATGTCAGGCGTCCACCGGCTCGGCGGAGCGGCCCAGCCGGGCGATACTCTTCATCATCGACGGTCTGCACTGGCAGGCGCCCCAAAGACTGAACCTGCAAAACTTCAACGACCTGATTAAAAGCGGAACTTATGTCGAGAAAGCGTACCTCCTGATGCCCTACCATCCGACCAGCGGCGCCTGGGCCCAGATGCACAACTCTTCCATGCCTAATCCTGTTATGCTGGCGGGAACGCTGTTTATCACCCCGGATCATAAATTGATCCAGGAAAGTTTTCCGCCTGGTTCTACCGCCCACGCTGCTAATGCTTTCGATTATGACTCCATCAATCGGAAGTGTAATTTTTCCATGGTCTGCCGGGCTAAAGATGACCGGGCGATCGATTTCGCCCTGGATATTTTGGCGAAAGAAGAAGATATCCGCTATCTGAGAATCCATTTGCAGAATACCGGCACCGCCGGTTTCCAGTGCGGCAGTACCACGGAAGATGTTCCCTGGCGACATAATATCTGGGGGGAAGGCTCGCCCTATGTAACGTGTGCCCGTCAGGCGGATAAATTATTGGGCGAGTTTGTCCAAAAACTCAAGGAGATGGGCAAGTGGAACGACACCCTGCTGGTGGTTACCGCGGACCACGGCCAGGCGAATAGCGGCTGGCATCCGCTGCTGCCGGAAGATAGCTGGGTAACGCCGCTGCTCTTTATCGGGCCGGGCATCGCCCAGGGCAGGACACTGCCTTACGCGGAACATACCGATATTGTCCCCACCATCTGCGATTTTATGGGGATCGAACCGCCCAATAAAAACGCCGCGACCGGCAAAGTGTTGACCGAGATCAAAATCGACGCCCCGCAGCCGCAGGCCAGTCGCCGGCAGATGATCAAGGAGATCGACGAGGTCCTGAAGGAATATATGGTACTGCGGGCGAAGCTGATTCTCCTGGCGGCGAATGATCCTTGTCTGGAGAATGTGGCCCTGCAGGCTGGCCGACGGTTTTACGATCTGGATCGTTTCACCGATTGGTACAAAACCGAGTCGCTGGATAATCTCCTGGAAACCAACCAGAAGGTGGTGGCGCAAATGAAACAGGTCCTGCAAGCCAGCCCCGCCGCCCAGAAATTAACCCGGCTGGACCATGATTGACCAGACAGCAAGTCCGCTGATGGAAAAGATTGGTCCTCTATTAATCGGATGACAGTGGAAAATACGCTTAACGATATCACAACAGTCTCAAGGAGAAAACCATGACCGCCTTAATCAGGAAGCATCATAACAAATTAGCTGTCCTTTTTTACTTGTGGATAGTCAACGCGGTGATTCTGCTGCTGGGTGCGTCCGCCTGCCGGGCGGAAGACGCGCGGCAAGCCATGTTCGAGCGGCTCTTTGGCGACCTGGCTAAGCTGGACCCCGCGATGGTGGAGAAAGTCAAAGCTCTACCGGCGGGCCAGCAACTGCTGGTCGATAACAACGGCGACGGCATCAATGACGAGGCGTGGTTTATGGACACGGATAAGCGCCACACGATCCAGCCGATCCTGGTACGTGTCATCGACGAAGACGGCGATCTCGACGCCGACGGGCCGGACCGCGACAGCGATTTGTATATCGCCGACTGGAAAGCCGATGGAACAATCGATGTCTTCATGGACTACCAGGACAATGACGGCGATGACGACATCGATGAAGTAATTCGATACGAATGGTTTGAAAAGTATTATGGTCTGGGCAAGCCGGGCATCAAGGCCTCATGGACCAGCGATGATGGTGATGATAATTTGCTTCGCTGGGACGTTGATTGGAAATATTATCAAAAGCTCTGCCAGTACCGCTGCCACTACAGCGGGGATGAATCGTTTGTGGTGTTTTATCTACCCGTAGGCGGCGATAAATGGATTTCCTGCTGGGAAAACCCATTCATTTTTTATGATGTTGACGGCGATCAATGCAGTGAAGTAGTCCTGCGGATCGAAGGGGTAAACGACGATGTGCATAATCTGCGCTACAGCTTCGATGCGGACGGCGACGCCTGGGGCGAGCGGCCTTACGATTACGATTTCTCGATCAGTGCCTGGTCGGGCCAAAGCGACGGCGGCTGGGCGATAAAGCTTACCGATGATATAACTACCCAGATAAAGTTGCGCGGCGTCGATACCCATCGGTTCCTCCGCCGAGACGTCGCCCGGCAATTTGCTCGGCAGGCGCCCTGGGTCAATGCGTGCCTGACCTGGGACGAGATGAACGCCAACACCCAGAAAAAACCTGATATGGACCCGCACGAGCGTTGGGAAGGAGTGATAGCGTATTCTTCGCCGAACTTCAAGAACATTGGCGGGCCGAGCTGCAGCTTTTTTAACAAGCGCAACGAGGTCAGTACTAAGCCAATCCATCCGATGCGTCTTTATTACGATCCATCCGATCATCGGCTGCATCTGCTGGGGGCTAACGAGGGCTGGATCAATGTGGATTACGATCTCGACGACAAGCTCGATGCCCGCTACACCTATATCGATGAGAATCAGGACGGCGTTTTTGACCGACGGCAGATCGACCTGGACGGCGACGACAAGGCGGAGATCGACTGGCCGATGGCGGGCAATAAGCAGGAATTGGAGCTGGAGTATGAAGCGATTTCCCGCTTTTATAAACAGCAATTAACCGCCGTTCTGGAGGCCAGCCAAAAGTTTATCGATGCGGCAAAGGCGGTGCTGGCAGAAGAGCTTACCGCCCCCGATCCGGTGGAGTTGTTTTTCCTGGAAAAACTTTCATCCTGGTATCCCACCACGAAGCTGGGCGAGCGAATGCGCAGCACTCCCGCCGGCGCTCGATACTATGTGGATTTACTGCGGGATCGGCTGTTCTATCGCCTGAAAAATAAGCTTAACCAGCAGCCCGCCTGGAATCAGTTGGAAGAGGCGTACGCGGCGGGCCGGTACGACGAGGCCGCCGCATTGCTGCTGGAAAAGATGGCGGCTCAGAAGCCCATTAAATCACCCTTATCATTTCGGGCGTTCTCCTGGCGGCTGCCCATCATGATTGACAATACCGCCGGCAAGCAGCGGGAGAATTGGCCGGTGACCCTGAAACTAAAGGACCTTAAAAACGCGGCGGAGAATATCAACCTGAAAAATTGTGCCGTTGTGGCTCCGGACCGCTGGATTGACTGGCGGCAGATCCCGCATCAGGTAGATCAGCTCGACGAGCAGGCGGGTGAGGAAGTTTCTTTTCTGGTTGATGTGCCGGAAGATTCCCGCGTAACTTATTATCTTTATTACTCGCCGGCAGGCGAGGTAAACGACGCCTTTGCCCCCCAAACCGCCACCTGGAACCCGACGGAGAACAACATTATCGGTTGGGAATCAACTTACACCGCGTATCGCGCCTACCGGGGCATGTTCGATTTCTTCGGCAAGAGTCAATATGACTACTCGGTCAAAAGGCCGGGTTATTTGCTCTATCCCGATATGAAAAAATCCAATTACCACCAGCAGGCGGATTGGGGCATGGACGCCCTGCATGTGGGTAAAACATCGGGCCTGGGCGGACTAACGCTGTATCTGGCGGGGCAGGATTACATCGTCCAGAATCCCACCAGCAAGGACGAGCCGGTAAAATTTACCAAAAACCCCCTGGTCAGCGGCCCGGTCCGGGCGGCGGTGGAATTTGTCGCGGAAAATATTATCCCGGAAAAGCCGGATTTTGCCCTGAGAGTATTGTGCCTGATTTACGCCAATCATCCGGAAAGCGAGATCCGGGTTTCCACCCGGGATCCCGATCAGGCGATGTTTATAGCGCCGGGCTTATGTAAGCTCACCCATGAAAAATCCTTCGTTGATAATTCCCAGGGCTGCCTGGGCAACTGGGGCTGGCAGGATCCGAAAATCGGCACGGTGGGCTTGGCCCTTATCGTGCCGCCGGATAAGCTGGTCGAATCAATAGAGCTGAAAGCCGAGCGTCGGTTGCGCTGCGATTTCTCCCGCGGCGAGCTGCGGTATTGGATTATCGGCGACTGGCTGAAGGGCCGAGAATTTCCGGTGGAGCCGACTATCACCAATTGGCAGCAGCAGGTGACGGCCATGGCTCAACTGCTGCAGCATGATGTGAAAACCGTGCTCGGCAAGTGCCAGCAGATACCGTAACCCAACCGGCGGTCATTTTATTAAGAGCAGCTTACTCGCCGCCGGCTGGAGGAGACCAAAAAAACCACGCGAAAGAATAATCTTCGATGAGATCATCGTGGAATTTCGTAATTTTTTTGAGCATTCTCCTGGCGATATATTTTAGTGTCAACGCCTATGCGTTATTGCGGCTGGGCATCCTGCTGGGGATAAAGAAAAAACTATTCTTTTGGCTTGCCGCGGGTATATTAACCGCCGCATTTCCCCTGGCATTCGTCTGGGAAGCAAAATCAGACCACCTGCCGGCTCATATTTTTTATAGTGCCGTAACTATCTGGATCGGCATAGTTTTTCTGCTGTTTTGGACGGTATTACTGCATGACGTCTTGCGCCTGCTGCTGCCTATTCCGCCGCGCTGGGGGGCGGGGGTGATTATCGCTCTGACGGCGGGGCTGGCGGGTTACGCATTTTTTAATGCCCATCGGCTGCGGGTAAAACCGCTGCATATACCCGGACCGGTTTCGCTCAGAGCGGTACAGCTTTCGGATATCCATCTGGGTTCCACTTCGCCGGCGATGCTCCGCAAAATCGTGGACCAGACCAACGCGCTCCAGCCGGCGGTGGTATTCATTACCGGAGACTTGCTGGATAACTCCACCCGCAGCAATCGCCGCGCCGTCAAAATGCTGAATGATATCCAGGCCCCAATATTTTTTGTCACCGGCAATCATGAAACTTATGTCGGCCTGGAACGGGTTACGCAGATGCTGGCCGAGACGAAGGTAAAGACACTGCATAATGAAGCGGTCAACTACGACGGCGTGCAGATTATCGGCGTAGATTTCGGCTGGTCCGTCAGTCGCCTGGCACAAGAGCTGGACCGGATTAAGCCGGACGATTCACGCTATAAGATATTGTTGTGTCACAATCCCGACGCTGTCCCTGCCGCCGCCGGGCAGGGCATCAATCTTATGCTGAGCGGCCATACCCATTATGGGCAGATATTCCCCTTCAATTTTATCATCAGGTTGTTGTATGAGCGTATGAAAGGCCTGCATCAGGTGGATGGCTGCTGGTTATACATTTCGCCCGGCAGCGGCTATTGGGGGCCGCCGATGCGCCTGGGCAGTCATTGTGAAATAACGCTGATTGATATTGGGCCGGGATAATCATTCGCCGGCGCTGATAGCCGTCGAAAATGGGAAAATTTCCCCGCGGCTCTCTCATGGTTTTTCGCGTGGTTAATAAGGCAGCCGCCGAATGGTTAGCGATGCTGACTGATGACATTGAGGATCGGGTTGACAAAATTGGGTATTATCCGGTCACTCATCAGTTCGGTGCATAGTTGTCGCTGCTTATCATAACTGGCCGGGCAGGAAAATTCGCCGTTCGGATCGGGATATTGCCTGACGGACAGGTACAGGCTCAGCTGATCGTCTTCCTTGAATTTTCCGGTCCGCAGTTGATAAGCGCCGGTCCGCGACTCCAGCGAAATCTTGGCCTGCAGCCGGCAGTTGTCCTCCAGGCTTATTAATATGGCGGGATCGAAGCCCAGGGCCTTGGCGCCGGGGATCTCCAGCAGGGTGGCAAAAGCGCTGTTTTGAAAAAGAGCCTCCGCTAAAATCTCATCGTGATTGCCCTGGTAGTCGAAATCCATTCCGAACATCACATCCAGCGAATCGATATCCAGGGTATTTATCCCCAGCAGATAAGGCACGATATCCAGGATCATGCGGTTCTGCTCGTCGGCTGACTCGAGATTTTCCGGATTGACGATCCCGCTGGTTACCCGATCTTTCTCCAGGGTAACCCAGCGATAGGTGCCCGCCTCGCGGTCTTCATCCAGGCAGAACTCACCGGTCTCCCGCTGATAAAAGTTATTCATGCCGGGGAACTGCCGCCGAATCCGATCGAAAAAGAAGAGCACCGTATCCCGCTCACTGGGCAGCTCCAACTCCGTATTTAAATACATATTGACGTAAAAGTCGTCGCACAGCGCCCCGAAGGAAGTGGCCATAGCATTGGTTCCCTAATTTTTATTATCAAATAAAAAAATTTTAACGATTACCTTCTACTCCTTTTCATCATTATTATATCAGTCCATTCGCCGATAAGGCAAGGCAAATAATTCTTAATTCAGCCGGGCTAACCAGGCCAATGAAAGGTGAGAACCGGTCGGGCAGCTGTCTTTCGGGAAAGGCAAAAGAGCGATTTATTCCGGGAGGGCGAATTCTTTTTCGCCGTTTTCTTTAACAGCAGGCGGCTCGGGTAGTTGCAGTTCCGCCAGTATCGCCCCGGTCGCGGCGAACAGGGAAAAAAGAAATAATTTCCAGATCAGCGTAAATACCGCCGAATGCTCGATATCGACATTTTTCAATTCGGCTAACGCCAGATGAGCCGCGGTATAAATCATCGCCATGGCAGCGCCGCTGCCGGCTGCCGAGACGATCCTGCGGGCCAGCAGCGTCCCGCCCGCCGCCAGGGTCACCGCCGCCCCCGCCAACAGTGGTACGCCAAGGGTAAGCCACCAGATATCCTTCAGCGTCGGCAGTGTGCCCGTGAATTTGAAGTAAATTAGATCAGCCAAGGCGAAAGCGGTGCTGCCCGCCAGGATGCACGGCAGGAGATGCCAGCTCCGCGCCGCCAGGGTGCTGCGAAAAGCCGCCCGCCGCGCCATCCGCCGCCGCAGGGTCAACGGCAGATTGTAAAACAGGTTGAATATCCCATGCTCCAACAGCGCCCCTCGCTCGCCGAATACCGGTACGATATGCACCGCCCCCGTCGCCCAGTGCCCCGCCATGAACCGGGCCAGCACCGGATAGCGATACGCCATTTGTATGGGAAAGGCCAGATACCCCACGTATTTGAAAAAGCCCAGAAATACCGCGATGTTATAGTCCCGGAAATTTCGCTCTCGAATTACCAGATAGAGCACATACAACCCCCGGCACAGCGAGCCGGGAGATATAGGCGTAACCTGAAACAGGGCGATAATCCCCAGTCCCACCGCCCAGGCGTTGGCGTCCTGCGGATGGGTGATATAATAAATCACCGCGATGGACACCGAAACAAGCTGAGTAACCGGAAGGGTGCAGACGTGCACTGCCAGGCTTTTGAGGTATTTCTGGATAAAGGGTTCTTTTATTCGGCTGAGGATGATTTCGGCGTCTTCATCGGTAACCATGTGATTTTTCCGGCCGGATTTGACCATCTCCCGCAGCCATTCCTCCCGCAGCTCGGCGTTGAAATAGAGCTTAATCGGTCGCACAAAGATATAGTGCAGTTTTTCGCGGGCAAATTTGCCGTCGGTGAGCATTCGATGCAGACCAGCCGGCAAAATCGACAGGGCCAAATGCCCCCAGAATAATCCGGGTCTGGCTGCCAGCCGAAGTGCTCGCGGGGCATTGATTCTGCCTTTGCGATGCCAGGTGATTATTTTTTCCGCGATTCGGCCGCGAATCGCCCGGCAAAAATAATCCCAGCTGCCCAGGATATTGCGATAGTGCCTGCGGTAATCGCTTCTTCCCCACAGCCGGCGGATAAAGCTTCCTAGTAGGGGGATCAGCCCCAGCAGGCAAAAGATCAGGGTAGCCGACCGGTTGGCCCGCAGCTTCTCGGCGCAGGCCGACTCCGCGATATTGCGAACCTGCCAGCCGGTGACAGCACTACTGAACATTGTGGACCACAGCGCTCCGCTATACAGCAGCCGCAGGTGATGGTGGGTTATATCCACCTGGGAATCACGGTAAATTTTTTCCAGTTCTTGCAATTGGTGAAAAGCTTCGCCCATATCGGCGAAACGATCCGGGTAAGCCGCGATAAAGGCCTGCAATTTTCCCAGGTCGCCCCGGTCGAACTGCACCAGGCTGCCGCGGAGCAGCCCTTTACCGATCAGCTTGAAATCACCCGGACTCATCGGCAGAAACGGCAGCAGCGCCAGTCCCGCCCGAAAATCAACCGCTACCAGCCCACCCTGCGGGTCATCCTGTGTCGGCCGGCGCTTTAGACAATTGGGCTGGCTCTTGCAGGTGGTCCATTCATACTGCCGGGCTAATTCCGCCGCCCCGATTTCGTTGAGTAGTTTGACAAATTCACCCATGAACCGCAATTTAGTCCGGTACTCAGGCGAGCCTAATGCTGACTGGTCAACATCCTGGCCGCGTCGCCAGCGTTTGAGCAAATCCAGCCGATCGTCTGTTTCCAGCCGCCAGGTGCGTCCGTCGATCCATTCGCTCAGTTCCCCGCAACTGCCCAGGTTTTCATCGACGAAGGTCGCCAGGATATCGGTCACGCAGTTTTCCTCGCCGAACCGGATGGTCGCCGCCCGGCGGATAAATTTCTGCCACAGCGCCCCCGCCCGGGCCGCCGCCGGATTGACCTGCAGGGCAAACGGCCCCTGAAAACCGATCCCGTAGATTAGATTGCGAAACCGCCGGCTGAAGCCCGAAGGCGGAATCATTATTTTCAGCGCGTAGAACTCTCCCGCTTGCAGAAACGGTATCTCGACCTGCGGCGATTGGACCTCCAGTAGCTTGACCCGATAGACCTGCCCCGCGAACCCCCCGCCGACAAATTTATCTACTATTACTCGTACCGTAGCCGGGATATCCGGCACTACGGTTCTTATCTGATAAGTAAGCTCATCCCCTTCGTCATAGCGCTCAATTCGCAGCGGCCGATGCAGTTGGGCCTTGGCAAACTCTTGGCGGAGCTCTTTTGTGGTTTCAACGGAATATTCTATCGCCATGGATACTTCCAATGACAGCGGGTTTGGGGGATGCAAAACTGTTCTTATTATCGGTCAAATAGCATTGCAACTTTGCCCAGCTTTGGAGCGGCTTAGGTCAAAATTGGTTTCAACCAGTTTAAATACCAGATTACCTGTAGGACGATATTGGCGTAAATACCCGCGGCCACATCATCCAGCAGGACGCCCCACGCCCCCTTGACCCGTTCGAGCTGGCGGGCGGGCGGAGGCTTGATAACATCGAACAGGCGAAAGAGAAAAAATCCCGCTATCGTAAAGACCATCAGTTCCTTCATCTGCCAGTGGGCCAGTGGCCACAGCCACAAAAACGTCACTGCCTGGCCGCATTGCTCGTCACTGACGATATAGGATGGGTCGTTGCCGTATCGGGCGATGAACCGCGGACCAAAATAAATCGTTACCAGCGACCCGTGCAGCGCTATCGCCAGCATGAGAACGAGCATCGTTTCCGCCGAGACGCCCCAGAATCCAGCCAGGAAAAAAATCGCCGCCACCACCGCTGCGCCGCAACTGCCCGGCGCTATGGGTGAATATCCGCTTCCCAGCACTGTCAGCCATAACCGATACATAAAAATCCTGCCTTTGCCCAGGAGCCGGTTTATTATTTACGCTATTTCCCCCGCGAATGTTCCAGGATGTATTCCAGATTGGTCAGAACTTTTTTGACCTGTTGGTCCTTTAGCGTCAGAATATCTCTTAGCGCCTCCCCGATAGCGGGGAGATATTTTTCAATATAGGTCCGTTTTAGTGCCTCTTCCCGCTGGTGTTTTTGACCTCGCAGGTATCGACCCAGCTTGCGGCCGCAATCGCTCAGTGCCAGTTTGATTTCCTTGATGATTTCCGGATAATGGGCTACTGCCTCCTTGCTCTCCGACGTAAACGGTACCCATACCGAGGCGATATGCACGATAACCGTAACCGGACCCGCCGGCAGCGCCCCTTTGCTTTGCGACAGCCCGTACAGCCGCCAGTTGGTCTGCATAATCGCTTTGTAAATCGCGCACGCCGACTGCTGATACAGCAGCGGCACCCGATTGGCGAAACGCAGCACACGCATTAATTCCTGTCCTGCCGATTCCGGGGATTGCGGATGATTATGGGCCTGGTCTTCGTCGTCTTCGTCATAGACGGCGGGATTTTCCTTGCCGTACGCCAGAGCCGCTTCGATCTGAAAAGGGTTACCCCGATACACCGCCGGCGGTCGGGTGCAGGCCGCGTAAAAATCGCCCACCACCACCTGCCGCAGTCCCTTGAGCAGCTCTTCCGGTCCGATGGGTACAACGCAGTCGGTGCTGGGGGCCATGATCTTGGTCTCATTGATGGCGGTGTAGAGTTTTTCCACCTCTTCGGGTGCGAGTGTCCGCGGCCTTTTTCGCGGCGAAATTTTCGCTTTTTCCAGTAACTGCTGGCTGACCCGCGGGCTGATCCGGGAAAATTCTCGGCACAAAAACGACGCCATTGTGCTGCTGTCGGTGTCCTTGAGCATTTTTATCAGCACCCCCAGCTCCACCCCATAAGGATGTGGTTTTATTGCTTTGGGGACACTTACTACCTGTTTTACGGAACGCTCGTATAGTATTTCCTGACTGTCCGGTGTGAGGTAGCGGATCCGGGCATGGGGGTTGGTGATTGCCGTCTGGGCCAGGTATTCATCGACGCTTTGCCGGCCGCGCTGGTATCGGCCTTCAAGTTCGATTTCCACCCGGGTGCCGCTGCAGACGTTCCAGTCGATTACCTTATCCGCGATTATTTCCGGACGATTCTTCTTGGTATCGATTCGCAGCTCATAGTAATGCGCCGGGCTGGTAGGTCCGGTCTTGCTGTTTATTTTTACGCTTTTACCGGTTGTCAGCATACCATACATCCCGGCAGCGGAAATGCCGATGCCCTGCTGTCCCCGTGCCATGCGGAGGGTATGAAATTTACTGCCGTAGAGCAATCGGCCGAAGATGTTGGGGATTTGCTCTTTGACGATGCCGGGCCCATTGTCCTGGACCCAGATTAAAAACCGGTCCTTTTGTCCGGTTTGACCGTTCGCGGCAGCGGCGTTTATTGCACGGATGCCTACTTCTATCTCCGGCAGGATATTAGCCTCTTCGCAGGCGTCCAGTGAGTTGTCCACCGCCTCTTTGATTGCGGTTAGCAGGGCCTTGCTGGGATTATCGAAACCGAGAAGATGGCGATTCTTGGCGAAAAATTCGCTGACACTTATCTCCCGCTGACTGCTGGCCATCAATTCCGCCCGGGCGGCGATCTGATCGTCGCTTATCGGCTGGGATGAGGTCTTTGCCTGCACCTGCTGTCGGACAGTGACGTTTTTATCCTTGATTTTAGCCTTTTTAGGCGGGCGTTTTTCGTCGGATTTTTTCGGTTTTTTTCTGCCTTTTCCTCGTTTTTCGGTTTTTTTCACCCTTTTCGCCGTTGTTTTTTCTCCGGAATCCGATTCAAAACTAAAGTTCAATTGTCCCGCGGGACCGGCTTTTTTATAGGCCATCCTGGCCTCCTTCTATCCTTCATTTAGTTGTTTTTTCTTATTTTGCAGTGGCTTCAGCCGGTTCAGGAGCATGTTTGGGGTTGCTTAAAAATAATCCCAGGCCTGCCGCTGTCAGACAGGAGATGCCGGCTATGATAAATGGCGTTTGCCAGGCGAAGACATCGACGGCATGGTCCTTGAAATAGCCTGCTACTTCCGGTCCGGCGATCCCTGCGACCCCGTAAGCCAGGAAAACCCAGGGATAATTGGAGCCGACATTTTTATTGCCGAAGAAATCGGCGGTTGCCGCGGGGAAGAGGGCGAAATTGCCCCCGAAATTAAAGCCGATCACGCAGGCGCCAATAATCAGTCCCGCCTGGCTGGCTCCGAGCCTGAAGAACAACAACATTATTATTCCCTGGCTTAGACACATCAGGAACAGGGCCAGTTTTCGTCCGATTTTGTCGGAAATTGTACCCCAGATGATCCGGCCCAAGCCGTTTAATATGGCATATAAAGCCATTGCGGTGCCGGCTATCACCCCGGCGGCCTTGGCATCATTTACGACTTTGTTGTGTTGTAAACTGTCGATACCGAATAACTTAATGCAGTAAATTACCATCAATCCCGCCAGGGCCGAGCCGACAAACATCAGGAGCAATCCCCAGTACTGGGGGGTAGCAGCCATTTGTTTGGCGGTAAGGTTGACATGGCCGGCGGCATTTTTTGCATTAGGGGCGATGGATTTTGCCGCCGCCGCGTTCCAGCCTTTGGGCGTCCAGCCGGTTGGGGGATTAACCATCACTTTACTGCCTACGAGAACCAACACCAGAAACGCAATGCCGTAGATAACGAATACGCTTTGAACGCCCGGCAGGCCAAAGACATGGCTGGTATTCAGCAGGCCCCCGAACCAGCTATCAGCCAGTTTCACCCAGATGGTAGCTCCGAAGCCGAAGCCCGCCACCGCCAGGCCGGTGATAAGTCCCTTTTTGTCCGGAAACCATTTAACCCCGACGGCGATGGGAACCACGTAGGCTAACCCGATACCGGCGCCGCCTAGTATTCCTATGAAAATCAACTGAGCGAGGAAGGTTTTGCCGAAAAAACCGCCCAGGATATAGCCTAATCCGAGCACTACTCCGCCGGTTATGGCGACCTTTTTGGGACCGGCTTTCCCCTGCCAGCGGCCGGCAAAAAGCATAACCATCGCGAAGACAGCCAGTCCTGCCTCAAAAATTCGGGCCGTTTGCGTAGCGCTAAAACCGTATTCTCCGCCCTCAGCGACAGGTAATGTAAGTTTTTTGGTGAAGACGCTCCAGGCATAAATCGCGCCCAGGCTCAACTGGATGAGAATGGCGCCGATCACCACTATCCAGCGATTCATTACTTTCTTCTGATCTGTTTGTCCCTGCATGGCAACCAACTCCTTTTTTCATAGGTAAGCGCGACTGGTATCTACATTATTTTATCTAAGTTGTTTATATGATTAGAAGTTGCAGATTATGTCGCCTGGAAGCTCGGCTGTCCAGTGTTTTTTATTGACGGCCGCCGGAAAAACCGCCATGTTAGAGAATCAGCCCCATTCTCGCCGATATAGATAACTTGGGAAATAGTGGTATTCCTGGATGGTAGTTACCGTTCAGCAGGAAAAAGAATGGCTCTGCAAGATCAGCGCGATCAACGAAAAATGCTCCGCAGTTCCTGGGCACGCCGTTTGCGGCCGGACCTGGCGGTCTTTAACGAGGTAAAAACCGTTTCGCCTTCTCCGTATTCATCCAGTATGTTAGTCGCCTACATCAGTCGGTCTAATCTGCAGCACAACGCACGGGTATTTAAAGCCCGCTGCAATCCTTCGGTACGGCTCTGCGCAGTGGTCAAGGCCGATGCCTATGGCCATGGCGCCCGATCCGTAATGGCGGCTCTGAGCGACCTGGTGGATAATTTTGCCGTTTTTACCATTGAGGAAGCCGAGCAGATTTACCCCTGGGCCAAAGGAAAAAGTATCTTGTCCATGCGTCCGCTTTTTAGCGGTCTGGACCCGGAATTAATTCACCTGGCCCAGGCCCGCCGGGTCCACTGTGCGTTATGTTCTGCCGTTGCCTTGAATTATGTGAATTCCGTCCTGGACCCGGCCCTGCCCCGCTTGAATATCCATCTGAAATTGGACACCGGCATGGGCCGTGCCGGATGCTCCGGCGAAGAGGCTACCCAACTGGTGGAGCTGATTCAGGCGAGCCGGGGGCTGCGACTGGCGGGGATTTATACCCATTTTGCCTGCAGTGACGAGCCGGACCTGGAGTTTACCCACCGGCAGTTTGTGGTTTTCAAGGAGGCATTGCAGCGAACGGGTCTGGCGGACAATCATAAGGTGCTGCGACATACCTGCAATACCATCACCACCTTGAGACTGCCGGAAGCGCATCTGGATATGGTTCGCTGCGGACTGGGATTATATGGTTATGTCGGTCAGGCCTTTCACGGCCGGTATGATCTTCGGCCCGTCCTGCGGGTGGAGGCACCGTTGGTCTTGGTCAAATCCATTCCCGCCGGTCATGCCTGCGGTTACGGCCGAAGCTTTATCGCCCCCCGGGACATGACTATCGGTATTGTGCCGGTCGGCTATGCGGACGGCCTGTTTCGACACCTGTCCAATCAGGCCCATTGCCGGATTGGCGAGGTTATAGCCCCCATTATCGGCCGTATCAGCATGGACCAGAGCATTATTGACCTCTCAGCGGTACCTAATCCCGCGGAAGGCATGGTGGTTACCGTCATCGACGATCGGGTAAATAGTCCCTGTAATGCCCAGTCTTTAGCCGACCTGGCGGGGACCATCCCTTATGAAGTGATGACTGCCTTGGGTTATCGCATCAAGCGGGTGTTGGTGGATTAATTTATTTAAATGATAATAAGAACTTGTCCGGGGGATTATTTTTATGGTGTCTTTATTTTTAGGTGATGGTCACGAAATATGGTGATGAATCCCAAAATCAAGCTGCTGCAGGGCGATATCACCGCCCAGCAGGTTGACGCTATCGTCAACGCCGCCAATAGTTCGCTGTTGGGCGGCGGCGGAGTCGATGGCGCCATTCACCGGGCCGGCGGACCGGAGATCCTCCACCAGTGCCGCCGGATCGTAGCCCAACAGGGCAGATTACCCACCGGCCGGGCGGTCATCACCACCGCGGGTAATATGAAGGCGAAATATGTCATTCACACCGTCGGCCCTGTCTGGCGGGAGAGCGGCAAAGAAGACAGCGATCAAAATGCCGATAAGCTGCTGGCCGATGCCTATCGCAACTCACTGAAGCTGGCCGTGGAAAACGGCATCCACACTATCGCTTTTCCCTCCATCAGCACGGGTGCTTACCGCTTTCCTATCGACCGTGCCGCCGCCATCGCCCTGCGGACCGTGAATGAATTTCCCCAGCTTAATGATTTAGATGAGGTTCGTTTGGTGTTATTCTCCGCGGGCGATCTAGCCTGCTATCAGCGGGCCTATAACCAGCTTCCGTAAATTTTTTAATTAAGTCGATTTTCCCGTAAACTTACCTTTTTTTCCTGCCGATGAATATTGTGCATTTTAAGGCGATGTTTTTCTGAGGGGGAGGAGATAAGATCGGAAAAGGCTGGCCGTCATAGCTTTTTCGAACCATGAAAAATTGGCTATAAACACCCCTTTTCCCAGGATGCTGAAGGCTGATGCCGCTTTTACAAAGGCCCATCAGCCTTGTTTTTTTAGCGAGCTGAATAGTTATCGGCTGTTAGCCGGTGATAAGAAGCTTAGGGGTGTTTTCCCTCCACGAGCCGCCGGTTCTTTGGAGAGTTTGCGCACGGTCAGCGTTTTCGCCGGGCTACCAGATAAACCAGGATCGCGGTCATTATGACAATCACCAGCACTTCCTGCGGTCCCAGCAGCACTGCGAGTATATTATTCATAAAATTAGTGTATCCCCGGGCCGAATCCATATCCAGAAAAATCACCTTTTTCATGCAGGTTAATCGCCTTGCCGGAGGGACTTACCTCGTTCTGTCGGTTCCGTATGGTTGACGGCGGGGACAGTAGTTGTTACAGTTATACGACTATGAAAAACAGAGGTCGATTTGGCGATTATGGCGGTTATTACGTGCCGGAGGTGCTCATGCCGGCCCTGGAGGAGATGGAGTCCGCCTTCGAGCGATATCGCGGCGATGAGCATTTTTGCCGGGACCTGGAGCAACTGCTGCGGGATTACGCCGGTCGGCCGACCCCGCTTTATCACAGTCCCGCCCTGAGCCGGCGGGTGGGCGCTCAGGTTTATCTCAAACGGGAGGACCTGCTGCACGGCGGGGCCCACAAGCTCAATAACACCCTTGGCCAGGGTCTGCTGGCGCAGTACATGGGCAAGAAGAAGCTCATCGCCGAGACCGGTGCCGGCCAGCATGGCCTGGCCACCGCCACCGTGGGGGCCTTGATGGGCATGGAAGTGAAAATTTTCATGGGTACCACCGATATCGAGCGGCAGATGCCCAATGTCCAGAAGATGAAACTGCTCGGCGCTGAGGTTATCCCGGTTACCGGGGCCAGCGGCACCCTCAAAGACGCCATTAATGACGCCCTGCGCTACTGGACGGCGCACGTGGACGACACTTTTTATCTATTCGGCACTGCCGCCGGTCCGCATCCTTACCCGACCATGGTGCGGCATTTTCAGCGGGTGATTGGTGACGAGACCCGCCGACAGTGCCTGGAACGCTTATCCCGCCTGCCCAGTATGGTAGTTGCCTGTGTAGGCGGCGGAAGTAACGCTATCGGTATCTTTGCCGCCTTTATCGATGATAAAGACGTGCGGCTGGTGGGTGTGGAAGCCGCCGGTTTTGGCCTGGATACCGACAAGCACGCCGCCACCTTGCTCAAGGGTTCCGTAGGTGTTTTGCACGGGGCGCGTTCCTATGTTTTGCAGGACGAGCAGGGCCAGGTCGTTGAATCGCATTCCGTAAGTGCCGGCCTGGATTATCCCGGTGTTGGTCCCGAGCATAGTCTGCTCAGGGATACCGGCCGGGCTAAGTATGCCGCCGCTACCGACGCGGAGATTCTCGATACCTTCCTGTTTTTGACCCGGCGGGAGGGGATTTTACCCGCCTTTGAGAGCGCCCATGCCGTTGCCTGGGTCATCAGCCAGGCTGGCAAATTCCCGCCGGATGACGTGATTGTCATCAATCTCAGCGGCCGCGGCGACAAGGACGTGGACGCCTTCATTAAATACCGGCCCCAGTCTATAAGATAATACGGCGAATTGACTTATGCGAACTTACCAAGATGTTTTTACCGACCGGCAGCGCCCAGCTTTGATACCCTTTTTTGTCCTGGGTGACCCGCAGCCGAACACCTGCCTGGACCTCATCAAGACCGCCATCGATAGCGGGGCCGACATTCTGGAGTTGGGAATTCCCTTCAGCGACCCGATTGCCGACGGGCCGACGATTCAAAAAGCCGACATTCGCGCCCTGGAGCAGGGCATTAATTGCCGTCGGGCCTTGGATATAATCCATCAGATTAAGCAATACCGCGACATCCCCGTGGGACTATTGATGTATTACAATCTTATCTGGCACTATGGGCGGGAAGCCTTTTACCGTGACGCGGCCGCCGCGGGGGTCAACAGCGTATTGATTGCCGACCTTTGCGTCGATGATGCCGACGAGGTTAGCGGCTTGATCCAAAAAAACGGGCTGGATTCCGTATATATGGTTACGCCCAACACCAGCCCAGCCCGGCGGGAGCGTATTGCCGGATTATGTTCCGGATTTATCTATACCGTGGCAGTCTTGGGAGTTACGGGGGCCAGGGATAGTCTTTCAGCGGCGGTTATTCCCCTGATAGGCCGGTTGAGAGAACAAACCACCGTCCCGGTTTGTGTGGGTTTTGGGGTAAGCAAGCCCCAGCACGCCCGCCAGCTCGCCCAGGCGGCTGCGGACGGGGTGATCGTCGGCTCCGCGGTCGTCGATATTATCGGCAAGAACCTCACCGCCCCGGACCATGGTTGCTCGGAACTAGCCCGCTTCCTTACGGATATGCGAAAAGCAATGTAATTATCGTGGGTGTAATGTGTTATGCAAATATTGGCCTCGCTTTACCCATCGACCCCGCAAAAGTTAAAAAAAACCAGAAATCTCTTGCCTTTGGACCAAAATTCGCCATAATTACCAAGTTCTAATACTTTAATACAGGAGTAAGATAAATTGTACGCGATAATTGAAGACGGCGGAAAACAATATAAGGTTCAGCAGGGTGAAACAATCTGCGTGGAGCAGCGGGCCGGTGGCGAGGACCAGGAGTCCCTCCAGTTCGATAAGGTGCTTTTTTATCGCAGTGATGAGACCACCCAGGTTGGCCAGCCGTATTTGGCTGGTGCCAGGGTTATCGGCCAGGTCCGGGCCAAGGCTGATGGTCCCAAGCTTTATCCCATGCAGTTTCGCCGGCGGAAGAACTCCCGCCGACGTATCGGGCACCGTCAAAGGTATTTGGAGGTGGAGATTACCGAGATCGTGGCCAAATAGCTCATGGCAACCTCTAAAAATGTCATGGCGACTTCGGCGAGCTTAGTCGAGTCGAGGTGCGCCTGACTCGTCGGGCTCTCGCCCGACGGGTAGCGATGAAGCAATCTCAACTTCTCGTATTATTAGAGGCCCACTTATAGTTATTTATGTCGCCCCATTGCTTAATATAGCCCGATTTGCCGAAATTGGCGAAGCGGGCTTTTTTTTGTCAATCAAACGGGTATAAATATCATATAGTGGCATTTACCGGGCTGAGTTGGTTTGTTATTTTTAGGATGAGCATCGGCCTTTTTGCGGTTAAACTATATGAGATATGACCATCCTCATGCTAAGTGGAGCGGTCCGTTATGGATATGGTGCTCTTGGAATCTTTGGAGCTGGTAAAGAGCTATTCCGGCCGAACGGTGGTTGACAAGATTTCCATTCTCGTGCATGAGCATGAGATTGTCGGCTTATTGGGCCGCAACGGCGCCGGCAAGACCACCACCTTTCGCATGATTATCGGCATGATTAGTCCCGACAAGGGCCGGATTTTTTTCGAAGGACGGGACATCACCCGCATGCCCATGTACCAGCGGGCCCGCCTGGGAATGGGTTATCTTTCGCAGGAGCCCAGTGTCTTTCAGCGGCTTTCGGTGGAGCAGAATTTGCTGGCGATTTTGGAGACCATGAGTCTGACCCGCGCCGCTCGCCGCCAGCGGTCTGCCGAATTAATCGAGCAGTTTGATTTAGGTCGAGTCCGCCGCCAGCAGGCTCGGCTGCTCAGCGGTGGGGAGCGAAGAAAGCTGGAGATTGCCCGCGCCTTGATTACCAACCCTTCCCTGATTCTGCTGGATGAACCCTTCAGCGGCGTCGATCCCATTGCGGTGGAGGACCTGCAAAAGGAAATTCGTCATTTGCATGATAAAGGCATTAGTATCCTGATTACCGATCATAATGTCGAACGGACCTTGGAAGTTGTCGATCATGCCTATATAATTAACGATGGCGGTGTCCTGGCCTACGGCGCCCCGAAGGAATTGGTTAACGACCCCTTGGTCCGCAAGACTTATCTGGGCCAGACCTTCCGGGGCGATGAGTTTGACCGCTCGTAAGCGGCCGCCTTTGCCGGCAGGATAAAACGGCCAGAGCAGGTGTGAAATGATTTTTAGATATCTGCATTATGTGCTGGACGCTTACAGCAAGGTTGAAATGCTGATCGAATTATTGGTGATCGGCTCGGTGGTCTATGCGGTACTGCGCTTTTTAAAGGGGACGGGGGGCGAAAAGCTCTTCAAGGGGATAGTTTTTCTGTTGCTGGGTTTTTGGGCGATTAGCTTACTGACCGAGGTGCTGGACCTGGAACGGATCAAATGGCTATCAAAATATTTTCTGCTGGTGGTTCTGGTGGTGGCGGTAGTGGCTTTTCAATCGGAGCTGCGGCGGGGGCTGATGCGACTGGGGATTACCCGCTTCGGGCGGCCATCGGTGCCTAAGATGCAGGAGGTGATCGAGCAGATTGTCGATGCCGCGGCGGTCCTGAGTCGGTCACAGATCGGAGCCTTGATCATCCTGGAGCGACAGGTTGGACTGGGCGATCTGATTGCCAGCGGCACCCAACTGGACGCGGAGGTTTCCGCCCAACTGCTGAATACGATTTTTTGGCCCGGCTCGCCGCTGCATGACATGGCGGTGGTGATTGGGCAGGGCAAGGCCCTGGCGGCGGGCGTGCAACTGCCCCTGGCGGAGCACGGTGAATATGATCGTTTATTGGGTTCTCGCCATCGTGCCGCCATTGGGATCAGCAAGGAAACCGATGCCGTTGCGGTAGTGGTCAGTGAAGAAACCGGCCACCTGGCTCTGGCTCTCGATGGTAAATTAGCTCGCTTTTTAACCCTCGAGCAGTTGCGCCAGCGGCTTTTCGATTTAATGTTGCCCATGGCCGCGGGCAAACAACAATCCCGCCCCGGGGATTTGGACCTCGATAAAGTCGGCAAAAAAACGCCGGAAAAACCGGCCCGGACGCCGCCGCCGCCGCTGCCGTCGGCCAATAAAACAACACCACAAGAATCTGGGGGACGAACCTGACATGTGGGCCAGGATTAAAACATTAGTTTTGGTGGTGGTATTAAGCGGCATGATTTGGATCTATGCCGAACGTGCCGTAATCAAAACCGACCAGATACCGGTCAAAATCATGCTGGCGGCGCCTCCGGGATCGCCGATGGGACCGCTGCTGGTGCAATTTCTGGATGAAAATGGTCAACCGCTCGAAGATGATTATCAGCAGGTAATGCTCACCGTCCAGGGTTCTACCAGTCGGCTCCAGGCGGTTAAGTCGAATCCGGAAACCCCGATGCTGGATATTACCACTTACGCCGCCGGGCTGGAAGACGGCCAAGCTAAAGATTATAACATTAACGTGGTCAATATCCTGCATGAGGGGTTATTGTATGCCAACGACAAAGGCCGGGAAACTTATATCCAGGTTACTCAGACCGAACCGCAGAGTTTGAAAGTTCGGGTAACCAAACTTACCCAAAAGAATTTGACCATCAAGGTATTTGACTTGGATGATGGTACGCCCTTGGTCGTTCAGAATATTAAGCCCGATCGGCTTGAAGTCTATATTCCCGACGGTCAGCCCCTCGAAGCCAGGGTTACACTCAGCAAGGAAGCCCAGTTGCTGGCTCGGCAAAAGCCGATTAAGGCCGCCGCCCGCATTCATCGGCCCGACGGCTGGATTGAACGGCCGGTCTTGGTCAAGCTTGCGGAAGGTATGGAGCGCCCGATTGGGGAGATCAAGCAGCCGCGGCTGGGAATTTTTAAGCCGATTTCCATGGAGGGCAAGTTCCGGGTGGAGATCGCGGAGACGGATTATAAGTTTCTGTTGTCGGAGTATAGTCCCATCCGATTTTACGCCAGCCCCGAATCGATCAATGCCTATCGCGCCAGCGATATCCACCTTATCTTGCGGATTAAGGAAACCGACCAGAGTGAATCCGTCTCGCCCGGCTCGCCGTCGGCCGCTATTTCTCGGCCTTTGGAATATTACCTCCCGCCCCACATCAACGATATTGAGATTATTGACAAAAAGAATGTGCCCATCAATTTTCGTCTGGTGAAAATCCCCCAGTAAACCGCCCGTAGTGGGGTAAATTTGCCATTTTTAAGGTAAAGTGATTAGCCGGTAATGTCCGATAATTGCTAATGCCCCTTTGCTGCCCTTACCCTGCGTCTGTCGTCGGCGGGGTCACGGGGCAGACGGGGCAGCCGAAGCGACGAAGCAGCCGCAGCCGCCGGCGAATGGTATGCTGGGACAGATGGTGGACGGGGCAGCCGAAGCGACTGGTGGAGAATAGTATCGGTCGATTTATTTTGGCAGTGATTTTGCTGGGAGATCCGGGAAATGGCGGATGTACTTGATCAGGAAGAAGTAGATGCCCTGTTGAAAGCGGTGGCCGGCGGGGAGGTCGCCGGCGGTGACAGCGAGGATGCCTCAGGTGCCACTCGGGATCGTCCCAAGGGTAAACCCGTCGAAATCCGCAGTTATGACTTCAAACGCCCGGAGCGGATCAGCAAGGATCAGATGCGGGCTTTTGAAGGATTGCATGAGCGCTTCAGCCGTAATCTGGGTGCCTCGCTGAGCAGTTATTTGCGTACCATTATCGAGGTGAAGGTCCGCAGTACGGAGCAGCTTACTTTTGCGGAATTTATTTATTCTTTGCCGACCCCTACTTCTTTTTCGCTGCTCAGCGCCAGTCCCCTGGAAGGTCAGTTGTGCATGGAGATCAGCCCGCTGATTATTTATCCGATTATCGACCGCATGTTGGGCGGCTGTAATGCGGAGTTATACATCCCGCAGCGGCCGCTGACCCAGATTGAGCAGCGGCTGGCTAATCGCATTATCGATCGTGCCCTCGCTGCCCTGTCCGAGGCCTGGAGTAATATTATGGACCTGTCCTTCGAGGTGATTCAAAGCGAGTCCAATCCTCAGCTCGTTCAGGTGGTTGCTCCCAACGAGGTGGTCATTGTGATTGGTTTGGAAATCAAGATGGGCAATCGCAGCGGCTCGATGAGTCTGTGTATTCCTTATAATGTTATTGAGCCGGTGGTTGGCCGGCTGACCAGTCAGGATTGGTTCAGTTATCGCAAAACCTCCGACAAGGAGGAGCACCTGCGTTCCTTGCTGGAAAACATCCAGGAAGCAAAGATCAAGACCCGCGTCTTTCTGGGGCAGACCTCCATCAAGGTCCGAGACCTGCTCGCCCTGGAAGCCGGCGACGTCCTTAAAACCAGCAAGCTCAGTTCCGCAGAATTGATTTGTCAGGTGGAGGGAAAAAGCAAATTTGCCGGTCGCATCGGTCAGTTTCGCGGCAATCGCGCCTTTAAAATCACCCGTTTGGCCAAGCCCGGCGAAAAAATATAACCTGGCCTTATATGTTATATGCCGGCCCCATCTAAGGCGTTGTCAGATCAACATTTGTAAACTCAAACTGCTGATCGGGTTCGGTTCTATATTGATCCAGCCACGGTGAATAGGTTTCTACCCTTACCTTCTGCTGTTCGGGGTAGATGGTCACTATCCTCAAATAGCCATTCCCGCCGTTGCTTTCAAACTGGTAATTGGCCAGCATCTGGTACACTTTATTGCCGTGATCGCCGTCACTGACCAGCTTGCCCGTGCCGTCGTTAAGAATATGGCCGCTGAAGACAAAGGATATATTTTCGTGGAGTTTAACGAATTTTGTCCACATCTCATCGCCGTCATTGCAGGTGTTCGGTTCGGTTACACCTTGGCACAAGTTGTAATAATGCGGATTCCACGCGTCTCCGGCTCCCACCCGCGTGTCATCGGAATACATATAATTATGCGTCAATACTATTACTCGGCGATGGGGGTTATCGTTTACTATCTGATTAGCCCAGTCCAGGACTGCGTTTCTCGGCCCGAATTCCAGGGCCATTACCAGCCAGTCGATCCCCCCCGCCGTAAAGTAATGATAGCTGTTTTCTATATGATTGGTTTCAAAAACTCCCCCAAACTGGGGCAGACCGCTGAACCGGCTCACCGGAAAATACTGATTAAACAATGTCACATCACGATTACCGCTGTTGCCCCCGGGTCCCGTATCATGGTTGCCCGGCACCAACACATAGGGTATCTCGCCGTCCAGGATGCTCATTGCCGCGTCGGCGTTGTCCCATTGATAAGTGTAATTATTGTTGGTTATATCACCTTCATGCAGGACCAGCGCGATATGTCGATTATCGATATTATCCGCAATCCACTGGGTTTGGCTGACATAGATTTGCGGATAATAGGCGGCATAACATTGGGTATCAGGCAGAACGATAATAGAAAACTCTGGTTCCTCCTGGACGCGGATGGTCACCTCCGCCTGGTCGGTTTGTTGACTATTCGTTGCTTCGTATGTGAAGTTATCCCAGCCGGTGTAGTTCACATTGGGCGTATATGTGAAATTGCCGTCGGGATTAAATGTCAGATTGCCGTGCTGGGGTTCGGCGATTAAGCGGGCCGAGAGAGTACCGATTTCGGCTATATCATTGACCAGCGTGCCATCCGTGGTTACTTGGAGGGGGGTATCCCGAACGGTTTGATAATTGTCATTATTGGCAAAGACATTTTTTTTGAATATCACATGCGTTTTGAAGTTACCGAAGTAACTGCCGGCATTGCCCCAGTTATACAAAGCTACCGTGCCGCCGGGAAGATCACCATCGGTTATCGCCCCGCCGAAGACATTTTCCCCGTCCAGCAATATTTCAAATTCATCCCCCACTGCTTGTACGCTCAACCGCATCCATTGGGATAAAGGATATCCCGCCGCGGTACTCGCCAGGGTGGTTTCCACGCCGTTATGCATCTTGAACAGTTTGCGGAAGTTTTTTTGGGTGTCCATTTCGAACTTGTAGTAGTTGTTCGGATCTTCGTAGCGGAACATTACGCCGATGCCGTCGGTGTCGGTTGACTGTACTGACACATCGAACCGGTAATCGGTCCAGAAAAATGCTGCCGGGTCTTTCCAATAGGCGTAGCTGCCTTTGCGATTGCTGGTAGCGGACGTATCCGGTCCCGCTATTTGGGATAGTTCACACAGCACGCCGTCAGCCGTCGCCCAGGCGGATGGGCTTTCGATGGTCCCCTCATCAACAACTTCCCAGTTATTCAGGCTGTTGCTGTCGTCGAACGTATCTGTCACTATGGAATCTAGCCATTCAGACATGATTAAGGTAAAGTCCCGCAGATCTACCTCATTACTGTCATCCACATCTGCCGTCAGTCCCGCTCCGGTATGGAGCCACTGGCCGTTAAGGATAACCACATCGAGAAAATCTACCGTCCCGTCATGGTTAAGGTCGCCTTTGCCCTCGGATATGGTTTCTGCTTGAACAGCGAAGACAGGGAATAAGCACAACCATAAAAAAATTAAAGACAATCTTTTCATCGATTATTCTGCCGATTATTTGCTGCTCTCTCACTCTCCAATTAAACGCCTGGCCGGTGTAGCCAGGAATTTGACCACACTATCTTATCAAGATTCGCCTCGAATTGCAAATCCATATTGAAAAATCGGCGGTTTTTCCCGCCTGATTATTTATAACCACCAGCCGGCAAAAGGACTTATATTTTTTCGCCGACGCCCGCCCCGCCCGTTAATTTTATCCGATAATCAAAAATAACAGGGTAAATCATCGCTGTTTGTCGCGGAAGCCGCCAATAAAGATATAGCGGATATTTATAAACCACATATCGTTTAAAACTGTCGTCTTTGGGGTGTTTTTCGTTGGTTTTTTTGCTCTTGGACTCGCGGGGTCAGGCGGATTTGGCGTTCACTTCTGCTTCCCGCTCTTGCATTATCCTGATTACTTCCTCACCGCAGTTGCTCTGCCGCAGTTGCTCTGCCAGGCTACTGTTATGCAGCATCCGGCACAGCCGGGCCAGCACGTGCAGATGATGGCGGTCGTCCTGGGAACAGGTCATGAAGAACAGGTCCGTCAGCCGGCCGTCCGGGCCCCCGAATCCGATGCCTTTGCTGGTGTGGGCGATTACCAGGATCGGTCCGGCGAGGGCATAGGGCATAGGCCGGCGGGGGTGGGGGATGGCGATCCCGCCCTCCAGTGCCGTGCTGCATAGCCCTTCGCGCTCCTCCAGTGCCTGGTACAGCGGTTTTTCCTCATAGACCAGCCCGCTTTTCACCGCCAGGCTGGTTAGCTCTTTCAGCACGCTGTTTTTCGTCCGGGCCTTCAAATTTAGATCAATCATATCCTCTTGCAGCAGTGGTCCGATAATCGCCTCATTTGGCTGGGTCTGCCGGCTCGCCGTTATCCCCGCGTCCATCTGCGCCAAGTCTGCTCGACCGAGCTGGCCCAGGTTACTTTGCAGCCATTCGGTCACCGCCGCCCGATTGAACCGGTATTGCCCCGCCACTTTTTGGCAGGGAATCTTGCCCTGACTTGCGAGCCGCTCCGTCTTTTGCGTATCCAGGCCCAACAGCCGGGCCACCTCCAAGATATTCATCGTGCGATAAGGCATTGTTTACCTAATACTACTACGCTACCTCAGACATTTCCCTCAAAATTAAGCCCTGAAAGGGCGAAATATAATAGCCCAGGGTGCAACCCTGGGTTAACAATTACCCTAAATCCTTTTCCAGCCCTGAAAGGGCGGAATATAATAGCCCAGGGTGCAACCCTGGGTTCAAGGGCAACGCCCTGGGTTAACAATTACCCTAAATCCTTTTCCAGCCCTGAAAGGGCGAAATATAATAGCCCAGGGTGCAACCCTGGGTTCAAGGGCAACGCCCTGGGTTCTTTCGCCCGTATCAATTTGCATCACGTTTTTAGTATTGTTAATCATAGTGGGGATTTTTGGCGGGCTATTTGTTTCAGGCCAGACACTGCCGGATTCCCAGGCAGCTTTTCAGCAGACCTTCGATTTCCCGCAGCGGCAGCATACTCGCCGCGTCGCTCAGTGCTTTAGCCGGTTCCGGATGGGTTTCAAGGAACACCCCGTCCGCACCCGCCGCTGTTGCCGCCCGGGCCAGCACCTTTGCCAGCTCTGCGCTGCCGCCGGTGGTTTTTCCCAGTCCGCCCGGCTGCTGCGTGGCATGGGTCGCGTCCATAATGACTGGATATCCCAGCTCGCGCATCTGGGGGATAGCGCACATATCGCAGACCAGCCGGTTATAGCCGAAGCTGCTGCCCCGTTCGACCAGTACGATTTGGTCATTGCCCTGGGCGACGATTTTGGCGATAACATTTTTCATATCCCAGGGTGCCATGAACTGTGCCTTTTTCACCTGGATACATTTATTAGTCCGCCCCGCCGCTTCGACCAGGTCCGTCTGCCGGGCCAGGAACGCCGGGATTTGGATCATATCCAGCACCTCTGCCGCCGGCCCCGCCTGCTCCGGCAGATGGATATCGGATACCACCGGCGCCTTTAGTTGCCGGCGGACCTCTGCCAGAATCCGCATTCCCTCTTTCAGTCCCGGCCCGCGAAAGCTCTCACCGCTGCTGCGGTTTGCCTTATCGAAACTAGCCTTGAAGATGAACCCGACGCCCAGTTTATCGGTTATCCGCTTAAGTTCTTCCGCTATGGTAAGACATAGACTTTCGCTTTCGATAACGCATGGCCCGGCGATCAGACACAATTGGCCTTTCCCGCCGATAGTTGCGGTTTTTACCCCTTTATTGCCGATGGTAATTACCTTCATTCTTTCCGCCTGTTTTTTTTGTGTTCTTGGTGTTTTATTTATTATCTGTCGGCTGCGATTCTTCAACCCAGTTTCTACTATTTCAGCGAAATTATTTCTTTTTACGGGCTATGGATTCACGCGGTAATAGCTTTCGGATTTGCTTACGAACCTGGCGGGCCAAGGCAACTGCCGCACGAGCCTCTGGTAGGGAAATTGGCTCATAGTCGCCGGGATATCGGGTGGCTGTGGCATAATCCGTCAACAATCCCTGTTCTGAAAGCGTCAATTTTGGGCGACAGTCCGCTGGAACCGAAGCCATCAAATCCTCTATGTCATGCGTCCTGGGAAAGTCGATTCCTCTCGTCACCAGTAACGCCTTCAGATACTTTTCCACGCACTGCTGAACATGGAAACACACCGTGTCTGTTGGGCATGCCGTACCCAGCTTTAAGGTGTGTCCCGCATTTTTCAGATCGTTTTCCGCCTTTTCCGCCCATTCACCCGCCACGCGGTTAATCTGCTCACGATTGGGCATATAACACCCGACCTTCCCGCGCCGCGGGTCTCTCGATGGTTCCTGACACTTTCTTACGCCATTCGAACTCTTCGGGAGTAGTTACCACGATATCCTTGGGAACCCGGAAATCGTGCAAAGCCGCCCGGATTTCCAACTGCTTTTGACGCTTGTTGCCTTTTACCGGCATAACCACCAGCAAATCAATATCACTGCCGGCTCCCGCCTGGCCTCGAGCACGGGAACCAAACAAGATAATTCGTTCGGGATGAAACCTCTTAACAATACGGTTTACCATCTTTTGCAAATCTTTTTTACCCTTCGAAACTGCCATATATTATCCGCCTTTACCTGCTTCCGTTTACTACTTTTTGCGTCTTCCGCCTGACAAAAATTATAGGTAATATAGAGTAAGCTTTCCCACCCCTTTAAGCAACTAATTTCACAGGGATAAATGTGCGCAAAATTATCAACACTACCTTGATATATGCGATGGGAGTACTTGTAATTGTGATAAACTAATGTTTAAGGCAGATCTAAAGGATTACAAAAACATGATGGTAATGTCCGCCGCACGACCGATAGCCACGCTTTCCTTGCTTCAATAGTCTCCGGGTCGGTCCCTTCTGATCCAACATCACAATACTCGGCATACCAGACCGCTGCCACAAAATTCAGATCCGTAGCCGGCACCCCCTCAATAAGCTGCTCGCCGCCCGCGGCGCCGCGCAAAGCGGCTGACGCGCTCTCAAGCAGATCATTGGCGAAGTCTTTATCTTCAGCAAAAGGGTGTTTCCAATATCGAAGCATAAGCCAAACAAGAAGCTCAGCTTCAAACAAACCGGTGATCTCCAGACTTTTCTTGGCAATATTCGTCATTTGCCCGATCCTCCAGAAGCACGGCCCGTACGATTGTGCTCGGGATTTCTGGAGCGAATCAACTCTGTCTCGTAAGCCGCCAATTCCCTCGCTGTGATTGTGACCGGCAATTCATGGTACACAATGAACACGTGCGCCCTTCGCCCTTCCTGCGTCTGTTGGATCATATCTCGATACATCCATTGCGAGATATGGTTATCAATTCTGGCTCGTAGATTATCTGCTTTTCCGGCGTATAATGTTACATCTTCATCAAAGAAAATATAAACACCAGGTTTTTCCGGCAGTTCGGTAAGATGATCCTCCAGTGTGGATAAACTCAGGATATTACTTGTCACAGCGCGAATAACTTGCCCGACTGGCTCAGGTCTGAGCTGTTTGGATTTCCGAAGACTAAGAGCCGCATATTGCGTTTCAAATACTGATGATCCCGGACTTAGAAATTGTATCATGGCATCAAACTGTGCCCGAGTTATTGGATCACAAATGATATCATCAACGTTTTTGCTGAACTGCCTCTCCAGCAATCGAACTGTTTGTGATACGACATTCATATAACGACGACGGTTTGGATCGGCTTTCTTACGGCGGGTGGTAGGACGATCGTTGAGTTTTTTTCCCTTGCGCAAATTAATCAATTCGGTGTTAATTTCTGCATCGCTTCCCTGAACTCCACGACATCGCGCTGATGCAAGAAACTGCGCATTTAATTGTTCATCACAAATTACGTATTCCGGCGATCGTCCTTCCCGGACCTCTATGAATGCTTCCTTCACCCGCAGATCGCTCATTGCCCCGCTGCCAACCTTTTATAGTTTCCAATCGGCTTCCATTCAGATATCCAACGTGACTGATGTTTCGGAAGATTCTCGATCGGTATGTTCACCGACCGGAATTTAAGTTGTAATTTATCAAGCGGAGTCTGCCAAAAGTCGAATTTACGATGACCAAACTGAATTTCAAACCGTTCGCGCAAATTTTCCGTTTCACCTACATAAAGATGTTTATCTCCCGAGAGCCAATATAGTCCTGGTTTAGCAGGAACTCTCGAAAAGATATCAAAGGGAGTCACTGCGTTGCGCGCTATTTCAATTCTCGAATTAAGTTTTGCTGAATTTTGGGAAATACGCTTTGCTGCCTTCCGAATGCGCAACGCAAACCAGCGGATCTTAAGCGAACTTAGTTCATCTGGAACCATCGTGAGAACGTACCTGTCGAACTCTCTTGCCATGAGAGGATCGCACAAAACATGGTCCAAAGTTGCTTCAAATTTATCTTCGAACTGTTGTATAGCTATCTCGCAGGCGAACTTATATCGATCAAAATCTTTTTGTTCAAGCGGAAATGTCGTGCGCCGCGACTTTGGCAACCCCTTGAAATAGCTAGCTTTTCGTAGATTCATAAGGCGTTGGTTCCAATCAGAAGCCTTTCCTGGCAGACCTAGTCGATTACACATGTCGATGAATTGCGCATTCAATTCGGGGTCAGCAATCACACGATCAACTGGAAATCCGTTGCGGGCGGCAAAATACGCTTCAACGATCCCGCGATTCACCTCCAAGGTGCTGGACCGTTTCGCGGCGGGTATGCTCGGCGCATGCGGAGACACATCTTTCCTCCGTTTTCCATTCGCCGTTGATGGGGCTGAGACTTTCGGTTCTTCCGCGCCCCAAAGGGCATCGCCGCAGCGCGTCCCGTTAAGACGCGCCTCTATCTTCTTGGCATAGCTCTTGGACAGCTCGAACCCGATGAACCGGCGGTCGAGTTTTTTCGCCACTGCCAGCGTTGTGCCGCTGCCGGCAAAGGGGTCAAGCACAGTCTCGCCGGGATTGGAGCAGGCCTTGATGATTCGGCCTAACAACTGCTCCGGCATCTGGCAGCCATGCCAGCCCGCCCGCTCTTTGAATGTGCCGCAAACCCGCGGGAAATACCACACATCCTCGTCAGGCGTAAAACTCCCTGTCGCGTCCTGCGGCCGAAGAATCCACGTATCATCCGGCAGTCGCCCGTCGGAATCAGCCCGTGAATCGGCATAGACGGTTTGCCGGGCGGAAGGCACACGAATAGCGCCGTTGTTAAAGGTGAATTTTTTAGGATTTTTTACAAAATGGAACAAATGCGTATGACTCCGGCTGAACTTATATTTGCAGTTCACCCCGAACGTGTAATACCAGACGACCCAACTGCGACAATACAGCCCAAGCTCCCGCTGAAATATCAGCTTCAACTCCGCCGCGAAGTCGTCGCCGATAGCCAGCCAGAACGTCCCTGTCGGTTTAAGCGTTCGTACCAGCGCCGCACCCCATTTTTTCGTCCAAGCCAGATATTCGTCAGCCGCGAGCCGGTCTTCGTACACATCATATTTGTAGCCGATATTGAAAGGCGGGTCGGCAAAGGCCAGCTCGATACTAGCCTCTGGAATCCGGGCCATTCCCGCAATACAGTCCATGTTATAAAGAATGTCTAATTTCATAAGGTTTACCTAAGAACCGGTGATTCTCAAGATTTTTTGCATTTCTTCCGTATTCTATAATTATTTTCAAAAACTATCAAATGGTAAGTGATTTATACAATCGCTCAATTTTATCGACCATCAATTCCTTATCGAACTCGCGTCGGGCAAGCTCTCGCCCCGCCGCACCCAGTCGTCTGCGCAGCTCCGCGTCCGCTATCAACTTTTCCTCGGCTGCGGTAAGCGCCGCAATGTCCTGTGGCGGAACAAGTAAGCCTGTTTCATTATTGATAATCACCTCCGCTGCCCCGTCAACGTCGAAGCTGATTACGCCTTTGCCGCACAAGAGCGCCTGCGGCAGGGCACGGGCCAGGCCCTCCCGCAACGAACAGTGCACCAGGATATCGCCGGCTGACAGCAGCAGCGGTATCCGCTCCGGCTCCACCAGGCCGGTCAGGCGAAACCGATCCTTCAAACCCGCGGCGGCAATCTGATTTTCCAGTCTGCTCCGCAATAAGCCGTCCCCGATAAACATCCAGATCACCTGCGGGTGCCGTTTTGCCAAATCCTTGGCTGACTCGATGATATATTCATGCCCCTTCAGCTCGAACAGCCGGGCTAACGTGGTAATCACCACCGCGACGTCGGGGATGGCGTACTCCCGGCGGACCCGGCGAATCTCTTCGCGGGGAAAATCAGCGGGGAAGTTATCTATCTCCAGACCGGAGAAAATACGCGTAAACTGCCCCGGCTGGCCGATACCCGAAGCCAGGGCTTTTTGCGTCATGGCGTCCGCGACCGAGATAAAGGCGTCGGTCTGCCGGGCGGCGGACTTTTCCACAGCGATGTAAATCCTGTTCAGCAAAGCACTTTGATAGGGATGGAACGCCAGGCCGTGGATGGTGTGCACAATCCTCGGTAGGGCACAATGGGCAAGCTGGGCTGAACGTAATTGGCTGACCCGGCTGCAGCAGGACTGGCTAGCCCGGCTGCGGACCGCAGCCGCGGCCCAACGGCCTAAGATACCGGCCTTGGCGGAATGGGTGTGCACGATATCAGGATTAATTTCAGCGATCAGCCGTTTCAACTGGTAATAGGCAGATATATCATGCACCGGATTGATGGCGCGGCGCAAGTGGTTCAATACCATTACCTTATAACCGCCGCTTTTAGCCCGCTCCAGTAACTGGCCCTCCGGGCCGAGGGCGGGGCCGGTTATTAAAGTTACCTCGTGGCCGCGGCGGTGCAGGCCTTCGCAGGTCAGGATGGTATTTTCCTGGGCACCGCCCAAGATCAGCCGGGTGATGATGTGAATTATTCGCATAAAGTTACCTAAATTAACAGGGCCGTAAAAATTTATATATATTACTATATAACAAAGGGTTATGGATATTCAAGCAGATATTATTCGGTGAGTATTCATGGGCAAAAACGGGCATTTTTTGGCAAAAAATGTGATTTGGAGGTGCAAAACGGGCAAATTCGTGGTGAAAACTGGCATTTTTTGACGTTAAAAAGCACTTTTTCATGGAAGTTGGCCCTATTCTGGGCGGAAAATTACGGAAAATTTTTATATCAATATTACGAGATTTATAGCAAAAATTCGCACAAATAATACAGAGATATATATCCACAGAGGGCCGCCTTCGGCGGAGATCAGGCGGCGCTGCGCGAGAAAGTAGAACAGTAGAAAGTTGAAAGTAGAAAGTCGAAAGTAGAAAGAATAAAAGGAAGGGGCGGGGCCCTGCGGGCCAGATCAGGTGAACAGTTGAACAGGCGAACAGGTGAAAGATAAGATGGGGGCTGGCGGGCCGGGGGTTGTGGGCGAGGGATTAGGGGTTGGGGGTTAGAAATTAGGGGGAAATTATGATTGAAATAATAAGATAAATACTATATAAAAAATCTAACACTTGATGAAGGCAATTGAAGTTGGTCGGGGAGCAGATGAGGAATGATGCGATTATTTAATGACAATAACCAATTGAAGGCAAATACCACCCTGTAAATGGACACGGCGAATATAGATTTTAAGGTGATATGATTTAACGCATAGAACTATATACTGAATTCCATTTGTTTTAAAATGAGTGATGAATGTTTTTAGATATCAAAGGAAGTTATAATGGATATTCCCCCAGTTTTGTTACCTGAGATTGAACAAGGAAATGTTGTACTTGTGCTTGGAGCAGGAGCCTCGATGGAATCCATTGATTCCAACCGGCGCAAAGCACCTTCATCTCAAGAGTTGGGCAAGAAGTTGGCTGACAGGTTTCTTGGCGGAAAATTCAAAAATTATTCTCTTGGTCAAATTAGTGAATATGCTATTAGTGAAGCAGGATTACAGACTGTTCAACAATACATTTGTGATATTTATGAACCATTAGAACCTTCGAAATCCCATTACCTTTTGCCTACTTTTAGGTGGAGAGGGCTTGCCACAACAAATTATGATTTACTTGTGGAAAAAGCATATCGCAATAAATCTATTCAACAACAAGTTGTCCCTTTCATTGATAATTCAGATATGGTAGACGATAAACTGCGCGATTCTAATGCTCTTGCATATTTAAAATTACACGGTTGCATAACAAGAATAGCAAATGAAAGATGCCCTCTCATACTCACACCGGATCAATTTGCAGAATATGAAGAAGGCAGAAAACGCGTTTTTAGCATGTTCATCGATTGGGCTTGTGAGCGACCTGTTGTATTTGTAGGATACAAATTACAAGACCCAAATTTTAGATCCATAATCACAAATATAAGCAAACAACAGGGAAAATTGCGACCTCGTTATTTTATGGTTACACCTGAGGTTGATCCTATTGAAGCAAGGGCATGGGAACAGAAACATATAACTATGCTTTCTGGAACATTTGAAGATTTCGTGACTACCGCAGATTCTAAGTTAAAAAGTCCATTTCGTGGCCTAAAGAAAACAGAACTTACTGGTAATATAGCCATTACAGAAAGATTTATCAAAAAAGATGTTGTGATCAACAATAATTGTATTCAATTTATGAATATTGACGTTGACTATGTAAAAGCGGTGAAAATTACCAAACAAATTAATCCAAAAGATTTTTACAAAGGCATAAATCCGGGATGGTCTGCTATTGAACAAAACTTGGATGTTCGCCGTGGATTAGTGGACACAATTATTTCGGACCACTTTCTTGATGATAGAACAGTCATGGAAAACTTGCAATTTATTGTTGTTAAGGGACATGCTGGTGCGGGTAAATCAACACTCCTTCATCGAATCGCATGGGATGCTTCCCATAACTACGATAAGTTATGCTTGTATCTCAACCCATCTTATGGAGTAATAAATACAGTTGCCCTACAACAACTTATTGAATCCTGCCAAGAACGAATTTTCCTTTTCGTTGAAGATGCTCCAAATAGAATTCGCGAACTAGAATCGCTAACAAACGCAATTGGCGAGCATGGAAAATACTTGACAGTAATTGCTTCTGCGAGGATCAACGAATGGAATATGACGTGCGAAAACCTTTCGTCGTATGTTACAAATGAATATGAACTAAAATATTTGTCACAAAAAGACATAACCCGTCTTTTGGTGCTTTTGGAAAAACATGATGCGTTAGGGACACTATCAAGGCTCAATATTGAAGATAGACGTAACGCTTTTGTAGAACGTGCGGGGCGTCAACTATTAGTTGCATTACATGAAGCAACTCTTGGGAAAACTTTTGAAGAGATCATAACAGATGAATATAAAAACATTAAACCACTACAAGCACAAAGCATTTACCTTACTATATGTGTTCTAAATAGATTTGATGTTCCAATTCGTGCTGGTTTAATCTCAAGAATTCATGGAGTCACATTTGAGGAATTCAGCAAAAAATTCTTTATGCCTTTAGAGCGTATCGTTGAATCAGTGTACAACCCTATAATCAATGATTATTTATATCGAACTAGACATGCACATATAGCAGAAATGATTTTTGAAGATATTCTTCGTAATCCGGAAGAAAAGTTTAATGAGTATTTGAAGTGTCTTCGACAATTAAATCTCTCCTATGAAACAGACAGGTTGGCTTTTAGCCATATGATTAAAGGAAGAGCTTTGCTGGATATATTTCCCGATCATTCGATGGTAAAAACAATATATAAATCAGCAGAAGAGAACGCAGGTCAGGATCAATATCTTCTTCACCAAATGGGTATTTATGAAATGAACCGACCGAATGGTAATTTACGTGAAGCCGGAGAATTACTAGACAAAGCCTTAGAACTATCGCCAAATAACCAGACAGTGTTACATAGTATTGCCGAATGCTGTTTAAAGCGTGCAGATTCAGCACGCACAGAACTCGAAAAAAACAAATCACTTGAACAAGCCACGAATATTTGTTTGTCATTGAAAAAACTTGCCAATGACACCTTTGCTATTTCCACTTTGGTAAAAATTGGACTCTCAAAACTCGATGAGGCATTGGAAAATGACATGAAATCATCTATCTCTAAGTCTGAGGTAGAGAAATACACCAAAGATGTTGAGAAAGAACTAAGTCAAGGTCTACAGAAATTCCCAATGGATGCAGTTCTCTTGAATTTAGATTCGCAATTTGCATCTCTCCTCATGGAATCCGAGCGTGTTGTAAAGTCATTGCAGAAATCTTTTGAGGCAAATCCACGTAATGCTTATGTTGCCATGAGATTAGCTAATTGCCAAAAGAAACATTGTATTCAAGAAGCTGAAGCGACTTTGAAGCGTGCGCTTGAGCAAGGTGGTTTTAATCGAGAGCTACATTATGCCTACGGGAAATTGTTGTTGGAAATGGGCACCGCTTCTAATGAGCTACTAGAATATCATTTTCGCCGATCTTATAGTCCTGGAGATTCTAAATACGACGCTCAACTATTACATGCACGTCAATTGTTTATTAACAAACAATACCCAGAGAGTAAAACTTTATTCAAACAGCTGGGAAATTCACATTTACCGTCTATATTACGCAATAAAGCACGATATCCTTTAGCTGAAGAATTTGCGGGATCAATCGTTAAAATGGAAGCTACGTATTGTTTTATTTTAAGGGATGGTGAAGGCGATTGGATCTATGTTAATCCTGATAACTTTAAGGTGAATGACTGGACAATATTGACAGTTGGTACTCGTGTGCGATTTAAAATAGCTTTTTCTATGAAAGGCCCATGTGGAATTAGTGTTAAATACGAATCTCCAAAATAACATTGCAAATAGCAATAGATTGGAAAAATGCATTAAAGGTGTTTTTAGAAATAATTCGATGCAATTTATGAAATCTGTGGATATTATTATCATCATCTTCTGTGGAAAAGAATTTGAGAAGCTTCAATTTGACACGAAATAATGAAATGGATTGAAAATCAGACGGGGTGAATAAATGGCGAAAGAGAAGAAGAAGGTTAGGAAGGCGGCGGGGCGCGAGAGAAATCCAGCGTTCAAGGTTTAACCTTCAAGGGTCAAGGATTTCGGGGAAGAAAAAATTATGGACAGGATTTAAAATTTCAGATCTCAGATTTCAGATGAAGAGGGGCGGGGGGTTTTACCTTAGAGCAACTTCCGAACCGACGAATAATAATACTGATTTTTCCCGCGAAGGCGCAGAGGCGCAAAGGAAGAAACGAGAACATTAGACAGGATAACAGGATTAAATATAACTATATTGATAAAAAGGGATGAGCCGAAGATTGCTCGGCAGGCAGCGCTGCGCGAGAACAGGAGAACAGTTGAACAGGTGAACAGGCGAAAGATAAGAAAAAAAGAAGATTGAACAAAAGCCGTTGCCTGGCCCGCGAAGGCCGCTGGCCTTCTTTATAAGCCGAGCAAAAGATTTTCACCACAGGAAACGCCCGCCTTGCTGATGCTCACCTGCACGACAGCACAAACATTATACCCTGTGAAACGGTCAACCATGCTTTTTGTCAATATACAAGACAGGATTATAAATATCAAATATAGACCTACCGACGTCTGACCCCCTGGCTGTCACCACGTGTGATTTATGGTTCGAGGGCCAGCCGCTGATCGGGTGAGGCGATGTAGATAAGGGTGACGCCGGCGGTGATCGGCTGGTCGGGGCTGGGATTGTATTGGTAGTCCTGCCGGCTGGGGTCATAGGTGGATATGACCAGGATGCCGGTATGACGGTGGAAGTCGAGGAGGGATTTTCCGATGAAGCGGCTGGCGGCAGGCACAACAAATTCTTCGACGCGAAGGCCGGAGTCGGTTTTGCTGCGGAGCATGCGGTCGAGGAAGCCAACCACCCGGGGGCGAAGCAGTTCGGAGGCGATTCTCAAGCCGCCAATCATATTGGGACAGACCAGGCAGGAGGCGCCGGCCTTGAGGAGCTTCTGGCGATTTTTGGGGGAGATGAATTTGGCGGCAATCTGGAGATTTTTGTTGAGCTCCCGGGCAGCCATGACGAGATAGAGGTTCTCCTTGTCGTTATCGAGACAGGCGATCAGGCCGCGAGCCTGGGTGATGCCGGCCTGAGTCAGGATGTGATCTTCGGCGGCGTCGCCTTCCAGGTAAATCAGAGACGGGATTTCCTGGCGCAGAGACTCGACGGCGGCAGGGCTCTCGTCGATTACCACGAAGGGACGTTTGGTGGCGCAAAGCTCCTGAACCACAAAAATGCCGATATCCTTCACGCCGCAGACAATATAATGTTGCTCCATTTTTCGGATCCTTTTGATATAGGCTTTACGGATAAAATATTTTTTCAGATGACCTTCGACCAAAAAGGCGGTGAAATTCGAGATGGTGTAGGCGACGATAATCATCGAGATCAGAATGACGGCCATGTTCAGCAGGGACAGGGTAGCGCTGGCGGAAGAATCGATCATGTCTTCATAGCCGATAGTGGAGATGGTGATGACCACCATGTAGAGACAACGGAGATAGGGGACATTGCGTCCCTCGCTGCGGCAGATCACGTAAAAGATTCCGGCAAAGGCGAAGATCAACAGCAGCAGCAAGGCCACCGGACGCAATATTCGGCGTAATTGCTTATCCATAACGACAGCCATTATACCGCCAGGTCGGCGATAAAGGAAGAAGCTGATTTCCCCAGGTCAATAAAAAATGTTGCCGGACACTTTAATTTTCCCCCAGAAACAATCAGCGCGTTAAATTCAAACAGGTAAACGTCCCTAATTAAATTAAATAGGTAAACGTCCCCAATTAAAATACAATTAAATTTTGATTTCAGGGAGTACTTTCGTACTTTTTCTTGAGCAATGTTATCCCGAATGTGGCAAGTAAGAGATGGGAGAGAATATACAATTTTTGGCAGGGAATTATTATTCGTATCGGACCCATTGGAGAGACAGGCCCTGGGCGGGGGCCAGGGGGCCGGCCTGGCGGCGGTCGGATGAGGCCAAGATTTCCCCCATCTTGTCGATCGGCCAATGGCCCCGGCCGATCTCCAGTAAAGTACCCACAATGTTGCGGACCATGTGATAGAGGAAGCCCGTGGCTTCCAAATCGAAAAATATCTGATGGTCCAGCCGGGAGACCTCACAGCGCAATAAATTGCGGACATTGGTGGTTCGGGGCGAGCCGGTGGAGGAAAAACTGGTAAAGTCATGCTCGCCGACCACAACCTGCGCCGCGGCCTGCAACGCGGCCAAATCACAGGGGGGGTAAAAATGATAGTTATAGCGGACCAGGGGGATGGGAATGGTGGAATGATTGTAAACCGTATAGCGATACAGCTTGCTGGTCGCGGAGGTGATGGCGTCAAAATTCTCGCCGACCGGCTCCGCTCGCAGGACGCGAATGTCCCAGGGCAGGCGTTTGTTGATTACCTGATGCAATCGTCGCTCAGGAATGGGGGTGTCGGTAAAGAAATTAGCCACCTGACCGGCGGCGTGGACGCCGGCGTCGGTCCGGCCCGCACCCTTTATCGACACGGCTCGGCCGGTGGCAAAACCGACGGCCTTTTCTAAAACCTCCTGGATGGTAATAAGGTTCTGCTGCTGCCGCTGCCAGCCGTGATAGGCGGTGCCGTCATAGGCGATGGTCAATTTGACATTCCGCTGGGACATTTTCACTTGGCCGACCGGGAGTTACTTGGCCAGGTACTCGGCGATCTGGACGGCGTTGAGGGCGGCGCCCTTGCGCAATTGATCGCCGCAGACCCATAGGTTTATGCCCCGCTTGTCCGGCAAAGACTCGTCCTGACGGATGCGGCCGACAAGGATGTCGTCCTGGCCGGTGGCATCAAGGGGCATGGGGAAGTAATTGTTGTCGCGGTCATCAATGACCTGCACCCCCGGGGCCTGCAGCAGGAGATCGACGACCCGCTCCTCCGGCATCGGCTCAGAAAATTCCAGGTTAATACTCTCTGAATGAGCGCGCAGCACCGGCACGCGAATGCATGTACAGGTGATGGCGACCGAGGTATCATGGAAAATCTTGTGGGTCTCATGGAGCATTTTCGTCTCTTCGACGTTATAGCCGTCCGGCCCGATGGTGCTGTTGTGACTGAATACGTTAAAGGCGCAAGGGTGCTGGAAGATACGGCAATCGGGGTCTTTGCCGTCGAGGACCTCGCGGACCTGATGCTTTAGCTCCTCCATGGCCTGCCAGCCGGCACCACTGACGGCCTGATAAGTGCTGACGACCATGCGGCGGAGGGGATTGGCCCGGTGCAGCGGCCAAACCGGGACAATGCCGATGATGGTGGAACAATTGGGATTGGCGATGATGCCGCGGTGACTGTAAATATCGTCGGGATTTATCTCCGGAATCACCAGCGGGACGCCCGGCTCCATGCGAAAGGCGGAGGAATTGTCCACGACGGTGCAGCCGGCCTGGGCGGCAAGAGGGGCGAATTTTTTACTGATGGAACCGCCGGCGGAAAACAGGGCGATCTCCACGCCGGCAAAACTCTTTTCGGTAAGCTCCTCAATGGTGTATTGCCGGCCGGCAAAATCCATCTGCTTGCCCGCCGAACGCGAGGAGGCTAAAAAGCGATAATTCTCCGCCGGGAAATTCCGCTGCTCCAGAATACTCAAAAACTCCTGGCCGACCGCTCCGGTAACACCCACGACCGCGACGTTAAAGGGCATAATCCATTACCTTTCAAAAGGTTGTAAAAATATTACCATATCCATGGCGATGCCAACGCCATGAGATTATAAGAGATAAACCGGCAAAAACAAGGCTATAGTAAATTAACTAAAAAATACCGCTGAAAATAAAAATAGCTGAAAAAATGCTGAACCAAGCCCCACCTGTATGGTCCAGAGATCCTTTCTCTCCGCTGAGAATACTACACGGGCTTTATAATGGAGAAAGGGTCGATTTCGAGAAATTGCTTGACAGCGGTCGGCCGGCCGCTAAGCTAACCCATTAAGTATCGGGCGGGTTCTAGGCATCGTTAGACCAGGCAAAAGCCGTAGGCAGGGCTGACGGGCTGGTGGAAATGAATAAGGAAAAGTATGGTTAAAAGCGTCTTATATAAGGAGTAACATAAATGGCAGCGATTAAGGTAGCAATCAACGGCTTCGGCCGAATCGGCAGAACAGTAATGCGCATCCTCAATCAGCGGGCGAAGGAATTCGAGGTGGTCGCTATCAACGATCTGTGCGACGTGAAATCCAATGCGCATCTGCTCAAATACGATACGGTAATGGGTAAATTCCCCGGCGAAGTGACAGTGCAGGAAGGCGATATGGTCGTCAGCGGCAAGCGAATCAAAGTCCTGGCGGAAAAAAGCCCGGCGAAACTGCCGTGGAAAGACCTGGGCGTGGATATCGTACTGGAATCGACCGGGGTATTCCGCAAACGAGAAAGCGAAAAGGGCGGCTACGGGGATCATCTCAAGGCAGGGGCGAAAAAGGTGATCCTGAGCGTACCCGCGGGCGATGAGATCGACGCTACCATCGTGATGGGCGTCAATGATAAGGATCTGACCGGCGCCCATAAATGCATATCCAACGCCAGTTGTACCACCAACTGTTTGGCGCCGCTGGCGAAGGTTTTGAACGATTCGTTCGGGATCGAGCGGGGAATGATGACCACGATTCACGCCTATACGAACGATCAGCAGGTTTCTGATATTTTCCACAAGGATTTACGTCGTGCCCGCGCCGCCGCCGCCAATATTATTCCCACCACTACGGGCGCGGCTCGCGCAGTCGGCCAGGTAATCCCCGTCCTGAAAGGCAAAATGGATGGTTTCTCCATGCGGGTGCCGGTCATAACCGGCAGCGTGGTGGACCTGGTGGTGGAACTGAAAAAGCAGGTTACCGTCGAAGAGGTCAACGCGGCCGTGAAAGCAGCAGCGAACGGCGCTTTGAAAGGCATTATCGAGTACTGCGAAGACCCCATCGTCAGCAGCGATATCATCGGCAACGACCATTCCAGTATCTTCGACGCCCTGTCCACCATGACGGTACCCAAAGGCGGCTCCAATCTGGTCAAGGTCGTCAGTTGGTACGATAACGAATGGGGCTACTCCTGCCGGACGGTGGATTTGATGAAGAAAATGGCGAGCTTATAGGGATATCGGGAAAGGCAAAAAAATGGCTAAGCAGACAATCGCAAATATCAACGTCAAAGGCAAACGGGTGTTCATGCGGGTAGATTTTAACGTTCCGCTGGATAAAAAAGGTAATATCACCAATGACCGCAGAATTCAAATGGCACTGCCCAGTATTAAAAAGGTAATCGCCGGCGGCGGCCGGTTAATACTGGCGTCGCACCTGGGCCGGCCCAAAGACACCCGCGACGATAAATATTCCTTGGCCCCGACGGCCAAGAGACTGGGCGAATTACTGGGCAAACCAGTAAAACTCGCACCAGACTGCATCGGGCCGGAAGTCAAGGCGATGGTCAGCGCCATGAAGGACGGCGAAGTGATAGTTCTGGAAAATGTGCGGTTCCATCCGGGCGAGACCAAGAACGATCCCCAGTTCGCTAAACAATTAGCGGAGCTGGCGGATGTATATGTCGATGATGCCTTCGGCTCCGCCCACCGGGAGCACGCGTCCATGTACGGCGTACCGGAGGTACTGGGACCGGGCAAACGCGTGTGCGGCTTCCTGGTGGAAAAGGAATTAAAATACCTCGGTGATACGCTGACCAAGCCGCAAAAACCTTTTGTCGCTATTCTGGGCGGGGCTAAGGTCAGCGATAAGATTAATGTTATCGAGAATCTCATTAAAAAAGTCGATCGAATCCTCATCGGAGGCGGGATGGCCTATACCTTCTTCAAGGCGCAAGGCTACGAGGTCGGCAGCAGTATCTGCGAACTGGATAAACTGGATATCGCCTCCAAGGTGCTGGCCAGCGCCCGCTCGCAAGGCTGCGATATTGTGCTGCCGGTGGATAATATCATCGCCCGTGAGTTCAAAGCCAACGCGGAACACCAGGTCAATAGCGGCGATATCCCGGCCGGCTACCAGGGCATGGATATCGGGCCGGAAACACGCAAATTATTCGCCGACAAGATCGCGGACGCTAAAACCATCGTCTGGAACGGACCGATGGGCGTTTTCGAGATGGAACCGTTCGACGCCGGCACCAAGGCGGTGGCCCAGGCAATCGCTGATGCTACGGATAACGGGGCAGTGAGCGTCATCGGCGGCGGCGACAGCGCCGCGGCGGTGGAAATGCTCAAGCTCTCCGATAAAATGACCCATATATCAACGGGCGGCGGGGCCAGCCTGGAATTTCTCGAAGGCAAACCCTTCGCCTGCATCGAAATTCTTGACGATAAATAAAACCGGAGGCTAACCAGTGCATAAACTGCCGCCGACCGGTACGATCGAGATCGCCCCTTCCATCCTCAGCGCCGACTTCGCCCGGCTGGCAGAGGATATCGGACGGGTTGTTAGTCTGGTGAAGATGATCCATATCGATGTGATGGACGGCCATCTCGTGCCGAATATCACCATCGGACCGGTAGTGGTAAAAAAATTACGGCCGCATTTCGATGTGTTTTTCGATACCCACCTGATGATAACCGACGCGGCGCAGTACGCCCCCGCCTTCGCCGAGGCGGGCAGCGACGGCATCACTTTTCACCTGGAAGCGGTGTCCGATCCCAAAGAAATAATCAAACAACTCCGCCGATTGAATGTCAGCGTGGGCATATCCATCAAGCCTAAAACCCCGATAAAATCCCTGACCCCGGTTATCGAGCTGGTCGATATGGTACTGCTGATGTCCGTGGAGCCGGGCTTCGGCGGACAGGATTTCATGCCCGACAGTATCCCGCGCTGCCGGGAACTGAAAAAAATGCTTCGGCCGGATCAGCGACTGGAAGTGGACGGCGGCATCGGCCCGGCTACCGCCGGGTTAATCACCCGGGCGGGCGGCGATACCCTGGTCGCCGGCAACGCCATTTTCGCGCAGAGCGACCCCGCCGCGGCCACGAAGGCGATTTATCGCGCCGCTCAAACCAACTCCTGATATCCCCGTTAACCGCTGCCGGCCTGCCGGCGAAAGTGACTGGTTCGTCCGCGCAAAGAACTTGCTTGGCAGGGGTTTATTCGTTACAATGTTAATCCGTTTTATGATCGTGGAACTAAAATTCGAACTGGGCATTTTCCCCATTTTATTTAGGAAAGGTAGTTTATGCTGGCCAGGGTACACAGCGCCGCTATGGCAGGTATAGACGCGGTTCCATGCGAAGTGGAAGTGGACGTGGGACGGGGCGGATTCGAAAGAAGCATAATCGTCGGCCTGCCGGATGCCGCGGTAAAGGAAAGCATCGAACGGGTCAGAAGCGCGGTGAGCAACTGCGGATACCCCTATCCACATAACGCCAGCGTAATCAATCTGGCGCCGGCGGATATCAAGAAGGAAGGCCCCAGCTTCGATCTGCCCATAGCGATAGGAATGCTTTGGGGGCAAGGAGTGCTGCAAAGCGAATTGCTGGCTGATACCATCATATTGGGTGAGCTGGCGCTGGACGGCAGGGTTCGCAGCGTGAAAGGGGTGCTGGCGGCGGCGATCATGGCCCAGCAGAGAGGTTTTAAAAAGGTCATCGTGCCGGCGGATAACGCGGCGGAGGCGGCGGTGGTGGAACAGCTCGAAGCATATCCCGTGGCCAACCTGACGCAGGCGGTGGGATTTCTTAACTGCCAACTGCCGCTGGAGGCGGCGGTAATCGATGTCGAGTCGCTCTATGACCGAGCGGCAAAGTACGACTTCGATTTTTCCGACGTCAAAGGCCAGGAAAGCGTCAAGCGCGCCCTTACCGTCGCCGCCGCGGGTAACCACAATATCCTGATGATCGGCCCGCCGGGCAGCGGCAAGACGATGCTGACCAAGCGGCTGCCGACTATCCTGCCGGAACTGTCGCGGGAGGAATCGCTGGAGACGACCAAGATATATTCCGCCCTGGGCCTGGTGAAAAAAGAGCAACCGATCCTGGCGACCCGTCCGGTGCGCGCCCCGCACCACTCCGCCAGCGGCCCGTCGCTGGTGGGCGGGGGCAGCATACCCCGGCCGGGCGAGTTGTCGTTAGCGCATAACGGGGTATTGTTTCTCGACGAGTTTCCCGAATTCAGCCGAAGCGTTCTGGAGACCATTCGCCAGCCGCTGGAGGATGGCTGCGTTACCATTTCGCGGGCGGTGGGGTCTTTAACCTTCCCGGCTAATATCATGCTGGCGGCGGCGATGAACCCCTGCCCCTGCGGCTATCTGACCGACAGTAAGCGGGCCTGCAAATGCACGCCCAACCAGGTGGACCGATACCTGTCCCGCATCTCCGGGCCGCTGGTTGACCGGATCGATATTCACATTGACGTGCCGGCGGTACCCTATCGGGAGCTTTCCAGCGAAAACAGCGGGACCGATTCCGCCCAGATGCGCCGGCTGGTGCAGACCGCCCGTGCCCGCCAGGCCCAGCGCTTCGCCGGGACCAATATCCGCACCAACAGCCGAATGAACAGCCGACAAGTGCGGGCATTCTGCAAACCCGATGACGCGGGGAAAAATATGATTAAACAGGCAATTTATGAATTGGGACTAAGCGCCCGGGCCTATGACAAGGTGCTGAAAATCGCCCGGACCATCGCCGATATGGAAGAGAGCGACCATATCCAATCCCAGCATATCGGCGAGGCGATCCAGTACCGCCGGCTGGATAGAAACTTGTAGCGCCAGTACCTTTTACGCCTTGTGCAGCTTACGCCTTGTGCAGCAGCGGCGGGAACTAACAGCGGTAAAAGCCGCTTTAATCTTACCTATCTTAAATACCCTATAATCCAAGGTTCGCATAAACCGGACAATTTAACTATCTCCCCACCTGAAAAGTTGATTTTTGTCATGCTTTTGCCGCGGAGACCCTCCCGGCGGGGAATTATATCTTATGCTTGGGGTAAAGAGGCGAGGCGAATAAAGGCGTGAAATCGATTACGCAGTTATCCGCGGCCTAAAGGAGAGAGAGATGAAAAAATTATGGGTTATGTGGATAGTTGTCATGCTGACGGGGACTGGTGCCGGTTGGGCGGGTTTAATCAGTATTCCCGAAGACAAGTACGCTGTGTTGAGCGGGGGCAATTTAATGACCCTGCCGGGCGTAACCATCAAGGGAGTCGTCGGGTCCGGCGGTAATATCAAGCTGGGCTGGGCGAACAATATCACCGGCGGGGTTTACACGGCGGGCAATCTTTGCGTAGATCATCAGGGTGTCATTACCGGCGGGGCGGTCGCCAACGGCGATATGTACCTGGCCCATGACGTTGCAGCCGGCTCACTGGATGCCGGGCGAAATCTGACCATCGAGCAGCAAAGCGTGATACACGGCGACGTATCGTACGGCGGAAATTACTGGGCCCATCATTCGGTGTCCGTTGAAGGGTCGCTGGACACCATGCCGGATCTGTGGAACCAGACGGTTTACATGGATATCGCCCCTTCCAGCAGCTCGACGCAGAATCTGTCTTACGGCCATAATTCCAGCATAACCCTTACACCGGGCGATTACGGCAATCTTTCGGTGGACAAGGATTCCACCATCTATCTATCCGCGGGCAGCTATAACTTCCAGAATGTCTGGCTGGATAAAAGTATTCGCATCGTCGCCGACAGCAGCGAAGGCGACGTATTCATGAACGCCGCAAGCAGCTTCGGCACCGCTAAAGATGTCACCTTCGATTTACTGGGCGAGGGCCGGGGGAGTATTACCGCGGGCGCGTCGCTTAGTCTGGGCCAAAACAACGAAATATATGCCAACTTGAACAGTCTGGGCAATCTCGCTGTCGGCTGGGAAAGCGATATCTACGGCTCACTGCGGGCGGGGGGTAATATCTTCTTGATGCAGGATGTTCTCGTCGATGGGACGGCGGTGATTAATGGTGCGGTGCCGGAACCGACGGCGATTGTACTGCTGACGATGGCGATGCCGTTATTATTCTACCGCCGACATAGCGTCAGAAAATTTCGTCAATCATAATATCTTAGGTTCTTCGCAGCGGATACTGAACTGACAGCGGGTAATTTCGCCGATTAGTTTAGCGGCTTCTACTCCTGCACCGGCCAGAAGACATGGTCGCCGCCATTTTCTTTACTGCCCCAGCCCGCATTTTCCACCCCGCCGTTATCCGCGAAATCCTCCCCCACGCTGTAGAGGGTGAAGTCATCGCCCTGGCGCCGGTAGATTAAAGACCCGTCGCTATAAGGGTCCTGGGGTAACTGCTTGATAAAACCGGCGTCAAGCAACTCTTGCAAGGAATTCGGGTAGGCACCTTTCTCGATCTTCCACCGCTGGAGGGCGAAGATGGTAATAGTGGCTTGATAGAGAGCTTTGTTGCGAAACGCCCGATCCCCCACTAGGTCAAATGGGGGTAAAAATATATTTAATAAAATATAACGACGGGGCAGGGACTTGACCATATCATCAAAATTAATATTTTTGCTATGCCTTTCATAAGGACTTAATTTGGCAATTTCAGCCCCCTTATTGTAAAACTCATCGGACTTGGCGGTCATTTCGTCCCGCCGGGCAGAGAAAAACGAAACTAAAAATATTCTCAAGGCATCGGGAATTTCATACATTTCTTTATTTTTGGAAGAACCTGATATATCCCCCTCAAACCGGGAAAATTGTTTCGGTATCACATGCCCTCCACCCAGACCACCCTCAGTAAAAATGTGCTGTACCGTATCCAGAAAAAATAACTTTTCCGCTTGAAAATCTATAAGAGGAAAGCCTGAAGAGTAAATCTTTTCTAACTGCTCGGTGGTTTGTTGGCACAAATCCACGGTTATAGTTCCGATTCCGACAAGACGAATTAATTCCTGGTGGGCATTTACTGTAAAACATATACCCATCAACTGTGCGATTAATGTCGGATTATTTTGCAAATGAGCGCCGACCCGGATCATGTCAAGGCAATCTTCCAGGGCCTGTTTTATTTGATTATCCTGAACTAAATGCCTGATCCGCCAGAGACCAACTTCTAACAAATCATTGAAATCCTCTCTGGGAAAATGATCTTGGTTTGACCATAAAGCACTATCTTTCTGATAATGTCGCCAACAGTTTCTTTTTCGGCTGCCGGTCTCCAGCTCCTTCCAAGCCGCCTCATTTTCCCCCAGCCAATTACGTAAAGATACAGTAAATTCGGGATCGGTGGGCAAGCGATTTTTACCCTGTTTGATCCATTCGCGGAGCACCGCTGTCGCCATGGCGAATTTAAAATCCTCCTCTGATGCAAAGTAAGCTTTAGCAAGTCTTATCGGAGAGGAAAAATCGCGCCTATTTTCTTCCGTAATAATGTACGGCTGGAAATAATTACGAACGATATCGACTATCTCCTGCAGAGAAAAATTATCTACAGAATCTATTTTAATCCCTTCCCGGATAATTTGTTTATGTTCCGGGGAGAGATTTTGCCAGGCGGCAGCGTGCTGGTCGATAAATTCTTCGATCTTTTTTTGTTCGTCCACAGGCAGATCATCAAAGCTATAAGCAAAATATCCGTAGCGACGCCGGGAGTCAATGAACTGCTTTACATTTTCATCCGGCGGTTGGTAAAGTTCAATTGCCTTTTGGTAATAAGGCCAGGCGTTTTCATCCTCCGCTGTCTTCGGCTGGGCCAGTTCGTTAAATTTTGCCACATAGTCAACTCGAATGGTTGGTTTGCCGTTTATGAACCATACGGCGTAAAGAGAAAACAGAACTATGAAGATACCCATTGCTTGGAAACCGCGGATAAATGCCTTCTGCCAGGCGGGGCGGCAGCGTTTCTTGCCCCGGCGGATGAGTTTGGCCAAGAGGCGGGCGTCGCCGAACTGGTTGATAAGCTCTTCGGCAAGCTGGAGCTTTTCCGCCTCGCCCTTACAATCCGTCAGGGCATCCTCGAAATGGTCCAGCAGCTCCCGCTGGACCTCCCGGCGGACCTTGCGGCGGTAGCCCATTTTACGGATAACGCGCTCAATATACTCCGTTACGCAGACGGGTAATCTGTTCGGTTTTGGGTCGCTATCTGCCATGATACGCTCCTGGGCTAATCATTTTCAGGCGGGCGCCAGGCCCGGCCCGGCAAAGCCGAACACCAGGTTGGCTGCCTGCTGCAACTGCTGCCACTGCTCTTTTTGACTAGCGAGTTTTTCCCTGCCCTTGCCGGTAATCTGGTAGTATCTGCGTTTTCGGCCGTTATCCATCTGCTGCCACTCGGCCTGGATCAGGCCCTTGGCCTCCAGGTTGTAGAGGAGCGGATACAAGGTCCCCCGGCCGAGGGTCAGGATATTGCCGCTTCGCTTTTCGACAGCCTCGCTAAGCTCATAACCGTACATCGCGCCCCGGGCCAGTATCTCCAGCACTACTACCGGGGCAAAGCCCTTCAATAATTCCCGTTCAAATTTCATCAGTTGGTTCCTCCAAATTTTTCATCTGCGATATAGGACAAGATGATGTTGTCGCTAATATTACATTACATATTATACATCACATATTATGTTATGCAAAATAATAATCGCCTTTTTTTAGATTTTACGCAACTTAAACCAAGGAAAAAGATGCCGCAATTGGAATGTATCACTTAATAACGAGACAGTTTTGCTTGACAAATGGCGAAAAAATCTGGAAAATAACCTTGATGGCTCATTATTTTCAATTCATGAAACATCTTTTTATAAAAGGCGGGATTGATGATTCGGTTATTGTTTTTAAGTAAAAATGGTATCTGCCGCAGCCAGATAGCCGAGGGCTTTGCCCGCCGATTGGCCCCCAAGGACGTGGAGATAACCAGCGGGGGGCTGGAATTCAAGTCGGACAAGATCGATCCGCAGGCCCTCCAGGTCATGAGAGAAAAGGACATCGACATCAGCGGTCAATCGTTTCGCACCATCGCCCTGACAGAACTGGCGGGTGCGGACCTGGTTATCACCCTGACCGCTATCGAAACGCCGGGCGATTCACCGCTGCCGGGCTGCCCCATAATACTCCACTGGGATATACCCGAAGTGGTCGCTGGTACCGGCGAAAAGTCACTGGATGCGCTTCGGCGGGCTCGCGATGAGATACAGCGGAGGGTGGAAGATATTTTTGCCGGGGGATACCTGCCCGCTTTAACCTGTACGAAACACAACACCGAGATGATTCTGGACCATCTTTCCGACGGCATTATCGCCCATGACGCCAAAAGATACATCACCTGGTTTAACAAGGCGGCGGAGCAGATTACCGGCTATGACCGCCGGGAGGTGGTCGGCAGGGATTGTCATGAAATTTTTCCGGGCGGATTTTGCGGCAGTCGCTGCCCCTTCCGCGAGGGACCGGCTGAGTTTGACAAGGTTTATTATCCGCTCAAGATAACCAGCCGGGACGGCAAAGTGAAACGGCTGGAATTTTCCTCCATTGGGATGAAAAACGCGCAGGGCCTTTTCCAGGGAGTATTGGCCAGTTTTCGCGATGTGACGGAGGTGACCCAACTGCGCCGTAAACTAAAGGCGGCCCGCAGCTTTCACGGCATTATCGGCAGCGACGATAAAATGCAGGCGCTCTACGAGCTGATCAGCGACCTGGCGGCCAGCGACTGCACGGTGCTGATCCAGGGGGCCAGCGGGACTGGTAAAGAGCTGGTCGCGGGTGCTATTCACGAGGAAAGCCGACGGGCTGGCGCCCCCTTTGTCACGGTGAACTGCGGGGCCCTGCCGGAAGGTATCCTGGAAAGTGAATTGTTCGGCCATGTCCGCGGGGCGTTTACCGGGGCGATCCGCGATAAAAAAGGACGATTCGAGCTGGCCCACGGCGGAACCATCTTTCTCGACGAGGTGGCGGAGCTTAGCACCAATATCCAGGTCAAACTGCTGCGGGTCCTGCAGACGGGTGTGGTCGATCCGGTCGGCGGCGAAAAACCAGTCAAGGTTGACGTGCGGGTAATCAGCGCTACCAATAAAGACCTCCGCACCATGGTCAAAAAGGGACAGTTCCGCGAAGACCTTTTCTATCGCCTGTGCGTGGTGCCTGTGGATCTGCCGCCGCTGCGCGAGCGCCGCAATGACATTCCTTTATTAATTGATCATTTTCTCCAGCGCTACGCCCGGGAGATGAATCAGCCCATAAAAACCCTGGACGAGCAGGCCCTGCGTTTTATGCTCGACTACCCCTGGCCGGGCAATATCCGCGAGCTGCAAAATGCCCTGCAATATGCCCTGGTGAAATGTAAGTCGCCTACCATCCAGGCGGAACATCTGCCGCCGGAATTGCTGGGCTATGTTGGGCAATACCCCGCCAGGCGAACCCGGCGGGGCAAACTGAACGCAACCGGCGTCTCGGCTGCTTTGCAAAAGACCGGCGGCAATAAGAGCGAAGCCGCGAAGATACTCGGCGTAGGCAGGGCGACCCTGCACCGCTTCCTGAAAAAACACCCCGCAGACTCAAACTAATCAGCGCCGCAGAAAGCCGTTTTTAAGCCGGGAAAAATACCACTAATCAACCACCGCAGTCTTTCTGTGATGCAGATGACGCTTGAGAAAATTAATAAAATCATCGTACAGCGTATAAATCACCGGCACGATTAATAGCCCGATCCAGCCGCCGGCGATCAGCCCGCCGATCTGCACCATGGCCATGGGGGCCTGCAGCTCACCGGCCCAGCCCAGCCCCAGCGCCAGCGGAATCAACGCCGCGATGGTCGTCAGGTTGGTCATCAGCATGGGACGCAGCCGGGTAGTGCCCGCCTCGACGAAGGCCTCGTTGCGCTCCTTGCCTTCGCCGCGGAGAATTTTCACATAATTCAGCACAATAATGGCGTTATTAATGACCAGCCCGATGAGAATGACCATAGACATGATCGAGAAGATGGAAAACGTGCCGCCCATCAGGAACAGCACCAGCAGCACCCCGATCATGCCCAAAGGCAGGGATACCATAATCATTATCGGCTCGATAAACGATTCCAGCAGGGCCGCCAGCAGCATGTAGGTCAGGCACAACGCCATGATCATCGCTGTTTGCAGTCGGCCGAAGCTTTCTTCCATCATTTCCGTATCCCCGGCGAAGAAAATACTGCAATCGGAGAATTCCTTCTGCAGGGGCAGCATTTGGGTGCGAATATCTTTGACCACTTCAGCCAGGCTGCGGCCGCTGACATCGGCACTTATCGTTATCAGGCTCTGCCGGTCCTTGCGGAAAAGCTGCGATGGACCGGTCACGCTCTCGATGCGGGCCAGTTGCGGCAGCGGAATCAGGTCGCCTTTCTGGTTCATCATCGTCAGTTTATTGACGTCCGCGATGTTCAAACGGGAATTTTCATCGCCGCGAATCCGGATATCATAATCGAAGGCGCCCTCACGATATTCGCTGACGACCGTACCCTCAAACGAGGCTTCCACTACCTGCGAGATAAAACTGGTGTCCACCAGGGCGTCGCGGCACTTCTCCCGGTCGGGGATGATGTGGATCTCCGGCTGACCCGAGCGATAATTGCTGTCAACATCGATAGCGCCCGGTACCCGGGCGGAATCTTTGATGATTTCAATAGCTCGCTGAGCAAATTGTCGGATTCGGCTGATATCATCTCCGGTGATATCCATCTGAATGGGAGCGGAGGTCTGGTCGCGTCCTTCGCTGGCCAGTATTTTGATCCGCGCCCCGGCGATATCCGCCTTTGCCAGGACGGGCCGCAGGCGGTCGCGAATCTGGCTGGTGCTTTCCTGACGCTGATCCTTGCCCACCAGGGTAACGCTGATTTGGGCGCAATTTACCGCCTGACTGGTGCCCAGGCCAAACCCGCCGCCGACCCGGCCGATACTGGCATAAAAGCCCGCCAGCTCCGGTAAGATTTTGCGATCCATCAGGATTTTTTCGATCCGGGCCACCGCCTGATCGGTCTCTTCCAGGCGGGTGCCGGTGGGCATTTCCACCGTGACCATAAATTTACCCTGATCCATGGGGGTAATAAACTCACCTCCGATAAATCCCAACAGGCATATCGACCCGAAAAACATCCCCAAAACTATCAGCAGCGCCCACCCGCGGTGCCGCAGCGTCCAGCGCAGCGCCCCGGCGTAATCTGCTTTCACCCGCGCCAGGCCCCGGTCGAACGACCGCCCGAATCGATTCAATAAGCCCGGACCATCCACGTCGGTGTTCTTGCGGGTGAGCAGCTTGCCCGCCAGCATGGGCGTCAGCGTGAACGATACCACCAGCGAGCAGATCGTCGCGAAAGTCGCCGTCAGGCCCAAATCCTTGAAAAACTGCCCGATAATCCCGCCCATAAAGGCGATCGGCACGAAAATCACGATATTCGTCGCCGTCGTTGCCACCACCGCCACCGCCATATCGCCGGTGCCCTTGACCGCCGCCTCCTCCGGATTATAATCCAGATGCAGTAGTCGGCAGATGTTCTCCAGCACCAGCACGGAATTATCCACCAGGATTCCGATCGTCATCGCCAGCCCCATCATGCTCATCAAATTTAAGCTGAAGCCCGACAGGTACATAATGATAAAAGTGGCCAGCACCGCGATGGGCATGGTCAGGGCCACGATAAACGTGCTCCGCAGACTATGCAGAAATAGAAATAGCGCAATCGCCGTCAGAAAGATTCCCGTCCGCATATTGCCGAAAACATTATCCAGCGAGGAGACAATCCACGAAGCCTGTTCATCCTGGACGACAATTTCATAATCGGCGGGCAGAATCTTTTTCAGATGGGCGATCTGCTGACGTACCGCCTTATCCACCGCTACGGTATTGCCGTCCGCCCGTTTCTGGATATCGACGCCCACGCAGGTCTTGCCGTCCGCCCGCGCCTTGTCGCGGATATCCTTGAAGGCATCGCGAACCTCCGCTACATCCCGCAGATAGATACTGCCCCCGTTATGCAGCGGCACCTTCATGTTGCGTATCTGGTCCAGATCGGTGAACTTGCCCCGCAGTCGGATATTATACTCCCGGCTGTTCTGGCTGATTCTTCCGCCCGGCGTCTCCAGATTGGCGCTGGCCACCCCCATCGCCACGTCCGTAATGCTCAGCCCATAGGCCCGCAGCCGCTGCTGATTGGTTAAAACGTGAATCTCCCGCTCTTCGCCGCCCACCAGGTCCACCGCCGCCACTCCCGGCACGGTCGCCAGCCGGTCCTGGATCCGCTGGTCGGTTTCGTGAAATACCTCCCGCAGCGGCCGGGGCGCCGATACCGCCAGTTTCATAATCGGCTCGGCGTTGAAATCGAATTTCTGCACTACCGGGTCGTCCGCCGCGTTCGGCAGTTGATTCCGCACGATATTGACCTTATCCCGCACGTCCGCCGCCGCCACGTCCACATTAACTTCCAGGTAAAACTCCGCTATCACCAGGCTCATCCCCTGCTGCGAGACGCTCGTCAGGTGTTTGATCCCTTCCACCATGCTCAGCTCGTCTTCCAGCTTCTTGGTGATTAACTGCTCGACCTCTTCGGGACCTGCTCCTTCATAGCGGGTCATTACCGTTATCATCGGGAACTCGATTTTGGGGAACATCTCCTGCGGCAGTTGCAGATACGAGTAAGCTCCGATCCCCCCCAGTGCCAGCATCAGCATGGTAACCAGCACCGGCCGATGAACGAATGTTCTAATTAAACTCATGGGATTGTTGTCCTGTCCTGTAACTGTCGGATTACATTACTGATTCTGGTCCTCGGCGACGACCACTTTGGCCCCTTCCGAGAGACTCTGTCCCAAAGTCAGCACTTTATCCCCCGCTTCCAGACCGCTGGCGACCTCCCGCATATTGTCGAATACGCCGCCCAAATCAACATCAACTCTGCGGACCGTCATATCGTCGTCTACTATCAGGACATAATCCTGACGGCCGTCGTTTTTAACCGCGTCCGCGGGAATGGCTATCGCCTGCTGAATCTGGCGGACAACGATATGGGCGCGGGCGAACATGCCGGGAAGTAGTTTGCCCTGGGGATTGGCGATCAATATTCTCGTGGTATAGGAGCGTTCCGCCGGATTCGCCAGCGGATTAATCTCGTCCACCATGCCGGAAAAAGTCTCTTCCGGCAGGCAGTCCACGGTGATCTGCACCTGCTGGCCCGGCGAAATCCGGGGTATGTACAATTCGGAGATATCCAGATCGAGATATACCTTGCTGATATCCAGCAGTTGGAAGACAGGCTTATTCATCTCGACGATATCGCCGGCTTCGAGAATTTTTAGACTGACTATGCCGGCGAACGGCGCCTTGAGCTCATGGTCGTCGAGATTCTTTTGCGCCTGGGCCAGGGTCGCCTGGGCCAGGGCCAGCCGGGCCTGGGCGATCTTGATCTCCTCCTGGCGGGGGCCTTTCTTAGTCAGCTCATACTGAGCCTGCGCCGCTTCCTGCGCCGCCTTACTGTTATTGAAAAGTGCCTCAGCGTCCTGCAGGCGCTGCAGTGTGGTAGCCTCCTCCTGGTATAGTTTCTTTTGCCGCTCATATTCAATCTGCTGCATCTGGAAGTTCGCCTTGGCCTGTTCCATCTGCGCGCGGGCGATCTCGATTTCTTCCGGCCGGGACCCGTTCAATAGCCGCGTCAATTGCTCCTGCGCCTCCGCCAGGGAGGCCTGAGCCTGGTCCAGATTAATTTTGCTCTCCCGCGCATCCAGACTGACCAGCAGTTGCCCCTTTTCCACCTTCTGCCCCGTTGTCACATGAATCTTTTCGATCCGCTCCGTGATCGTCGGTGAGATATAAATTATTTGCCAAGGTCTGATTGAGCCGCTGACGTTTATGATTTCCTGCAAGTCGCGCCTTTGGGCGGTAAAGACGCGTACGGGCAGCCCCTGCTTCTCCTGCAGCTTTTCAATGCTCTCCATCGGCTGATTATGTGTTTTCTCGTAGATTCGATACGCCCCACCCGCCGCCAGGGCCAGGATTATTACCAACAATAACAGCCATTTTTTCATTATCAGGACCCTTTCGGTACTTGTTTATCTTCTTTTGACTGGTTTTTTTCTTGATTGCCAGGCTCGGCCGGGCTGCTGCTCTTTTGCTCCTGCTGTTCCAGTTGCGGAACAGGTTTTTCGCCGATAGTGCCGAGGGCGGCATTCAAGTTCAGGATAGTCACCTGGTAATTGTACACCGCCTGGTAGTAGTCCGAGCGTGCCTGCGACAAAGCCAGTTCCGCCGAGATCACGTCCAGCGAGGTAGCGGTGCCCTCGCGATAGGCTACCTCCGCCAGCCGCAGGGCCTCCTCCGCGTTGCTGACGTTGCCGCTCTGCGAACGGACGAATTTCTCGTTGCTTTCCAGGTTCAATAATGCCTGGGTTACCTCCAACTGGGCCTTTTGCTCCGCTTCCCGCAAAGCAACCTGCTGTTGTTGCAATAACGCCTTGGCCTTGATGACTCTGCCTGTGGTCAGTAAGCCGTCGAAAAAAGGCCACTCCACCACGATCCCTCCATTCATCGTTCTTTCCCATGTTTTGCCTCCGAATGACCCACCGGATACGCTACCTGAGTCCGGTTCCTCTTCCTCTCCGCCGCCGCCGGCTAAACTGCTGAAATTAGCGGCAAAGCCGGGGTAGCTTCGCTGGTACTGGCCCTGCAGATATACTTTGGGACGATTGCCCGCCTCTTCATTGATGATATTGTCCCTGGCCAATTGGATCAGGGATTCACCGATCAGCAGGTCCGGTCTTTCCATCATCGCCGTTCGTAAACTTTCTTCGGGCGAGACTTGTATCGGCTCGAAGGACAGGGGGATGTTAGGTTCAATTTTACTCGTTTGGGAGACACCCAGTTCGTTGAGCAATTGTGTCAGGGCCAGTTGATATTCATTTTGCCTTTGAATCAGTTCCGCCTCAATCGCGCTAAGTCGTACCCGGGCCCGCAGGACATCGAAACGTGCCGCTGTGCCGTAGCGTAGTTTCGCCTGGGTATCTTCCAGTAACTTTTGGGCGTCGCGCCGGGCCTGCTGGGAAACCTTCATCAGCTCTGCCGCCAGCAGAGCGGAATAGTATTGCTGTCGAACGCGGAACTGGACCGCCTGAATAGCCTGCCGCAGTTCCTGTTGCGTTTGGTAGGAGAAGGTTTTGGCGGCGTCGATAGCTGCTCCGACCACTCCTCCCAGATACAGGGGTTGCCGCAGCAGCACTCCTAATTCGTAAGTTTCCTTTTGCGCGATCAAGCCGGTGTTATCATTCCGCAGGGCGCTGCCGGTAAAGCTGGCCGTCGGCAGGGCCGTGGCCACCGCTTCAACTACCTGACCTTTAGCCTCGATTAAACGCAGTTTGGTTGCTTGTACATCTTTATTGTATCTCAGGGCCAATTCAACCGCGTCTTCTACCGTCAGGGGTCCGCTGATTACCTCGTCTGCCTGGTCTGTTTTAGCCGCTTCGGTTTTTTCCGCCTGTCGCAGTTGTTCGTAGCGACGCTGGCGGTTATTTTCGAATTTGCGGGCGACCTTCTCCTGATCGAAACACCCGCTCACCAGCATCAGCAAAAGACACACTCCGCTGTAAGGAATTAAATGTCCTGAATAAATTTTTGCTTTCATTATTCTTTCCGGACTCCGCCAATAAATAGTTGCACCATTGCCTGATACTTGTCTTTGATAGACGTCTTCTGAGGAAACATCAGCCACTCATACAGAAAACCATCGGTCAGGCCTTCCAGGGCGATGACCATATCTTGCGGCGAAACATCTCTGCGAAAAACCCCTGCCGCGATCCCGCCAGCGAAGGTCTCGCTGATAAACTTCATCACTTCTTCGTAAATGGGGGCAACCAGCTTCCACCACAATTCGCAGTCGTTGAAGCGGTCCCCCAGCCGCTCCCGGGTGTAGAGCCGGGAAAAATTGACATATTTTTGGGAAAGCTCCACTTTGGCCTTGATATAGGCCTTAATTACGGAGATGGGGTCCGTGGCCTTTCGCATCGCCGCCATCGCCTCATCCGCCAGTTGCCGGCAACGCTGCTCCAGCATTTCCTGATAAAGCTTGTCTTTGCTGGCAAAGAAATTGTACAGGCTGCCCACCGAGAATTCCGCCTTTTCCGCCACTTCTTCCATCGTCGTGCCGTGAAAACCCTTCTCCGCGAATAAACTCTCCGCTACCTCCAGGATTTCATAGCAGCGGCGTTTTTTCTCCCGCTCATGCCGGGTAAGATTTTTTTCCATCGCTCTGCCTTGCGAATGAATATTCATATAATGAACCAATATTCATTATATAGTATTGCTATTCATATGTCTATAGCTTTATTCCTATTAGACATATGCATAGCGAGTGGGAAAAGGTGGGTGGGCGTTGTTACATAATTTTTGTACCAATCTGTAAAAAATGCCCTATCTGGTAAACAATAGTTGTAAGTACAAATCCGATAAGGGTTAATCCCAGTGATTGTAGCGCCGCCCACCACCAGGAGCCGCTTTCCCGCCGGATGACCGCCAGGGTCGCCGCGCACGGCGAGGCGATCAGGCAGAACAGCATAATGCACAAACCCACCAGCGGCGAATAATTCTTCCGTAGTTGAGTTCGCAGGTGCTCAGTTGCAGAATACCCGGCTGAATCGGTCTGTTGGGCAGTGGAATTTACCTTCTCGCTGTCTTTCGCGGGGGTAGCAACTTCGACTTCGCCCAGGGAATACACAATACCCATCTGGGCCACGAAAACCTCTTTGGCCACCAAAGTGCCGATCAGCGCCGTGCCGATCTTCCAGTCGAATCCCATCAGCTTCAGGGCCGGCTCCATTGCCTGTCCGAGCCGACCGGCCCATGAGCTTGTAAGCTGCATCTGCCGCGCTTGGTCTGCGGTTAGACCGGCGGTTTCCTGGGCCGACAGGCGCGGGAAGGTGGTGACCGCCCACATGATAATGGATACCGCCAGAATGATGGTCCCTGCCTTCCGCAGATACAGCCAGCTTCGCTGGCCCATGTGGATCAGCACCGCCCGGGTGGTAGGTAGGCGATAGGGCGGCAGCTCCATGATGAAAGGGGCCAGCTCTCCCCGGAAGAGCAGCGAGCGGAGCAATTTGGCGCAGATTACCGCTAAAACCACGCCGATGATATAGATCGCGTACATTATCGGCGCTCTTTGAGACGGGGGGAAGAAGGCGGGGATAATCAGCATATAGATGGGGAACCTTGCCCCGCAGCTAATCAGGGGCAATACCAGCATGGTGGTCAGCCGATCCCGGCGATTATCCAGGACACGGGTAGCCATAATCGCCGGTACCGAGCAGCCGAAGCCCAGCAGCATGGGGATAAAACTCTTGCCGTGCAGTCCCACCCATTTCATCAGGCGATCCATGATAAACGCCGCCCGGGCCATGTAGCCGGTATCTTCCAGCAGGGAAAGGGCCAAAAACAAGAGCACGATATTTGGCAAAAACACCAGAACCCCGCCTACTCCGGCGATGACTCCATCGACCAGCAGTGACTTGAGCAGGCTTTCGCTGCCCGCCGGCCATAACAGCGTTATCCGATGAGCCAGCCAGGCCTGCCCGATTTCGATCCCCTGCATCGGCCGCTCGCCCAGGGTGAAGACCAGCCAGAACGTCACATACATCAGCACCGCGAAGATCGGCAGTCCCAGTAAGCGGTTGGTCAGAACCTTATCGATCTGGTCCGAGATATTGATGCGTGACATCCGTTTCTGGCTGACCATTTTGCGGTACATGCCCTGGACATGACCATAGCGTTGTTCGGTGATGATGGTGTCCGGCTCTTCGTTAAATATATCCATCAGGTGTTTTAAGCTTAGCTGCAGTTGTTCCTGGAGCGCGGTATTAGTTGTGGTGCTGCCGGGCAGCAGTGGGGCCGGCCCTTGTAGTTTGGCCGTCACCGCCGCGTCTTTTTCCAATAGTTTCAGAGCCAGCCAGCGGCTCGATATCGCACCGGGCATATCCGCCGTCAGGGATTTTTGTTCTTCGATAAGAGCGGAGATTTTCGCCAGTTCATTTTCTATTTCCGGCCCGTAATCCACCCGCGGGGCCTCCTGCCGGGCGGCATGGCCCTCAGCCGCCTGGATGATAGCCTCGACCAGCTTATCGGTTCCCTTGCCGCGGGTGGCAACCGTCGGCACGACGGCGGCGCCCATAAATCGGCTGAAGGCGGCGCAGTCCACATGGATTCCTTTTTGCTTCATCTCGTCCGCCATGTTTAAGGCGATCACCAGCGGCACATTCAGTTCCTTAAGCTGGACACCGAGATAGAGATTGCGTTCCAGATTGCCGCCGTCAATTATATCGACTACCACGTCCGGTCGCTGATGGATGATGAAATTGCGGGCGACGATTTCTTCGAGCGAATAAGCCGACAGGGAATAGGTCCCCGGCAGGTCAACCACCTTGATCCGGTACAAGTCGTGCCGCAGATAGCCTTCTTTGCTTTCCACCGTTACCCCGGGAAAATTGCCTACCCGCTGGTGCGAGCCGGTAAGGTTGTTAAAAATAGTAGTCTTGCCCGAATTAGGATTGCCCGCCAGGGCCACGGTTATCGTTTTATACAGGGCACGTTCTTTTTTAGAGACGGTAATCATAGCAAAATATATTTAATCTTTAAGGTAATCGGCTCACCATAACTTCCTGGGCTTCTTCTCGCCGCAGACTCACATGGTAATCCTTAATCACGAACTCCGCCGGGTCCGCCAGCGGGGCGAGCTTAACCTTGCGGATGAGCTGGCCCTTTACCAGCCCCATTTCCATCAGGCGCTGCTTGAACAGGCCGTTACCCAGAATACGGATAATTTTGCCCTGTTCTCCCGGAGCCAACTCACATAGACTGATTTCATCTTTCATTTCTTATTAACCCAAACTAACCGATTTTACAGTTAGAGATAGACATAATTGCTGCTTATCAAGATGTTCTATAACAAAAAAACTAATAAAATTAGTTATCCGCTGCAGGCGGATACCACAATTTTTCCTTTTTAATTTTTAACTTTGTTGACTTTCGCACTTTTTAGGCTGCCAAGAAAGATGAAAATTGAGCGCAAACATACCGACCTACCGATGTTTTTGA